>Ga0193725_1000029_pt1 | contig 49469 bp, 50 predicted proteins | sample H2a2metaG_FD_143058 | JGI IMG/M metagenome (GOLD analysis project Ga0193725, IMG submission 143058) | Soil microbial communities from a riparian zone of the East river system, Colorado, United States - H2a2 | ecosystem: Environmental > Terrestrial > Soil > Riparian zone | place: USA: East River... | reverse complement strand
CTCGCCGAGGCGCTGCCGATGACGTTGACGACGTCCACTGTGGGAAGTCACGGGCTGCCGGGGTGGGTCTGGCTCGCGCGCGAGGCGCTGGGGCAGAACCGCCTCGGCGCGATCGACGTGCGCGAGCTGATGGAGGACGCCACCCAGGCGGCCCTGCTCGACCAGGAGCGCGCGGGCGTCGACGTGCTCACGACCGGCGAGATGATGCGGGTGCGCTTCATCATCGGGTTCTACGACCGCATCGCCGGCATCCGCGCGCTGCCCGCGCCCCGCCAGCTCGGCCAGCCGCTCTGGGACACCAACACGCCGTTCGAGGTCGTCGACGCGATCTCGGCGCCGCAGGGCCTCGGCATCGTGGAGGAGTGGAAGCTGGCGCGCTCGCTCACCGACAAGCCGCTCAAGGCGACCGTCCCCGGCCCCTACACGCTGCTGGTGCCGCTGAAGCTGGCCGGCGGCTACCGCGACAAGGACACGCTGCTCGCCGACCTCGTGGCGATCGTCAATGCCGAGTGCCGGGCGCTGGCGGCGGCGGGCGCCGACTTCATCCAGATCGACGAGCCGCATCACGGGATGTATGCGGGCTCCGTTCACGACGTGACCCGCGGTGTGAATCGAGCGGTGGCCGGCGTCGACGCGAAGATCGCCGTCCACGTGTGCTTCGGTAACCTGTACGGGCGTCCCTTCAGCGCGCTCCGGGATTACCGGAACGTCTTCGGCGTGCTCGGCGACCTCACGGCGTCACAGATCGTGCTGGAGTTCGCCAACAAGGGGATGGAAGACCCCGCGCGCTGGAAAGACTTTCCCCGCGACAAGGAGCTGGGGGCCGGGGTCATCGACGTGAAGGCGTTCAAGGCGGAGACGGCGGCCGAGGTGGCCGAGCGCATTCGCGCGTTCCTGCCCTACGTCCCCCCCGAGCGTCTGTGGCTCAACCCGGACTGTGGCTTCTGGGAGACGCCGCGCTGGATCGTCAAGCAGAAGCTGGCGGCGCTCTGCGAGGGCGCCCGGATCGTGCGCGGCGAGTTGTGAGCGAGTCCGGCCGGCTCCTTTCGCTCGACGCGTTTCGGGGGCTCACGGTGGCCGCGATGGTGCTCGTCAACAATCCAGGCACCTGGCGCGCCGTCTACCCGCCTCTGCGCCACGCCGAGTGGGACGGCTGGACGCCCGCCGATCTGGTCTTTCCGTTCTTTCTGTTCATCGTGGGCGTGGCCATTCCGCTGGCTCTCGGCCGTCGCCTCTCCACGGGTCTGCCTCGCTCCGCCGTGACGGTCAAGATCGTGCGCCGGAGCGTGATCATCTTCGCGCTCGGACTGCTGCTGCACGCCATTCCCCATCTCGACCTCGCCACCATTCGCATCCCCGGCGTGCTCCAGCGCATCGCGGTGTGCTATGCCGTTGCCGCGCTGGTGTTCCTCTGGACGGGCTGGCGCGGTCAGGCCGGGCTGACCATCGCGCTGCTGCTCGGCTACTGGGCGGCGTTGACGCTCGTTCCGGTCCCGGGATTCGGAGCCGGACGCCTCGATCCCGAGGGCAGCCTGGCCGCCTACCTCGATCGGGCCGTGTTCGGCCAGCACGTCTGGCGCACGGCGCGCGTCTACGATCCCGAGGGCCTGCTCAGCACGCTGCCCGCGATCGCCACCACGCTCACCGGCGTGCTGGCCGGGCACTGGCTCAGGAGCGGCGGCTCGCGGAGGAAGATCGCGCTGGGGTTCGCGGTCGCGGGAATCGCGGGGATCCTCGTCGGCGAGCTCTGGAACGCGTGGTTTCCCATCAACAAGGCCCTGTGGACCAGCTCGTACGCGGTGTTCACGGCCGGGGCCGCGCTGCTGGTCCTGGCCGCGTGCTACTGGCTCGTCGAGATCCGCGGCCATCGCGCCTGGACGCGTCCGTTCGTCGTCCTCGGGGTGAACGCGCTCGCGCTGTTCTTCCTCTCGAGCCTGGTGGCCCGCCTGCTCATCGTCGTCAAGGTCCCGGGCGACGCCGGCCGGACGCCGCTCCACGCGTGGCTGTACGGCCACGGGTTCGCGCCGTGGGCGTCCCCCCTCAACGCCTCGCTCGCCTACGCGGTGGCCTACCTCTCCCTCTGGCTCGGCGTGTTGTGGCTGCTCGATCGGTATCACGTTCGGCTGACCGTGTGATACCCTGGGGCGCTGCCCGCGGCCGGAGGGTCCGGGCCCCAAGGATATCGAGTCACCGGTGATGAGTCGCGTGCAACTGTCGCTGAAGGTGAAGCTGAGCCTGCTCATCACCTCTCTCGTCGTTCTCACCGTCGCGCTGGTCAGCTTTCTGCTGCTTCGCCAGCAACAACAATCCCTGACCGAGCAGATGATCAAGCGCGGCCACACCATCGCCGACAACCTGGCCGCCGGCGGCAAGAACGCGCTCGTGGGCAACGACGACCTCACCCTCAACGTCTTGGTCAAGGAAGCCATGAACGATCGGGACGTGGCCTACGTGGTCTTCGTGGACGACGACGGCAACGTGCGGGCTCATTCCGACGTCGCCTCGATGGGCAGGCCGCTGGTCCGGCCGACCGGACTGCTGAAGCTTGGCGACACGCCTCTCGTGCAGACCTACAAGACGGACGGGGGGCAGGTGATTGACTTCGCGGTGCCGCTCGTCTTCAGCCAGGTTCCGGTGGGCGCGCTCTACGTCGGGTTCAGCAAGCAGACCATCGCGGCGGCGCTGAGCTCGGCGCGCAACCGGGCCACGCTGATCACGTTCGCGCTGGTCGTCATCGGCGTGGCGGGCGCGGTCGGGCTGGCCACCATGCTGTCCCGGCCGATCTTCCGGCTGGTGCAGGGCACCAAGGCCATCGCCGAGGGCAATTTCCAGATCGCGCTGCCCGTGACCTCGCGCGACGAGCTGGGTACCCTCACCGAGTCGTTCAACCAGATGGCCCGCAGCCTGCGCGAGAAGGAGATGATCAAGCGCGCGTTCACCCGCTACGTGGCGCGCGAGGTCGTCGAGGAGGTCCTCAAGGATCCCGAGCAGCTCGGGCTGACCGGCGAGCGGCGCGAGGTCACGGTGCTGTTCTGCGACATCCGCGGGTTCACGTCGCTGTCGGAGCGGCTGACCCCGGAACAGGTCGTCGGGCTGCTCAACGAGTTCTACACGCTGATGATCGAGACCACGTTCAAGCACGACGGCACCCTCGACAAGTTCATCGGCGACGCGGTCATGGCGGTGTTCGGCGCCCCCATCGCCCATCCCGACCACGCGCTGCGCGCGATCCGGACCGCCGTCGCCATGCAGCAGGGCATCGCCGAGCTGAACGAGCACCGCGCCGGACAGGGCAAGGAGCCGATCCTGATCGGCATCGGCGTCAACCTCGGCGAAGTGGTGGCCGGCACCGTGGGCACCGAAGACCGCATGGAGTACACGGTCATCGGCGACAGCGTGAACCTGGCCGCGCGCCTGGAGTCCAACGCCAAGCCCGGACGCATCCTGATCAGCCAGCACACCTACGACCGCGTGCAGGAGCACGTGAAAGCGCTGCCGCTGGGCTCGCTCAAGGTCAAGGGCAAGGAGGAAGAAGTGGAAGTGTACGAAGTCGTCTCGCTCCAGGACCACGCGTGAGCGCGCGCCTGCTGCTCGTCGTGCTCGCCACGCTCGTGACCGCGGCGTGCGCGACCGCGCCGACCGCCCCCCCGCCCGTCGCCGCTCCCCCGACTCCGGCCCCGGTGGCGCGGGTCGCGCCTCCGCCGCCCGAGCCGGTGCCGGCCATCTTCAAATCGGACGACTTCATCGTGGTGACGGCGAAGGCCGGGGACACTGCGGAGAGCCTGGCCACCCAGCACCTCGGCGCCGCCGCCAAGAGCTGGATGATCGAGGACTACATGGGCGCGCGCGCGTTCACCGCGGGCCAGCGCGTGATCATCCCCCTGAAGCCGTGGAACCCGACCGGCGTGGAGGCCAACGGCTATCAGCTCGTGCCGATCCTCTGCTACCACAACCTCGGGCCGCAGGCGAAGGGCCGGCTCTTGCTCGGCGCCTCCCAGTTCGAGCAGCAGATGCGTTATCTCAAGGCCGAAGGGTACCGGGTGATCAGCCTCGGCGAGTTCATCGAGTGGATGGAAGGCAAGCGCCAGCTGCCCAAGCGCTCGGTGGTCATCACCTTCGACGACGGGTACCGCGCGTTCCGGGAATTCGCGTCTCCCCTGCTCAAGGAGCTGGGGTTCACCGCGACCCTGTTCGTCTACACGGATTACATCGGCGCCGGGCGCAACGCGCTGGCCTGGGACGATCTCAAGACGCTCGCCGCCGAGGGCTTCGACGTGCAGGCGCACTCGAAGACACACGGGGACCTGCGGCGCGCGAAGGACGAGACCGAGGCCCAGCACGCCCAGCGTCTGCAGGTCGAGCTGGCCGAGCCGCTCAAGCTCTTCCAGCGCCATCTCGGACGCTCGATCGACCGGCTCGCCTATCCCTACGGCAGCGCCGACGATGACGTCGTGGCTAAGGCCAAGACGGTGGGGTACGTGGCGGCCTTCACGGTGCGCCGCCAGGGCAGCCCCGCCTTCGTCCAACCGCTGCGCGTCAACCGCAGCCAGATCTACTCCGAGATGAGCCTCGAGGACTTCGCCAAGAACCTCAACGTCTATCACCAGGAGGATCTGCGGTGAGGGCGGGGCGCCTCGTTGTCGTGGGGCTCGCGTTCGCCCTGAGCGCGTGCGCGACCACCGAAGCGCCGCGCACGGTCGCCCCGGAGGCGCCGCGCGTGGTCACGCCGCCGCAGCCGGCGGGTCCGCCCATCCGCCAGACGCTGGCGGCGCCGCACCTCGCGCGAGCGGCCGAGCTGGAGCGCGACGGCTTCCTGCGCCGCGCCCTGGACGAGTGGAAGATCGCGCGCACGATCGATCCCGACTCCGCCGCCGCCCGCGAGGGGCAGGCGAAGCTCACCGCGCGCATCGAGGGGCTGGTGGCCGAGCGGGTCACCGAGGCCCGCGCCGCGCTCGCCCGCGCGTCGGTGGCGGAGGCGCGCCGGCGGCTGCTGGCCGCCCTCGCCCTCGATCCCGGCAACCGCTCGATCGTCGCCATGCTCCAGAACGAGGCACGTGAAGGGGAATTCCTCATTCACACGGTGCGGGCGGGGGACACGCTGGCCGCGTTGGCCGAGCGCTACTACGGCGATCGCTCGCGCTTGGAAGTGATCTGGGAGACCAACCAGCTTCCGCCCAATCCCCGGCTCGTCGTCGGGACCACCCTGAAGATCCCGGAGATCCCCGGCCTCCCTTTCGCCCGTCCGCGGCCCGTCGCCCCGGGGCCTCCGGCGCCCGGCCCGACCGTGGTCGCCCCGTCGCGCCCTGACTCCGCCCGTGAGGAGGCCCCGCCCGAAGTCAATCCGCTCATCGCCGAGGCGCGCGAGGCCCTGGAGCGCAACGACTATCCCGTGGCCCTTGGTGATCTCGACAAGCTGCTCGCCGGTGATCCCGCCAACCGCGAAGGGCTAACGCTCAAGAAGCTTGCGCTGTATCGCCACGGCAAGAATCTCTTCGACCAGAAGAACTACGACGCTTCGTACAAGACCCTCACCACGCTGGCCAGGCTCCAGTCGGATTACGAGGACGTCGGCAAGCTCATCCCGCAGACCCGAGGCCGCGCCGTGGAGCAGCACTACCAGTCCGGCATCCGCCTCTACCGCGAGGAAAAACTCCCCCAGGCCATCGCCGAGTGGAAGGTCGTCCTCGACCTCGACCCCGACCACGCCAACGCCAAGAAAAACATCGACCAGGCCGAACGCCTCCTGAAGGGCCTGGAGCAGCGGAAGAAGAAGTAGCCCCGAAGGACCTGGCGGCGCCGGGACTTTGGTGGTGGCGCCGGGACTCGAACCCAGATTCTCCCGCTTATAAGGCGGGCGCTCTCACCCGTTGAGCTACGCCACCGTTCGGCGGCTGGTCACGGCAGGAGATCGACGACGCGCATGGATGCGCCCGGCGCGGCGAGCGGCGTCAGGCTGTCGCCCGAGCGCGCAACGCGTATCGATCCATAGTGCCATCCGTAGGCCGCAGACGTGGGTTGCGGGTCGTGGTGTATCTCGACCACGCGCTCGATCAGGTTGACGATCCAGTAGTCTGCGACGCCGGCGCGCGCGTAGAGGCTGGCCTTGGCGCCGCGGTCGAAGGCCAGGCTCGTCTCGGCAACCTCGACGATCAGGGCGACCGACGAGGGATGAGCGCGGGAGAAATCGCGCGTGCGACCGCGGACGACCACCAGGTCGGGCTCGGGCTCCGAATCGTCGTCGAGAGCGATCGGGAGCTGAACGCGGAAGACCCATCCGGCGCCAAACACCTCGCGTAGCGCTTCGAGGCCGAGAGTGATACCGGTCGCATGCGGGGTGCCCTGCGGCTCGCGCACCAGCATGAGACCATCGATCAGCTCGAGCCTCTCGGTCGGATGGAAAAATCCGCACTCCGCCAGCCTCTCGTACTCCACGCGCTTGAAGCGCCGCAACTGATGTCTGGCACCGGTCGCCTTCGCCATTTCAGTGATCACGGTATTCGCTGCGACCAACCCGGTCAACGTCTCTTCCCGGATACACATCGACGCGCGAGGCGCTGGCGCTGGGGGTGGGGTGGGGCGGCGCTCCGGACGCGCCCGCATGACTCGCCTGCCGCCGCAAGCTCGCTCCGGGCGCGACGAGCGCGGGCCCCCCATCCCCCGAGGCGGGGGTTGTCGGCGGCGGAGTTGAATCGTCGCCGGCGCGCTCGTCGCGCCCTCCGCTCGCGCAGGCGGCCACGGCTCGTCATGAGGGCACGTCCGGAGCGCCGCCTCACCCCACCCCCAGCGCCAGCGGTCATGGGGGGAGTTCAAGAAATCCTCAGCTGCGTTCGGCGTCCACTGATCCTGCGAGTCGACCCGATCCCACGCCAAGCGCTAGCATTGGCGGGGATGCCTCCCCCAACGAAATCGTCGTCTTTGTGCAGAACGGCATGGCGAACTTTGCGACTAACCGAGGGACGAAAGTTCAGCAGGAGCGACTCCTCAGAGACCGCCTGCCCCGAGACTCGGAGCTTATGATGACTCCGGAAATTATGCGTCCGGGGTGCTGTGACCGTGAATGCCCTCACCGCTCCCGTACTGGCCGCGCTCCGTGAACGTTACACGACGAAGGGCGCTATTGCGTTGAACCGCTCGTCATCCGCTTCGGCGCTCGTGACCCTGGAAACAGAAGCTCGGCGCCGCTTCAGCTCGGCGTTCGATCGTCGCGATTATTCAGTGATGATCGATTCTCGCCGTTGGCGAAAGAGATTCCGGTCGGCATGAACTTCACCCGACTACCTCGATGCGGCGTATGCAAGCGCTAGGTACTGTATTTCGGAACATCAGCCCACAATCAGCTAGAAGCGTTCGAGATTTAAATCCGGGGTGGGCGAGACGATAGCTCCAGGCTTCGAGGACCTCATTGACCAGATTAGGGACGTTTCCGAGCCTCCGCATATCCTCGACGGAGAAGATGGGATGGGCTGCGTCGACGGCCAAATATCCCGAAACAGTGACCTCTACTACCGTGGGGCGTCCGTCAGTCGCCAGGAGGTCCATACCGTCCTGCCCGAGAAGCGCGTATGCAACGTGATGGTCAAACTCGGCCCCGTGCGTCAGGTAGTGATTGAAGCGTTCGGTCAAACCGGCACGCGAGAGCGTGAGATGCACCTGGCCCTCGCGATGGCCGGCGGCGCCGCCCTGCCCATGAGCCTCAATCACGGTGTCAACCCGATCCCGCACCTCGGGCCACCGTGGATGCGATGAGAGCGCCCGAATAAGCCGAGCTCGTCGTCCCTCGGCTCTCAAGGGGACCAGTCCGTTGGACTTGAGGGCGGCGATCTCTTCATCGGTCAGTCGGGTCCCATGAAAAGCGGCGATCTCTCTGGAACGCAGCCACCGCAACGTGGCATCGATGACGGCATCGCGGCCTGCGAGCTCGAAAAGTAGATCTCGAGCGTCCTCGATGTACCTCGGCGCGGCTGCGGCGAGCTTTGGTCCCGCGAAATCGCCAACGTGGTGTCCGAGCGCGGCCCCAAGGTCTGGGGCCCATTCGTCGATGTCATCGAAGTTCACGATCATTTTGGATGACGCCATCTGCCCGAGGGAAAGATCGACACCGTCCACGCGATCCTGAAAGGCATCGAGTCAGCATCGATCGCGTGGTGCTGCGTGATCCCGTGCTATTCAGTCTCGTTGACCTCGGCGGCCGGGCCACTACGATCCAGCTCACCGGCTTCTGGCTGCGCCGCGCGAAGCACGTCGTCGTAGCCAGGTTGGAGGCTGAATCGCCAAAGATGCAGCACCTTCCCATTGTAGTCCTTGGGGATCAGCACACCGAGGTCACCGGGCGCCCGTTTCGGGGTGAGCAGGGTCACCGCGCCGTCCGCCGCTGTTAGGCTGCGGTATTGCCGTGAGATCATCTGACTCAGCCACCCGACGGACGTGAATTCCTGTTCAGGATGATCGTCCATCTCCGGGGCGAACTGTATGTCGAAGAATATCAGCTCTCCATCCTTGACCTCGGCCGGCGCTCCTGTCTCCACCCACCTGCCGTGCATCATGAAAAACCAGGCCAGGTCCCGTTCGACGGGCTCTTCGATCTCCTTACCGGCCGCACAGATGGCGACCCGTTCGATCGTCAGGTTCGCCAAGCCGTCCGGTCCGATCCGTCGTGGCTTTTCGGGATCGGTGTAGAGCCTGAGCGCGAGCGGAGGCACCGTGCCAATCATGCAGTCGCCTAGGGTCGACATCTCGTTGCGCTTCAACGCCTCCGGAAACATCAGCAGGTAGCCGTCCTTGTCCTGGTCGAGAAACTTGGCGTCGACGAGTGTCCACATCCCCTCGACGTGTCGCCAGTAGACGGCGATCTTCAGGCTCTGGCCGCAGCGGCGGGCGTATGCTTCGAGCTTCGCGAGATATGAGGCCTTGAGGCGAAAGGGGGCGAGCGGCTTGTCTGGAGAATGGCTCTTCACTTCCACCAGGAACTGCGCGCCGGTCTTCGTCACGATCCTGAAGTCGGGCCGCCGAAGGTCAACACTGTCCGCCAGGAAAAGACCCGCGTCCTCCTCCATGATCGCCGAGCACTCCCCCATCGCGCCGGCGACGTAGGCGAACATCGACTGGACTCGCAGCCCGTGGATCGCGATCGGGTTGCTACGGAGTTGTGCGAGCGTCGCGCTTACTCGAGCAATGAAGGTTTCGTAGCTGCGGGCGTCCTGGAGCGACAGGCCTTCCCCCGACGCAAAGTCGTCGAAGAGCCGCAGGATCGTCGCTTCGTCGGTGTTGATCCTCCGCATCGGCGCTTAGCAAAGCTTACCCTCACGGCAGAACCCTGCAAGCCGCCACCAGTTCCTAGGTATCCACGCTGTCCGGCCGTATCTCGCGGGACGGCGCGTCCCGCGCGGGAGGTCGTTCCATCGTCAGCCCACCGCCGAGACCGTTTCGCTCTTCCGCGGGCCCTTGGTAGGCTTGAGGGCTGTGAATACCGAGTTACCGAATCGGTCAACGGTTGAAGCTACGAGACCGGGTGCTTTGTCGCTTTGTCTCAGTGGATTCGACAACACGTGGTCGGATGCCGAAGCGCAGAGGCGCTTGTCAGACAAGCTGCGCGCTGCGGCGAGATCGGTGGACGAGGTTCGGTTCCACACGCTGCGCCTCGTCGTCTTTGCCGCCGATCTGGACGGCGAGGTCATGCGCTGGGAACGTGAGCTCGGCAGGCAGCCGGTCGGCGTCACGGCACAGGCCGTGGGCAAGACTCTGACGTGGGGAGATGGCAATCCGGAGTCGACGTATTCGGTGATCATTCTGGCCGCCGGGATGGCGTGGGGGCTCGTAGAGGACCATCCCACGGCGCTGCGGACACTGCGACACGAGCTTGCCCACGTTTGGGGAAATCTGGTGGACCTCCACGCATTTGGCCCCGAGGAGGTGGGGGTCGCGAGCAATGATTGGCCGGCGATCAAGCGGTATTGGGCCCGGAGTGTCGCCGGCGAATTTGATGCCGAACACTACGCGTACGACCAGATTCCCGAAGACGCGCCAAGGCCCGACGACAACGCGTTCACTGTCGAAGTCTGGTCGCGGGCAGTCGAGACGCTCGCTGACGCCGTGTCGTGCTATCGCGCGACGCGCGACGTTCGAGATCTTTGGGAGGCGGTGTTGGCTCTCGGAGATCCGTTGCTTCAGGTCGGGCGCCATCTGGGGCGGCTCGAAGCGCGGAAGTCCGAAGATTCCATATCGGAGTTCCTCGCTCAGCTTCCGGCCGTCTCACGCGCGGGCATCGCGCTCCTATCCCGCGCGCTGGTGGGCGACACCAAGGACAATGAGCCTACCGTGCTCGAGGAAGCTTTCGAGATGATCGTGCTGGCGACGGGAGTCGGGCCGGTCCAGGACCCTGGGGGACTGCGCGTGATCGTGCGCGATCCGGATTCTTCCTGGGAATAGACCTCCACGATGTCCTGCTCCGGTGCCCTGTAGCGACGTTGCCGAGGTGTCGAGCACCGCGGCGAAGACGATCCAGCATCTCACCGAGGACCAACAGCGAGACAAGACGCATCAAGGAAACAGCGACCGGGCCGCTCACGGCGAACACGCGGATGCAACGACGGCGCGTGATGCGCTGGTTAAGCTGAGACGGTTGATCCAGGCAACCTTCAAGTAGACGTCGAGACTTTGCCAGCTTCTCAGGGCGCCTTGCCCAGGGCGACCACTATCGCGGAGCCGATGACCTCGTCAGCTCGAGCCAACCCCGGGCTTGATCGCTGGTGGCGGGGTGGGTGGAGGTGGCGGTCGGCGGCGCCCTCATGGTGAGCCGTGGGCGCCTGCGCGAGCGGAGGGTGCGGCGCGCGCGCCGCCGACGATCGACTCCGCCGCCGACAACCTCCGCCTCGGGGGATGGGGGGCTCGCGCTCGCCGCGCCCGGAGCGAGCTTGCGGCGGCAGGCGAGCCATGTGGGCGCGGCCGACCGCCACCTCCGCCCGCCCCGCCGCCAGCGGCGCGCGTGGCGGCTCTACGAACTCAGAAGCTTCGGATCAGGCGGGCGACCCGTTCGTCGTGGGACTGGAACGGGTCTTTGCAGAGGATGGTCTCGCGCTCGGGGTCGTTGAGCTTCAGGTAGACCCAGTCGACGCGGTAGTCCTTGCCCTTGAGGTTGGCCTGGCGGATGAACTCGCCGCGCAGCCGCGCCCGCGTGGTCTGGGGCGGGGTGTGCTTGGCCAGCTCGATGCTCTCGTCGTCGGTGATGCGGTCGACCATGTCGCGCTCGGCCAGCCGGTAGTAGAGGCCGCGGTCGGGGCGGATGTCGTGGTACTGCAAGTCCATCAGCGAGATCTTGGGATCCCGCCACGACAGGCGATTGCGGGTCATGTAGCTCTCGATCCACTCGCGCTTGATCACCCAGTCCAGCTCGCGGCCGAGCTGGAGGGGATCGGTCGAGAGCTTCTCGAGCACGTCGGTCCAGCGGGCCAGCACGTCCTTGGTGACGTCGTCGGCGTCGATCGAGTTCACGTAGCGGGTCGCGTGCTCGAGGTACTCGAGCTGGAGCTGGAGCGCCGAGATGCTCCGGCCGTCCTTCAGCTTGACCGTTTCCCGGAGTGTCGGGTCGTGCGAGATGTCGCGGATGGCCTGGACCGGCGACTGGAGCGAATAATCGCGGTCGAAGAAGCCGTCCTCGATCATGTCGAGCACGAGCGCGGTGGTGCCGATCTTGAGATACGTCGCGATTTCCGACATGTTCGAGTCGCCCACGATCACGTGCAGACGGCGATACTTTTCGGCATCCGCATGCGGCTCGTCGCGAGTGTTGATGATCGACCGCGACGAGGTGGTCGCGCCCGAGATCTCCTGGCAGATGTGCTGGGCCCGCTGCGACAAGCAGTAGTGAAAGCCGCGCGGGGTCTGCAGCACCTTGCCGGCGCCCGCGAAGATCTGCCGGGTGACGAAGAACGGGATCAGGGCCTCGGCCAGCCGCTGGAAGCTCACGTCGCGGCTGACCAGATAATTTTCGTGGCAGCCGTAGGAGTTGCCGGCGGAGTCGGTGTTGTTCTTGAAGAGCAGGATGTTGCCGGAGATGCCGTCCTCGCGCAGCCGCTTCTCGGCCTGGTGCAGCAGGTCTTCCACGATGCGCTCGCCGGCCTTGTCGTGGACGACCAGCTCGGTCACGTCGTCGCACTCGGGCGTGGCGTACTCGGGATGGAAGCCCGTGTCGAGGTAGAGGCGGGCCCCGTTCTCGAGGAACACGTTGGCGTTGCGCGCGCCCGGGATGACCTTCTCGAACAGGTAGCGCGCGACGTTGTCGGGCGAGAGACGTCGTTGGCCGTTGAGCGTGCAGGTCAGGCCGTACTCGTTCTCGAGACCGAAGATCCGCCTTTTCATGGTGGAAAGGGTAGCACGAGCTAGCGCGCTGTGCCCATCAGCAGGGCGAGCGCCTCGGCGGGAATGCGGCGGAACATGCGCCGGACCTTGGTGCGGTCGAGCACGGCCACTTCGAGATCGCGCTCGGTGAGCGATTTGTTCTGGGTGACGTTCAGCGCGCGGACGCCGAGCTGCACGGCGTCGCCCAGCGCCATGCCTTCCTGGTAGTGGTCCTTGAGGAAGCGGCGGATCTCGTCGGCCTGCCCGCCCATGGCCGCGTAGTTCTTCTCGTCCTCGATCGTGCCGTCGTAGAGGATGTGGTAGATCTCGCTCTTGGCGCCGTTGTCGACGCCGACCTCGGCCACCAGCACCTCGACCTCGAACGGCTTGATGTCCTGGGTGAAGATGTTGCCGAGGGCCTGCGAGTAGGCGTTGGCCAGGGCCTTGGCCGTCACGTCGCCCCGGCTGTAGGAGTAGCCCTTCACGTCGGCGTGACGGATGCCCGCGATTCTCAGGTTCTCGAACTCGTTGTACTTGCCCACGCCCGCGAAGGCGATCCGGTCGTAGATCTCCGAGATCTTGTGGAGCAGCGTGGAGGGGTTCTCGGCCACCAGGAGAATGCCCTCGCCGTACTCGAGGGCCACGATGGACCGGCCGCGCGCGATGCCCTTGCGGGCATACTCGGCCTTGTCCTTCATCATCTGCTCGGGGCTGACGTAGTAGGGCAGGGGCATCGCGGTCAGGCCCTCTGTTCCGACGCGGTCCGCTCGCGGGCGATGGTCTCGCACACGCCCCGCACTTCGTCGTCCGGCACGTCGGCGAAGCCGCTGCGGCTGATCGTCTTCACGGTGGGAAAGATGCCGCGCACGAAGTCGGGCCCGCCGGTGCCCACGTCTTCGTCGGCGGCGTCGATGAGCGCCTCCAGGGCCACCCGCAGCGCCTCTTCACGGCTGAGGTCGCGGCGCCAGAGCTTCTTCAGCGAGTCGCGCGCGTCCTTCGAGCCGGAGCCCTGGGAATCGTAGTCGGTCTCCTCGTAGCGCCCGCCCGTGATGTCGTACTTGAAGAGCCGGCCCACGCTGGCCTTGTCGTCGTAGCCGGCGAAGATCGGTACCACGGCCAGCCCCTGCATGGCCGCCCCGAGGTTCATCCGCACCATCTGGGACAGCTTGTTGGCCTTGCCGTCGAGCGAGAGGTTGTCGCCCTCGACCTTCTCGTAGTGCTCGAGCTCGGTCTGGAAGAGCTTGGCCATCTCCATGGCCGGCCCGGCCGCCCCGGCGATGCCGATCCCGGAGAGATCGTCGGACTTGAAGATCTTCTCCATGCGCCGGCTCGCCACCTGGAAGCCCGCCGTGGCCTGGCGATCGCCGGCCATGATCACGCCCTCGCGGTAGCGCATGGCGAGGACGGTGGTCCCGTGGGGCGCCTGCATCGCGGTCGCCTCCGTGGCGTCCATGCGCGGCAGCAGGTGGGGCGACTGGCGCTGGAGGACGTCCATGAAGCTCGACGTCGAATAGTCAGCGAACGCCCGCTGCCAGCCGAAGCCCTCGCCGATCTTCATACACCCGCGCTGGGGCGAGAGATGTTCTTGAGCAGGTCGGACGCGGTCGGCGACTCGGTGAGGAGCTGGCGCACGTGCGCCTCGGTGCCGCGCAGCGGCTCCAGCATGAAGATCTTCTTGAGCGGGCCTTCCTTGAGGTCGAAGATCACGGAGTCCCAGCTCGCGGACACGATCTCGTCCGAGTAGCGCTGCAGGCACATGCCGCGGAAGTAGGCGCGGGTGTCCTTGGGCGGATCGTAGATCGCCTTCGAGACCTCGTCGTCGGTGACGATGCGCTCGACCGCGTCGGCCTCCTCCAGCTTGCCGTAGAGTCCGCGGCCGGGGCGGATGTCGTGGTACTGGAGGTCGATCATCTGCACCCGCGAGTCGTCCCACTCGAGCCGGTGCTTCTCGATGTAGTTCTCGAGGAGCTGCTGCTTGATGACCCAGTCCAGCTCGCGCGCGAGCTGCATGGGGTCCTCGGCCAGACGGTCGAGGGTCGACTCCCACCGCGCCAGCACCTCGTTGACCCACGGCTCGTGCTCGCGATCGGCGTAGTAGCGGTAGGCCAGGGCCAGGAACTCGCGCTGCATGTCGATGGCGGTCAGCGTGCGCCCGTCCTTCAGGCGGAGCGTCTCGCGGCACGCGAGGTCGCGCGACACCTTGCGATAGGCGGCCACCGGGCCTTCCAGCGCGAAGTCGCGGTCGATGAAGTCGTCCTCTACCATGCTGAGCACGATGGCCATGGTGCCGCATTTGAGGTAGTTCGAGATCTCGCTCATGTTGGCGTCGCCCACGATCACGTGCAGCCGGCGATACTTCTCGGGGTCGGCGTGGGGCTCGTCGCGGGTATTCACGATGGGCCGCGAGTGCATGGTCTCGAGCCCGACCTCGGTCTCCAGGAAATCAGCGCGCTGGGAGATCTGGTAGTCGCAGGGGTCCGCGTTGTTCTCGGCCCCGACCTTGCCGGCGCCCGTGAAGATCTGGCGGGTGACGAAGAACGGCATCATGTACTGCACGATGCGCGCGAACGGGACCTTGCGGTCCATCAGGTAGTTCTCGTGGGTGCCCTGGGAGTTGCCCTTGTAGTCGGTGTTGTTCTTGTAGATCAGGATGCGCTGCTCGGGGGGGGACACCGCCTCGGCGCGCTGGCGGCTCAGGTTGAGGATCCGCTCGCCGGCCCGGTCCCAGATGACGAGATCGCGCGGGTTGGTCGTCTCCGGGCTCGAGTATTCGGGGTGCGCGTGGTCGACGTAGAAGCGCGCGCCGTTGGACAGGATCAGGTTGATGAGGCGGGACTCTTCCTTGGAGGGAAGGTCCTTCTCCTCCATGTACTCGAAGCCGCGGGCGTCCCGCAGCGGGCTCTCCGCCTCGTAGTCCCAACGGATGCGCGAGGACCGGTACGTCTCGTAAGAGTTGATGAGAAGAAGCGACGACAGGATCGGGTTGAAGTCCGGCTGGTTCTTCACCGTGATCCCGTACTCGGTCTCGATGCCCATTACTTTCGGGATCGCCATGGGTTCCTCTCGGTCTCAGCGTCGGTCGTGGAGACGAAAACCCCCGGCCGCCCGCAGGCGCCGGGGGGAGTATGAGGGGGACGTCGCGTCCCCCTCATTCCAACAGTCCTACAGGTACTGGCCGGTGTTGACGATCTTCTCGACGTTGCGCTGCTTTTCTTTGGTCTCGCCCATGAGCGGCTTGACGTAGACGATCCGCTCACCCTTCTTGCCCGCGATCTTGGCCCAGTCGTCGGGGTTCGTGGTGTTGGGCAGGTCCTCGTTCTCCTTGAACTCCTCGCGGACCGCCATCAGCACGTCCTCGGCCCCGACGCCCTTGTGGCCGCCGCCGATGAAGCGCTTGAGGGCCAGCTTCTTGGCCCGGCGCACGATCGACTCGATCATGGCCCCCGACGAGAAGTCCTTGAAGTAGAGGACCTCCTTGTCGCCGTTGGCGTAGGTGACCTCGAGGAACCGATTCTCCTCGCTCAGCGCGTACATCGCCTCGACGGTCTGCGCGATCATGTCGCCGATCGCGTTCTCGACGTTGCCGCCGTGCTGCTTGGTCTCCGCCTGGCCGATCGGGATCCCGGAGGTCAGGTACTTGAGGAAGATGTCGGTGGCGGCCTGACGGTCCGGACGCTCGATCTTGATCTTCACGTCGAGCCGTCCCGGCCGCAGGATGGCCGGGTCGATGAGGTCCTGGCGGTTGCTGGCCCCGATCACGATCACGTTCTTGAGGCCCTCGACGCCGTCGATCTCGGCCAGCAGCTGGGGCACGATCGTGGTCTCGACGTCGGACGAGATGCCGGTACCGCGCGTGCGGAACAGCGCGTCCATCTCGTCGAAGAACACCACCACCGGCACGTCCTCGTTGGCCTTTTCCTTGGCCTTGGTGAAGATCTCGCGGATCTTGCGCTCGGTCTCGCCCACGTACTTGTTGAGCAGCTCCGGGCCCTTGATGTTGAGGAAGTAGCCCTTGATCTTCTCGCCGCGCTTCTCGGAGATCTTCTCGGCGAGGTTGTTGGCCACGGCCTTGGCGATCATGGTCTTGCCGCAGCCGGGCGGGCCGTAGAGCAGCACGCCCTTGGGCGGCGTGAGCTGATGCTCCTTGTAGTAGTCGGCGTAGAGGTACGGCAGCTCGACCGCGTCCTTGATGGCCTCGATCTGGGTGCCGAGCCCGCCGATGTCTTCGTAGCCGATGTCCGGCACTTCCTCCAGCTGGAGGTCCTCGACCTCGCTCTTGGGCAGCTTCTCCAGCAGGTAGCCGGACTTGGCGTCCATGAGGATGTGGTCGCCGATCTTCAGCCGTTGCGCGCGCAGCGGATCGGCGATGATGCCGACCTTCTCTTCGTCCGCCCGCAGGGTGACGACCGCGCGCTCGGTGTCGAGCTGCTCCTTGAGGATGACCACCTCACCCTGGATCTCGTAGCCGGCCGCCTCGACGACGTTGAGCCCCTCGTTGAGGATCAACTCCTGGCCCGGCTTGAGCGTCTCCGCCTTGATCGCGGGGTGCAGGTTGACCTTCACCTTGCGGCCCTGCGAGAGGATGTTGACGGTGCCGTCCTCGTTCGGCGACAGGTACACGCCATAGGTCGAGGGCGGCGCGCAGAGCTTGTCGACTTCCTCCTTGAGGGCGGTGATCTGCTCGCGCGACTCGTAGAGCGCGTTCACCAGTTTCTCGTTCTGGTTGAACGCCTGCACGAGCTGACGGTTGGCCTCGCGCAGCTTGTTCTCCACGATCATGAATTCCTTCGGCGAGTCCTCGAGCTTCTTGCGCAGGTGCACGGTCTCGGCCTCCAGCGAACGGATGTAGGCTTGGAGGTCCTGCACCTGGATCTCGAACTCGGTGAGCCGCCGACGGCTACTGGTGTCGGACATCGATGCCGGGAGGAACTTCGAAAACCCCTCACGACTTGGGCTACTCTTTTTCTCGAACTCCTTCATAGCCCGTCCCTTCTTGCGAATCCCGTGTGAGCCGCTCGCCCGCGATCACTCACGACCGTGCCCGAGTATAGGCGGCTGTAAAAAAGAAAGTCAAGGTTACACGCCTGGTTTTCTTGCAGTTTACGTTCACGCTGCCTCATTGTCGCGCGTCCTCGACGCCCGAGAGTGCGTGCTCGACATCTCGCTCATTCGTCGAGCAAGTTCTGTACCGCGCACGCGGCGCCATCGATCTCGAAACGGGTGGCGTGCACCAGCGGTTCCACGTATAAGAAAGGGCTATGTCAGCGAGTGGACTCGCGCTGACGCTGGCGATCGTGCTGACGTGTGCGTCGGGCGGCGCGCTCGCCGACGCGCAGCCGGCGATCCCACCGCCGACGGCGTCGCCGCCGCCTCCCGCTCGCCGGGACGTTCGCATCGGCGTGGTCGGTCTGCCCACCGCCCTCGATCCCCTGGCGGCGCTGGAAGGCGCCGGGGCGCTGGTGTCGCGTCAGATCTTCGATACGCTCGTGGTCTACCGCGAGGCGTCGACCGACGTGGAGCCGGCGCTCGCGCTGCGCTGGGGCGTCTCACGCGACGGGCTCACGTGGTCGTTCACGCTCCGCGACGGCGTTCGCTTTCACGACGGCACCCCGCTGACCGCGCGGGAGGCGGCGGCGAGCTTCGAGCGCTGGCTCAAGACCGAGGGACGCCCTCCGGGCACGGCCCTCGTGTGGAGCTCGCTGCTCCGCGGCGTGCCGGGGGTCGTGAAAGACGTGCGCGCGACCGACGCCCGCACGCTCCAGTTCGTCCTGTTCCAGCCGTATGCGCCGCTGCTCACCGTGCTCGCGCATCCCGGCTTCGGCATCGCCAAGTCGACGACGGCCATCGACGGCACGCCCTTGCTCATCGGCAGCGGACCCTATCGCCTCGCCGAGGCCGCGCCCGGTCGCATGGTGCTGGAGGCGGCTGCCGGACACTGGACCGGTGGCGCGCGCGCGTCGCGCCTCACGTTCCTCGAGATGGGATCCGACGAGCAGGCGGAAGGCGAGCTCGATGCGCGCAGCCTCGACGTGTGGCTGCCGCGCGGTCCGCCGCGTCGCACGGAAGGCGCGCTCTCGATCCCCGGGCTCCACGTGGGGTTTCTCGCGCTCCAGACCGAGAAGGCGCCGTTCACGGTCAAGAAGATCCGTCAGGCGGTGGCCACGGCCCTGGATCCCGCCCTCCTCGCCCCGGCGCTCGGACGCGCGGCGGTGCCCCTCCTGTCGTTTCTGCCTCCCGGCGCGTGGGCGTCCCGCGCGGGACCGCCGGTGATCGGAGGAGGCCGGCAGGCCGTGGCCGCGCTCCTCCGCGAGGGCGGCTTTCCCCAGGGACGAACGACCTCGCTGCTCATACCTGTCGGTGAGCCGACCACCGTGAATCGCACGAAGCTGGCGGAGACGCTCTACCTGATGCTCCAGGCGTCCGACATGCCGGTCGACCTGCGCATCGAGCCGGCGGAGGCGGCGCGCTCGGCCAGTCAGTCCGGGACGCACGATCTCGTGCTCGGCGAAGCCGCCGTGATCGGGGGCGATCCGCACTTTCTGCTCTATCCGCTCTCGACCAGCGAGGGCGCGGAGAAGGGGGCCCGCGCCTCCAACCTGTCGTTCCATCGCAGTCCCCGCCTGGACGATCTGCTGATCCGGGCCAGTCAGCTCTCCTTCCGGGCCGAGCGCCTGCGCCTCTACCAGCGCGCGCAGGCGACGCTCGCCGACGAGGTCCCGTGGATCCCGCTCTACGTGCGCTTACTGTGGGCGGTGGCCCGGCCGGAAGTGCGCGGGCTGCGACTGCATCCCACGGGCATCCATCGCCTGCACGGCGTGTGGCTCGACGTTCCGTCGTGAAGCTGACCGTTTCCGCCGTCGCGGTGACGCTGGCCGCCCTCGCCCTCGCGCCCGCCGCCGGCGCCCAGGAGGCGCGCAAGACCGGAGGGACGCTGCGCGCGGTGTTCGCCACCGATCCGCCCACGCTCGATCCGGCGGAGGCGACCGACCTCACCTCCGCGGCGGTGATCCGTCAGGTGTTCGACGCGCTCCTGGAGCTGGACGATCGGCTGCGGCCTCAGCCCGCGCTGGCCGCGAGCTTCACGGTGTCGACGGATCAGCGCGTCTACACGTTCCGCCTGCGTCCGGGCGTGCGCTTCCACAACGGGCGCGAGCTGCGCGCGGCCGACGTGAAATACTCGTTCGAGCGGGCGGCGCGTGGGAAGCGCCCGTGGGTGTTCGAGAAGATCGCGGGGGCCCGCGACGTCATCGCCGGCCGCGCGACCGACATGGCGGGCCTGCGCGTGGTCGACGATCTCACGGTGGAGATCCGGCTCGATCGACCGTTCGCGCCGTTCCTCTACCTCATGGCCTACGACGCCGCCTCGGTGATCCCGCGCGAAGCCGCGGACGCCCGCGGCGGCTTCGCCAGCCGTCCCGTGGGCACCGGCGCCTTCCGCTTCGTGTCGTGGCGCCGCGACGATCAGCTCGTGCTCGAAAAATTCCCCGGCCACTTCCGCGGGCCGGCCGCGCTCGACCGGGTGGTGTTCCGGATCATCCCGGCCGAGATCACCCGGTTCAACGAATATCGCGCGGGTCAGCTGGACGTGAGCGACATCCCCACCGGGCAGTGCCAGTCGGTGCAGCGCGATCCGCACCTCAAGGGCGAGGTGGCCATCTGGCCGACCCTGGGCACCCACGCCGTCCGCTTCAACGTCGAGCGGCCGCCCTTCGCAGATCTAAAGGTCCGTCGGGCCATCGCCCACGCCATCGACCCCACCATCGTGGTCGAGCGGCTGCTCGAGCGCTGCGTGACCCCGGCCCGCGGCCTCCTGCCGCCGTCGCTGCCCGGCTACAACCCCGAGGTCAAGCGGCTCGCCCTCGACCGGGAGCTGGCCCGCCGGTTGCTCGCCGTTCAGTCCCACGCCGGCGGCAAGGGACTGAACCCGCTCGCGTATCACTTCAACACCACCGACACCAACCAGCGGATCGCCGAGCTGCTCCAGGCCCAGCTCAAGGAGATCGGCATCGCGCTCGAGCTGCGGCGGCTGGACTGGGCGGCGCACCTGAAGCTGGTGGATAGCGGCTCCGCGGGCTTCTTCCGTCAGGCGTGGATCGCGGACTATCCCGACCCCGAGAATTTCCTCACCGTGCTCTTTCATTCGAGGAACGTGGGCGCCCCGGGCAACACCTCGCGCTATCGCCAGCCGACCGTCGATCGGCTGCTCGACGAGGCCGACACCATGGCGCCGGGACGCGCCCGCGACGCGAAGTATCACGAGGCGGAACAGATCGTCATCGACGACGCGGCGTGGGTCTCACTCTACCACTACGCCAGCCGCGCGCTCATCAAACCCTACGTCAGGGGTCTCGAGCGCTCGCCGCAATCGACCGCGCCCGAGTTCCTGGCGCCCCTCCGCAAGGTCTGGCTGGAACGATGACATGGGGGGCCTAGCTACGGGCCCCCCAAGCCCCCCTGGGCGGCTCGGGACGCCCCGGCGAAGCCGTGGCGCCCCTCGATTTTTCCCACAGGTTCCCAGCGAGCTCGTGCGCGTCGCTGCCGGACGCGTGGTGGCGCTGGTCCCCGTGGTGTTCGGCGTGACCCTCCTGGTGTTCGTGCTCAACGCGCTCGCCCTCGGCGATCCCGCGCGGGCGGCCATGGGCCAGCGCGGCGATCCCGAGGTGCTCGAGCGCATCCGGCGCGACTACGCCCTCGATCGTTCGCTCGTCGCGCAGTACGGCGCGTGGATGGGACGGCTGGCCCGCGGCGACCTCGGCCACTCGTATCACCAGCAGCGCCCGGTCACCGAGATCATCGCCGAGCGCGCCCCCGCGACCCTGCGCCTGGCCGTGGCCGCCACCCTCATCTCGGTGATCGCGGGCGTGGCCATGGGCGCCCTCGCCGCCCGCCGGCCCGGCTCGCTCGTCGATCACGCGATGATGGCCACGGCCGTGCTCGGCATCTCCACGCCCGTGTTCTGGCTCGGCATGATGCTCTCGCTGGTGTTCGCGGTGACCCTCGGCTGGCTGCCCGTCTCGGGTTACGGGGACGGCGACGTCGGCCACCTGTTGTTGCCGGCGCTCACCCTGGGCGCGCTGCACACCGGCAGCATCGCGCGCATGACGCGGGGCAGCCTGCTGGAGGTCGCGCGCCAGGACTACATGACCACCGCGCGGGCCAAGGGCCTGGCCGAGCCGGTGCTGCTGGTCAAGCACGCGCTGCGCAACGCGGCCATCCCGGTCGTCACCGTGATCGGCATCGGGCTCGCGGATTTGCTGGTGGGCGCGCCGTTGACCGAGACGGTGTTCGCGTGGCCGGGACTGGGCCGGTTGCTGGTGGCCTCGGTGGGCCAGCGCGATCTGCCGGTCGTGATGGGCGCGGTCCTGGTCTTCGCGCTCGTCTACGTGGTCGCCAACCTCCTCGTCGACCTCGCGTACCTCGTCGTCGACCCTCGAACGCGTTCGACGTAGGGACTCGCCGTGTCCCCGTCCACGTTCCAGGCCGATGGGAGCGCCCCGCGCAACGGGTGGCGGGCGTCGATCGTGCGGCATCGCGGCATCCTCGCCGGCGCCCTCCTCCTGTTCGTGCTGACGACGGCCACGGCCCTGGCCCCCGCGCTCGCTCCCCACGACCCCCTCGAGATCGCGGCCGCGGGTGGGGTGACGCTCGAGCGGCCGACGGCCGCGCATCCGTTCGGGACCGACGCGCTCGGGCGCGATTTGCTGGCGCGCGTGCTCTGGGCCGGCCGCGTCTCGCTGGCGGTCGGCGTCGGAGTGGAGCTGCTCGTGGCGGGGCTCGGATGCGCGATCGGGCTCGTCGCGGGCTACGCGGGCGGCACGCTGGACGCCGTGCTCATGCGGACGACGGACGTGGTGATGGCCTTTCCGTCGCTGGTGCTGGCCATCGGCCTCATCGCGGTGTTCGAGCGCCCCGGCCTCGACAAGGTCGTGCTCGTGCTGGTCGCCCTCGGCTGGACGACGATCGCGCGGGTCGTGCGCGGCGCCGTGCTCTCGCTGAAGACGCGCGAGTACGTCCAGGCGGCGCGCGCGCTCGGCGCGCCCCACCTGAGCATCGTGGTGCGCCATCTCCTGCCCAACGCGCTCGGCCCGCTGCTCGTCGCGGCCACCCTCGGCGTGGGCAGCAACATGATCGCCGAGGCCGGGCTGTCCTTCCTGGGACTCGGTGCCCAATCGCCGACGCTCTCGTGGGGCGCGCTGCTCGCCGACGGCCAGACGTTCCTGGTCACGGCCCCCTGGGTCGCCGTCTTCCCCGGCCTCGCCCTCCTGCTCGCGGTCCTCGGTGTGAATCTGCTCGGCGACGGGCTGCGCGACCTGCTGGATCCCCGGTTTCGCGAATAGCGCTCTCGGGTTACGCTTGGCGCACGTCTTCGTGGAGGTGAGCCATGGCCATTCGACTCGACCACCTGATCGTGCCCTCCCGCAACCAGGCCCAGGGGGCGAAGTTCCTCGCCAGTCTGCTCGACGTTCCGTGGGCGGAGTTGCAGGGGACCTTTTCGCCTGTCTATGTCAACGACGGTTGCACCGTCGACTTCGCCACTCGCGACCGGTTCGAGAGCCATCACTTCTGCTTCTCGGTGAGCGACGCCGAGTTCGACGCGATCTTCGGCCGCATCCAGGCGGCGGGCATTCCGTATCGGAGCCGACCCCGAAGCGAGAACGACATGCAGATCAACACGCGCCTCGGCGGCAAGAACGTCTACTGGGAAGACGCCGACGGCCACCTCTGGGAGATCCTCACGGTCAGCTACGCCCGCCCGGAGTCGGCGTCGCTGGCCGCCGCCGGCTAAGCCCCGCGGTCCGCTTGGTCGGTGGTGTCTGAAAGATTGGACATTGACGGGCGCCCGTGGAGCCGGTGAAATGTGCGTGGAGGTGAGCCATGGGCACGTTCAACGTGGACGTCGAGATCGGTGATCCCGAGGGCCGCCGCTACGACCGAGTCGAGGCGCTCGTGGACACCGGAGCAACGTATACAAGCGTGCCGCGCCCGCTCCTCGAACGCTTAGGCGTCGTGCCGCATGAACGTGTCTGGTTCCAGCTTGCGTACGGCGACCCCGTCCAGCGCGAGATCGGGCACACCTGGATCAGGATCGGTGGAAGTGCCGTCGCGACGATCGTCGTGTTTGCCGACTCCGATAGCCCCGCATTGCTCGGCGCCTACGCCCTCGAAGGCCTGCGCCTGGCACCCGACCCCGTCAACCGTCGCCTCGTCCCCGTTCCCGGCCTGCTCATGCCGCTCGCTCTCGTCTGAACGCGGTTCGAGCCCGAGCTGCCCGGGCAGGCGAAGCCCCCCTCCGAGCTACCGGATGCCGGCGCGCATGAAGCTCTGGACGAACTGGCGCTGGAAGAGGAGGAACGCGATCAGCAGCGGCGCCGACGTCATCAGCGTGGCGGCCGTGATGATCGACCAGTCCACGCCCTGATCGGTCGAGGAGAAGATCTGCAGGCCGACCGTGAGCGGGCGTGAGGTCACCGAGTTGGTGGCGATCAGCGGCCACAGGAAGTTGTTCCAGTGGTAGCTGATCGAGACCAGCGCGTAGGCCACGTAGACTGGTCGGGCCAGCGGCACGTAGACCTTCCACAGCGTTTCCAGCACGCCGGCCCCTTCCACGCGCGCGGCCTCGTCCAGCTCGCGCGGCACGGTCTTGAACGTCTGGCGGAGTAGGAAGATGCCGAACGCCGAGGCCATGTAAGGCAGGCCGATGGCCGCGAGGGTGTCGAGCACGCCGAGGCGGCTCATCGTGCGGTAGTTCTCCACGATCAGCACGTCGGGCATGATCATGAGCTGCATGAGCACGAGCAGGAACACCACGTCGCGCCCCGCGAAGGAGAAGCGCGCGAACGCGTAGGCGGCCAGCGTGCACAGCACGAGCTGGGCGGCGAGGATCATCGTGACCAGCAGGAAGGTGTTCAGGAAGTAGCGCGCGAAGGGCGCCGCGTTCCACGCCTCCACGAAGTTGGCGAGCGTCCACGGGGCCGTGGCCACGAACCGCGCCGAGTACTCGCGCCCATGAAACGCGGTCCACGTCGCGTAGGCGAGCGGCAGGATCCACAGCACTCCCAGCAGCCACGCGCCGGCCGTCTCGAGGACGCGCCACCCGTTCAGCGGGCGAGGCGTGGGGAGCGGTCTCGCGCTCACTGGTAGTGGATCCGCCGTTCGAGGAACACGAACTGCCCCACCGCGGCCGCGGCCAGGATCACCAGCAGGACCATGGTGAGGGCGGCGGCGTAGGCGGTGTCCCAGAACTTGAAGGCCACGTCGTAGATGTAGTAGAGCAGCAGCGCGCTGGCGTTGTCGGGTCCGCCCCTGGTCATCACCACGATGTGGTCGACCAGCCGGAACGAGTTGATCACGGCGTTGACCAGCACGAACAGCGTGGTCGGCATCAGCAGCGGAAATGCCACCCGCCGGAAGAAGTACCAGCGCGAGGCGCCCTCGAGGGCCGAGGCCTCGGCGAGCTGGGGCGCGATGGACTGCAGCGCGGCCAGGTAGAAGATCATGAAGAAGCCGGCCTCCTTCCACACCGTCACCACGATGAGACACGCCAGCACCGTGTCGCGGCTGCCGAGCCAGTTGTGGCTCGGCGCCCCGAAGAGGCCGGCGATCTGGTCGACCAGTCCGTAGCCCGGCGTGTAGAAGAAGAGCCAGATGTTGGCCACCGCGATCATCGGCAGCACGGTCGGCGTGAAGTACGCCAATCTCAGAAACGAGCGGCCCCGGAGCTTCTCATTGACGAGCACGGCCATGAGCAGCGCGAGCGCGATCGAGGTGGGGATCGTGCCGAGCGCGAACAGGGCGTTGTTGCGCAGGGTCTGCCAGAACACGGGATCGGCGATCATCGCCTGGTAATTGTCGAGGCCCACCCAGACGGCCGGGCGCGCGCCCTTCGGCGTCGAGAAGAAGCTCGCCACCAGCGTGGCCACCGCCGGGTAGTGGGTGAAGGCCACGAGCAGGATCGTCGCCGGCAGCAGCAGGAGCCAGCCGTGAAGAGCGCGGTTCACCGCCGGTGCGATCTCAGGATGCGCTCAGCCTCGGCCTGGGCGTCCTTCATCGCCTGCGCGGGAGTCTTGGCGCCGGTGAGCGCGGCTTGCAGGCCGTCGTTCAGCGCCTTGGTCACGCGCTGGTTCTCGTGAGTCGACAGCTCCGCCACCGCGTGCGGCAGCTGGTCGCGCGCGACGGCGGCGGCCGGGAACCCGGCCACGTATTTCTTCATGGCCGGCGTCTCCCACGCGTCGGCGCGCACGGCCACGTAGCCGGTGTCGATGCCCCACTGGGCCGCGCGCTCGGGCGAGGTGATCCACTTGACGAACTTCAGCACCGCCGCCTGCTGGGCCGGGGTGTTCTTCTTGAACAGGTAGAAGTTGCCGCCGCCCGTCGGCGATCCGCGGCGCTTGCCCGCCGGCAGCATGGCCACGCCGAACTCGAACTTGGCGTTGTTCTTCACGTTGGTGAGGTTGCCGGTGGTCGTCCACATCATCGCGGTCTTGCGCTCGAAGAAATCCTTCGGCGTGGTGCCCCACTCGATCACGCCCGGCGCCATCACCTTGTGTTTCTGGCCGAGGTCGACCCAGTGTTGGAGCGCCTCGACGACCGCGGGCTTGTCGAAGAACGTCTGCGTCCCCGCGTCGTTCATCAGCAGCACGTCGTTCTGGGTGGTGAACCCCTGGAAGAGCCAGTAGGGGAATCCCGACGACGGGACCTGCACGCCCCACTGGGTGACGTGACCGCTCGCGTCGTGCTTGGTCAGCTTCCTGGCGTACTCGACCTGCTCGGTCCAGGTCGTCGGTGGCTTGTTGGGGTCGAGCCCCGCCTCCTTGAACGCTTCCTTGTTCCAGTACAGAACGATGGTGGAGCGCTGGAACGGAATGCCCCACGTCTTGCCGCCGGTGCGGCTGTTGAGCATGAAGGCCCCGAAGAAGCTGGCCAGCCACGCCTTGTCCTCGGCGGTCTTGATCGCGTCGTCGAAGGGGACGACGGCGTCCTCGTCGATCAGCGTGAACATGTCGGTGGAGAGCAGGATCGCGGTCTGCGGCGCCTCCCCGCTCTTGGCCGCGGTCAGCACCTTGACGATCGTCTCCTGGTAGGTCCCCGCGTAGATCGGCTTCACCTTGATGCCCGGGTTCTCTTTCATGAAGTCGGCGGCGAGGCCGTCCACGATCTTGGTGACCGGCCCGCCCACCGCCACCGGATAGTAAAAGGTGATGTCCGCGGTCTGGGAGGCGGCGGGCGCGGCGCCGAGCATCAGGCCGGTGACGGCGACGAATACTGCGGTCACGAATCTCATGGTGAAGCCTCCTTGGGAAATCACCGACGGATCAACACGCGCGTTGGGGGGGTCTGGGGGGAGCCGCAGGGGCCCCCCAGTCGGTCAAGGCGCATCCCCGTGGCGGCGTCGAAGAGGTGCACGGCGTCGGGCTTCCAGGCGAGGGTGACGACCGCGCCCGCGGCCAGATCCACGCGCCCGGGAGCGCGCACGGCGAGGCTCTGGCCGCCCCCCGCGCAGGTCACGATGGAATCAGCGCCCAGATACTCGATCGTCGCCACCCGCGCGGCCAGGCCGGGTCCGCTCGTGAGCGAGACGTCTTCCGGCCGCACGCCGAGGAGCACGCCCGCGCCCGGGCCCGGCGACACCGTGGGCCCGTCGGTGCCCCGCACCACGGCGCCGCCCGGCGCGTCCTCGAGAGCCAGGACGTTCATGGGCGGCGTGCCGATGAAGCGCGCGGCAAAGACCGTGGCGGGATGCCGGTACAGCTCGACCGGCGTGGCGTCCTGCTCCACGCGTCCCTCGCGCAGCAGGACGACCCGATCGGCCATGGTCATCGCCTCCACCTGGTCGTGAGTGACGTAGACCATCGTGATCCCCAGCGTCTGCTGGAGCGAGCGGATCTCGCGCCGCATCTCCTGGCGAAGCTGGGCGTCGAGGTTCGACAGCGGCTCGTCCATCAGGCACACGGGCTTCTCGGCGATGATGGCCCGGCCGAGCGCCACGCGCTGCTGCTGACCGCCCGAGAGCTGCGAGGGCTTGCGGTCGAGCAGACGCTCGAGCCCGAGCAGCTCGGCGGTCCGCGCGAGCCGGCGCTGCCGCTCGCTCGCCCCGACTCGTCGCACCCGCAACCCGAACACGATGTTCTCGGCCACCGTGAGGTGCGGGAAGAGCGCGTACGACTGGAACACCATCGCGATCTGCCGGCGCGCCGGCTGCAGCGCGGTCACGTCCTGCTCGCCGATGTGAATGCGCCCCGCGCTCACCGCCTCGAGCCCCGCGATCAGCCGCAGGGTGGTGGACTTCCCGCACCCCGACGGCCCGAGCAAGACCAGCAGCTGGCCCGCGTGAGCGTCGAAGCTCACGTCGTCGACGGCCCGCGTCGTGCCCCAGAGTTTGCTGACGTGACGGAGGGAGATCGCCGACGACGTCACCGCCCGGTCCACGCCGCCCAGGCCAGCGCGAGCCAGCCGAGCATGAAGGCGAGTCCGCCGAGCGGGGTGATCGCGCCGAGCGCGCGGACACCCGTGATCGCGAGCAGATACAAGCTTCCCGAGAAGAGGAGGGTCCCGGCCACGAACAGCCAGCCGGCCGCGCTGGTCCACGCGCCCGGCCAGCGCGCGCACGCCCACGCCACCGCGAGCAGCGCGAGCGCGTGATACATGTGGTAGCGCGCTCCGGTCTCGAACGTGGCCAGCGCGTCGGCGCCGATCCGCGACCGTAGCCCGTGCGCGGCGAACGCGCCCAGCGCGACGGCCAGCGCTCCCGAGAGCGCGCCCAGCCCGAAGAAGACCCGGTCCATCGGTGCGGCTACTATAACGATTCGGCGAGCCCGCGTCCGTGACGAAACCGTGGCGGCGTCGTCGACGGACGCGGGTGCGTCCGGGGAACCTCCGTCAGGCGGCGCGGCGGGCCGAGCTCAGCGCTCGCTGGCCGCCGCGGTGTCCGCGAGCGGCGTCTCGATCTTGACGCCCAGGGCCGTCAAGTACGTCTTCATCTCGTGGTTGTCGATGATGTTGCCATTGTGCTGGGTGAAGTCGACCGACGCGCCCACGTGGTGGTACCGTTCGCCGTCGAAGAGCGATCGGACCCGCCCGAGATGCGTTTTCAGCGGAGAACCGAACCCGGGGATTCTCTCGATCTGTTGCGCCACGTGGTCCAGGCCCTCGAGGTTCAGCTCCGTCACCGCGGTCGCGGCCAGCGGCACCGTGTTCACGATGTCCTCGGTGTTGACGATCCGCCACGTGACCGGACAGTCCTTGTTGAAGCGGCCGGCGAACGTGGGATCGCCCGTGCGTGGCGAGGCGAACGCATACAGCGTGGTGGTGGCGCCGAGGGTCCTCTGAACGTCGGCGGTGCACAGGGTGGCCAGCGATCCTCCCAGGCTGTGGCCGGCCACGAAGACGTGCCCGGGGTTGCCGGCGTTCTTGAGCGCGTTGATGATCGTCGGCGCGCTTCCGTTGTAGACGGCGGCGAAGCCGCGCTCGGCCTTCCCCCAGCCGTCCGGCTGAGGGACCTGAAGGAAGTCGATGTTGGCCAGCCAGTCGCCGGGAGTCTGCGTGCCCCGGAAGATGACGTAGAAATCGCCGGTGTCCATCCGTCTGGCCACGAAGCCGAATTTCTCGACGCCGTGCTTGGGAGGTGCGGCCGAGAACTCGGCGATGAGCTGGTAGGGGGCGGACAACTCCCACTTCGATGGTCGACCGACCGGCGTCTTGAACTGATCGTAGGCGGCCACGACGAGATTCCCCAGCTCGGCGGCCACGCTCGGCTTGAAGCCCTGCGGCACGAACTTGATGTCACCCATGAGTATTCCTCCTTGTCGGCCCGACCGTGCACGTCATGCGGGCGGTGTGACCGCCCAGGGCGGCACTATAATCGGCGGCCGCGCGCCGACGCAAGGAGAACGTGCCCCTATTGCGTCGCCGCGCGCTCGGGATCGAGGGGAAGGAGTAGACTCGCCACGCACACGACCACCGCGTCGCGGGAGGAGCGCCATGGACGACACGACCATCACGCCGGAGACGGCCGCCGCAGCGCACCGGGTGTCACGCCGGGAATTCCTGGGCTCGGGCGCGGTGGGAGTGATGGCCAGCGCCGCGGCCGGCGCCGCGCTGGCGGGGTGCGCGACGGGCGCGCCGCCCGCGGGCGCGTCGGGGCAGCGCGTTCTGCTCAGGGGCGGCGTGGTCCTGACCATGGATCCCCAGCTCGGCGACTTCGACCGCGCCGACGTGTTGATCGAGGGCTCGAAGATCGCCGCGGTGGGGCCGAATCTCCAGGCCTCGGCGAGCGAGATCGACTGTTCGAACATGCTCGTCCTGCCGGGCTTCGTCGACACCCACCGCCACACCTGGCAGGGGCAGCTCCGCAACATCCTGCCCAACGGCCGGCTCGATCCGGATTACTTTCGCGACATCGGCGCGACGGCGCGCGGGGTGTACCGGGCCGACGACGTGTACGTCGGCGACCTCCTGAGCGCGTGGGGCGCGCTGAATTCCGGGATCACCACGCTCCTGGACTGGTCGCACATCTCCAACACGCCCGAGCACTCCGACGCCGCGATCCGTGGCCTCCAGGAGTCGGGGATCCGCGCGGTCTACGGCTACGGCACCGGCGCGGCCGGGCCGAAGAACCAGTATCCCGGCGACATCAAGCGGCTACGCCGGCAGTACTTCTCCAGCGAGGACCAGCTCGTCACCTTGGCCCTGGCCACCGCGTTCGATCCGACGCACTGGGCGGCGGGGCGCGAGGTCGGCGCGCCCATCACCCTGCACGTCAACGGGACCAACCAGCTCCTGCCGCTCGCGCGATCGCTGGGGCCCGACGTCACCTACATCCACTGCTGCAACCTGGCGCCGGCGGAGTGGACGCTGATCGCCGACTCCGGCGGCGGCGTCTCGATCGCGGGACCGATCGAGATGGAGATGGGACACGGCGTGCCCCCGTACCAGCAGGCCCTCGATCTGAAGATCCCGCTCTCGCTCAGCAACGACGTGGAGACCGAGATCCCCTCGGAGTTCTTCACCCAGATGCGCACGGCCTTCCTGCTCCAGCGCATGCAGATCTTCCAGCGCGAGCGCGCGGGCGAGAAGAACGCGCCGCCGCTGATGACCGTGAAGCAGGTCGTCGAGGCCGCCACGCTGGGCGGCGCCCGCGTGAATCACCTCGAGCGCACGGTGGGCTCGCTCACCCCCGGCAAGGAGGCCGACGTCGTCCTGCTGAAGGCGGACGCGATCAACGTGATGCCGCTCAATCACGCCTACGGCGCGATCGTGCTCGGCATGGACACCAGCAACGTGGACACCGTGCTGGTCGGCGGCCGCGTGAAGAAGTGGAAAGGCGAGCTGGTCGGCGTGGACGTCGCCCGCTTGCGGCGGCTCGCCGGTGAATCGCGCGACTGGCTCCTGACCCAGGCGAAGTGGCCGAAGACCGCGCTGGGCGGCTATCTACCGGGTCACTGAGCCATGACCATCCTGATCACCGGGGCGACGGGGTTCGTGATGTCGGGGCTCGCGTGGTGTCTGGCCGAGCGTGGCCATGCCGTGGTCGCGGCCGACCTGCATCTGCCCGACGCGGCGCTGCGCGGTCACCTCGACGGGCTCGGCGGATCGGTGACGTTCCGCCAGCTCGACGTCACCGACGCGGGGGCGGTGCGTTCGCTGATCGGCGACGTGCGGCCCGAGCGCGTCGTGCACGGCGCGGCCATCACCGCGATTCCGCCCGAGGCCGAGCGCGGGCGGTTCGTGGAGACCACACGGGTCAACGTGCTGGGAACCCTGCACGTGCTGGAGGCGATTCGAGAATTCGGCGGGCAGCGGACCGTCGTCGTCTCCAGCGGCAGCGTGTACGGGACGCGTGCGGACCGCGACCCGGTCACCGAAGACGCCGTCCCGCAGCCGCAGGGCGTCTATCCGATCACCAAGTGGGCGGCCGAGGCCCTCGCCGCGCGCTACGCCGCCGCCAACGCGCTCGAGGTCGCGGTGGTCCGGCTCGCCTCCCCGTTCGGCGCGTTCGAGCGCGACACCGGCTCGCGGCCGCTGCTCTCGGCGATCAACGATTGGACCCGCGCGGCCCTGCGCGGCGAGACCCTGCGCATCGGCGGTCCGCCGGGAGCGCTCCGCGATCCCATCTACCTGGACGACGTCGCCTCCGGAATCGCCGCCGTGCTGCTCGCCGAACGACTGCCTCACGCCGTCTACAACGTCGGATGGGGGAAGGGCGCGACCACGGAAGACACGCTGGCCGCGATCGCCCGCGCGGTGCCCGGCGTCGAGATCGAGCGCGTTCCCGACGAGCCCTCACGCTGGCCCGCGCTCACTCGCGGCGTGCTCTCGGCCGACCGCCTCCGTCGCGATCTCGGCTGGACCCCGCGCTACGACCTCGACTCCGGTGTCGCGGCGTACGTGGGCTGGCTGCGCCAGCCGCCGCCGCGCTGAGCTAGGACGCGGGCGCTACCTCGATCATCGCGTCGAACGACGCCTGGCCGGCGCCGAACTGGAAGACGTCGACCGCCTCGTCCGGGACCACCGCGCGTCCGGAGGTCAGCGTGTTCAGGCCCTCCCAGCCGTCGCGCATCCACACCGTGCCCGCGCCGATCGCGTCGGTCACGCGCGCCCGCGCGCGCATCTCGCCGCGCTCGTTGAAGAGGCGGATCGCCGCGCCGTCCGAGAGACGTCGCGCGGCGGCGTCGGCGAGCGAGATCCACAGCACGGGCTCGGGATCGGCCGCGGCCAGTGAGGGCAGCGCGCGGCCGTGATCGTAGAAGGCGTGGAAGTGATTGAGCGTCCGGCCCTGGCGAAACGTCAGCGGATACGTCGACGCCGGGAGATCCTCGTGCTCGGGCAGGGGCGCGAGCCCGAGCGATTTCGCGCGCTCCGAATAGAGCTCGACCTTCCCCGACGGCGTGTCGAACGCGAGGTCCGGATACGCCACGTGCGAGATCCGCAGCGCGCGCATCCCTCCCTCGGCGGCCAGCGCGGCCACCGTCGCGTGGCCCGTCGACGGATGATCGAGGATCGCGTCGATCGGGCCGGCCTCGTCCGCCCACGGAAAGAACTCGTCGAGATCGAGACGGCGCGCCAGCTCGCGCAGCACCCACGTGTTCGAGCGGCACTCGCCCGGCGGATCGAGCACCCGCGGCATCAGGTAGAGGTGCGTGTTGGTGCTCTTGCAGCCGGTCTCCTCCAGCCACGAGGTGGCCGGCAGCACGACGTCGGCCGAGCGGCGCGTGGTCTCGTTCATGAAGAGGTCGTAGCTGACCACGAGGTCCTGGCGGGCCAGCCCCGTGGCGACCTGATCCGCGTCGGCGAACGACGACAGCATGTTCGTGCCGAGGAGCAGGATCACGCGCAGACGACGATCGAGCAGGGCTTCGGTGATGCGCGACATCTGGTTCGGAACGTAGACGCCGGGCGGGCGGCGCTCGGGCAGCGTGATGTCGGTGAGGGCCTGACCGTGGGTGCTGGCGCCGTGACGCACGCCGAGCCCGGCGCCGGGACGGCCGAGATCGCCGGTGAGCGCCGGCAAGCAGCTCGCGGCGCGCGCGCCCTGCCAGCCGTTGCTGCCCTTGTGCATCGAGCTGCCGCCCACCAGGATCATCGCGGGCTTGGTCGTCGCGTAGCGGCGGGCCAGCGCACGGATGCGCTCCGGCTCCACGCCGGTGACCTGTGCCGCCCACTCCGGCGTGTGAGACGCCAGGTGCTCGACGAGCGCCTCGAAGCCGACGGTGTGATTCGCCACGAACTCGCGATCGTGGAGTCCCTCGGCCACGATCACGTGCATCATCCCGAGGGCCAGCGCGGCGTCGGTGCCGGGACGGATGCGGATCGTCTCGTCGGAATGCCGCGCCGATTCGGTCTCGCGCACGTCGATGGTGACGACGTAGGCGCCGCGGCGCCGCGCGGCCACCACGTGGGGCGCGGTGTTCGGCTGGCTCGCGAGGTTCGCGCCCCACAGCACGATCATCCGCGAGTGCTCGCCCATGTCCTCCTTGGTGCTCGCCTCGAGAATGCCGGTGAGCCCGAGACCGAACGCGCCGAGTCCCCAGCAGATGATGGTCCCGCTCCACCACTGGCACCCGTAGAGATTCGCGAACCGGCGGTTCAGGTGCGAGGCGACGCGGGTGCCGTAGTTGTTGGCGGCCAGCCCGTGGCCCGACCAGAGCCCGACGGCCTGCGGACCCGCCGCCCGCATGCGCTCGGCGATGCGATCGAGCGCCTCGTCCCAGCTCGCCCGGCGCCACGCGTTCACACCGCGCCGCTCGCGCACGAGCGGGTAGAGCAGGCGCTCGGGGTTGCCGATGATCTCGCGCGAGGCCTGGCCCCTCACGCAGAGGAATCCCCGGCTGTCCGGGTTCTCGGGATCGCCGGCCACCCCGACGAGCTTTCCGTCCTCGACGTCCACGAGCATTCCGCACAGCGTCGGGTGACAGTTCATCGGGCACATCGTCCGCACGCGCCGTCGCTCGCTCATGCCGGGTATGATACGCGACCATGACCAAGACGGAGCTGAAGGGGCGGATCTACGCGGCGATCGACGCGCGGGCGGAGGCCATCGTCGCCATCGGCGAGCGCATCCGGAGCCATCCCGAGCTGGGGTTCAAGGAGCACCGAACCGCGCGGCTCGTGGACGAGACGTTTCAGAGTCTGGGCCTCACGACGAAGACCGGGCTCGCGTCGACCGGCGTCCGGAGCGAGCTGGCCGGACGGCGCGCCGGCCCGACGTTCGCGATCCTCGGCGAGCTGGACGGGCTCGTGGTCGCCGGCCACCCCGAGGCCGATCCCACGACCGGCGCCGCTCACGCGTGCGGTCACAACGCTCAGGTCGCGGGCCTCGTGGGGGCGGCGATGGGACTCACCGCCACGGGGGCGATGGAGCACCTCGCCGGCCGCGTGGTGCTCTTCGCGGTCCCCGCCGAGGAGGGCGGCGATCTCGAATGGCGAGTGGCCCAGCGCGCGGCCGGCCACCTCGAGCTGCTCGGCGGCAAGCAGGAATTGCTGCGCCTCGGCCACTTCGACGACGTTGACCTGGCGATGATGATCCACACCACGTCGCGGGCCGAGGACGGCAAGGCCGGAGTCCCGCTCTCGAACAACGGGCGCGTGGGCAAGACCGTGCGCTACGTCGGCCGTGCGGCCCACGCCGGCGGCGCCCCGCACGCGGGCGTCAACGCGCTGTACGCGGCCCACATCGGGCTCATGGCCATCAACGCCGTGCGCGAGACGTTCCGCGACGAGGACACGATCCGCGTCCATCCGATCATGACCCACGGCGGCTCGCAGGTGAACGTGATCCCGGGCGAGGCGCGGCTGGAGACCTACGTGCGCGGGCGCACCCTCGAAGGCGTGCTCGACGCCAACGCCAAGGTCGACCGCGCGCTCAAGGCCGGCGCGCTCGCCCTCGGCGCGCGTGTCGAGATCGAGACGCTGCCCGGCTACTTGCCGCTCCGCTGCGACGCCACCATGGCGCGCTACTTCAGGGAGAACGCGATCGATCTCGTGGGCGCCGAGCACTATCGCGAGATCGGCCATCGCGCCGCGTCGACCGACATGGGCGACCTGAGCCAGGTGATCCCGATCCTGCACCCCTACATGGGCGGCGCCCGCGGCACCGGCCACGCCGCCGACTACGCGATCGCGGATCCCGCGCTCGCCTACGTCGCGCCGGCCAAGGCCCTGGCCGCGATGGTCGTCGATCTGCTCTGGGACGACGCCGCCGGCGCCCGCGAGGTCCTCGCCCACGCCGCCCCCGGCTTGACGCGCGACCGCTACCTCGCCCTCCACCGCGGCGTCGCCAAGCGCGAGGTGTACGAGGGCCAGTAGCGTGCGTCACCGTATCCAATATTGGGCATTGCCACCGACATCGCCGTCCGTACACTGGTCGCGGAGGTGACCACGATGGGACTGACCTACGTCGATGGTGTGGTGAGCGGGCCTTCCGGTGAGCCTCGTCCGGTTCGTTTCCTGGTGGACAGCGGCGCCAAGTACAGTCTGCTGCCGGTCGACGTCTGGCGCGCCATTGGGTTGACGCCCAAACGTCGGCTGGCGTTCGTTCTGGCCGACGGCACGCAGATCGAGCGCGACGTCTCCGAATGTCATCTCAATCTGCCGCAGGGCGATGGGCACACGCCGGTCATTCTCGGTGAGCCCGGCGACGAGGCATTGCTCGGGGTGGTGACCCTGGAGAACCTCGGCCTCATATTCTATCCGTTCGACCGCACCATCCGGCCCGCCCGCATGCTGCTCGCGTGCGCGACCTGACCGGGCACGGCTGAGCTCGCCCCTTCCGCCGAGTCCCGAAAGCTGGCAGACTACGGGGCTCGTGGGGCCTGAATCGACGATCGACGGGGACGAGATCGAGCGGCGGGTCATTGCAATGCTCAACGCCACCGGGATCCCCTACGAGCCGCACCGCATCGATCCCGCGTTCGCCGATACCGCGGCGTATTGCGAGAAGTACGGCAGCTCACCCGATCACGCGGCGAACACGATCATCGTCGCGTCCAAGAAAGAGCCCAAGCAGTACGCGGCGTGCGTGGTGAAGGCGACGCGGCGGCTCGACGGCAACCACACGGTGCGACGGCTCATGAACGCCGCGCGCATCTCGTTCGCCTCGGCCGAGGAGACGAGCGAGCTGACCGGCATGATGATCGGCGGCGTCACCGTGCTGGCGCTGCCGCCCGAGCTGCCGATCTACGTCGACGACACGCTCATGGACCTGCCGTGGATCATCCTCGGCGGCGGCAGCCGCTCGCTCAAGATCAAGACCTCGCCCGAGGTGTTTCGCAAGCTGACCGGCGCCACCGTGGTCGCCGGTCTCAGTAACCCGATGTAGTGCGAGCCGCAGGACGTCGCGGGGCTGGGGCCCCGCCGTCCGAGGCGAGCCTAAGAAAGTAAGGAGGCTCATCGTGGATCGCAGCCAGAGCGTGGTCACACCAGAGCGGTTCGCCAAGGGCATGACGTTCGACGAGTACGTGCGCTTCGTCGCCACCCCGCAGAACCTCGCGCGCGAGGGCTCGATGGGCAGCAAGCGGCGCGACCAGAGCGGCCACCTGCGCGCGACGTACGACGCGACGCATCTTCAGCCCGAGCAGGTCGAGGCGCTCGAGTGGCTGGCCGCCCAGCCCGGCGGGCCCGCGAAGATGCTGGTGATCTCGGAGGAGTGGTCGTCGGACTGTCGCCGCGACGTGCCGGTGTTCGCGCGCGTGGCCGAGGCCGCGCCCTTCGAGCTACGCATCTTCCCGCGCGACGGCCAGAAGTTCAGCAGCGCCGCCCGGCCCAGCCTGGCCGAGACGCCGGACAGCAACGCCGACATCATGGCCGAGTTCCTCAACGACAAGAACGGAGGCACGTGGCAGTCGATTCCGGTCGCGGTCTTCTACACGCGCGACCTGAAATACCTCTATCACTACGTCGAGTTCCCCGCGATCTATCACAAGGACTCGGTGGTCGGTCGCATCCGGGGCGCACGGCCGGGCGAGACGCCGGAGCAGACCAGCGAGCGCTCCAACCGCGAGTTCACCGCGCTCCAGCAGTCGCCCTTCTTCAAGATCTGGGCGTGCGCCGGCGTCGACGAGATCATCAGCGCGCTGCATGAGCGTGTCGTGCTGGGCGTTCCCGCGAGCGCATGACGCCCCTCCGCGTCGCGTCGATCGGCACGGGGCGGTGGGCGGGCACGCTGGCCGACGCCGCACGGCAGGGAACCGGACTTTCGCTGGTGGCGTGTACCAGCCGCTCGGCCGATCACCGTGCGGGTTTCGCGCGCAAGCACGGCTGCCGCGACGTGCCCACGTTCGACGCCGTGCTCGCCGATCCCGAGGTCGAGGGCGTGGTGATCACCACCCCGCACTCCCTGCACGCCGAGCAGATCGTGGCGGCGGCGCGGGCCGGCAAGCACGTGTTCGTGGACAAGCCGTTCACGCTCACGGTGGCCGACGCGCGGCGCGCGACCGAGGTGTGCCGCGCCGCTGGCGTGGTCCTCGCCCTCGGCCACCAGCGGCGCCGGCTGCCGGCGAGCCGCGGCCTCAAGCGGCTCATCGCCGAGGGCGCGCTCGGACGCGTCGGCCAGATCGAGGGCAACATGTCGGCTGACTACGCCTTCGCGACCACGATCCGGGCCGGCATGTGGCGGGCCGACCGCGCGGAGACGCCGGGCGGGGCCATGACCAGCCTCGGCATCCACCACGTCGACACGTATCAATATCTGCTCGGGCCCATCGCCAGGGTGATGGCGATGTCGCGCCGGCTCGTGCTCGAGATCGACGTCGAGGACGTCACCTCGATCCTGTTCGAGTTCGCGTCGGGCGCGCTCGGGTATCTCGGCACCTCGTGGCTGCCCGCCACCCGAACGGAGTGGATCGGCGTCCACGGGACCGAGGCCCAGGCCTGGTACGAGGCCCGCGGCACGCGTCTGTCGATCCTGCGCCGGGGCGAGTCCGAGCGCTCGGCGGTGCCGCTGGATGCGACCGAGCCGCTGGTCGAGGAGCTGGAGGAATTCGCGCGCTGCGTACGCGAGCGCGGGCGGCCCGAGGTCTCGGGTGAGGAAGGTATCGCCAACATCGCGGTGCTCGAGGCCATCGTGGAATCCGCCAGGACCGGCCGCGCGGCCGACGTTGCGGGGAGATAGCGAGTGACGGATTTCAAGACCGACGTGCGGGACGGCATGCGCATCGACTGGGACGTTCCCATCACGATGGACGACGGGACCGTCCTGCGCGGCGACGTCTACCGACCGCCGGACGACGGCCAGCACCCGGTGATCCTGACGTATGGCCCGTACGGCAAGTGGCTGCACTTCGAGGACCTCTACACCGATCAGTGGCGGCGCATGGCCGACGAGCATCCCGACGTGGTCGCGGGGTCGACGAACAAGTATCAGAACTGGGAAGTCGTCGATCCCGAGAAGTGGGTGCCCGACGGCTACGCGTGCGTCCGCGTGGACTCGCGGGGGGCCGGACGCTCGCCGGGCTTCCTCGACCTCTGGTCGGCCCGCGAGGCCCAGGATCTCTATCACTGCGTGGAGTGGGCGGCGGCCCAACCGTGGAGCAACGGCAAGGTCGGGCTCAACGGCATCTCGTACTACGCGATGAACCAGTGGCAGGCCGCCGCGCTCCAGCCGCCGCACCTCGCCGCCATCTGCGTGTGGGAGGGCGCGGCCGATTACTACCGCGACCTCAGCCATCACGGCGGGATCCTGTGCGCGTTCGGACGCGCGTGGTTTCCCTCGCAGGTCATCCGCGTCCAGCACGGCCTCGGCGCGCGGGGCTATCGGTCGCGCCTGACCGGCGACTGGGTCTCGGGGCCGCCGACCCTCACCGAGGAAGAGCTGGGCGCGACCCGCCGCGACTTCTGGGCCGACTGCCGGCAGAGCTCGCTGGCCAGCGACGAGTACTGGCGCTCGCGCATGCCCGACTGGTCCAGGGTAAAGGTCCCACTGTTCTCGGCGGCGAACTGGGGCGGGCAGGGCCTGCACCCGCGCGGCAACTTCGAGGGCTTCGTGCGCTCGGCGTCCCGGCAGAAGTGGCTGGAGGTGCACGGGATCGAGCACTGGACCCATTTCTATACGGACTATGGAGTCGCGCTCCAGAAGAAGTTCTTCGGCCACTTCCTCAAGGGCGAGGATACGGGGTGGAGCAAGCAGCCGAAGGTGCTGCTCCAGGTGCGCCACCCGGGCGAACGGTTCGTCGAGCGCGCCGAGCGCGAGTGGCCGCTGGCCCGCACGCAGTGGACGAAGCTCTATCTCGACCCGGCCGGCCACACGCTCGGCCGCTCGCCGCTGGCCCGCAACGCGAGCGTGCGCTACGCGGGGCTCGGCGACGGCGTGACGTTTCTCACCGCGCCGCTGCCGCGGGAGACCGAGATCACCGGGCCGATCGCGGCCAAGCTGTTCGTCTCGTCGGCGAGCACCGACGCCGACCTCTTCCTGGTCCTGCGCGTGTTCAGCCCGAACATGCGGGAGATCACCTACCAGGGCGCCCTCGATCCCCACACGCCGATCGCCCAGGGCTGGCTGCGCGCGTCGCACCGAAAGCTCGACGAGGCGCTCGCCCTGCCGTACCGGCCGTATCACACCCACGACGAGAAGCAGCCGCTGCGGCCCGGTCAGGTCTACGAGCTGGACGTCGAGATCTGGCCGACCTCGATCGTGGTCCCGGCCGGTCATCGCATCGGCCTGACCGTGCGCGGACGCGACTACGAGTATCCCGGCGGTCCCAGCGTCGGGCTCGGTACGCTCGGCGCCGTGTTCACCGGCGTCGGACCGTTCAAGCACGACGACGCCGGGGATCGTCCCCCCGAGATCTTCGGCAGCACGGTCACGATCCACTGCGGGCCGGGCCGCCGATCGCACGTGCTGCTGCCGATCGTTCCACCCAGGAGCGAGCCGCCCCCACGGCCGACGCGCCGTCCGAGGCGAGCCACCAATGGAGGTGCCCCATGAAGCAGCTCACGAAGAACGTGTTCGTGGAGACCGAACAGCGCGGCTCGAACCACGGGCTCGTCGCGACGTCCGACGGGCTCGTGCTGATCGACGGGCCGCACAAGCCCAGCGACACGCTGCGGCTCAAGGCCGAGGTCGAGCGGCGCGGCCAGCCGCTCCGCTACATCCTGAACACCGAGCCGCACGGCGACCACTGGACGTCGAACGCGTACTTCGACGTGCCGGTCGTCGCCCACCAGGGCGTGCGCCAGCGCATCCTCGAGACCAACATGCCGGAGATGCTGGCGCGGGTGGCCACGTTCGGCCCCGGCGAGGACAAGCTGCTCGAGGGATACAAGGCCAATGCGCCGGTCATCACGTTCGACCGGGAGATGACCCTGCACGTGGGCGACCACACGTTTCGCCTGGTGAGCATGCCCGGCCACACGCCCTACCAGGCCGCGGTCATCGTGGAGGAAGAAGGCGTGGTCTTCACCAGCGACAACATCTTTTGCAAGTGCCAGACGTGGATCCAGGAGGGCGACCCCGATCGCTGGTTCGAGGCGCTCGACTTGCTCCGCCGTCTCCGTCAGGACACGTTCGTCCCCGGCCACGGGCCGGTCTGCGACAAGCGCTATCTGGACGAGCAGCGCGCCTACATCCAGGAGTGGGTCGAATACGTCCGCGGCGCCGTCGGCAAGGGGATGAGCAAGGACGACGCGGTCCGGAACCTCACGGCCATGACCGCTCGCTATCCGATGGACGTCGAGCAGGACGGCATGGCCCCGCGCGTGATGCAGATGAACGCCGCCAACCTCTACGACTACGTCACGCGCGCCGGCATCCACGCCGGCGGCGCCTGGGGAGCCGAGCCATGAAGATCCTGGACCTGCACGGGTCGAAGGAGTTTTCGCCCACCCATCACGTGTACAAGACGCTGTCCGAGACCCAGTACAGCGCGATCAGCGTGGTGGGGTGGGAGGCGGGGCAGATCTCGCCGATCCACTCGCATCCCACCTGCGACGAGATCTACCACGTGCTGGAGGGCGAGGGGCTCTTCAACGACGGCACGGAGCAGCGCACGCTCAAGCCGGGCGACACCGTGATCTTCCCGGCGGGGGAAATCCACCAGGTCTCGGCCCTCACGCGCATGGTGCTCTACCGCGTCCACGCCGGCCCCGACGCCCGCGCCGAGATGGCCAAGGGCTGGCCGTCCCGCTGAGGAAGATCCGCCACGTTCACGACCAAGAACTTCACGCTCGACAACGGGGGGATCTGCCGGAGCTGACCCTGGCCTACGCCCGCGCTCCGCGAGTTCCTGGCGCAGCTGCCGAGCTAGCGGCTAGATTTCCGCGAGGTCGACGATCAGGGCGGCGTGGTCGCTCAGGACGTCACGGCGGGCTCCGCGCCGGGGCCCGCCCCAGACGTACGCCGCTTCCTTCAGCCGGGCCAGCAGCGGCGCGTTCACGAAGGCCTGGTCGATGCGAAATCCGTTGGCGCCGTTCGGCGAGTACCACGTGTACATCCGCTCCTCGGCGCGCAGGTGACGGAACGCGTCGCGCCAGCCGCAGCCGCCCAGCCCGTCGATCCACCCTTCCTCGCGGACGCTGAACACCGGCACCTCTTCGTCGAGGCCGCGGCGGCCGGAGTTGGTGTCGCCCACCAGCAGGGCCGGGCCCCTTCGCCAGCCGCGGGCGCAGGACAGCACGGCGTCCAGGAACGGATACTTCCGTCCGCTCACGCGATTGGGCACGTGCATGGCGCCCACCACGAGCGGCAGCGGCGACTCGACAGCCGCCACGAGCCAGCGGTGGGGCTCGACGGGAGCCCTCCGCAGCCGGATGCGCCGGAGCGGCCACCGCGCGGCGACGAGCAGCGCGTTGATCCCCGGCGCGCGCGTGTCCGCGGTGGTGAGCTGATGCGGCCAGCCACCTGCCGCCAGCGCGGCGGCCAGCGCACAGCTTGGCGGGGTCGCCCGGAATTCCGAGAGCACGACCACGTCCGGCGCCCAGCGGGCGATCTGCCGGCCGATCCGACGCGCCCGCACGCCGCCTCCCGCACGGATGTTCCACGCGACGACGCGCATCGTGACGGCGCCCGCACTCAGACCGCGAGCGAGAGCTGCTCGGGGGCGGGCGCGGGCTCGAGACGCTCGCCTCGCCGGTCCGCGATGGCGTAGTGCGCGCGCAGCCTCGCGACCTCGGCGCGAATCGGCTCGGCGTCGCGCGTGTCGAGGTAGGCGCGCGGATAGAGGCGCTGGTAGCGCTGCAGTTCCTCCGGCCAGTCGCGCGCGAGGCGTTCGAAGGTGATGAGGCTCAGGGGATTGCGGGCGCGGGCCAGCGCTTCGAGGCAGCCGCGGGTGAGCCGGTAGCGGCCCTCGGCGGGCTGATAGGGATCGGTGGCGGCGCCGACCGCGACCAGCTCGCGCTTCCACGAGGCGCGCGCCAGCTCGCGCGCGAGCACGGCGGCGACGTTGACCTTGACCCGGATGGTCTGCCCGTAGCGATCGTCGGACGGGCGATCGGCCCGGCGCTCGAAGGCCCGCACGTAGCAGAACGTGCAGCGGTGGACGCAGCCCATGTACGGGTTGAGCGACCATTGAAACGGCATGCCGGTCACGCGGTTCAGCGCGCCGCGGCAGGGCTCCTCGCGATACTGCACGCTCACGGCGTCCAGTATAATCGCGCCACCATCACGACTCGCGCCCACGCGCACGCGAAGGAGAGGCCATGCCCAACATCACGATCCAGTGGTTCGCCGGACGCACGCAGGACCAGAAGCGGCAGCTGACCGCCGCCATCACCGAGGCGATGGTGAAGATCGGCAAGACCACGCCCGACGCCGTGCACATCGTCTTTCAGGACATCGAGAAGTCCGACTGGGGCCACAACGGAAAGCTCTCGAGCGATTAGCGCCCTCGGAGGGAGACCGATGATGAGGGGACTGGCGGCGGCAGTGCTGGTGGCGGGATTGGTCACGGGATGTGTGACGGCAAGGCCGCCGGCGTCGGTCGACGTGACCGGGCGGTGGGCGGGATTGTGGCTGGGCTCCGGCGCGGGGCTGATCCCGCGCGAGGAAGACACCACGCTCGATCTCGTCCAGGCGGGGGCGAGGGGCACGGGGCGGCTGATCATGGAGGGAGCGCTGGCGTCCCACTCCGTCCCCGACGTCGCCCGCGACTCGGGGCTCACCGGAATGAAAATGCTCTTCGACGTCTCGGGCAACCGGGTGCGGCTGTGGCACGAGCTCGGAGGCGAGCATTTCGAGGCCGAGCTGGTCGTGCTCGGCGACCGGATGCTTGGCTACGTCCTGGGCTCGGACCCTCCCGTGCGCTTCGACCTCAGGCGCCAGATCGCGCAGGTCGCGACGGCCCCGACCGCCCCCGCGCCGCCGGTCGAACGACCGCGTCCGGTCGAGGCACCGCCGGTCGCCATCGCGCCCGCGCCGCCCGCGGAACCAGCGTCGCCCCCTCGGCGCGATGCTCCGCCGCCCACCGAGTTCCGCGCCACGGCCGGCGTGCGGACCATCAACTTCGACTTCGATCGCGCCGACATCCGGCCCGGCGACGCCGCGATCCTCGACGCCAACGCCGACTGGTTGCGCGTCAATCCGGACCGGCAGGTCCTGATCGAGGGCCACTGCGACGAGCGCGGCACCGCCGAGTACAACCTCGCCCTCGGCGAGCGCCGCGCGCTGGCCACGAAAGCCTACCTGCTCGCCCGCGGGATCGCGGAGACCCGCATGACCGTCACCAGCTACGGCGTCGAACGCCCGCTCTGCCGGGAGAAGGCGGAATCCTGCTGGGCCCGCAACCGCCGCGCGGAGTTCCTGATCAAGTGAACTCGGAGGGGGCTTCGCCCCTCCCGAGCCCCTCGTCGCTCGCCTGAGGCGCGCTCTTCACTGCTCAGACAGGCGGCGAGAGCGCGGAGTCGTGTGGCTCTGTTAGATACCCCTCTCTGAGGGCGTTTCCGTGCAGCGCGAGCCCTTGCACGAGCGCCATGACGTCGATCAGCCGGCTCGGCTCGATGTACTGCCCGGAGCGACGACTCGGCAGAAGAATCATGCGTAACCTCCGACGTCATGGAGAGACCATTTCCCTGAAGTATCGAAACGATCCGACTCGCTCGGGCGACTCGATGCCGGCGCCGATCCGCGGAGAAGTCTTTGCGTCTCGACATCGGCGGCCCTGCAGGCTCGCCCCTGACGAGGGAACCCGCGAGGCAGGGTCGCGTATTGCACACGTCGTTACGCAGCGTCGAGGGGGTTGATCCAGCGGAGTCCGGCGAAGCGGGAGAAGTCGGAATCGCACGAGTTCAGCTCCGCGCCGTGCTCGATGGCGAGGGCGGCCAGGTGGGCGTCGTTCACCAGGTTGCCCGCCGTCCCGAGCCGTCCGAGAAGCTGGCGCATGACCGCCGCGTGCCGATCACCCGGATGCACGACGACGACGCATGGTCGCGCGAGCCAGCGGTCGACCACGTCGAACGCGCGCTCCACCGCCAGCGGTCGCGCGAAGACGTGTGAATGGGTGCTCAGACGCAAGAACGCGAGCAACACCACCCATGCGAGCGCGATCGTCTCGACGCCCGACAACTGCTGCTCGAGCCAGGATCGGGCCGCCGCGTGTCGCGGCGAACGCGCGTCGGTCGCGTAGAGGAGGAGGTTCGCATCGACGAGCTTCACTTGCGTCGCTCGAGCCGGCGCACGATCTCCTCGTCCTCGAGGGCCCCCGCGAGTTGGAGGGCTTTGTCGAGATTGAAGCCCGGACGGAGACCCATCGGCTGCGCGTACTGCGTGAAGGCGCGGGCGGCTTTGCGCTGCCCCCCGAGGCCAGCCCGTACGGCGCCGTTCAGGGCCTGCTTGAACGAGATGCCGCGCTCGCGGGCGACCGCCTTGAGCTTCGCCGCGACGTCAGGATCGAGCGTCACCGTGGTCCGCATGGCGGCATCATAGCATTATTGGAAATGCTGTCATGATGCCTGTCGCGCGTGGGGTCGAACTGGTCGTGGCGACCGACCGCCATTGCGGATCTCGACTGTTTGATCGAGCTCATCCTGGGAGGTAGGATCGCCCGGGCTTTGTCACGAACCGCGGGGAGGAGGGCGCGATGACCACGGTGAGGATTCGAGACGCGTCGGAGTATCCGGAGGCGGCGCGCAGGCTGTTCGAGCTGTCGAAGGCGTGGTTCGGGTATGACTTCGTGGAGCCGCCGGCGATGAGTCGGGTGATGGCGTGGGATCCCGGGTTCGGCGGTCCTCACGGGCGGGCGATGAAGCGGGCGATGGGGCCCGGCGAGTTCACACGAGCGGAGAAGGAGATGGTCGCGGCCGTCGTCAGCGGGGTGAATGCCTGTCGCTACTGAGTGGAAGCGCACACTGCGGCCGGGAAGCTGCAGGGGATGAAGGAGGACGCGCTCTGGTACGAGGCCGCGTCCGTCGTCGGCATCACCAACGCGCTCAACGTGGTCGCCGACGGATTACCCGCTGAGATCCTGCCGCCGCCGACCGAACCGGGCGATGAAGCTCGCGCCGTCTTCGACGAGATCCGCGCGTTCTACGGCGACATGCCCGCGCCGTTCCTGACGCTCGCCCACGATCCCGGGTATCTCGCCGATTTCTGGGGCGCGCTCCGTCACGCGTTCGACGACCACGCGCTGACCCGGCGGCTGAAGGAAGCGCTGGCCTTCGCGGTCTCGCTCACGTCACGCTCGCGCTTCGGGACGGCGCTGCACCTGGGTCAGATGCGACGGCTCGGTGTCGGCGAGCGCGGGGTGATGGAGATCCTCGGCGTGGCGCAGATGTTCTCGAGCTACAGCAAGATCGCCGACACGCTCCAGCTCGAGTCCGACATGGGCGCCATCGCGCCCGTCGATCGGACTCCCGTGCCCGGCGCTTAACCCAGGACCACGGTCGGGTCGGCGAGGTAGCCGTCGAACTCGATCGACGTCAGGCGCTCGAACGCTTCGACGTAGCGCGCCCGCGTGCCGGAGACCACGTCCGGCGGAAGCTCCGGTCCGGGCGGGGTCTTGTCCCATCCCGTGCGCTCGCAGTAGTCGCGGACGAACTGCTTGTCGAACGACGGCTGCGGACCGCCGGGCGCGTACTGGTCGGCGGGCCAGAAGCGGGACGAATCCGGTGTCAGCGCCTCGTCACCCAGCACCACGCGTCCCGCGCGATCGAGGCCGAACTCGAACTTGGTGTCCGCGATGACGATCCCGCGCTCGCGGGCGTACTCCGACGCGAAGCGATACAGCTCGAGCGAGAGGCGCTCGACCTCGGCGAGGCGCTCGGCGCCGACCACGGAGGCGGCCTCCTCGCGGGTGATGTTCTCGTCGTGGCCGGTCTGGGCCTTGGTGGCGGGCGTGAAGATCGGCTCGGGCAGGCGGTCGGACTCGCGGAGCCCGGCGGGCAGGCGGTGACCGCAGACCTCGCCGCGCGTCCGGTAGTCGCGCCACCCCGAACCGGCGAGGTAGCCGCGCACCACGCACTCGATGGGCAGCATGGCCAGCCGCCGGCATTCGGTCGAGCGGCCGTCGGGTCGCACGGTCAACAGGTGATTGAGGCAGATCGTGCGCGTCCGCGTGAACCAGAACGCGGCGAGGCCGGCGAGCACGCGGCCCTTGTCGGGGATGGCGGTCGGATGCACGACGTCGAAGGTCGAGATCCGGTCGGAGGCCACGAGCAGCAGCCGGTCGTCGTCGAGCGCGTACAGTTCTCGCACCTTGCCGCTGGCCACGTGCACGGTATCGGACATCACCCGTTCCTCCTCGGCGGTCGATTCGCGCGGAGCGTACCACAGCGGTGTTACCATCGAACCCGCGCGCGGGTCACGCGCATCTCAACGTAGAGGAGGGGAACGCATGGCGCCGAGCATCACCGTCTACACCAACATCGGCTGAGGGCCCTGTCACCGAGCGGTAGAGTATCTATCGCAAAAGGGCGTGGTGTTCACCGAGAAGAACGTGGGACGTGACCCGGAGGCCCGCCAGGAGCTGATGGCGCTGGGCCTCCTGTCGCTGCCCGTGCTGCTCATCGGCGACAAGAAGCTGACCGGCTTCAACCCCAAGGCGATCGACGCGGCACTCGCGGAAGGCTGAGAGGAGTCCAGGCATGGCGGAGCCCTCGAAGGCGAACATCGACAAGATGTGGGCCTATGCGCGCAAGTACTCCGAGAAGTCAGGGACGTCGCTGCATCCCGACGTGACCGTGACCGAGACGGTCGTGATGGGGCTGGCCAAGCACATCGAGGAAGTCGGCCGCCCGCTCTGCCCCTGTAACTTCTATCCCGATGCCAAGGAAGAAGCCAAGAACCGCCGCTGGATCTGCGCGTGCGACGAGATGCAGAAGTACAAGTACTGCCACTGCCTGCTCTTCGTGAACGAGGAAGGCTTTCCGATCACCGAGCACCTGCCCGAAGACCACGAGGGGCGCGAGGCCTACGGCATCATCAAGGACCCGAACCCGGACAAGGGCCGCGCGGTGGCCAAGGTCCAGGAGCGGGAGCGAAAGAAGGAAGCCGAGGCCTAGTCGGGCGGCGCCTCGATCACGCCGCTTCTCTCCAGCTCCGCGATTCGTTCGTCCTTGTAGCCGAGCACGTCACGCAGCACCGCGCGGGTGTGCTCGCCCGCGCGGTAGGGCGCGCCGCCCGCCGGCGTCACCGGCCGGTCGTCGACGTGCACGGGCGTGGCTGTGATGCGCACCTCGCCCCGCGTCGGGTGCGGGATCGCCGGAAACGCCTGACGCGCCCGCATGTGCGGGTGCTCGGCGACCTCGGCCGGGGCCAGCACCGGCGCGCACGGGACGCGCGCCGCGCGTAGCGCGTCGATCGCGGCCCCGACGGCCGGGAACGTGTCGAGCCACGCGGTGACCATCTCCCGGATCTCTCCCCAGCGCTCTCGCCGGGCCGCGGGCGTGGCGAAGCGCGGATCGGCCCCCAGCTCCGGCCGCCCCATCGCGCTCGTGACACGCGCCCACAGCTGCGGCGCGCCCACGGTCTGCACGGCGACGTACCGATCCCCGATCCGATGAACGATCATGCCCGGCCGCGGCCCCGGGTATTCGGCGGCACCGTTCAGCACGCCGCCGTACGAGATGTCCTCGGCGGCGACCAGCGCCTCCAGCATCGAGACGTCGAGACGCGCGCCCTCGCCGGTGCGGCCGCGGCGCACCACTGCGGCCAGGATGGCGCCGAACGCGTGGGTGCCGGCCAGCACGTCGGCGGCCTGCAGATAGGGGGCGCGCGGCGCGGGATCGTCGCCCTGCTCGAGGTGCATGAGCCCCGACATCGCGCTGATCAAGTGCGCGAAGGCGGGCGCGCTGCTGAGCGGGCCGGTCTGGCCGTATCCGGAGATCGAGCAGTACACGATGCCCGGACGAACGGCCGCCACGGTGGCGTAGTCGAGCCCGAGCTTGGCCATCACCCCCGGCACGAAGTTCTCGACCACCACGTCGGCCCGGCGGACGAGATCGAACACCAATGGTTGGGCGTCGGGATGGGCCAGGTCGACGGCCACGCTCCGCTTGCCGGCGTTGATGCGGATGAAGTACGTGGACTGGTCGGTGCGCGCGGGGTCGAGCTGCAAGAACCCGCGGCGCATCTCGTCGCCTTCGCCCGGCCGCTCGATCTTGATCACGCGGGCGCCGAGGTCGGCGAGCAGGCGCGTGCAGTACGGGCCCGCGAGCACGCGCGTGAAGTCGAGCACGGTGAGGCCGTCGAGCAGGGGAGCGTTCACTGGTCGCGTATTCTAGTCCATCATCGCCGGACTCGATCACGCGCGGAGGGAATGTCATGGCGGACTTGCGGGAAGAGGTGACGGACGGCGTGGCCGTGCTGACCATGAATCGGCCCGATCGGCTCAACGCGCTCTCGCCGGCGATGCTCGACGCGCTGCTCGAAGCGCTCACCCGGCTCGCCGCCGCCGACGACGTCGGCGTGGTGATCCTCACCGGGGCGGGACGCGGCTTCTGCGCGGGCGGTGACGTGAAGGAGATGGCCGAGGGGCGCGAGGCCGAGGGCGACACGCTGGAGCAGCGCGCCCAGGCGCTGCGGGCGCGGATGGAGACCTCGCGATGGCTCCACGAGATGCCGAAGCCGACGATCGCGATGGTGCGCGGCGCGGCGGCGGGCGCCGGCCTCTCGCTGGCCATGGCGTGCGATCTCCGCATCGCCTCCGACAACGCGCGCTTCGCCACCGCGTTCGCGCGGGTCGGCTACTCCGGCGATTTCGGCGGCAGCTACTACCTCACCCGGCTCGTGGGCACCGCCAAGGCCCGCGAGCTGTACTACACGGCGGACATCCTCGACGCGCAGCGGGCGCTGTCGCTGGGTCTGGTCAATCGCGTCGTGCCCGACGCCGACCTCGAGGGGGAAACCCGCGCGCTGGCCGGCAAGCTCGCGCGCGGCCCGCGCGTCGCCTATGGCTACATGAAGCGGAACATGAACGCGGCGGAGAGCGGCACGCTGGCGCAACTCCTCGATCTGGAGGCGTGGCACCACTCGCGCACCGGAGAGACCGAGGACCATCGCGAGGCCGCGCGCGCCTTCGTCGACAAGCGGGAGCCCCAGTTCAAGGGCCACTGAGACGCTCGATCGAGACGACCAGCAGCGCGTCGGGCGTGTTCTTGAGGCCGAACGCGATCCGGTCGCCCTTGCGCAGTCCCTGGAACAGGGTGGTCGAGGCGGCGATGAACGGCATCGACATCTTCTCGTCCATCAATCCCGCGATGGGCTCGTGCTCGATCACGAT
>Ga0193725_1000028_pt1 | contig 49930 bp, 38 predicted proteins | sample H2a2metaG_FD_143058 | JGI IMG/M metagenome (GOLD analysis project Ga0193725, IMG submission 143058) | Soil microbial communities from a riparian zone of the East river system, Colorado, United States - H2a2 | ecosystem: Environmental > Terrestrial > Soil > Riparian zone | place: USA: East River... | reverse complement strand
CAATGCGACGACCGGCGTCCCCATCGCAGTCGCCAGATGCAGCGGTGCGCTGTCGTTGGTCACCAGCGCGCTGGCCCGCCCGATCAGCGCCGCGGATTGGCGCAGTGTCAGTTTCCCGCAGGCATTGACGGCCCGACCGCCCGACCGCCCGACCGCCGTGACGATCTCCTCCCCCAAGCCAGCGTCGTCAGGGCCACCCACCAAGACCACGGGCATACGCGCCGCCAGCCTGGCGGCCAGTTCCGGGTAGTACGGCCACCGTTTGCTTCCCCAGATCGACCCCGGCGCCAGCGCCACGAAGGCTCCTTCGATAAGCGCTGCCGCCGCTTGCTCATCGGCGGGCGTTGGCCGCAGTTGGGGAGGATAGACCCCCGGAGGCTTATCCGCGAGGGCCAACAGTCGGTCGCTCTCGTGCCTCAAAGCGGGCTTGGGTCGAGCCTCTGTATAGAGGAAGGACCAAGCACCCGAAAACCCGATCCGCGTGGGAATCCCGGCGAATACGCCAAGCGTGGCGGTTCGCAACGAGCGATGGGGCAGGTAGGCACGCTCGTACCGTTCGGCCCTCAAGCGCCGCGCGAGATTCCGCAGGCCTGCCCAACCGCGGTCGCTGCCACGCTTGTCGTAGGGAATCACCTTGCGGATCGCGGGGTGCGTTTCGATCAACGGCGCCGCGATCGGCGTTGTGACGACATCGACGGGCCCGTGATCGGCCGCGAGGGCGGAGAATAGCGGCGTCGTCAGCACGACGTCGCCCAGAAATGCGGTTTGGACGACGAGGGTGGCCGAGCTCAAGGGAGCTGAGCCACGGCCCAAACGGGGTCGTGGTCGCTCGTTCCAAGCGTGTCGCGCACGATCCCGGTGAATCGCTGATCGCGTGCCTGCGTAGTGAAACCCTTCAAGAAAACGTGGTCCCAGTTGAAAAAGGCCGTGGTGAAGCCGTTGTGCTCCGTCGGCCACACGAAGCCGTTCGCGACGAACTCCTTCCCAATGCCATGGCTGTTCATGTCGCCGGCCACGATCACGAGGGCGTACGCCGCCGCATCGGCGAGAATCATGTCCGCCTGGTCGCGCCGCTTTGAGGGGCGGATGTCACTCGGCGTCCCAAGGTGGGCGCTGTAGACGCGGACTTTGACCGTCCCTACCAGCACGGTCGCCGCGGTCGCGGTGCGCTGCGCATGGCGCAACCCACCGATGTGCGGCAGCATCAGCTTTTCGTCTGCGACGATCGGCCAACGAGACAACACCGCATTCCCAAAGTCGTGTCCCCGCTTGGGGTGCACCGCGGCAGGGTAATAGACCCAGGACATCCCCAGCGCATCGGCAATTCGTTGCGTGCCCTCAGCATCCATCTCCTGCAGGACCACGATGTCGGCATCCGGCAGCGGGGCGCGCGTCTTGAGCACATTGATCGCGCGGTCGATGTGTTTGCCCCACTGGACGTTGTAGGTGACGACGCGCAGGACGCGACCGTCAGGGTGCAACGTGGTTGTCGGCGTGGGCGCGCCGGCGTATCTGGGCCCGAGCGCGCTCGGGTAGTTGAGCACTGCACGGCAGCTCGCCGTGAAACCGACGAGCAGCAGCAGTGAGTGGAGTTTCTTCACAGTCGGCGTCTCCTACTGCCGGCCGGTGGCCCGCGTTTGCGCGGCGCTTCCCTGCAGGAGCTGCCGCTCCAGGAACTCCGCCGTGGCTTTGTCTACCGTCAGAATGTTCGCGTACCGCAGGAAATGGTGCGTGTCGTCCGGAATCACCAGCGTCTCAAACCGGACGCCAGCGGCCGCGAGGCGCCGCACGAGATCGGTGCTCTGGCTGAACCTGACGTTGCGATCGTCGTCGCCGTGAATCAGGAGCACCGGCGACTTCCAGCCCGCGACCGACGAGACGGGAGACGAGTGCCAGGCGGTGGCGGCTGCTGTGTCGACGTCGGGAGCCTGCTCGTAGCGTTGCCGGTCTATTCACGGCGCGAACGCCGACCAGTCGTGCACGCCGTGAATATCGACCCCGGCCGCGAACACGTCGGAGTTCCGAGCCAGCGCCAGCGCGGTCAGGTAGCCCCCGTACGAGCCGCCGTAAATCCCGATGCGACCCGCATCGACCCGGGGTTGAGTACGCAGGTAGGCGGCCGCCGCCTGAATGTCGCGATACTCCGCCGCACCGCGCGCGCCGGAGCTGGGCGGCTGATGAAAGTCGTAGCCGTAGCCGATGCCCAGCCGGTAATTCACCGACAGCACGATGAACCCTCGGCTCGCCAAGTACTGATTGAGCGCATAGGCGTTGGAGTAATAGTCCGAGTAGTGCCATCCCAGCAGCATTTGCCGCGGTGGGCCACCGTGAACGTAGACGATGGCGGGCTTCCGTGTGTTGCCACCACCAGGTGCTTCGAACAATTGCCCATGAATGGTCAACCCATCCGCTGAGCGGAACACCACCTGTCGCGGGGTGACGAGACCGGTCGGGAAGTTCGCCGGAATGCGGTCGGCCCCGATGGGGCGGATCGCCCCGCGCGAGTTGCCGAGCGGCAGCGACGCCGGCAACGGCGGACGCTGCGGCGTCGCGCTGATGAAAACGAGTGTCGCGCCGTCGCCGGTGATCGCCGGCGACCACTCGAGGCCGCTGCCGGGCGTCATGACCTGCGGCGCCGCGCGGTCGACCGGTACGCGAACGACGTGGCGCCGATCGATGTCGAGCGAGTCTGCGCCCATGTTGCCCGCAAACACGAGCCAGCGTCCGTCACCGCTGAGCGAGATGTGCTCGGCCATGTAGCGGCCCGGAGTCAGAAGCAGGGGGGCGCCGCCCGACGCGGGAATGGAGTAGAGATGCGGCCAACCGTCCTGATAAGAAAGGAAGACGACCCGGTCGGCGGCTCCCCAGCCGAGGTTCGTCCCTCCGTCGGTCGACGGCACGGAGCCCACCAGCGTTTCGGGCGATTTCCAGAGGCGCTGTGCCGCTCCCGCCGCCGCGTCGCCGGTCCAGATCTCCCACGGATTGGGCCGGGGTGGCAGCAACGAGTCCGGCGCGCCGCCGGCACCAGGCAGTCGCACGAACGCGATGCGTCGACCGTCGGGAGACCAGCGCGGCGATCGGTCGCGCGCGAACGCCGGCGCGAGCCAGGTGATCGCGCTGCTGTCATTCGTGTAGACGCCGATGAACGAGTGATCGCCGCGATTCGCGACGAACGCGAGCCGGGACCCGTCGGGCGCCCAACGCGGGTCGCTGTTCTCGCCGCGCGCCGTGAACAGCGCCTTGGCGGGCGCCGAGCCGTCGATCGGCGCGGTCCAGATCTGTCCGCCTTTGACGAAGGCCACGACGTCGCTGCGCGGGGAAACGACCGGCTCATCGCCGTCCGCGATCGGTTTCGGATCGCCGCCGTCGAAGGGAACGCTGAAGATCTGGACCTTCGGCGCGGTGGGGTTCGAGCCGACGTTCACCGGGAGCCCATCGTCCCAATTCGAGCCGTGATCTCCGCCGCGGACGAATACGACCCACCGACCGTTCGCGGAGACCGTGACGCTGCTCAACTCCTGGCCGTCGTCGCGGTCGTAGTGCGTGAGCTGCCGCGCGGAGAACGCGGGCCCTTCGGCGACAAAGATATTCCGCCGGCCCTGCTCGTTGAACGCCCACGCCACGCGACTGCCGGTTGCGGCGGCGGCAAGCTCGTTGGGGAATGGATACGAACGCACTTGGTCCAGCGCGAACGGCGCCGAATGCGAGGCCTGAGCGGCCGCCAGAGAGGATGCAACGAGTGTGAGACCGGCTACCGCCGCGACGATCGTGCTGCGCATGAGACCTCCTATTCCACCTGGAGCACTGCGAGAAACGCTTCCTGGGGTATCTCGACCGTTCCCACCTGCTTCATCCTTTTCTTACCTTCTTTTTGCTTCTCGAGCAACTTCCGCTTGCGGGTAACGTCGCCGCCATAGCACTTCGCCGTCACGTCCTTGCGGAGCGGGCGGACGGTCTCGCGCGCGATTACCTTCGTTCCGATCGCCGCCTGGATCACCACTTCGAACAGCTGGCGCGGGATCAACTCTTTCAGCTTTTCCGCGATCTTGCGACCCCACTCGTATGCCTTGTCCTTGTGAATGATGACGCTGAACGCGTCCACTGCTTCACCATTGAGCAGCATGTCGAGCTTCACGAGCTCACCCGGCCGATACGCGAGGAACTCGTAGTCGAGCGACGCATAGCCGCGTGAGATGGTCTTCAGCTTGTCGTAGAAATCAAGAATGATTTCGGCGAGGGGGAATTCCCAGTCGAACTCGACGCGCGTCGGATCGAGATACTTCATGCCGCCATACACGCCGCGCCGTTCCTGCCCCAGGTTCATGATGCCACCGATGTACTCGGACGGCACGAAGATCCGGGCTTTGACGAACGGCTCTTCGATGCGATCCACCTCGGAACCGTGGGGCAACAGGCTCGGATTCTCGACCAGCTCCATGCTGCCGTCGGTCCGGTACACGTGGTACTCGACGTTTGGAACCGTGCTGATCAGGTCGAGATCGAACTCTCGCTCCAGCCGCTCGCGCACGATCTCCATATGCAGAAGGCCGAGGAAACCGCACCGAAAGCCGAAGCCGAGCGCCACGGAGGTTTCCGGCTCGTAGTGCAACGAGGCGTCGTTCAGTTGCAGTTTCGCGAGCGCGTCCCTAAGCTCCTCATATTGCTCGGCGTTGGTCGGGTAGAGGCCCGCGAAGACCATCGACTGGATGTCGCGGTAGCCCGGCAGGAGCTCGACGTCACGATGTTCGGCGTCGAAAATGGTGTCGCCGGGGCGTGTCTCGCGCACGCCGCGCACGTTCGCGACCACGTAGCCGACCTCGCCTGCCTCCAGCTGCTCGGCGGGCTTGTGGCCCAGCTGCAGATACCCGACCTCGTCGACTTCATAGAGGTCGTCGCGGTGGGCGCCGAAGGCGATCTTCATCCCGGGGTGAACGACACCATCGACGACGCGAATCGAGGGAATGGCACCGCGGTAGCGGTCGTAGTAGGAATCGAAGATGAGCGCGCGGAGCGGGGCGGCGTGATTGCCCCGCGGCGCCGGGACCCTCGCAACCACCGCTTCGAGCAGCTCGGGCACGCCGCGACCCTCTTTCGCCGAGATGCGGAGGATCTCCTCGGGCTTCGTGCCGATCAGGTCATGGATCTCGTGGGCGCGCTTGTCAGGCTCGGCGCCCGGCAGATCGATTTTGTTGAGGACGGGTATGATTTCCAGGCCGGCGTCCATCGCCAGCAGCAAATTGGACAATGTCTGGGCCTGAATCCCCTGCGACGCATCCACAACCAGGATCGCGCCTTCGCAGGCAACCAATGATCGTGACACTTCGTAGGTAAAATCGACGTGTCCCGGCGTATCGATGAGGTTGAGCTCATACAACTGGCCGTTTTTCGCGTGATAACTCATCCGCACCGCATTGAGCTTGATCGTAATTCCGCGCTCGCGCTCCAGGTCCATCGTGTCGAGGACCTGCTCGCGCATCAGGCGCTTGTCGAGTGTCCCCGTCAGCTCGATGAGCCGGTCGGCAAGGGTCGACTTCCCATGATCGATATGGGCGACGATGCAGAAATTGCGGATATGGTCCTGGCGCATGCGGCCGTAAATATAGCGTGTAGCTTTAGTCAGCCTCCCTAAATGCCTCCCGTCACCGGTTGGTTTGATCCTTCGCAGAAGGGCGGCGCGCTCCGGCTCGCCGCCAACAGCTATCTGCCGGCGAAAGGCGATCCTGCCGTGCGCCTGCCCGGTCTCCGCCGGGGGGATCTGATCGTACTCGACAATGGTCTGGTGACGGCGGTGAACGGCGAGCCGGCAGGCCAGCTCGACGGGCGGCCCGATTTCGCGAATCTGGGCGCTGTCCATCCAAACCGTCCGCTGACGCTCGAGACGCCCAACGCGTCGAGTCCCCGCACTGCGGAGACGCAGCGTGTCGTGGATCTCATCTGCCCGTTCGGCTTCGGCCAGCGGGCGCTCATCGTCTCGCCGCCCAAAGCCGGGAAGACGATGATGTTGCAGGCGATCGCGGAGTCGGTGGCCGAGAATCACCCCAAAGCGATTCTGCTGATCCTGCTCGTGGACGAGCGGCCGGAAGAAGTCAGCGAGATGATCGACTGGGGTCGGGGGGAAGTGGTCGCCTCGAGCTTCGACTTGCCGCACGAGCGGCACGTGGCCGCCGCCGACATGGTGTTCGAGCACGCCCGGCGGCAAGTCGAGCTGGGACGCGACGTCGTCATCGTCCTTGACTCGCTCACGCGGCTGGCACGCTCGCACAATACGACGGGGCGGGGCACCGGGCGCACTATGTCGGGCGGGCTCGACGCGAATGCGCTGGCGAAGCCCAAGGGGCTGTTCGGCGCCGCGCGGGCCGTGCCCCCGAAGGACGGGGGCGGCTCGCTCACGGTGATCGCCACCGCCCTCGTCGAAACCGAAAGCAAGATGGACGACATCATCTTCGAGGAGTTCAAGGGGACCGGCAACGCCGAGCTGCGGCTGACGCGTGCGCTGGCTGACCGGCGCATCTATCCGGCGGTGGACATCGCGGCGAGCGGCACACGCCGCGAGGAGCTGCTCGCTGATGCAAAGACGGTCGAATCGAAACAAAAGCTCCGGCGGGCCCTGGTGGACCTCCCGCCGGAGCAGGCGATGCAAAGTCTACTGCAGCAGATGAAGCGCGCTAAGACGAACGGTGAGTTGTTGAACGCCCTTTAGTAGGCGTCGCGGTCTGCACGGCAATGACCTTGCCGGTCATCGCGTTTACTTCGACTTCCGTGGTTCCCTTGCGACCGGTGCGTTGAACTTTGAAATCCCACATGAGCCGGCCCCGCTCGTGCTCGAGTGCGACACCCTGCACAGTGCCGGGCACACGCTTCAGCGCGACCGCGCGCGCGGAATCTTCGTTGATCTTCGCTTTTGATACGAGGCTGTCCGGAACGTTGCGGGTCGCACCCGGCGCTTCTTGCGCTGCGAGACTGCCCGCGACACAAACGGCCGCGACCAGGGTGAGGGTCGAGATAAGGCGCATGTTTCCGCTCCCAGGAAAAAGTGTGGTTGTTGCTTGTTGAGACCACACCATTTCAAGGACCGTCACCGCAGCCGGTAGTCGGCCCCTCTGATTGCAACGAGCAACGTCGGTACCGCGAACAGAGTAATGGGGGTGGAGAGGACTAATCCTCCGATAACCGCCAGCGCCAGCGGCCGCTGCAGCTCACTCCCCGCGCCGATGCCAAGTGCCAGCGGCAGCAAGCCGAACAGCGTACACAGCGTGGTCATCAGGATGGGCCGGAGTCGGACACGCGCCGCTTCGCGAATCGCCATCTCGAGCGGCACACCTTCGTCACGCATGCGCAGCCGGGTGAAGTCGAGCAGGATGATGCCGTTTTTCACGATCAGTCCGACCAGCAGGATCAGGCCCATAAACGACGCCACGTTCAGCGCCGTCCCGGTCACGAGTAGCAGCGCCAGCGCCCCGACGAACGACACCGGCGCGACGAGCAGCACGATCAACGGCTCCACGAAGGACTCGAACTGCACCACCATCACCGCGCACACGCTCACTGCGGCCAGCGCCAGCACGAGCAGCAGCGCGCGGAACGCTTCCTGCTGGCTCTCGTATTGGCCGCCGAGTACGACCCGGACACCCGCCGGGGCAGGGTGGGCGCGGAGCACCCGGCGTACGTCGGTCATCACGCCGCCAAGCGAGCGGCCGCTGACGTCGGCCGTCAGTGCGATCATCTGCTGCTGGTTTTCGCGTTCCAGGCTGATCCGTGATTGTGTCGGTGTGAACGTCGCGAGGCTGCCGAGTGGCGTGACACGGCCTGTTCCGGTAGCGACGACGGGCAGCGCGCGCAGCCGCAGCGGATTGTAGCGCACGGAGTCAGGGGCGCGGACTCGCACGCCCACCGGCCGGTCCTCCGCGCGGATCTCCCCCGCTTCCGTCCCGAGCAACGCGGCGCTCACGACGCTTCCCACGCCTTCCGGTGTCATCCCGATCCGGTCCGCTTCGGCCTGATTGACGCGCATCATCAGCTCAGGGGACGGCTCCGCCACGCCGTTGAACATGTCCTCGAGGCCCTGGACTCCCTCGAGATCGGGGGCGAGCCTTTCCGCATACGCTTCGAGCGTATCCAGCCGCTCCCCGAACAGCTTGATCTCGACTGGCTTCGCCGCGCCGGCGAGATCGTTGATCACGTCCGACAGAATCTGGACAAATTCGATATGAAGCCGGGGTACCGCGGTGGTGATCGCATCCCGTACGTCGTCCATGACCTCGAAAATGTTCCGCGAGCGCCGGTTGCGTGGCACGAGGCGCGCCGCGACGTCACCCGTGTTTTGCGATGTCGCAAACAGGCCGAGCTCGGCGCCAGTGCGGCGGGAGGTTGCCTCGATCTCGGGCGTCTGCGCCAGAATCCGTTCCGCGATTCCCACCTCGCGATCGGTCTCCGCCAATGCCGTCCCACCCGGCGTGAAGTAGTCGAGGACGAACGCCCCTTCGTCCATCTCGGGCAGAAAGCCCGTACCCACGAGACGCATGAGGATGATGCCTGCCACCACAAAACCCAACGCAAGGGCGCCGATGCGCCTCGTGTGGTGCAGGACGGCCGCCAGCGCCCGCTCGTAGCGCGATCCCAGTGCATCGAGCGCGCGCTGCGCTCGAGCCAGCGGCCCGGTAGTGGTGGACTCGACCTCGTGCGCGGTCACGAATTGCTCGGCGAGCAACGGAATGATGGTCAGGGCAAGCATCAGCGAGACCAGCACGGCCACGGTGAGCGTGGTCGCGAGGGCCGCGAAGAATTGTCCCACGACGCCCTGCAGCAAACCCAGCGGCAGGAACACGACGACCGTCGTCAGCGTCGACGTGGTCACCGGCCAGATCAGCTCCTGCACCGCCGCGCGAATCGCCTGCAGACGATCGGTCGTGAGCCGCAGGTGGCGTGCGATGTTCTCCGTGATGACGACCGCATCGTCGATGACGAGGCCGATGGCGATCGCCATCGCGCCGAGCGTCATGAGATTGAAGGTCTGACCGATCATGCTCATGATGAACACCGTGATCGCGAGCGTGAGCGGGATGGATGCGGCACTGATGGCCGTGATGCGGCCGTGACGGAGAAAGACCAGCAGTACGATGACTGCGAGCGTCGCGCCGATCAGCATCGCGTCTCGCACCGAGCGGACGGCTTCGCGCACGAGCTCGGCCTGGTCGTAGACCGGTTTGAGGCGCACCCCGGGAGGCAGCGAGGGTGCGACGGTCGCCATGATTCGCGCGACGCTGTCGGCGAGCGCCAGCGTGTTGCCGCCGACCTGCCGTGTCACGTTGATCAGCGCCGCGGGCTTGCCGTCTCCCGCGATGATCCGGACATGGTCCTCGGTGCCCAACTGCACGCTCGCGACGTCCCGGACGCGCAGCCCACCGCGGATGACCACCGCGCCGATGTCGTCGGGCGCATGAGCTTCCTGATCCGTCACGATCAAGTACTGCCGGTAGTCCTGCGCGACCCGCCCGACCGCCTGTACGGTGATGGCGCGCCGGATTGCGTCCGCCAGATCCGCGTACGTCATGCCCTGCGACGCGAGACGGCCAGGGTCGGCGATCACTTCGAGCTCGCGCACGTCGGAGCCCTGCACGTCGACGCGTCCGACGCCGGGCACGCGGGAGATCAACGGCTTGACCTCGTAGCGTGCGAGGTCGTACAGCGTCGCGGGCTCTCCGCCCTCGACGTTGTACGACAGGATTGGGAACAGGGACGGCGTGAGCTGCTCGACTTCGATACTCAGATTTGCCGGCAGCGCGCTCTGGACCTGGTTCACGCGGGCGCGCACCAGTTGCAGCGCCTGATCCATGTTGGTCCCGGGCGCGAACGTAATCGAGATCTCGCTGGCGCCGCGGATCGAGTGCGAGCGGACCCGCGTGACGCCGGGCACGATGCTCACGGCTTCCTCGATCGGCCGCGTGATGCTGAACACGACCTGGCGCGCTCCGAGGGTCGAGCCCTGGGCCACGATCGTGATGCGCGAGAACCGCAGCTCCGGATAGATGGCGGACGGGAGCCGCAGGGACATCCAAATCCCGGCGGCACTGAGCAGGGCAACCACGAGATAGACGAGCCGCTGTTGGCGGCTCAGGATGTCGAAGAGCTTCACCGCCGCGCGCCGCCGATTCTGGCGCTGTCCTGTACACCGTAGGCGCCGGTCGTCACGATGGTCTCGCCGGCAGCGAGCCCGGACAGGATTTCGGCAAGCGATTCCGTGCGGCCACCGACCGTGACTGCTCGCGCGTGCGCGATCCCGGCGGAGTCGACGACGAAGACGCGGTAGCCATCCCCTTCTGGGACCAGCGCGTCGACGGGAATCACGACCGCGCGGGGGTTCTCGCCCGTGACGATGCGGCCGACCACCGATTCGCCGATTCGCAACGCCCGCGCCGGCACCGTCAGCCGGGCCCGCACCGCGACCGCGCGTGACACCGAGTCGACCGCGACCCCGATGCTCGTCACGACACCAGGCCCGAGCGCTTCGGTTCCCCCGCCTCCGCGCGCCGTCCCTTCACCGCTGGTGACGGTGGCCGTGTCTCCACTGTGGATGCGGCTCGCTTCGGCCGGCGACACATTGAAGACGATGTCCAGCGCCAGCGGGTCGGCGACCTCGACCAGCGTCTGGTTCGCATCGACGGACGCACCCAACACCGCGCTCATACGTGTGACGACGCCTCTCAAGGGCGCGCGCAGCGTGGACAGTTCCTGGGCCCGCCGGGCTGTGACTGCGGCCGCCTGGGCCGCAGCGAGATCGGCAGCGGCCTGGCCGCTGTCCTTCTGCGCCAACACCCCTGCCTCGACGAGCCGTACCGCGCGCGCGTAGGCGCGCTCGGCGTTTGCCAATGCGGCGGCGGCGCTCTGCGCCGCCGCGTCGAAGGGCGCCCGCTCGAATTCGATCAACGCCTCGCCGGCCGCGACGGGCTGCCCCGCGACCACGAAGATCCGCGCCACGCGCGTCTGCCCCGGTGGGGCGAGCGCGGCAAAGCGGTCCGCCCGCGGCGTCACCGTCCCGATCGCGTTGACCACGTGCGGAAATGGGCGGGTCGTTGCGATGCTGGTGGAGACGCCGAGCACTCCGGGTTCGCGGGACACATCCTGCGCGCTACGATCACCCGAATTGCCACCTCCCCTACACGCCGCACCAGCCAGCGCGAGGCAGAGCCACACCGCCCGTCTCATCGCTCCTCCGGAGGGGTTGTGAGCCACCGCAGTGCTCTGAGCGCCGCGTCCGCCGCCGCCAGGTCCTCGATGTAGCGCGCGAGGATTTCGCGGGCGTTGCGCTGGGCTTCCAGAACGTTCGCCAGCGCGACGGCGCCCTCTCCGTACGCCTGTAGCGACATGCTCGCGATGCGATCGGCGCTGGCCACGAGCGCCGCGGAACGGCGCACCCGCGCCCGGGCCGCCACCAGCTCGCGCCGGGCGCGCGCCACCGCGGCGTCCGTCTCTCGTTGGGTCAGATCGAGCTCGGCACGCGCACGATCGCGCTCGGCGATCGCGCGCGTGACCTCACCGCCGCTGCGATTGAAGAGCGGAAACGGAAGCGAGAAGCCGATGACGGGGAGCAGTTGATTGGGTCTCGCGCTCCCAGGGTCGCCTTTGTCCACCCCAAACTCGATGCTCGGCGCGAACCGACTTGCGCGCGTAAACGTGAGTGTGCGCTCGGCCGAGCGAAGCCGCGCCGCCGCGGCCACGACCGGCAGATAGCCGCCCGCCGCGCCGTTCGTGTTTGCGCTGTCAGCTGGAGCCGCCAGGGAATCGACGAGCGCAATGGTCGCGTCCTCGCCCGTCAGTCCCATTTGCAGCTGCAATGACAGCAGTGAGCTGAGCGCCGCGAGCGAATCATCGATGGCGGTGTTTTCGAGCTGGCCGGCATTGACCGCGGCGAGCCGCACATCCAGCTCGCTCACATCGCCGACGTCGCGCCGAAGCCGCGCGATCTTCAGGAGACTGTCGGCGTCCTGGGCGGTGTGGCGCGACAGCCGCGCATGCAGTGCGGCCGCCAGGGTGCGCGTGTACGTCGTATCGACGTCGAAGACAAGCGCGGCTCGGTCAAACGCAAACCGATAACGCGCGGCGTCGCGTGCCGCCTCGGCCGCGCCGATGCGAGGTGCGCGCAGCCACGGCAGGTCCAGCGGCAAGTCGCCGAGCGCGTGATAGTTCGGCGTGTCCTTCGTGTAGCTCGCGGAAATGGTGGGATTGGGGAACGCTCGCGCCGCGCGCACGGCGCCCAACGCGGCGGTCGTGTCAGCGCGCGCGAGCGCCACGCGCGCGCCCCGGACCAGCGCGGCGGCGACGGCGTCGGCGCGCGTGACCTGCTGCTGAGCGACCAACACCAACGGGAACAGCACCGGGGTCAGAAATGACACGAGGCGCATGGCCCCGAAGCTAGCGACCCTACCTTACAAGAGGCTTACGCGGCAGGAAACGCGATCTCGACGCGGGTTCCCGTTGGGTCGGATGCAACGGCAATCCGGGCGCCGTGCAGGTCGGCGATCCAGCGGGCGATGGGAAGCCCGAGTCCCGAGCCCTCGGCATGGCTGCGGGCGCTCTCGCCGCGGTAGAACCGCTCGAAGATCCGTGGCAGTTGGTCGGACGGAATGCCGATGCCGCTGTCCGAGACGATGACGGAGCGCGCGCCGTCGTGCGCGGTGACATCCAGTCGCACGCGCCCGCCCTCGGGTGTGTATTTGATGGCGTTGTCGAGGACGATCAGGACCAGGCGCTCCACCAGTCTCGCGTCGCCGATGATTTGCGCCTCCTCGAACGACCCGACGACGAGCGCCACGCTTTTTCGCTCGGCCAACGCTCGGGCCGATGCGACGACCTGCGAGACGATGTCGTCCAGGTAGAGCGACGCGCGGACGACCTTTCGCTCCCCGGCATCGGCACGCGCGAGGGTGAGCAGGTCGCCCACGATTCCGCCCAACCGGTCCGCCTCCCGCACAATCGCCTGAAACGCGGCGGTGTCACCCGTGGCCTCTCGCGGCTGAGCGAGCGCGAGCTCGGTCCGAGTCCGCAGAATCGTGACCGGCGTGCGGAGCTCGTGCGCGGCATCGGCCATGAAGCGACGCATCTGCTCCATCGAGCGCTCGACCGGAATCGTGGATTGCCGCGCGAGCATGAAGCCGCCACCCGCCACGAGCAGGAGCGCCGCCAACGCCGCGGCGCCGAAGACTCCGATCAACGATGCGTACTGCTCCCGGAGGTTCGGCCGATCGGCCACCGCCGCCGCGACGTACGCTTTGCCCGAGCCTGCGGTGAACCGCTCGGCGTGCAGCCGGCGTGGGTGTCTGCCGCTGACTACATGCTCTGCATCGACGGTCCCGTTCGTCGCCGCAGCCCGCGCGGCGTCGCCGATCCAGGTGTCAGCCTGGGTGGGGGTGATCGGTCGCCCATTCGCGTCGAAGAGGAAGAGCTCGCGGTCGGGAATGTGGAGCTCTTCCACCGCGTCGGCCGCCCCGCCGGCCGCCTGCTCGGCCTCGAGGTCGTGCGTCGCACCCTTGATCGCTTCCGTCGCAGATACGAGCGAAGCGTCGAGACGCCGCGATACCTGCGTCCCGATCGCCAGAAACAGACCGGCACCGAGCAGCAGAAGGATGAGCGCGAGCGTCGCCGCGTACCACAGCGTGAGGCGAACGCGCAGCCGGCCAAGCGTCATCCCGGGAGCCCCAGGCGATAACCGGCGCCGCGCACTGTACGAATCAACTTCGGCTCGAAGCCGTCGTCGATCTTGCTGCGCAGCCGCCGCATCAGTACTTCGAGCACGTTGGCGAACGGATCGTGGTTGTTGTCCCACACGTGTGCGGTAATGGCCGACCGATCGACGACCTGGTCACGGTGGCGCAACAAGAACTCGAGCAGCGCGAATTCCTTCGCGGTGAGGTCGATCGATCGTCCCGCGCGGCTGACGTGGCGGGCGCCAAGGTCCACCTCGAGATCCGCGACCCGCATGATGGTGGGGGTGAGTGCCAGAGCGCGGCGGCGCGCGAGGGCCTGCAGCCGCGCGACCAGCTCGCGAAACGCGAATGGCTTGGTGAGGTAATCGTCGGCACCCACCGCCAGGCCGCGGACTCGATCGTCGACGGCGTCGAGCGCTGTCAACATCAGCACCGGCACAGCGACGTTTTGCCGTCGCAAATCGGCGCAGAGCTCGAACCCCGTGCCGCCCGGCAATCGGACGTCGAGGATCACGACGTCATAGTCGCCGATCAGCGCCTGCTCGCGTCCCTCGGCAAACCCCGCGGCCAGCGTCGGGTCGATGCGATGCTCGCGCAACCCATCGCGCAGGAGACTCGCGAGTTCCGGGTCGTCTTCTACGATCAGCACGCGCACGAGCCTAAGATAGGCGCGCCCCCGCCCCCGGTCATCCTGGGGGCGGGGGCGGTGTCCTCTGTGTGCGCGTCAGTTACCGCTGACGATGCGTTTGTAGCTGTCCGGATTCCACTTTGGCCGCTCGGCGGCGTTCGCGACGTCAACTCCGAGATAGAAGATCAGCCGTGCGACCCGCGACTCCTTTTCCGCGTCGATCTTGTCGGGCGAATCGCTCACCTGATGGTAGTCCGGGTGCGTTCCGCTGAAGAAGAAGAGGATCGGCACGCCCTTCCGCGCGAAGTTGTAGTGGTCGGACCGGAAGTAGAAGTTTTCCTCGGGCCAGATGTCGTCGATAGGCCGCATGTTCAGCTCGGGGTGGGCGGCGCCGACGCGGTTCAGCGTCGCGCCGAGATCCGAGTGCTCCTTGCCGATCGCGACGATCGTGTCTTTCCAGTTGCGGCCGATCATGTCGATGTTGAGGTCGGCCACGATGCCGCTGATGGGCACTGCCGGATGGTCGGAGAAGTATTCGCTGCCCCACAGGCCCTTTTCTTCACCGCTCACATTCAGGAAGATGATCGACCGTTTGGGTCGAGGATTCATGCCGGCGAACGCTTCGGCAATCTCCACAACCGCCACGGTTCCCGATCCATCGTCGTCGGCGCCATTGCAAATCGAGTCAGCTCCCTTCGCGCGGCAGCCACCGCTGCCACGCGGCCCCGCGACACCGACGTGATCCATGTGGGCGCTGAAAACCACGTATTCGGTCTTCAGTGTAGGATCACTGCCCTCGAGAATGCCGACGACGTTGGGTGCTGAGTTTCGCTCGACGGCCCGAATCCGGGCGTGCAGGTGCAGTTGGGCGCCGGACAGTGGTTTTGCTTCCAGAGTCGTCGCGTTCTGAGCAACCGCGAGATCCTGACCGAGACGAGCTAAGACAGGTTGCAGCGAGACCGCCCGCACCGCCAGCACGACCGGGGGACCGACGGGCCGGCCCGGATCGCGGAGCTGCGGCCCGGTACTGCGCTCCACGTTCCGCCTCCAAACGGAATCCGGGGACGTGCCCACGAACACGACACCCTTTGGCTTCCACGCCAACACGCGCTGGAACTCGCCGCGATTTCGTGGACGGTTTGCGATGAGCATTTTGCCAGCCAGGGAAGCGCTGTCTCCTGCAAGAGTTCCCCCTAAAGGTCCCGAGAGCAGCACCAGATCCCCGGCGTAGTCACCACTGTCGAAACTGTTGTCCACGAAGACGAAGTCGGTGCCGTACGAGAACGTGACGTCCGCGCCGCCATGGACGAAGGCAACGGAGCTTTCGGCCACGACCTGGACACGATCAATGGGGTAGCGCTGGAGAAACGAACCGTTGTCGCCACCGGGCTTGAGCCCGAGGCGGCGATACTCTCGAGCGATATACTGCGCCACCTTGTCGAGCTCCGGGCTGGGCGTGTCGCGGCCACGCATCGAATCGTCGGCGATGATCCCGATGCGCCGGCGGATGTCTTCGGGGGAAATCGTTTGCGCGGCGCGCTGCACGGGTGCTTGCGCTTGCAGAAGCAGGAGAAAAGCGAGCAAGGAACCTCAGCCAAAGAAGAGGGGGAAGGAAAACTAACGCGCCCGACCGTGTGGGACTACGATCGAGCGCGTCAGGTTTCAGTCTGAACGTTTACGGCTTGCGACGCTGCACCTCAGGCTCGGTGCGCGGCTTCGGCGCCTCCCGCGGCGGATCACGACGCGGCTCCGCGCGCGGTTGGGGCTGGCTCCGCGGTTCATTGCGGGGCTCCGCACGCCGCGGCTCGCTGCGCGGTTCATTGCGCGGCTCGTTGCGCGGCTCGACTCGCCTGGGCTCGTCACGGCGTGGCTCGTTACGCCGCGGCTCCGACCTGGGCTCCACGACGCGGGGCTCTACGCGCCGGGGCTCGTCGCGGCGTGGTTCCGATCTCGGCTCCACAACGCGGGGCTCGACACGCCGGGGTTCGTCACGGCGCGGCTCCACTCGAGGCTGATCAACGGGCGGCTGCACCATGGGCTGGTCGGACGGCTGACGGCGCCCACCGTTACCACGATCGTCGTTGCCACGGTTGCCGTTGTTGCCACGATCGTTGTCCTTGTTACCACGATCGTTGCCCTTATTGCCATGATCGTTGCCGTTGTTGCGGTCATCGCCAGGGCGACCGCGACGATCACGCACGTTGGGCGGCGGCACGCTGCCGAGCCCACCGATATCCCGGCCCGTGACTCCGCGACGCGTGTTGTCGTTGGCCGGGCGCTCGCGCTCGCGAGAGACGAACCCTTCGCGGCTGGGACGAGCGGCGCCCCAATCCTTGAAGATGAAGCGAGGCTGCGGACGGAAGGGCCGCACGAACACGACGCGGCTGCCGCCGTAATAGCGGTACGGATAGTACCAGGGATCGTCGTAGACGAACATGCGGAACCGAACGCACGAGTCGTAGTAGGGATTCCAATACGAATAACTCACGTAGCTGTGGCAATCGTAGCAAAGGAAACGGGGATAGTCGTAATGCTGCCCGACGTTGTACGAGACGACGTCGTAGTCCCAGTCAGTGTATCCTTCCGGCACGATGCGCTGCGCGAGGTCGGTCATCGCGACATACGGGTCGCCCCGCACACGGCCATCGGCGATGACACGATAATCCCAGTGGTCACCGCTCTCGATCTGGTCGTAGACGAAGGCATCTGCCGATGCAACACCGAACAGGTAGCCGACGCCGGGTTGGTCGTCGATCGTAAACGCATCGCTGCCCAGCACCCGACCATCGACCTCGAAATCCCGACCACCACGCGCGAAGTTGTCTTCCCACGGATCGCGAGGGAAAAGCACCCGGACGCGACCGTCGGTATCGACACGGAAGATCGTGACGTAGGCGTCCTGATCGAGGCGGAAGTACACCCGGACCCGCTCGCCGCGGGTAAAAACGGCCGCGTCGTCCCGGTTGGTCCACACTTCGATCCGCGGACGGTAGAGACTGGCGTGCCTGGGCGTAGGGGCGGACACGACGGCCAAGCTGAGCAGAGCGATGGTTGTAAGCATGATGCCTCCCGCCCCAGGTAAGGCAGAGACTGTGCCAGCGGCGTGATGTACGTAAATTATATTGTTATAATGACTTGGCAGGGTTGTCATACACCCCAGATGTCCCATTGCAAGGACATTTCTTGGCTCAGCGCCTAGACCTGCTGGATCCGGCCGAAGTCGCGCGCCTCGGCGGCATTGAGATCGTGGCCGAGGGGGTGGTCGAGGGATACCTCGCGGGGCTCCATCGGTCGCCCTTCCGCGGGTTTTCGGTGGAGTTCACCGAACACCGCGCCTACCAGGCAGGCGACGAGCTGAAATACCTCGACTGGCGGATCCTGGGCCGTTCCGATCGCCTGTTCGTAAAACAATTCGAAGAGGAAACGAATCTCCGCTCGATGATCCTGGTCGATGCCAGCCGGTCGATGGCCTGGCAGGGCGCGCCGGAGCGCTTGACGAAGCGCGCCTACGCGGATCGCCTGGCTGCGGCGCTCGCGTTGATCCTGTTGCGGCAGCGTGATGCGACTGGACTCGTGACTTTCGATGACCAGGTTCGTCAAGTGATTCCCGCGCGCGTGAAAACAGGTCAATGGACTCGCATCGTGCGTGGCCTCCTCGACACGCCGGATGGGCAGGGGACGGCGGCGGATGCCGCGCTGCAGCGCCTGACCGCTTTGCTCGCGCGCCGTGGCATGGTGGTCCTCATCTCAGATCTCTTGTTCGATCGCGAGCTGGCACTCGCTGCATTGCGTTACTTGCGGCATCGCGGCCATCAGGTCGTCGTATTTCACCTCATGGACCCGGCGGAGGTAGAGCTCAGTGGTCCGCCGGAGGTGCGGTTCAAGGATCCCGAATCCGCGGTGAGCGTGGTGGTACGTCCTCGTGAGTTGGCCCGCGCGTATGCGGACACGGTGCGCCGCGAGATCGCCGCGTGGCGGAAGGCCTGCCGCCGACACGGCATTGCGTACCATCACGTGCAGACCGACATGCCGTTCGGCCTCGCGCTCCGCTTGCTGACGTGAGCTTCATTCATCCGTTGGCACTGCTGGGACTCGCCGCCGCCGCGATCCCGGCTTTGCTCCACCTGTTGCAGCGGCGCATTCCACCCGAGTTCGATTTCCCCCCGGTCCGGTATCTCAGCGCGGCAGAACGCGAGAGCGCGCGACGGTTGAAGCTCCGGCACCTGCTGCTGCTGATTCTGCGCACGGCGTTGATCGTGGCGATCGTGCTCGCGGCCGCGCGGCCACTGGTGCCGCTGCGCGGTGGCGGTGCACACCAACCGACCGCCGCCGTCATCGTTCTCGATAACTCTCCTTCGTCGGGAGCGATCGTCGACGGCGGACTCGTGCTCGACCGGCTGCGCGTCGTGGCGCGCGCATCCCTTGGGCGCACCACGCCCACCGATCGCGTGTGGCTGATGCTGTGCGACGGCGTGCTGCGCGGCGGCACCCGCGAAGCGCTGCTGGCGACGATCGACAGCACGCGTCCCGGGTGGCTGCGGCTGGATTTGGTCCAGGCCGTCGAACGCGCCGCTCGCATCGTGAATGCACAGCCGTTGGTGGGCCGTGAAGTGCACGTGCTCAGCGATTTACAACGCACGGCGCTGGCGTCCAGTCACGCCGACGTGCCAGGCGGCGTGAGGGTGCTGGCGCTCGCTCCGGGGCGCGGGGCACCCAATCGCGGAATTGCCGCGGTCACGGTCTCCGAGGGTGCCGCGGTCATCGAGTTGAGTGGCGCGATGCTGGGAAGCGCCGGCACGCCGCAACCCGTGCCAGTCACACTCCGCATCGGCGCTGGCCGGCGCGACCGCGGAGAAGTCGCGGCCCGTGGATTGGCGACGCCCGGCAGCGACCGCGCCGGCGGAGCGATCCGATCGGCGGTCACCGTGTCGCTGCCGGCGCAGTCGCTCGCACCGGGGTGGTGGCTAGGCGAAGCGGCGCTCGAACCCGACGAGCTGCGCGCCGACGATCAGAGGCCGTTCGCGTGGCGCGTCGCGCCACCCGCGAGGGTCATGGCGACGCCCGGCGCCGGATCGTTCGTGGCGGCGGCGCTCGCCGTACTCCAGGAAGGCCGGCGCGTCGTCGAAGGCCGGGACGTCGTGATCAGTGGAGGTGAACTGCCGACCACTCCTCACGCCATCCTGCAGCCGCCCGCCGACCCGGCGCTCGTCGGACAGGCAAACCGTGCCTTGGCGTCGCGCGGCGTGCCGTGGCGGTGGGGTCAACTGGGAACTCCCGGAGCGCTCGCGTCGGCTGAGCTGCCGGTGCTCAACGGCGTGCCCGTGGTGCGTCGCTACCGGATCGAGGGAGCGGCGAGCGGCGAGCAGGGTGGAGGTGACGTGCCGGCGACGGTGAATGGAGAACCGTGGCTGGTACGGTCAGCAGGTATCGTGCTGCTCGGCAGCCGCCTCGATACCACGTGGACCCAGCTGCCGGCCGCGCCGGGGTTCGTGCCCTTCGTCGATGCGCTCGTCAATCGGATCGTGATGGGTGAAGCCAACGTCGCCGCGGCGGAAGGGGCGCTGCGCGTGGAGTTTCGGACGCGCGGCACAGATACGACCGGAGCGACGGTGTTTGGTCCTGACCCGCGCGAATCCGACCTCACGCCCGCCACGATAGCCCTCGTCACGACCGCGCTAGGGGGACGGGATCGAACGGCGGTGCTGGGTGCCGATCGATTTGCCTCGGAGGGTTTCTCCGGCACACGGCGTGCCGACGCGAGCGGGATCCTGCTGCTCCTGGCGCTGCTGCTCGCGGCTGCTGAGTTGGGGGTCGCGACCCGAACCCGCTGATGTCGCTCGACTTTCTGCTCCAGAGGTTTCACGACCTTCCCGCCACGCGGTCGCTCATCGAGCACCTTCCGTCGCCCGGAAAGCGCATCGGCGTCGGTGGCCTCCCCGGCTCGAGCCCGGCGGTGTTGGTCGCGACGCTCGCCCGCGCGTTGCCGCAGCGTGTCTTTACCGTCGTCGCTCCCACCCCCGCGGACGGGGAGCGCTGGCTCGCGGATCTACAAACGCTGCTGGGACCAGACACGACGGCGCTGTATCCACAGCGCGAATCGCTCGGTGCCGAGGAGCCGCATTACGAGCTTGCGGGCGAGCGCATCGAGACCCTCGAGGCGCTGCTGCGCGGGGCGGTGCGCGTACTGATCACGACGGCCCGGGCGAGTGCGGAGCGAACCGCGGTGCCGGCGGCGCTGGAGCAGACGCGGCTCGTGATCGGCACTAAAGAGGAAAGGAGTCTCACCGACACGACGCAGCGCCTCGCCGAGATGGGGTACGAGCGTGTCCCGACCGTCACTGAAGTTGCGCAATACAGCGTTCGCGGCGGAATTCTCGACGTCTACGGATTCGGGATGGCGACGCCGGCACGCATCGAATGGTGGGGCGACGAGGTGGCCTCCGTTCGCAGCTTTGATCTCGATACGCAACGTTCGGGCGACACGCTCGATCGTGTGACCGTTCTCCCCGTGCGGGCGGAATCGGCGCGGGGCCAATTGCCGGTGGGGGCGCAGCATGCTGCGCCCCTTCGAACGAACCTGCTTGGTCTTCTCCCGACCGACACGGTCGTGGTCACCGATCAGGAATCCGCGGTGCAGCGTGAAGTCGAGCGCGCCTGGGCCGATGCCGCGCACCATCTGGAGGTCGCCCGTCGGATGGGAGAAGAGCCGCCCCCGCGAGAGGAGCTGCTCATCGAACCGGGGGTGTGGCGGGCGCGACTTACCGGCCTCGCCCGCATCGCCGTCTCGGATGCCGAAACGGAGCAGCGCTTTCCACTGGCCCCGCCCGAGCACATCGACCGTGACTTGAAGCGACTGCGGCAGATCGTCGGGCAGCCCCCGCCGACCGTGATTCTCTGCGACAACGAAGGGCAGCTCGAGCGATTGGAGGAGCTGCTCGGGACCGATCGCGCCACGCTCGCGGTGGGCGCGCTCGATGGCGGATTCATCATGCCAACGCTGCGGGTGCTCACCGACCACGAGGTTTTCCGCCGAGCGCGCCGCCTGCGGCGGCCGCGTCGCTATCGCAGTGCGGTGACGACCGCCGCATCGCGGCCGCTGACTCCGGGTGGGTACGTCGTGCATCTCGAGCACGGGATCGGCATCTACCGCGGCTTGCAGACGATCGCGGTTGGGGCGGATGGAGCTACCCTCGAAGTCGCCGTGGTGGAGTACGAGGGCGGTGACCGGCTGAATGTCCCGCTCTATCGGATCGATCAGCTCGAGCCGTATCGCACGGCCGGCGATGGTGACGCTCCGCCGCCGCGCCTGCATCATCTCGGCGCCCCGACGTGGCAGCGGCAGCGCGACAAGACACGAGCCGCGATCCGCGCGATGGCGGCGGAGTTGCTGGACCTGTACGCCCGGCGGCAGCTCGCCACGGGATTCTCGTTCCCTCCCGATACGCCCTGGCAACGCGAGCTCGAGTCTGCCTTCCTTTATGAGGACACGCCGGACCAGCGGCGTGCATCGGACGAGGTCAAACGGGACATGGAGCGCGCCCGCCCGATGGACCGGCTGCTCGTCGGCGACGTCGGATACGGAAAGACCGAGGTCGCCGTGCGCGCGGCATTCAAGGCGGTGCAGGCGGGGAAGCAGGTCGCCGTGCTCGTGCCCACGACGATTCTCGCCGAACAGCATGGGCGCACCTTTCGCGAGCGTCTCGCCGATTACCCGGTCCGCATCGAGGTGTTGTCCCGCTTTCGCAGCGCCAAGGAGACCGCGCCGCTGGTACAACGCCTCGCCGCCGGGGAGGTCGATATCGTCATCGGCACCCACCGGTTGCTCTCCCCGGACGTAACGTTCAAGGATCTTGGCCTCCTGGTCGTCGATGAGGAGCATCGCTTCGGCGTGCGGCATAAGGAGCGTCTGAAGGCGCTCAAGTTGAGCGTTGACGTGTTGACACTGACGGCCACACCGATTCCGCGAACCCTGCACCTGTCCCTGGCTGGTTTGCGCGACCTCGCGCTGCTCGAGACCGCACCGAAGGACCGCTCGCCCGTTCTCACATTCGTCGAGCCCTGGGACGACGCACTGCTCGAGGAAGCGATGGCGCGCGAGCTCGATCGCGGTGGGCAGGTCTATTTCGTGCATAACCGGATCGAGACGATCGAGACGATCGCCGCGCGGGTGCGGGCGCTCGCGCCGCGCGCGCGGCTTGCGGTTGCACACGGCCAGATGCGAGAGACCGAGCTCGAAGCCGTCATGGGCCAATTCGTGCGAGGCGAGGTGGATATCCTCGTGTCCACGATGATCGTCGAATCCGGCCTCGACGTCCCCAACGCCAACACGATGATCGTGGATCGCGCCGATCGGTTCGGCCTCGCCCAGCTCTATCAGCTGCGCGGACGGGTGGGGCGGAGCCACCGGCGGGCGTTTTGCTATTTGCTCGTGCCCGATCAGGTGGATGCCCAGGCGGAGGAACGTTTGCAGGTGCTCGAGCATCATACTGATCTAGGATCGGGCTATCGCATCGCACTGCGGGATCTGGAGCTGCGGGGGGCAGGGAACCTGTTGGGCGGCGAGCAGTCGGGGCATGTGCAGGCTGTCGGCTTCGACATGTATCTGCGATGGCTGGAGGAAACGGTCCGCGGCTTGAAAACTGGGGAAGCGGGACGGGGGAAGCGGGACGAGTTCACACCGCCGGATGTGACGCTCGATGCGCCGGCGCATCTGCCCGATGAGTACGTCGCTGATGATGACGCGAAGCTCGATCTGTATCGGCGGCTGGCGCGGGCTGGGCAACCAGGTGAGATTCAAGCCGTTCGTGACGAGTTGCGTGATCGCTTCGGACGATTACCGGCGGCTGCTGAGCGGCTCCTGCTCGTCGCCGAGCTGCGCGCGCTGGGTGCCCAGGCCGGTCTGGAGACGGTCTTGATCAAGGGTGACGAAGCGCGGCTGACATTCCGGCGTGACGCGTCGCCCCGTTTGGCCGGTCTGCAGGTGGCCCTCGAGGCGGTCCAGTTCGAGGCCGACGTGCGGCGCGCGATGCCGCTCTCCCTCAGGCTCCGCCGGCTCGGCGGAGAGTCGATCGGCCCCGGCCTGGTCCGGGCGCTCACGGCCGTTCTGCGGGACCATCACGGTTAACGGAGAAAGAGGAAACGGATGAGACGTTTGAGTCTGGTGTTGCCGGCGTTGGCGTCACTGACGTTGTTCGGGTGCGACGCGCTCCGCGACGCGTTCTCGCCGCGTGCGGATGTAGTCGCGCGCGCCAATGACCAGACCTTGACGGTCGATCGGCTCGCCGGTTGGGCCGGCGAGAGCAAACAGGTCCCGCTCGATCCGCTCACGCTGACCCGGGTGTCGCGCTACTGGGTGGAGTACACGCTCTTCGCCGAAGCGCTGGCCGACGGAAAAAACCTGCGCGATTCGGCCACGGCGGCCGCGGCGATGTGGCCGGTGGTGTCCCGGCTCAAGTGGCAACGGTTCCACGACCGGGTCGTCACGGGGCGTGACCTGACGCCCCAACAACTGGATTCGGCGTATCAGAACGGACCATTCCGCGTGTTCCAGCACATCCTGTTCCGGGTCATGCCGGCACAGGGCGCCAAGGCGACTGACGGGGCTGCACTCATCAGAATCGATGCGCAGAAGCACGGTCAGGCCGACCAGCTGCTGCCTCAGGCCCGTACGGCGGGCGCTCGCTTCGCACAGCTCGCCGCACGGTACTCGGAGGATCCAGGATCGAAGGTCGCAGGCGGATCGCTCGGTCTCTCCACGCGAGGTCAGTTCGTGCCGGAATTCGATGACGCGGCCTGGCAGCTCGCGCCCGGCGCGGTCAGCGGGGTCGTGAAAAGCCAGTTTGGGTATCACATCATTCGCCGTCCGCCGCTGGCCGAGGTCCGGGATTCGTTCCGCATCGGCCTGCAGGAGCGGATGTCGCAGCACGGCGACTCGCTGTACGTCGACAGCCTCGTCATCAAGCGGAAGATCGAGCCGGTGAGCCGGGCGCCCGCGTACGCGAAAGCCGCGGTGCAGGATATGGACGCCGCGCGGTCCAGCAACCGCGTGCTCGTGAAGTATCGGGGCGGATCGCTGAAGGTCCGGGACTTCGCGCGCTGGCTGAACGCGCTCGATCCGCAGATCCTGAGCGCGCTGCCGCAGGCGAACGACGAACAGATCAACCAATTCCTCAAGTCGCTCGCGCAGCAACAGCTGATGCTGCAGCAGGCGGACTCCGCCAAGGTCACGCTGACCGCGGAGGACTGGCAGCGCGTGCGCGACGAGCACGACTCCACGATGGCTCAGATCACGACGCTCCTGAACTTGTCCGCCGCGGTGCTCCACGATTCGGGCGGCCCGTCGCCCGAAAAACGCGTCAGTTTCGCGATGGGGCGCGTCAACGACTACTTCGATCGCGTGTTTCACGGACGGGCGCGCTTCTATCCCTTGCCTGCCTTCCTGGCCGATACGCTCCTCGCGGACGCGCGGTGGAACGTGGATGCGGCGGGCGTGCGGCGCGCAGTGGAGCGCGGCCAGGAGATTCGGGCCGATTCGGGCCAGGCGTCCAATGCGCCGCGCATGACGCCCGCGCCGGGACCGGCACCGATCGACACCACGAAGCGGCAGGCACCGAGATGAGACTTCTCCTTGGTCTTCTGACGGCGTGTGCCGTCACGACCGCGGCCGCGCAGCAACGCGCTCCCGCACCGGCCGCGGATCAGACACTCGATCGCATCGTGGCGATCGTGGGGACGCGTCCGATTCTGGCGTCGCAAATCGAGGAAGAAATGGTCCAGCAGCAGGCCCAGGGACAAACGCTGCCGACCGATTCCGCGGGTCTGGCCACGATGCGGCGGCAAGTTCTCGACCGCCTGGTCGAGCTGGAAATCCTGGTGCAGCAGGCGGAGCGCGACACCACGATCAAGGTGACGGACCAGGAAGTACTCGATCAGGTGGAGCAGACCTACCAGAACGTCCGCAAGCAGTTCAGCACGGAGAACGATTTCCGCGATCAGATCCGCCAGGCGCGGTTCGGGTCGGTCGAGGAGTGGCGCCGCTGGCTGGCGGATGAGCAGCGCCGGCAGTTGTACGCGCAGCGCCTGATCGAGGCACAGCGGCAGAAGGGAAAGCTGCGCCCGATTCCGCCGACCGATGCGCAGATGCGCGAATTCTGGGAGCAGAACAAGGAACAGCAGCCGAAGCGCCCCGCGACGGTTTCGTTCCGGCAGATCGTCCTCAAGCCGGCGCCCGATTCGGCCTCGCGGCAGCGTGCGCTGCAGCTCGCGGAGTCGCTCGTCGTGGAGCTGCGGCATCCAGGCGCCGATTTCGCGGCCGCGGCGAAGCGGTTCTCCCGCGATAGCGCTTCCGCGGCCCAGGGCGGCGAGCTTGGCTGGTTCCGCCGCGGCGTCATGGTGAAGGAATTCGAGGACGTCGCGTTCCGGGTCCGGCCCGGGGAGATCGCGGGCCCGGTCGAGACGACGTTTGGATTCCACATCATCAACGTCGAGCGCACACAGCCGGCCGAGATTCTGGCCCGTCACATCCTGATCACCCCCGAGATCAACGCGGGACAAATCGCGATCGCCCACCGCCGCGCCGATTCGCTGCACGACGCCCTCGGCCGGAGGGGGGGGGGCGTGCACGCATCGTTCGACTCCCTGGCGAAGATCTACGCCGACCCGATGGAGCCCAAGCTGGCCGAGGATGCTCCGTTCGCGGACCTCCCGCCGGAGTACCAGAAGGTGTTGTCGAGCGACACGACGGTGGGGTTGAAACCGGTCATCGTCGAGGGCGCAGACACGCCGCGTACGAAGTTCGTGGTCCTCGAAGTGACCGCGCGCCACGCTGCGGGCGACCTCGGGTTCGAAGACGTGAAGATGCGGATCCGCACGTCGCTCGGGGACCAGCTCGCGATCCGGCATTTCATCGATCAACTGCGGCGCCAGATTTACATCGACATCAGACTCTAGCCTTGGCGTCCTCCCCGCCTCCTGCTCCCCGGCCGCGTCTCGCGGTGGCCGTGGGCGATCCGCGAGGAATCGGCCCTGAAGTGGTGCGCAAAGCACTGCGGCAGCCTCTCGAGGCCGATGTCCGCATCGTCGGCGGGTGGGAAGACGGAGCGAAGGCGCCGAGCGATCTCGAAGCCGGCCGGGCGGCCGCGCAGAACATCGAGGCCGCCGCGCGGCTCGCGCTCTCAGGTGAAGCCGACGCCATCGTCACCGGGCCCGTCAACAAGCTGGCGCTGCACGCCGCCGGCTATCGCTTTCCGGGCGTCACGGAATTCCTCGCGCATATCGCCGGTGACATTCCCGTGGCCATGATGTTGACGACGGGGCGGCTGCGCGTCGTACTCGTGACCACGCATCTCTCGCTGCGGGACGCGATCGCGACGGTCACGACCGAGCGGGTGGTGGAAGCGGGGCGCATCGCGACCGACGCGCTGCGCCAGTGGTGGGGGATCGCCTCGCCGCGCCTGGCGCTCTGCGCGCTGAACCCGCACGCGGGCGAGAGCGGGTTGTTCGGCGACGAGGACGACCGTCTGCTCCGGCCGGCGGCGAAGGCACTCGACGCCGCGGGGCCGCTCCCGGCCGACACCGTGTTCGTGCGCGCGTTGCGCGGGGAATTCGACGCGGTGCTCGCGCCCTATCACGACGTGGGAATGACGGCCGTGAAGGTCTCGGGGTTTGGCACCGGAGTGAACGTGACCTTAGGCCTGCCGTTCATCCGCACGTCACCCGATCACGGGACGGCGTTCGACATCGCGGGGAAGGGGATCGCGGACGCGGGGTCCATGCGGGCGTCGCTGGAGCTGGCCGTGCAGCTGGTGGGCGCCCGCCGGCAGCCCCGGAGGGGCGACTAGCTCGACGGCTCCGGCACGTGCGCGGTCGTCGGCCACACGCGCACCCGGCCCACGCGCCGGCCGTCCATCTCGAGAATCTCGAACGTCGCACCCTGCAGATTGACGCGGTCCCCCACCTTGGGCAGGCGGCCGAGCTGCCCGAACAACAGCCCGCCAATCGTGGTGTAGTCCGCGTCGTCAAGGTGGAGCTTGAGCAGGCGGTTGACGTCGCTGATTTCGGAGCTGCCCGCGAGAATCGGCACACCGCTCCCCGCGCTGCTCGTCACGGTGCCGGGGGCGGCAGCCGGCGCCTGGTCGTACTCGTCGTAGATCGGCCCCACGATTTCTTCGAGCAGATCCTCCATCGTGACCAGCCCCGCGGTCCCGCCGAATTCATCGAGCACGATGGCGAGATGCACCTTCTGGCGTTTCATGTCCGCGAGGACGTCTTCCACTTCGCGAGTCCCGGGCACGAAGAACGCGGGGCGCGCGATGTCCTGCACGGGTGCCTCGGCACCAGACAGCAACCCGCGCAGGATGTCTTTGGCGTGCACGATGCCGACGATGTCATCGAGTGATTCGCCGGTCACCGGATAGCGCGACCGGCCGGCCGCCGCGACGCGATCGGCGGCCTCGGCGAGCGACGCCTCGGCTGGCAACGCGACGATTTGCGTGCGCGGGGTCATCACGTCACGCGCATTCTTTTCGCTGAACTCGAAGACCCCCTCGAGCAGGCGTGCGTCGCCCGCGCCCAGGCCGCCCGTCTTGCGACTCTGCTGAACCAGCATGCGGATCTCTTCGGGCGAGTGCACGCGATCATGCTCGGGGTTGGTGCCTGTGATCCCGAGCATGCGCACCAGCAGGTTCGAGCTCCGGTTGAGCAGCTCCGTGAAGGGCCGTGTGATCCAGGAAAAAATGATCAGTGGCGCAGCGACCCACCGGCTGGTGCTTTCGGGGTAGGTGATGGCCCACGCTTTGGGGGCCTGCTCGCCGAACACGACGTGCAAAAATGAAATCACCGCCACGGCCGTGACGGAAGCGACGCCGCCGCGAGTGAGAAAGTTGAGGCTGCTCGGTAGCGACTGGAACCAGTCACGGAACAGGTGGGCGACCGTGTCCTCGGCCACGTAACCGAGGAGAATGGACGCGACCGTGATCCCCAGTTGGGCGGCGGAGAGCTGGCGGTAGAGGTCCTGCAGCGCCTTGCGGACGGTGCGGGCCTTGCGGTCGCCGCGCCGGATCAGCGCTTCGATGCGCGTGCGGCGCGCCGCCACGAGCGCGAATTCCGCGGCGACGAAGAAGGCGTTCGCCGCCACGAGCACCACGACCGCGAGCAGGCGCAGACCCAGGCCGTTCACGGCCTAATAGTATTAGATTTGCGCCGAGGACACATCCGTGCTGCCCGCTGAAGCCCACTGTACCTATCGCGCGCCCATCAACGTCGAGACTCGACGCCGCCTCACGCTCGCCCTGGTGATTACGGCGGTCGTGATGCTGGTCGAGCTGATCGGCGGATGGCTCGCCGGCTCGCTTGCCCTGCTGGCAGACGCCGCGCACATGCTTGCCGATGTCGCGGCGCTCGGCCTGGCGCTCATCGCCGCCTGGATCGCACAACGGCCCGCGACGCCGGAGCGATCATTCGGGTTCATGCGACTGGAGATTCTCGCGGCACTCATCAACGGCGCGGTGCTGTTCGGCATCGCGATCGGCATCGGGATCGAGGCGTGGCACCGGCTTCACGTTCCGCAGCTGGTAAACGGGCCCTTGCTGCTCGGTGTCGCGGCGGTCGGCTTCCTGGCGAATCTCGCGGCCGTCGCCGTACTGCACCGCGGGCACGAACACTCGCTCAACCAGCGGGGCGCGTACCTGCACGTCCTGGGCGATCTGCTGGGGTCGGTGGGCGCGCTCGTCGCCGGCGTCATCGTGCTGACGTCCGGCTGGCTAATGGCCGATCCGCTGATATCGGTGCTCATCGGGTCGCTGGTTCTCATCAGCGCCTGGCGCCTGGTCAAGGAGAGCACCGATGTGCTGCTCGAGGCTGCGCCGCGGCACATCGCGCTATCGGATGTGCATGACCGTATCGCGACGGTGCCGGGCGTGGAGTCCGTCCACGACTTGCACCTCTGGACCGTCACGAGCGGCGTCGTCGCCATGAGCGGGCATCTGGTGGTGAAGAATCCGAGCGACAACCAACCCATCCTGGAAGCGGTGCAGCTGCGGATGCGCGCGCTGGGCATCCAGCACGTGACCGTGCAGGTGGAGAGGGAACCGACCTGTGATTAGAGAGGCGGTAGGGGGCGGTAGGAGGCGGTACCCGCTATTAACGCCCCCTACCGCCCCTTTACCGCCCCTAAGCATCCTTTTATACTGCGCCCCTCATTAAGGGGACCGTAACACAGTAAGGGGACCGTAACACAGTGAAGATTCGCAACATCGCCATCATCGCCCACGTCGACCACGGCAAGACGACGCTCGTGGATCAGATGCTCCGTCAGGCCGGAGTGTTCCGCGCCAATCAGCAGGTGGCGGAGCGCGTCATGGATTCGAATCCGCTCGAGCGTGAACGCGGCATTACGATCCTGGCCAAGAATACTTCGGTTCGCTGGGTCGGTACGAAAATCAATATCGTAGACACACCGGGGCACGCCGATTTCGGCGGTGAAGTCGAGCGCATCCTGCGGATGGTGGATGGCTTCCTGCTCCTCGTCGATGCCGCCGAGGGGCCGATGCCGCAGACGCGGTTCGTCGCGGGCAAGGCGTTGGCACTCGGCCTGAAGCCGATCGTGCTGGTCAACAAGATCGACCGCCCGGACGCGGAGCCGATGCGGGTGCACGACGAGGTGCTGGAGCTGCTGATGGACCTCGAAGCGACGCCGGAGCAGTTCAACTGTCCTTTCCTCTATACGTCGAGTCGACTGGGCACGGCGACACTGGAGCTCGACGAGCCGGGGACGACGTTGACGCCGCTGTTCGACACGATTCTGGGAACGATTCCGCCGCCGAAGGCGACGGAGGCCGGTCCTTTTCAGATGCTGATTTCGACGCTCGACTACTCGTCCTATCTGGGACGGATCGGCATCGGGCGCATCGAGCGCGGCCAGGTCCATGTCGGTGACACGGTGGCGTTACTGGGCATCGGCGAGCCGGGTCCCGTGGGCGACGGGGCATTCGAGCAGGCCAAGATCGTGAAGCTATTCGCGTTCGAAGGTCTGGAGCGGAGCGAGCTCGAGACCGCCAGCGCGGGCGAGATTGTCGCTGTGGCGGGCCTCGCCGGCGTGGAAATCGGAAAGACGGTGACGGCGCCGGATCATTTGGAGCGCCTCGCCGGCATCGCGGTCGAAGAGCCGACCATCTCGGTGGACATGCTGGTCAACAATTCGCCGCTCGCGGGTCGCGAAGGCAAATTCGTGACCGGCCGGCAGCTCCGCGAGCGCCTGTACCGCGAGCTCGAGCGCAACGTGGCGCTCCGGGTCGAGGACACGGACACGCCGTACGCCTTCACGGTATCGGGGCGTGGCGAGTTGCACCTCGGCATCCTGATGGAGACGATGCGGCGGGAGGGGTACGAGTTCCAGGTCAGCCGGCCGCGGATCATTCCGCGTGAGGGGCCGAACGGCGAGCGGCTGGAGCCGTACGAGGAGCTGATGATCGATTGCCCCGAGGGGTACGTCGGGGTAGTCATGGAGAAGCTGGGGCCGCGGCGCGCCACGATGCTGGACATGAAGAACCCCGGTCTGGGGATGGTGCGGATGCGGTTCAAGATCCCGGCGCGCGGGCTGCTGGGGTACCGGTCCGAATTCTTGACGGATACGCGGGGGACGGGGATCATCCACCACCGCTTTTTCGAGTACGATTTGTGGGCCGGCCCGCTCTCAGGCCGGAACCGGGGTGTGATGGTGGCGGACCGGGAGGGGGTAGTCGTGGCGTTCGCCCTCTTCAATCTTCAGGAGCGCGGTACGATGTTCGTACAACCTGGCGACGCGGTCTATGAGGGGATGATCATCGCGGAGCACGTGCGGCCGGGCGATATGGATGTGAACGCGACGAAGGAAAAGAAGCTCACGAATATGCGCACCACGGCGTCGGACGAGATGATTATCTTGGAGCCGCCACGCCAGGTGACCTTGGAGCTGGCGCTCGAGTACATCGAAGACGACGAGCTGATCGAGGTGACGCCGTCGTCGCTGCGGCTCCGCAAGCGTCTCTTGGGCGCGAGCGACCGCCGCAAGCTGGCCCGCAGCGAGAAGCGGGCGCTGTCGGAGGAGTAGGAGCAGGGAACGGGTCCCGGAGTTCGGTCGTTCGACGTAAACCTCACCCGGAGGTGGGCAATGCTGGCCCGCGAGACGTCGGCGAACTGGTCGCTCAAGCGCAGGAGCGACGACGTCGACGAGGAGTTCGGAGAATTCGAAGAGGACAAGGAACTCGACGAAGACTTCGATGATGATCTGGATGAAGACGAGCTCGACGATGAGGATCTCGACGAAGACGACTACGACGACCTCGACGATGAGTTCGACGAGGGGGAAGAGGACGAGTTCCGGCCCAAGAAGGGACCGAAGCGGGAGTGGGAGTAACTCCTAGACGTCTAGACGTCGAGACGTCTAGACGTCTAGCAGTGCGGGCCTGTAGCTCAGGTGGTTAGAGCGCACGCCTGATAAGCGTGAGGTCGGTAGTTCAACTCTACCCAGGCCCATAGCCACAGATCACGCAGATCAGCGCCCGTTCAGACTATGTCTGGACGGGCGCTTCGTCTTGTCTCGTGTAGATCTGTCGTGTAGGGCTTTTCCATACGCGGCACGCATGCACTATGTCGCGTGATCTCCCTGATGCGGCGTGGGCGCGCTGTTGCGTGCACCCGGCCACGTGGATGTGGGTTTGACGTTCGCGGCGCGCGGGCCAGTCCCGTTAATCCCTAAGAGCCAAGCCTTCAGTGTGAAGTCGTAAGGCGCGGATATTGCACGCCGCGGACGTCGGATTGCGAGACGACCCCATGCGATTCATGCCTGTCCGCGAGGTGCGGTTCCAACGGCCAATGGTTGAGGAACTCGGCGTCCGCCGAGATCCTGAACCGCAGGCCGCGGAACGTCGTGTGACCGCTCTCCGTCGCGTCCCTCAGCTCGATGGATTGCGGGCCATCGCGATCCTCCTCGTTCTCGTGACGCACTTCTGGAGCTACCCGGCCGGGTTTGAACCAATCAATCGGTTGGCACGCACCGGGTGGGCGGGCGTGGATCTGTTCTTCGTGCTTTCGGGGTTTCTCATCACGCGCATCCTGTTGGACGCGCGCGATTCGGCGCGCTACTACCGCGACTTTTTTGCGCGACGGGTCCTACGGATTTTCCCGCTCTACTACGCGTTGCTCGGCGTCGTCTTCATTCTGCTCCCGCTTCACGGAACGAGCCCCGCGTTGCAAGTGGTGATCCACGACCGGCCGCTGTACGTCGGATACCTTGCGAACGTGGCTCTCGTCCTGCACGGGTGGCAACTGTTCCCGCTGGACATCACCTGGTCGCTCGCGGTTGAAGAGCAGTTCTACATCGTGTGGCCATTCGTCGTGCGACGGTTACCGCTTGGCGGCTTGCTCCTCGCGCTGGCCGGCACGGTGGTCGTGGTGCCGGTGATCCGAACCGTTGCCTGGCTCGGCTTCGGTGTTGGTTGGATGGCGACGCACATGCTCACCTTGTTTCGCCTCGACGGTCTCGCGTTGGGGGGACTGGTCGCCCTGGTGCTGCACCGTGGGTCGCTCGGCGTACCTGCGTTACGCCGCGTCGCGGTGGGCGTTCTCGCAGTGGTCGGCCCGTTACTCCTACTCCTGATCGAGACCGATCGGTTCCGGCGCGATTCGCTGCTCGTCGGCACGATCGGCTACTCGCTCCTGGCCGTTTTCTTTGCCGCGCTGCTCGTGTGCAGTCTGCCGGCAGGCTCGCACCTGACACGCCTCTTGAGCCACGCCGCGCTACGCCGCATCGGAGTCGTGAGCTACGGGATTTACATCGTGCATCCGCTCTGTTTTCTGGTGGTCGGGGCGGCGCTGGCGAAGCTGGGGATGGATGTTCACGGCCTGACGGGTTCGCGGCTGGTGGACGCGGGGCTCGCGCTCCTGATGTTCTCGATCAGCGCGTATGTGCTCGCGGAGCTTTCGTTTCGCTACTTCGAGCGCCCGCTTCTCGCGCTCAAGGAGAGGTTTCGCTCCTAGACCGCCACGCCGAGGCGCTCGGGCGCCAGCACGCGTTTGCGGAAGTACGCGATCGTATGTGCGGGCCTGTAGCTCAGGTGGTTAGAGCGCACGCCTGATAAGCGTGAGGTCGGTAGTTCAACTCTACCCAGGCCCATAGCCACAGATCACGCAGATCGGCACCGATTTGCGCTGCAGATCAGCGTGGGGAGCAGAGGGACCTGGCAGGGGTCCGCAAAGGCATTCATTGTTTCCTCATCATGATTAATCCCGCCGATGCCGCGCCCGTGCCGGTGTCACCGACCGAAGCGGAGCCCCGCCCGACCTCCAACAACGTCGACGTGTTCGGGTTGACCCACCGTGGCCGCGTCCGTTCCGAGAACCAGGATCAATTCCTCATCGCGAGCCTGCACAAGCTGCTGCGCGTGCATCAGTCGAGTCTCGCCCCCGAAGACATCACCACGCTGATCAGCGAGTCACGCGGGTATATCCTGCTCGTCGCTGACGGCGTGGGGGGAAGACCCGACGGCCAGGCGGCGAGCAGTACAGTCGTAAAGACCATTGCGCATCACGTCACGCATCTCATGGATCTGTATCGGCGGCTCGACTCCGCGAACGAGACGATCTTCGTGGCCGAGTTGGAGAAGTCGGTGCAAAAGAGCCACGAGGTCCTCGTCGAAGAAGGGAAGAAGGAGTACGGCGGTCGCGGCGGAGCCACCACCTTGACGATGGTGTCCGTGCTGTGGCCCCAGGCCTACGTGATTCAAGTGGGCGACAGCCGCTGCTACCGCCTGCGCGAGGGCCGGCTCGCGCGGATCACCGAAGACCAGACCATCGCCCAAGAGCTCGTGGCGAAGGGGGCGCTGACCGAGACGGAAGCGCGACGGTCGCCATTCCAGGGCGTGCTCGCAAGCGCACTCGGCGGGCGCGAAGCGACCCCGCGGATCTACATGACCGATTGCCGCTGGGACGACGTTGTTCTGCTGTGTACCGACGGACTCACACGCCACGTCGAGGACGCGGAGATCGAAGCCGAGCTATGGAGTCCGCGCACTTCCCAGGAGTCGTGCCAGCGGCTCGTGCAGCTGGCGCTCGAGCGGGGTGGCGCGGACAACGTAACCGTGGTGATCGGCAGGTTGAAGAACAAGCCCGACGTCGAGCGATCGGCTTAGACCGCGAGGCGCAGACGCTCCGACGACCGCACGCGCTCGCGAAAATACGCCACCGTGAGCTGCAGCCCTTCCTCAAGATTCACCATGGGGATGTAGCCCAACCGCTCGTTCGCCCGCGTGATCGAGGCGACCGAGTGGCGGACGTCGCCAGCGCGGGCCGCGTCGTACTGCGGTTCCATCTCAACGCCCACCAGCTTAGCGACCAGCCGCCACAGCTCCTGAATGCTTATGGCGGTGCCGTACCCGATGTTGAACACCTCGCCCGCCGCCTGCTCAGCAGGCGCGTGACAGGCCAGCAGGTTCGCCTCCACGACGTTCTTGACGAACGTGAAGTCCCGCGTCTGCCCGCCGTCGCCGTAGATCACGGGAGGCTCGCCGCGCAGTGCGGCGGCGATGAACAACGGGACGACGGCACCGTACTGTGACTCGAGGCTCTGACGGGGTCCGAAGATATTGAAGTAGCGCAGGACGACCGTCTCGAGCCCGTGGGTTCGCCAGAAAGCTTGGCAGTACGCCTCCCCCGCGAGTTTGGACGCCGCGTACGCTGAGAGCGGGCGCGGAAGGACCGCCTCGTGAGTGGGGAGCTCGGTGGCGTCCCCGTATGCGGCGGTCGATCCAGCGAAGACGACGCGACGCACTTTCGCTTCCCGGGCCGCGAGCAGAATGTTCAATGTACCGGTGACATTTGCTTGATGGGCGGCGACCGGGTTGCGCGTCGATCGGGGCACCGATGTGACGGCGGCTTGATGGAGGACGTAGTCCACGCCCTGCATTGCGCGCCGGCACATTTCGAGCCGGGCGGCGTCGCCACGGAGAAACCGGATGCGGTCGCGGAGGGCGCGTATGTGCTCGCGCCGGCCCGTCGAGAGGTCGTCGAGCACCGTCACGTCCGCGCCGTCGCGCACGAGGCGCTCGACGAGGTGTGAGCCGATGAAGCCAGCGCCGCCAGTGACGAGGTATCGCACAACAGGCGCTGAAGCACGAAGTGGGCCACAGCGGTTCGGTGCACTTCTTGCGCAGGCGAGCCGCGCGCTTTCAAGGGAGAGGTGAGTAATGGCTGATCTTCTATTTCGTGTGCGCCGCACACCCGAACGCTTGCTGCACCCGATACGGCGACGGAAGGCCGTCGAGGCCCTGCGCGTGCGCGCACGGCCGACGACGCTGCTCGTGCTGTGTCACGGGAATATCTGCCGCAGTCCCGTTGCTGCGGCGCTGCTCGGCCGGGAGCTCGCGGCGCTCGGCATTGAAGTGCAGTCCGCCGGTTTCGCCGGGTTCAACCGGTCCCCGCCCGCTGAGGCCGTGGCCGCGGCGCAGCGCTACAGATTGGACCTCTCCGTTCACCGGTCGCGCCTCGTGACTGCCGACCTGATCCGCGCGGTTGATCTCATCGTGGTCATGGACACGACCCAGCGGCGGCTCGTGTGTGAGCGCTTCGGGCGCTCGCCACGTGATGTGATCGTGCTGGGTGACTTCGACCCGGAACCCGTTGAGGCGCGGACGATCCGCGACCCGGTAAACCAGTCCCGCGACGTATTCGATCAGGTCTACGCGCGGATCGCGCGCTGCGTGCGGGAGTTGGTCACCGCACTCGCTAGCGCCAGGAGTTAGCCCCGCCAGCAGCGTTGTTGCACGCAGGCCATAGACCGTTGAGGAGCCGCCGCAGCAATCGCTGAATCAATTTTTGCGGCACTGGCATGCGCGCGTGTCCCTGCCTCGGCCCGAACCTTGCCCAGCATCAGCGACGGCGATTTCCGGGTCTCTCCCTGGCTCGCCTGTGTGTGTGTCGCGCGAACTCAACTGGGAGGCTTTTGTGCAGGCGAGACTAATAAAAAGGGTAACGGGGCTGTTGACCGCCGTGCTGCTCGCTACCAGTTGCACGGAGTCGGTCGCGCCTCCATCCCAAGGCGCCGGCCTGGGCCAACCGGAGTTCTCCTTCTCGATGAGCGGCATCATGCTCAACCGCGACATCCTGGCCTTCGGCCAAAGCGGGCAGCTGTTGATCAAGGGGTTCAACAAAGACAACAACACGAATCCCCACCATGGTGACGCGGTCATCGCGACTTTCTACTGGGTTGGCTCGACTGACATCATCGACTCAGTAGTGGATGTCCAGACCACGAACCCCTACACGCCGGTCGGCAACACCTATCACCGCGTCGCGTTCGTGACGGCCAGCGGCATCTCGATGGCCACCTACGTTGCCACGAATATCCAGAACTTTCCCGATCCCAATAATCCCTCCACAGGGGTGGTCTACGCGGTCGCGGCGTATCTCCGCGAGTCGGTGGTGGACGGCGGAGTCAGGCTGTCGTCATGGACTGGCGTCGAAAACGTGTTCGCGCAAGCGTTGGGCAGCGGCGCGGGAGCGCCCCGCTTCGCGTCCGGCACCGGCACGGTCCCGACCGTGGCGAGCGCCGGCTCGATTGCCGTCAATCCAGGGGCCCTCGTTTACGGCGTATCAGTCGTGAAGCCGCCAGTTGGCGTGGACAACGACCCAGCCTACTCCAGGATCGACGGGCCGGGTGCGGATGCGATGCTGAAGGATGACGGGCTATACGCGGTGCTACCGAGCGGTGGCACGCCGAATCCCAATTCGACCTGGTTCTTCGATCAAGCCCCGGGGGGCGGCACGTGGTTGGCCACGTCGCTGACGCTCAATGCTGCAGGAGGCTCACCGCCGCCGCCGCCGCCACCGCCGCCGCCGCCGCCGCCGCCACCGCCGCCACCGCCGCCACCACCACCGCCGCCGCCGCCACCGCCGCCGCCGCCGCCGCCGCCGCCGCCGCCGCCACCGCCACCGCCGAACCAGGCTCCGACGGTCAACGCGGGACCGGATCAGACGGCGCTTACTGGGTTGCTCTACACGCTCAACTGGAGTTTCAGCGACCCCGATAACGACGGGCCGTGGTCGTACACGATCAACTGGGGGGACGGTTCAACGTCGACTGGCACCGCCAGCAGCCAGGCCGCGATGTCCAAGGGGCACACGTATATCGTAGTCTTGCCACGCAACTTCACGGTGACGGTCACGGTGCGAGACAGTCACGGCGCGTCAGGATCGGACACGAAGGTCGTGAAGGTGCTGTTACTGTGACCGCTCCTCCGACCGTGGGAGGACCTTGAGGTTAACGTCGCTCTGCTATAACACGCTGCGGCTCGCAGGCGTGACGACGCTGGCTCGTCACCTTGCCAGCCGCGGCGTCGTGCTGAGCTGCCGGTACGCCTCATGACGCCCGGCCAGATCGCTCGCTGGCGTGGCGTACGCATTGCCCACCTGATCGAGTCGGACGGCCCGGGCGGTGCCGAGCGGATGCTGGCCAGCGTCGCTGCTGAGCTGCAGGCCGCCGGCAGCGAAAACGTAGTCATTGCACCAGCCGGGGGAGAGGGATGGCTGGCGCGGGAGCTCAGCGGTACCGGCGTCCAGGTGGAGCTATGTTCTCTCGATCGCCCGTTCTCACGGGCGTTCGCGAGTTGGCTGGCCGATACATTCCGACGACACCGCGTCATGCTGGCCCACAGTCATGAATTCACGATGGCGGTGTGCGGCGCCTGGGCGGCACACCGGGCCGGAATCCCCCATCTGTTCACGTTGCACGGCAGCCGCTACTACGCCGGCCGGTTGCGGCGGCGCGTCGCGCTCCGTCTCGCCACCCTCCTAAGCGGATCGGTCGTCACTGTATCCCAGACCCTGCGGCGACACCTCAGCCAGGATCTCTGGATTCCAGCGTCTCGGATCGTCACAATCCCGAACGGCGTGCGCCCCGCGCCGCCCGTCGAGTCCTCGTTGCGAGACGAGCTACGATTGGGAAGCGCCGATCAGCTCGTCGTGGCGGTCGGCAACTTGTATCCGGTCAAGGGCCACGGCTACCTCCTCGAAGCGTTGGCGCTGCTCGCGACGCGGTATCCGCGCCTGCACGTGGCTGTCGCAGGCCGGGGGGAGCTGGAGGATCGGCTGCGGGCACGTGCCCAGGCACGGCAAGTGGGCGACCGTTTCCACCTACTGGGGCTTCGGTCAGACATCGGGAATGTGCTGGCAGGCGCCGATGTGTTCGTGCTACCGTCGCTCTCCGAGGGAGTCCCGCTGGCGCTGCTCGAGGCGATGCTCGCCCAACGGCCTATCGTAGCCGCCGCGGTGGGCGAAGTTCCCACAGTACTCGACGGTGGGCGGGCGGGTGTGCTGGTGCCGCCCGGAGACGCGGCGGCCCTCGCCAGCGCATTGGCCGGTGTCCTCGACGATCGATCGCAAGCTCGCCGGTTGAGCGCCGCGGCAGAGGCGCGCGCAACCAAAGAGTACACGCTCACCAGCATGATGGACCGCTACATGCCGCTTTACGCGAAGCTGCTAGGGAATCAGCCGCACGATCGTGGGGCCGAGGGCATTCGCAACGCGCAGCGGCAGCCGTTTCCAGACGAACGGTCCCCACGCAAACGCGCGCTCGTGAGGTGAGGGTGTCGCGTCGCGGCGACCCGCGACGTGTTGGTACCACATGAGGGGAACGTCGCGGGAGCCCCACTGCTGCTTGAAATGATGCGTGCCGCCGCCGGGAGTACACCGTCCGAAATTGAACACGCGCTGCGTCGCGTTCGCCGCCCGCTCGATAAACGCCCAGTACAGCTGCATGTTGGCGTAGATGCGGTGATACTCCTGTAGGGCTGACACCCACGTCAGCTCGAACTCGTCCGCCCATTGGAATCCACAGCCACCAGCGACCGGCCGCCCGTGGTAGTACGCGCAACCGAACCAGGCATCCTCCGGAAACTGCTCGGCGAGAGTCTCGAAGAAGCGCTGCGGCAGCGTCGGCGTGCCGAGGTCGCGCATATGGCGCGAGAACACTTGGTAAAAGGCGCCGGCCTGATCGAGTCCGAACCTAACGCTCACGCCCTCCTTCTGAGCGCGGCGCACCTTCCTTCGGACGTTCGAATTCAGGCCCTGCCACACTTCCTCCGGATCGCCCGGCGACAGATCCAGGACGCACGTGATCTTGCGGTGGGAAACCGGCAGGTCCACCGTGAGCTGTTCCCGACTGCGCAGCTCGAGTAGATCGACCCTGCGCGATCGCGCCACGCCGACCGCGTGTGCGACGAGCGCCTGCACGGCCGGCTCGCTGCCGAGCGGTCCGCCGTAGTTCACAAACGGCATCGAGACGAGGTAGTCCCCGAAGATGCGGCTCTTGGCGTGCACGAGGGGTAGCACACCTGCCACGCGCCCGGCATTGTCTCGGGCCGCGAAGTACAGGCACTCGTGCCCAAAGACCTGTTCGATCACGGCCTTCCAACCCCACCGCTGGAAGTGCGTCCATCCCGCGCCAGCCTGGACGCACGCATCCCACTCGGTCACAGGTCCCGCAAAGCGCTCGACGGAAAGCGCCATGGGGTGGGGGTGGCGAGCACCACTTGCGCGGATCGCGGCAGTCATCTGACGCTCCTAGGCTGAGAGCGCGTCGAACGTGGCGCGCACCGTAGTGAAGCGAAACTCGCTCAGCAGCCGCCCCAGGCGCGGCGCCGTTCGCCGCAGGCCCCCGTAGTGCCGCACGCGAACAGGCCACGGAACGGCGAGCCGCGGCTGTGCCGGGTCGACTTCCCACGGATGGATGTAAAAAGTGCCGGGCACACCGCGGCGCTCGGCCTGGCGGAACGCAGCGCGGACGACGCTGTACGGGAGCAGACGGAAGTACGCACCGCCGGCAGCGGGCAACCGCATCCCGCACCAGTGGAGCGTGGTCGGCGGAATTTCCGCCAGACGGCCGCCAGGGCGTTCGAGCCAATGCGGGTCCGGCGATCCGCCGGGGTAGCCATAGCCTGGTCGCCGCACCGGAAACAGGCTGGAGTCGTAGCGATAGCCTTCTTCGACCAGGACGTCGAGCGCCCACTCGCGCCCTGGCACAATCGAAAAGCTCGGCGCGCGGAACCCCAGCACGGGCGCACCGCTGATCCGCTCGAGCGCGTCCTTGGTGCGCCGGATCGAGGTTCGGAACTGGCGAGGCGTCTGATGCGTCACGCGCGCATGATCCCAGCCGTGCGACGCGATCTCGTGGCCCGCGCGCGCGATGGTGCGAACCAGATCGGCGTGCCGCTCGGCCACCCACCCGAGGACAAAGAAGGTCGCGCGCGCGTCGTATCGAGCCAGCAGGTCGAGCAGCTGCGCCACTTGCAGAACTACTCGAGACTCGAAGCGTTCCCACTCGGAGCGGGCGACCCGAAATTGGAACGCGGAGACTTGGAAGTATTCTTCGAGGTCGATCGTGAAGTGGTGGGCCGTCATGTCTCTACGGATTGCAACGGCCGTGCCGATAGACTCGCAGGGCGCACACGCTGTACCGCAACGAGGAACGGCGGCAGTTCGTAGTGGCGTCGCCGCTACAGGAGCAGCACCGAAGCTACTCTAGACACTCTCCGTTTTTCGGCAGATCTTCAGTCCTAATTCCGCCAGCGCGCGATCCGTGCTACGAGGTCGTGTCGGTGTGTGGCACACATCGTGCCCAAGTGCCTCGTCGAGTTTCGTTAACAAGGAGAATTCTTGAGGTACAACGCACAGGTCGTTGACGCCCCGCGAGAGTACTGGCAGACCGAGGCCCAAGCAGAGCACTATGAACGCAATCGGTTCGGTGACCCATGGAGCCGCGCATATCGCTTCGTGGAGGAGCGCACCATACGGCGTGCGCTGCGAGCGCTGGCGCGCAGCGGTCGCATCTTGGACACGGCGTGTGGCACGGGTCGTATCACGGCGTTGCTGGTCGATGAAGGGTTCGCTGAGGTCGTTGGGAGTGATGTCTCGACCGCCATGATGGCGGTGGCGAAGCGCCACCTTCCGCAGATCGAGTTCTTCCAAGCCGACGCGACGCGTTTGCCCTTCGACGAAAACTCGTTCGATGCGGTCATGTGCATCGGTCTGCTGATGCATCTTGATGCCGCGACACGTGTTGCGGCGCTGCGAGAGCTGGCTCGCATCAGTCGTCGTCACGTCGTGGTTCAGTACGGTTGCGTGGGCGCGTTCCAGCGACTGCAGAGCCGGGTTACGGGCCGGCCGGCAGGAAGTGTGCGGTATCCTGTCGTTGACGCGGAGATTCATCAGGATCTCGAGCGCAGCGGGCTCCAGGAACGCGCCCGATTCTGGGTTTTGCGCCCCGTGACGGGTAGCGTCATCCTATCACTGGCGAAGGAACGTCGGCGAGTCGCGCGACCATCGGCTCGTCGCTCATTGCCACGCGATCTCGCTGCGCTCGCTGCGTCCGGGCCGCGTTGACGCTGACCTGGCGCAGGCCCACCGCGATCCCGGCCAGCGTGTAGAGCATGTCGTGATAGGCCAGTGTCAAAAAGAACGCTCCAACGACAAACCCGATGAGCGATGCCGTGAGTGACTGCGCCAGTCGCACGGGTCCGAACGGCCCGTGGCCTGGCGGCGAGGGGCCCGCGACCGTCGGCAGCGTACTCAATGCACGAAACACGCTTATGAGGAAAGCGGCGAAGATGAGCAGCCCCGGCACGCCGAGCTCCGCCCCGACCTGCACATAGCTGTTGTGCGGCGGCCCCCACTTCAGGCCGCGGCTCCTCGGCTGTCGCTCCACCAGCGGTGAAATCGTTCCTTCCGCCCTTGGAAAATTTCCGGCGCCGACGCCAAACACCGGGTGCTGAACCATGTAGCCGACGCCGCGGCGCCAGATCCGCAGCCGCCCCTGCTCGTCGGTCGAGTTGTAGTCCTCGCCTGGCCGGAGGACTGTACTGATACGGGTCCAGTAGGTGTCGCCCGCCGTCGCCAAGGCCAGCACGCCGATCGCGACCACGGCGGAGAGACGCCAGGACCGCCTGACCGTGGTGTAGCGCAGCAGGAAGTACGCAATAACGGCTACGAGGGCGAGGAAGCCGCCGCGCGAGCCACTCCACATGAAGCCCACCGCGAGGACCCCGATGCCAGCCCAGGCCGCGAGCCGCAGCAGCAGCCGCCGCGATGTCAAAGCGAAAAACAACCCTAAGGGCAGGGCAGTCACCGCGTACGTGGCAAAATCGTTGGAGTCGTAGAAGTAGAGCCGCTCCATGCGCCCTTCGACACCGAGTTGGAACTGCGTGCGTGTGAGCACCACGATCGCGAAGATGACGGCCCCTACGAAGTAGACCAGAGTCAATCGCTCGACGTCGCGCACGCTGCGCACCGCTGTGACCATCACGAGGAAAATGAGCGCGGTCTTGATGAAGTCCACGAGCGTTGCGAATGCCCCACCAGGCCACAGCGCACCAGGCACCGACAATGCGAGCCACACAACCAGGGCGAGCAGGTAGCGTGTCGCTGGGATGCGCTGTGCGCCGATCCGGCCAGCCGGCGCGCGGTCGAGAAGGCACAGCACGATCGCGAGCACACCGCTGACTGTGACGGGTCTGAGCACAGCCAGCACGGGGAATAGCTGGTGGACTCGGCTCACCGACGTAAGGATGAACGCGCTCAAACAGAGGACGAGAAGGTCCCAGCCGCGCCCCGTCTCGCTCTCGCCGACCGGTCCCGGTGTGTCCACCGGGTCCTCTAGTCGCGCGCTGTACGGACCCAAGGCTTGTCGCCCAGCATCCGCAGCGCGGCGACCGCCGCACCCAGACGCCACACCAGATAGAAGGGAAGAAACGTGAACGCCAGGGCGGAGCGCAGTGGATCCTGCTGAGCTGTCAGGCCGGCCAACGTGTAGATCAAGGGTCGGACGACCGAGGCCGCCAGAGCGACGAGCAGCCAATCTGCTCCGGACGGCCGAAGGACCGCGGTGAGTGCTGCCACACCGATCACAAGCCCCAGGTGCACGACCGGCCCCGGGCTGCTGAGCTCGGCCACGGCATCGAGCTTCTGCGCCAAGCCAATCTTGCGACTGCACAGCAGTCGTCCGACCAGTCGTCCGCAGACGGTGAGTTTGCCCGCGGTCCAGCGTTGGCGCTGCGTGGAGCTTTGCTTTAGCGATCGGGCCTCCTGCGCATACAGGTGCGCAGCCTCCAAGGACTCGATCGGGACTCCTTCCAAGGTGTAGAGTGCGTACGACTCCCAGTCTTCCGCGATGGTGAACGCTTTCCACCCGTGCGCCGCGAGCACCTCCGTGCCGAGACACATGCCGTTGCCCATCAGCGGTGCGTTCAAGCCCACCCGTCGCTTCAATGCGTAAGCAAATCGGTAATTCGCCGCCGCGAGCACGGTGTTCATCCGAGTCAACGGCGTGTCGTCAGGATTCCGCACGTCGAAGTACGCCTGGTATGCCTGCCCGGTGATCGGTGCAGCGGCGGCCAGCGCCCCGGCGAACCCCGGGTCCACGACCGTATCTGCATCGATGATGATGACAGCGTCGAATTGGTTCACGGGCAGCTGGTTCAACGCCCAGGCGATCGCGCGCGGTTTGCCCGGCAAGGTCCGGTCGTGTCGTTCGAGACACTGCGCGCCCGCCGCCCGCGCGAGCTCGGCCGTCCGATCGGTGCAGTTGTCGGCGATGACAACGGCGTGGAATCGCCCGGCCGGGTAGCGCAGATCTATCAAGGAGCGGACGCACGAATGGATCATCCGCTCCTCATCGTGCGCCGGCACGAGAAAGAGCAGGCGAGGCGGTAAGGTCGGAGGCCGTCGCGGGGGCCGCAGGCGCCCGTGCGCCAGCCGAAGGATGCTGACCAAGTCCGACATCGTCGGCAACAACAACAGCGCAGCTATGAGACCGACCAACACGCTCAGGACGATCATGGATGCGCGGCGACGAGCGGCGGCGCCGCGCGTGCTGGCTCCTTCGTCGCGAGACTGAGGACCTGCTCGGCGAGCGCCGAGCTATACTGGCGGGGCCGGAGGATACCATACAGCGCGAGCGGTGCGGGACGCCGCAGCTTCGGCAACGCGAGCGCGTAGCGCGCCGTGTGCACCAGGGCTGCGAACAGCGGGATCGGGACCCACAGGAAGCGACCGCGCCATCCGTGCCGCGCGAATTCCTCGAGTAGGCGCCGGCGCGTTCCGACGGTTGGGTCGACGAGGTTCAGGACGGGTGGTGCGTCTGTGAACTGGGCAACCATCCAGGCGACCACGGCGGCGGCCTGACCGACCTCGCACACCGGCATTGGAAGCCCGGGCCGGCCGAAGCCGAGGTGCCACCGGCCAAACAATCGACGCCCCAACAGCCCGGGTGCATCCGGATAAGCCCAGTCCACCAGAGCGCCTGGCCGGATGATTCGCGCCTCTATGCCCAGCGCCGGCGCTTCGGCTGCGACGATCCGCTCCGCGGCCGCTTTGCCCCACACGTACGGGCCGAGCGCACGGTCCGTCGGCTCGGCGAGCGGAGTGCGCTCATCCTGCTCCTCCCAGGGCGTTCGCGGAGGCCGGAGCACTGCCAGACTACTCACGTAAACCAGCCGCTGCACGCTCGCGGCCCGCATGCCGTGTAGCACGTTGCGCGTGGCATCGAGCGTGTTGCGCTGATGGCTGTCAAAACCGCCGGCGGATGCCGCTGCCGCGTGCACGACCGCGTCCGCGCCAGCGAATGCCTGGGCGGGCGCCGACCGGCTGAGGTCGAGACGCAGCCACTCCTGCACGTGCGGATCTTCGTCCTCCGGAGAACGGCCGATACCTCGTACACGATACCCCTGCCGGGCGAGGTGCTTCGTGATCTCGCGACCGAAAAACCCGCGTGCCCCGGTGACGACGACGAGCGGCGCGTCATACGAGATGCGCGGCAACGTCAGCCGCCGCGGCACCGCCGTCCGCACGGCGCCACGCACATTGGCGACGAGCTCCTCGAATAACGTCGTGACTCGACGCAGGTGATCGGGCGAGACTGGTGAGGCGCCTCCCGTGGCGGTCGCCGCGTAGAACGCGTCGATCAACTCGGCCATGCCCGGATAGTCTTGACTGTGGAGGACGCGTCCCGCGACGCCTGATCCGCTTCGGACGGCGAGTTGCCAGGCTTCGACCAGCGCATTGCCTGCCTTTTCCAGCGGCGACGTGCCGGGATTCGCGGCACCCACGACGCTCGAGCGTATGAAGTCGGCCGTCAGCGTACCGCCTGTGCCGCTGGCCGAGAGCAGCGACGCGACCGGGCGCGCGCGCAAACTCACCGAGAGGCGTCCGTAGCTTCTGTTCGCGCGGAGTACCGCGTGGAGGTCCCGGGGGCCGGCCACCAGCGACGCGATTTTGATCGCGGCGAGATCGGGCACCATGCGCTCCAGTGCGTCCACCAGCGTGTAGAGCGGGTGTGGGAGCACGTCCACCAGTTGCGCGGCGAGTGCGCTCGCCGAAGCGCGTTCTGCGCTCAGTCCGACGGGAAGAAACGCGAACGAGCTGTCCACCTGGACGATGTCGCCGAGATCCCGTGTTTGACGCAGCAGCGTGAGATACGCGGGGTCCCGCAGTTGCTGGTGGCCCGCGCATACAAGCAGCCGGCGTCTCGCCGCCAGGGCGAGCAATTCCTCCGCCTCGCGGGCTGTGTCGACGAACGGCTTCTCCACGTAGACGTGCATTCCGGCGAGGAGGGCTTCGCGCGCGGGCTGGAAATGGGTGCCCGCCGGCGTGCACACGTGCACCAGGTTGGGCTGCGCCACGGCGAACAGCTCGCCGAGCGTCTGATAGCTTGGCGCGCCCGCCAACTCTGCGAATTGGCAGCTCGCCCGTTCGTCCTTGTCGTGGACGCCCACTACTACGTGCGGCGTGCGCACGCGACGGAGGGCGTGCAGATGGTGGCGCGCGATGTTGCCGGTACCGACGAATGCAACGCGGATGGGGTTCACGTGGCGCTCACGGGTGCAAGACGCGGACCTTCGGACGCGCGACGGCGCCACGCACTAGGGGCGTCGCGTGCACGCAACAATCGTGGCGCCGGCGCTTGACTGGCATAGCCCAACTCTTGCAGCAGCGAGCCACCGTGAGAGCCGTGTTCGCCGTTCTTCTGTTGATCGTCTCATGCGAGGCGCCCACCGCCCAGACGTGCGAGTCGACGGCCATGATGCCCGTTTCGAGCGATCGACGTGGCACATGGCCCAACGAGCCCGCCGGACTGACGGTCGTGAGCGATGTGCCTGTTGGGGCGTGGAGCAAAGACGGATGGAGGTGCGAGGGAACGGGGCTGTCCGTGGTCGCCGACTCGACCGTGCCGCTGTCCCCGCCCAGCGCCGTGGTGTTCTCTTATACGCCGGGTTTTCAATCGGGCTACGCTCCCGGAGTGGCGTATTACGATCTGCCGACACCCACGCCGGAGACGTATTTCGGATTTTGGTGGAAGCCGAGCGCACCTTGGGAGTCGCACCCGAGTGGGGTGAACAAGATTGCGCTGCTGTTCCCCGTCACGTCCGCGGCCGGCACCATCTACATCATGATGTTCTTCGATGGGACGAAATACACGATCCAGGTCGAGACCACATTCTCCACCGATAACCGCCGGCTCGAGCCGAACCTCACGGCGACGCCGGTGGCACTGGGACGGTGGCATCAGATCGAGTGGTACGTGCGATACAGCACCACCGCCACGAGCCGCGATGGAGTCGTGCGGTGGTGGCTCGACGGGGTGGCGCAGGGCGCCTACACGGATTTGCAGATGCCCGTCGACGCGGGTTTCACCGAGTACACGATCCGACCCGTATGGGGCGGGGGAGTCGGAGACACCAAGAAACAGACGGATACATTCTCGTACGGTCGGGTCCACATCAGCCGGCGATGACCACGCTCATTGTCGTGCTGCTTGCGGGTCTGGTTCTAGGCTGCTCCGCACCGCGGAACGCGGATTCAGACTTGGTGTTCGCGGAGGACTTCGAATCAGGGACACTGGCCGCGTGGCCCGACGGCGTGGCTCCCAACCGGCAAAGCGTAATAACCGGCCAACAGTTCGCTCAGTCCGGGACCCACTATCTCGAAGTCACATATCCCGCGGGTGGTGACGGCGGATGGCTCACGCGCTTCTTCATGCCTGGCTACGATTCGCTGTACGTGAGCTATTACGTCCGATTCCCCCCCGACTGGCGCGGTGGGACGAAGTTGATCGGCCTCTTCGGCGCCCGAACCGATAATCAGTGGTCAGCCGTAGGCAAGGCGGGGATCTGCCCGGAGGGAACGGACTTTTTTATCGCGATGATCGTCACGGAGCCAACGGGCGACCCAGGGCCCACTCGGTTCTTTACGTATTACCCGGGAATGGCGCGAGAACCCGACGGCGTCACGTGCTGGGGGCGGTTCGGCGATGGAACCGAGACGTACGTGCCACCGCTCACGTTGACCCCGGGCGTTTGGCACCACCTCGAGTTCATGGTGACGCTCAATGCACCCGCCGAATCAAACGGAAGTCAGGAACTGTGGATCGACGACTCGCTGCGCGGCGCGTGGTCTGGGCTGCAGTTTCGCACTAGTCCTGTGTTGCGGCTCAACGCTGTGCAGTTGACCTTCAACCGTGGGATCGCTGGTGGACCCACGTCGCAGAAGCTGTGGGTGGATAACCTCGTCGTGGCCACACGACGTGCCCGACTTTGAAGTGTGACGTGTAGCACTCTCCAACGGGTCGGTCTGCGGGCGTTACAAGGGCCATCCCGCGCGGCATCCCGGGAGTCGTGCACGCGCGCTTGTAGTTAGCATCCTCTCAGGGAATCCCCATATTGCGCGGGAATATTATCCGTTGCTACTCTGCAACCCATGTCGCGGTCATGCGGCGACGTATGGTCGTCCTTCCCGCACGTTTCGTTGTTCGCGCGCAGCGCCCACGCCGGCACATATGAAGTCGCTGCTCAGAGCAAACCCGTCGAAAGGCGGTGACGCAGAGCCACGGGACTAACGCGACGCCGTCGCCAGGTCCGCCGGGCCGCCAGCGAGTAGACCTCACGGTCGAAGCTGGCGGTTCTTTCTTATTGGAGAGGAGAGCGGATGCCGTTTACGTTCAAGCTGTCGGTTCGCCTCTCGCTCATAAAAGCGTCGCTCGCCGTCCTGGCCGCCGCGGTGTTTGTCGCGTGCGAGCTCCCGGGCCGGCGCGTCACCGATCCTCCCAACAGCTCCGTTGCACAAGTCGTTGTCTCTCCCGACAGCATCATTCTCGATCCTCTCCAGGCGCGTCAGTTCCTGGCGTTTGGACGTACGCAGGCAGGTGATAGCGTCGCCGTGACTGTGATGTACTCGGCGACGGGCGGCGCCATTTCGACGAACGGGCTGTACACGGCCAGCTCTAGCCTTGGCTCATATCGGGTGATCGCGACCGAGAGCGGCGGATCATTGGCCGACACGTCCGCCGTCACCATTACCAGTGTGGTGCCGCCACCACCGCCGCCGCCGCCGCCGCCGCCACCGCCGCCGCCGCCGCCGCCGCCACCCCCGCCGCCGGGGACGGTCCTAGTCCAGGACGATTTTGAGGCCGTCGGATTTGCCAGCCGCGGCTGGTACGACTTCCGCAGCGAGCCGGCGCTCACCGATACGACGCATGCGACGGGCAGCACGCGGGCGCTCGAGGTGCACTTCACAGCTGGGTCGAACACGCCGCCGTGGGTGGCCGCCCGGCACCTGTTCGCGGCGAGTCCGACGGTCTACGTCAGCTACTGGGTGCGCTACAGTGCCAACTGGGTCGGCTCGCGCCAGCTCTATCATCCGCACGAATTCCAGATCATGAGCGATCTGGACGGCGACTATAACGCACTGTCGAACACGTGGATGGAAGCCTACGTCGAACAGAACTATCAGAACGGGGGGATCCCGCGGCTGTCGATCCAGGACAGCAAGGCGATCAACACGAGCTACGGGACGCCGCCGATTGATTTGACGCGCGTGACGGAGAACCGCTCGGTGGGTGGGTGCAACGGGCTGCTGGAAGCCAACGTCGTGATCAGCTGTTTCAGCTTCCCGCCCTGGTACAACGACAAGGAGTTCAGCGCGCCGCAGGTGTGGTTCAAGCCGATGCCGGGGCCCGGCTACAAAGGCAACTGGAACCACGTCGAGGCGTACTTCCAGATCAATTCGATTGTGAACGGGATTGGCCAGGCGGACGGGGTCGCGCAGTACTGGTTCAACGGGACACTCGCGATCGACCGGCACGATGTGCTGTTTCGGACCGGGGCGCGGCCGAACATCAACTTTCATCAGTTTGTGATGGCGCCCTACATTGGCGACGGCTCCCCCGTGGATCAGACGATGTGGGTCGATAACCTCCTCGTCGCGACGGCGCGGCCTTAGTCATGACGGCGATCCAACGGCTCAAACCGGTCATCGTGCTCGCCGCACTCGCGGCGTGCGACATCCCGAGCCGACCCAGTCTAACCCCGGCTTCAGTACTCGTTGCGCCGGCGGCGACGAGCGTCGAGGTCGGGCAGACCATGCAGCTTGCCGCAACGCCCCAGGACGCGAACGGCAATCCACTCACTGGGAGGATCGTGACGTGGGGAACGAGCGATGGGGCGGTAGCGAGTGTCAATAACAATGGGCTGGTCGCTGGCGCAGCTCCTGGCTCGGCCACCATCACGGCGACGACTGAGGGGAAGAG
>Ga0193725_1000027_pt1 | contig 49939 bp, 91 predicted proteins | sample H2a2metaG_FD_143058 | JGI IMG/M metagenome (GOLD analysis project Ga0193725, IMG submission 143058) | Soil microbial communities from a riparian zone of the East river system, Colorado, United States - H2a2 | ecosystem: Environmental > Terrestrial > Soil > Riparian zone | place: USA: East River... | reverse complement strand
ATGGTGCACTTCTCAATGGAGTAGATGAGGTAAATGATGAAAAGACTATACTTACTAGCTGCATTTATTTTGCTTCTTGCTGTAAGTCCTTTAGATACAGCATTTAGCCAAGATACCTCACACACAAGTTTTAGGTTCAGAAAAGGCTCATCTCTCCCTTCTACTTGCTCAACAGGAGATGTTTTCTTTCGTACCTCCAACTCTACTTATTATGGTTGTACAGCTACTAATACTTGGTCAGCATTCACGGCAGGTGGGGGAGGAACCGGTGACTTTAATGGCCCTGCTTCTTCTACTGATAATGCAATAGTTAGATTTGATGGAACGACAGGGAAAACTGGACAGAATTCTCTAGCCACAATAGATGATAATGGCTCTATTAATATCCCAACAGGACAGAGTTATAAAGTTAATAATGTAGCTATTAGTGGTGGAACAACTATAAATGCAACTGATGGAGTTATACCTTATAGAAGTAACTCTACTACCTTTGCTGACTCTCCTTTTGCAAGGGTTGATGCTAATACTATTCATCAACGGAATTCTACTACCCCACAGAAGTTTGTTGTATTAAACTCCTTTACAGATATCTCTAATTATAACGGATTCTCTGTTGAGAACAACTATCTAGGAACAAATAATAACCTCGGCGTATTCGCAGAGAAAGTAGGAACAAGTGGCTTTAGTGACCTTAACATGTATGTTGGAACTAAAGGAACAGGAACTAATTTACTATTTGTAACTGCTGAAACAAATCGAATGAAGATCACTGATGCCTTTATTGATTTGTTTGTTCCTTTATTTACTTCTGATATTACCCTTGGACTTGATGGATCAGGAGCACAGAATAGGATTCTATTCTTTAATAATACTACTACATTTGATACTAGTTTAGAGGCTTCAACTTCTGCTAGTGCTAATGTAGCTTATATACTCCCTCCTGCGGGGCCAAGTGTTAATGGACAAGCAATGGTAGGGACTACTGCTGGAGTGATGAGTTGGTCTACTGCTTTAGGATTTGCTGTTGGAGGAACAGGTTTAACAACCGCTGCTGATGATACTGTAATGGTATCAAGTGGAAGTGCTTGGGTAGCAAAAGCTATTCCTGACTGTGTTGATACTGGTGGAAATCATCTTAATTATACTGCTAGTACGAATAGCTTTAGTTGTGGAACTAGTGGGGGGAGCGGAGGAAGTGGAATAACTATAGGAACTACTACCATAACAGGAGGAACAGATACTAGAAGCTTATTTAATAATGCTGGAGTAGTAGGAGAAAGAGTTGTAACTGGAACTGGCAATGTTGTATTAAGTGCTAGTCCTACATTAACTGGAACTATAGGGGCGGCTGCTGCTACTTTTAGTGGGACTATTGTTCAGACAAGTGCTAGTGCTTCGGCTTTTGAATCTGGGCCGAACGGTTCTACTAATCCAGTGTTTAGGTTAGTAAATAATGTAGCAAGTTCATCTTCAGGAGTTAGTATTGCTAGTATGGCTTCTGGGGCATCAGCGCAGATAGTCTTTACTGCTATTAGTGGAGGAACCAACACAGGCTTTAAGTTTGTTACTCAGGGAGATGGTAATTCCTCAAGGGGTTTTACTATAAATGGAAGTGGTATTAATCTATTTACAGTTAATACAAATATTGGAGGAACAGTTCTATTTAACACTACTAATTATGGATGGTCTTCTACTGGAGACTCACAAGGATCAGTAGACACTAATATTTCTCGTAATGCTGCTGGAGTAGTTCAATTTGGTACAACAGTTAATAATGCCTCAGGTTCTTGGTTAGCAACAGGAGGAACACTCAGCGGAGCTTTTATTCATACTGGTATAACCTCTGATGCTACACATACAGATAGTGCAGTTTGCCAAGATACAACTACACATCAATATTATAGTGGAAGTGGAACTTTAGGAGTCTGCTTAGGAACTTCTACACTTAGAGCTAAGAACAATATAGCTTCTCTTAACCTCGGACTTAACACTATAATGAAGCTTAAACCTATTTCTTTTACTTATAAAGAAGGCTTTGGCTATAATCCTAATAAGACTTATTATGGCTTCGGAGCAGAAGATGTTAGACCTATAATTCCTAACTTAGCAGAACTAAATAAAGAAGGCCAACCTAATAGTGTTGATATTCTAGGGATGGTTCCACTTTTAGTTCGCGCAGTTCAAGAGCAACAAGTTGAGATAGAAAAATTAAAATCTAGAATAGGAGAGAGATAATGAAAAGATTACTACTTAACATTTTACTTATTCTAACTTTATCTATATCTAGTTCTGCCCAAATCAAAATAGATATAGGATTTAAGATAAGTGGGAATAATAACTTAGGAAATAAGAATCCTAGCTATGGAATGACAATAAGAGTAGTTCCTAAGTTTGACAAAAATGTAATGGATATGAGCTTAGACTATCTTCCTAAGGCCACTAAGACTCAAACAGATGATGGACAAGCTATCTCTACTAAGATTTTCTATAGACGTTATCTAAATAATAGCTTCTATATGGCAGGAGGAATGAGTTGTTCTCATTTAACTACTAATCTATTTAGTGAAACTGCTACTAATATGCTAATGGGGATGGGATTAGATTTAGATAAAGTTAGAATCCAATTTACTTATTCTCCTAAAGATTTTACTTCTATCCATAAGGTTTCTAATTATGATTTAGAAGTAGAATATCTAAAGTATATCAGTGAAAAGGGAATTTATTTATCTTTTAGACCTACTATTGGAATGAGTAGATTTACTCAACAAAGAGGAGTTTCTAGTTTCTATGATGTTCTAACAGGTTCTAAGGTTGCTATAGTTGTTAGTATAGGAAAGACTTTTTAGTAGTTATAGATATGTCCTTACCACCACCAAATCTAGGTTCAAATGTAAACCCTCGCCTAAGAGAATATCTTAGAATCTTAGGGGAGAGTTATAATGAATTAGAAGGGAGATATAAACAACTAGCTATTAAAATAGAATCAGTTCCAGATAATTTAACTAATCTAGAAGGAGGAAGCGATTCAACAGACTTAGGCGCAAGAGGACGTGATCCTTTACTTGTAGAACAACTCCCAGGGCAATTAGCACAACCTCAAATCCCTTTTGCACCAGTAGTAGATATATTACCTGACTTAGGTGATCCACAATCTCAGAATGGCAGTTTAGTTATTTTTAATAATATGCTTTATCAGTTTGATGGTAGAGTAAGCCCTGGAACCTGGAATCCTATAATGGGAAGTGGAGGAACAGTTTTATCAGTAGGACTTGTAGCTCCAGCAGAGTTTATAGTAAGTGGGTCTCCTGTTACAGTAAGTGGAAATATATCATTAGTCTCTAGAAACTCTAATAATATATCAACAATTACTAAACAAGGTAATACAACAGCAGATCAAGAATTAATGACTTATTCTTTACCTGCTAATATCTTAGCTCTAGGCGCTCAATGTATAAGAGTAACAGCTAATGGACTCTATTCAACAGAAGCAGGACAGACTCCAACGATTACTATTAAGATTAAGCTAACTTCTCCTGCACCTACAACTGTTACTGTTTTAACAATAACAACTGCTGCTACAACAGCAGCTAGTACGAATTCTCAATGGAGACTTATTAGTGAAATCTCAGCAGCTTCTTTAGGCACTACAGGAACCTTACTAGTAAAAGGGAGACTGATTATTAATCTAGTTAATAATCCAGCTAATCTTACTACTACTTATTTAGACTTAAACACTGTTGCATCAGGAGCTATTGACTTAACATCTATAGAAATATTAAGTGTAACGGCAAGTTTCTCTACTCAACCTGGGGCAGTTTTTAATAGGATTAGTCAAGAAGAATTATTAGTTGAATATATTAATTAAGAGGTTATAAGGATGAGTTCAGCCTTACACGTAGTAAAAGATACTGAAGAAGTAGAAGGAGAAACAGAGTTATGCTGTAGATTTCTAGAGCCTGATGAATATTACAAGTTAGAATCTATATTTCTAGAAAATGATGATGAAGTACCTAATCCTAAAATAAGTAGAATCTATATTATAGAAGTAGTAGAAACTCAAGAGATAATAGCCTTTGTAGATATAGTTTTAGTTCCGATGGTTACTATGTGGATTGAACCCTCTCATAGACATTCAGGATTATGGGTTAAGTTAATTGAAGGCATCTATCCTATAAGTGAAAGAAATAAGAGAACCTATGTTGTTTGCACTAAGGATGAGACGATTGAGATGTGTAAGAGGCTTGGACTTAGACTATTAGATCATCCAGTTTTTGTTAAAGATTCTATTTAAGAGAATCTTTAGGAGGATATCAAGATGGGGTTTGGAGGACAGGGGAGTAAGGAGAAAGAACAAGATGCCCAAATCTTGGGATATCAGAAGCAAATAGCAGACTTATCTACTAAAGCAGGAGCCAAGTCTGATAAAGCTTTTCAGTGGTTTAAGAAAGCTTCTAAACCTGCACTAAATTTCTACACAGATATACTAGGTGGAGATAGAAGTGCGATAGAAGAACTACTTGGTCCAGAGATTTCAGGTATTAAAGACACCTACAAAGGGGAGAGAGCAGCCCTTAGCGAATTCTCACCCAGGGGTGGGGCTAAGGCTAGTGGTAATACGGCCCTAGCGACCGCTGAGGCGAGCCAGATAGGGGATTCCATACTCCGAGCTAGGCCAGCGGCGGCAAACGCGCTGACGGGGCTCGCTGGCGTTTTTAGCCCTACCGCTCAAGGCTTTGGTGGACAGGCGATTTCAGGCTTCGGCTCTGGTGCAAATATAGGCTTTGGTCTTAATGCTGAACAAGAGGCGATAAGGCAACGCCAAGCCGCTATCTGGGCAGCATTAGGTCAAGCAGCAGGTTCTATTGCTGGAGGCTTTGCTGGTGGAGGAGGTGGATAATAATGGAAGGTTGTACTAAATATTGTACTCCTGATTGTCATTGGCACGAATCTAGAGAAGGACTTATAGATAGGTATGTTAATTCTGTTTTTGATGCTTATTCCTTCCATAGCTTAGAGACTAAAAGATTATGTTATGTAATCGAAAGAGATAAACATAGACAAGAACTTTGGAATAACCTAATAGGATAAACTAATGGCAAACGGTGGAAATGCAGCAAGTGGTCTAGGTGGTTTTGCAGAAGGCTTCTCTAAGTCCTTCTTCGCAGCTAAAGATCGTAAACGTCAACAAGAACGAGATGATGAATTAAAGCAATTCGGAGTCTTAAAAGATGCCCTTCACACTGCTAGTCAACGTGGTGATACTAATGCTATTGCACATATCTTTAGATCAATGGAGGAATTTACTACCGCTGGAAGAGAGAATAAAGGCAAGAAGAAAAAGGAAGCTCAAGGAGGAATCTTATCTCACTTTGCAGATATGTTAGAAGGAGGACAACAAACTCCTGAATCTCAACAAGCAGTTCAACAGAATCAAGAAATGATTCAACAAGGAACCCCAGAACTTGCAGAAAGACCTAGAGAAGCTTTAACGAAGCCTTTGTTAATGACTAATAAGCAATTAGGCCAACAAGATATAGAACAAGATGTTGCTAAGCAACAAGCAATGATGCCAGGGGCAGTAAAGGAATTTGGACTTAGACAACAAGAAATAATGAATCGTCAGAAGGAAGTTAGGGCACAAGATGTTACTAATAGATTAGGTGCTAAACTTACTGAACTAGATGCTAAAGGTAAGATAGATGCTAATAAGAGGATAAGTCAATTAACTGCTGCAACAGGTGATCCAGAGGCAGCAAAGGAATTATACTTAGAAGAGATAAACGCTGGAATCCATCAAAAGGAAGCTCAAGCTAACCTTTCTAATATTCGTTCTTCTTATATTGAAAAAGACTATGATGAAAGAGTTAGAAAGAATAATGCTCAATTAAGTCATTGGAATAACATTGATGCTAGGGCTAGAGAAGCTTCTCTCCGTGGCGACAAATCATTTGAACATAGAGTAGCCTCTAGTGGTTCTCCAGAATTAAGAAAGTCTGTTGATGCTGATTTAAGACAAATGGGAATGATTAAGGATGAAATACTTAAGTTAGAAAGTATAACTACAGGTATAGATAAGAATGATCCACAAGTTCAAGCTTATAAGAGAAATCTAGAAGACTTAGATAAACAATATACAACTCTAAGAGATAATGTTCAACAGAAACAATCTAAATTAGATTCTATAGCTGGTGAGGTTGAATCTACTAAGAAGAGTTTTGGTAGTAAGAAGATGATGAATAGTAATAATGGTAGAAAAGACGAATCAGGTTATAAGATAGGACAAGAAATAGATGGAGGTTCATTAGGCTATCCAGGACAAACCTTAATCTATAAAGGTCTAGATTCTAGCGGGCAAGCTATATTTAGAAAGAAGAAGAAATAAATGCTCCTGTATTCATACTATATATCATCACGTATATAGTAAAGATTCCATTGAATCTATTCATAGAGGTAAACATACAATAGAATGCGATCAATGTTCTTGCAAATTTGAAATAGATAATAGTCAATTTATTTGATTGGTGGGCAATGTAGAGGAAATTGTAAAGAGAGTTATAGACATAAACCTAACATTTAAGGGAGGCAATAAAAATGGAACTCGACTTCTCTAAATTAGAAATACTTGATATAGTAGATAGGGAGGGTAATTCTCTTCTATCTAAAGAAAAGAGAAAGATGAATGATGAAGATAGGTTATATATGAATAAACTAATTTTTGATCCTACAACAGAATGGATACCTATAGTTTATAAGAACTAAATAATAAATGAAATGCAAGATCAAGAAGACATTATAAAAGTTCCTCTTTCTTCCCTTCCTCAGAATAAGGGAAAGAAATTCTTTTCTTCATTCGATCAACTTTCTAAAGAATATAAAGATAAGTTTCAATCTGATTTAGAAATAACAGGCAGTGTTGTTAATAATCCTTTGCATTCTCGCCCTTCGCTTAAAGGTGAAGCTTTTGATATTCGTAATAAAAATCTCTCTCCTGAACAACAACAATGGATAGACTCTAGAAGTTCTCAATTAGGCTTAAAGGTTCTAACAGCAAGTGGTAAGGAAAAATGGGCAACAGGGCCACATAAGCATATCCAAGAAAGTGATGAGATTAGGATTCCACTAGAGCAATTAAAGACTAATTCTGTTGCCGCCGCTACTACTAATCCTACCATCACTGCTTCTAAGCCAGCTAATGCCTTTCAAAATCTGCTAAGCGAAGGAGAAGCTAAGTCAAAGGACATTACTAAAACTTTATCTGTTCTTCCTAAGACTACTTCTCCTCTTCCTCCTTCAACTTCTAAGAAGAAGTCTTTAGGTAGATATGAGAATATAGCTAAAGTAGGAGATTATGTAAGAGGAATTATAGAGAATTATGGTCCAACAACTGAAGAAGGAGGTAAGCACTTACTAAACTCAGCTAAGAACACCTTAGATATGATGATTAAGCCTGGAAGATTCTTTAATGATCTTTCTCTAATAGGAGAAACGATCCCTGGAGAATTAGTAAAAGCTCAACTTTCTCCTTTGCAGACAGCAGAGAATATTAGAAAAGAAAAGGGTCTATCATTAATAGAGTCTTGGCTTGACCCAGAAATCTTAGGCCATTCAGGACTTGCTTTAATCCCTATGTTTGGCCCTTTAGCTTCTAAGATGTCCATTGAAGTTAAAGAGGGAAGATATAAAGAAGCCTCTCAAACTGCAATAGCTATGGCTTTACCTTTTATTCATCAGAAGCTTAAAATAGCAAAGGAAAGTAATAAACTAAAAGGGATCAAAATAGAAGAATCTAAAACTGATGCTGTTACTACTTATGATGATAGTTCTAATACTATATATATAAATCCTATTAAGATTCAAGAAGCTATAAAAGAAGGAAGAAATCCAGCAGCACTAATAGAAGAAGGAATAAATCACGAACTAGGTCACGTAATGGTTGATGCAGCAAAAACAAGTCAAGACCCTATAATAAAAGAGAATCTAAAAGCTCAAGCAGAGAAAACTTTAAGCCCTAAAAAGGCAGAGGAGTTTAATAAGACTCTAGATAATAAAAAGGAAGCTCCTTATAATAGTGAAGAAAAAGTTGTTGAAGATATTACTATTACTGGAGAAGCATTAAAGAGGCAAGAACAATCAGGTTTTACTGAAGCTCATCAAGAAGCCTTAGATGATTTAATAAATCGCCCTTCTGCTAGACCTACTATTGAGCAACAGAAACTATTAGGTATAGAAGCTAAAGCTAGAAATGAATCTAGTGGTAGAGGAGTAATGGCTGAAGAAGGAGATATAGCTATTCCTTTAGACCAGATTAAACAACCCCAAGAATTGCCAGAACCTAAATCCCTCCCAGAAAATGAACCTCCAATATCAGAAGGACATACTAGACTTTATAGAGGAACTTCTGGCCCATCTAAGAATCTTCCTTCTTCTATGGCAGCAGATGAATATCCAATAGAATTCAGAGGGAGGTGGTTTAGTACAGATAAAAACTATGCTAGAGCTTTCAGTAAGAGTGATAAAGATTTAACGTATGTAGATATTCCTACTAGGGAATTATCTAAATATAAAGGAGAGGGAATTCCTGGAACGGAAGGATTATATCAAGAATCAGGAAAAGAGTTCTTATATCCTCCTTATGAGGAACGCCACGCAGGACTTAATCCTGTAGCAGCAATAAGAGAAGCAGATAACCTTAACATTGGCCCTCTATCTTCTAATGCTCCTTCTGATGGTGGATCATTTCAAACATATTATAAAGGTTCTAAAGGTTACTCTAGGCAACTAGGCTCTCCTAACTCTAGAGCAGGGCAACCAGGGCAATATGAAATCAATGATCCAATAGGCGGAAAACAAGTCTCAGATGCCTTTAAGAATGCTGAGTATAATGTAAAAGACTTAGAAGACACTTGGAAGAAATCAACTGATGAGATTAATCATAACTTAGACCTAGCCTTTAGAGAAGAATCAGGAGGGAAGACACTTTATCCTAAGGGACTTAAAAAGCTAATAGGCAAAGAGAATAGAGATTCTTTCACTAAGGATTTCATAGATATAATAGAAAAGCCGTTTGATGACCCTTCTAGACAGGAGATTAAGTCTTCTCAAAGTCCTCTAGGCGAAGCTTTACGCCAGCACGATAACTTAACAGAACAATGGCGGCAATATATCCTCTCAACTCAACGACAACTAGGTAGAGAAGTTCCTGACGATTGGGGAGTTACAGAAAGAGGTTATTATCGTCATCTCTTCTTAGGGGATGTTCAAGTATTCCAAGATGGTAAATTCATTGGTGTAGCACCAACCTATGCAGAAGCCCAAAGAATAGCTTTTGAAACCTGGAAGACTAATCCAGAAGCTAATATAACTGCTAAGGCTAGAAACATCTTCAATGGTGATCCTTCAGTTAGACTTACAAATTCTAGATTCTGGGGGCTACTAGGGAAAGTTACTAAGACTATCTCTGAGAATAATCCTTTGATAGAGATAACCTCTAAAGAACTAAGAGATGATTTCGTAGGGATTATAGGTAGAGAAGCTGCTAAGCAGAAATCCCTTGGAGCCCTATTCAAAAGAGAAGGATATGAAGGTTATTCAAAAGACTACTCTAAAGTAATGCAGATGCACGCAACGCAACTAGCACATTCTCAGGAGATATCTAAGCTTAATAATCAACTTCAACCTATTAGAGAGGCTTATATTAAGGCTGGAATGAATGGGATGGCAGAAGATATTCAAGCTCATCTCAATCATGTCTGGGGAAAGCCTACTCCTCAGGAGCTTAGATTTGGTGAATGGATTCGTAAAACACCTAGCTTGAGAAATACCGTCGCTAACCCTGACTACGCTCTCTCAAGTCTCGCTTGGAAACTAGGAAGACTTAATAACTTTCTTATCCTTGATTATAATCTTCGCTCTACAACAGTTAATGGTTTGCAATCTCTTACTACATTATGGCCTTATACAACTACAAAGCAACTTGCTTCTTATATGAGTCAGATGACTAAACCTTCTACTTGGAAGAGACTTAATTCTTTAGGGGTGTTAGAAGGGAAATCCAAAGTAGAACTTGGTGCCCCAAAGCATCTAACTCCCTTTAGTGCTATGTCAGAATTCAACAGGGGAGTAGGCTATCTTCATGGTGAAATAGATGCAGTTAGATTAGGGCTAAAGGGGCAAGAAGCTCATAGATGGGCAATGGATTGGGCAGAGAGGGTTGAATTTAACAACACTAAATGGAATGTAGCTCCAGTTCTTAGAAGTCCTATAGGGAAACTCTTAGGTCAGTATAAAGGTTATCTATTCAAAGACGTTGAGAATATAGCACAGTCATTTAGAGAATCTTCAGTAGAACCTAATTCTAGATTACTCAGAGGCTCTAAGCAAATCGGTGCTAGACTAGCAACAGGAGGACTTAACACTGTTCTTAAAGCTACTCCCTTTGTAGCAGGTTATAAAATAGTCCAACATCTCTCTTCTAAACTTCAATCTCTAGGGATAGATAAGAAAACCTCTGATGAAATCTCAGAAGCTACTCTTTATGGTTCACCTTCTCTTATAGGTTTAGATTTATCAGGTTCTTTCTCTCTAGTAGACTTTATAGGGAACTCACCACAAGAAATGGCAGCTAACTTTGCTCTTGGGCCTACTCTTTCTAGAGGACTTAAACTAGGTCAACAACTCTCAAGTAATTCTCCTGAAAAAGCTGTTAAAACTCTAACTCCTTATTCAAAAGCTATAGACTTACCAAAGGCTATAATAGGAGAAAAGACTACTACTGATCTAGACGCTAATACTAAAACTCAAATCTCTCGCTACGAAGCAATAATGGAAGCTTTAGGATTCACTCTAAAGAAAAAGTCTAAGTTCTTTGATATGAAAGAAGCAAAGGTAAATCCTAGAACTGGCGAGCCAATGAGAGAGAAACGAAAGAGAGAAGAGAAAAGAGAGATTCAGATTCCTTAGATTCCTTTTAGTCCCAAAAGGAGAAAGAAAATGCCTGATAACATACAAAACTGGATGTTAACCATAGCCTCAGCTTTGATTATAGCAGGTATCATTGCTATATGGAAATTAGTAGCTTCTAAAGCCTCTAGACCAGATTTAGCTAAGATAGTTGAGAACTTTGATGCGGATATTAAGGCAGTTAATATAAGGGTAGATCAGTTTACAGCTCTAATAGGCCAAGCAGTTTCCAAAACTGACTTAATGAAAGACCTTGGAACCGCTTCTACAAGAGCAGACGATAAAGATTTAAGAGTTCAAAGAGATATAACAGAATTAAAAGCAGATATGAAGACTACTATTGAGAAGATTAATTTTATAGATAAGAAACTAGATGAATTACCTTCTAGAGTGACAAGTTTAGAGACGACTAGAAATATGCAGAAATAAGTTAATTTAGATTTTCTATAATCTTATCCCAATTCTTAGCTACTTTCTTTAATAGCTTTCTTTCTTGATTAACCTTATCTATAACTTCATTCCACTTATCCTTTTCAATTAACTTCATAACATTCTTTCTTATTAATTCTTCTACTACTTTAGGTTCTAATGCATCTAATTCCCAACTCTCACTTCCATATTTCTCAGCATAACTCTTAAATCTACTATCACTAGCCTTTGCCGGATTAGGGGGAGGATTATATTTCTCTATTTGATCCCAATTCAAAGCTATTCTTACTACTTCAAATATTCCTTTATTAAACGTGAAAAGATTAAGTCTATCTTTTATATCCCTTGTCATATCTATTCCACTAGGATCATGATCTCCTATATGTAATATAACATTATTTTGCCCTCTTTTATCTCGCCTTATAAATCTCTGACTTGCTTGCCATATTTCACTATCACTTGTATAACCTCTACAACTAAAATAACTAACGTCTAATTCATCACAGATTCTCTCTATAACTCCTATAGCAGCGTCTTTCTCAACCCAAACCTCAGGGCGAATAGCTTGATCTTGCCATAGACTTCTAAGATAAGTTTTAGCTAGTTTACTTATAGCACTAGAAGGACTTTCTTCATGTTTATTCCCTATAATATTCCTTGTTCTATCAATTATAGCATTCCAATCTACTAATCCACTTCTTCTAGCATTTGATATAACATTACTAAGTCTATCATATTCTTTTTGTTTATTAGGAATTATATCTTTAGCTACTAATTGATAGTAGAGTTGACGAAGAGTAAGAACAAAACCTTGGGATTGATAATCTAATATAATATTATTAGAGTAGTCTATTAGAGCTAAAGCTGTAGGTTGGAACTTGTGAGATTCATAGGCTATTAGAGACATTAGATATTCTGTTTCTTCTCTAACCAATCAATAACAATTCCTATTATTACAATTACTACTATTAGTAATATAGCCTTTAGTATAAAGTCCATTATTCTGTTGCCCCAAACTCAACTTCATCCAAAGGGCATCTACTATACTTCTCAGTCAAATAGTAATTCCTACAAACCTTACAGAGTTGATGAGTTCTCCCTATTAAATCTATTTTAATACTAGGTTCACTATCTACAGGTATAACCTTCCCTGGTTTATTAGTTAGTGACTTAGTATCTATTCCATCAAAGATAAGTTCAGCTTTCATAAATGGTTTCTCCTTCTCTATTAGTCATTAGATATTCTTTGTTCCTTATTATCCAAGCCTCTTGACGACAGAACTCACAGACTAGAGAATAAGGATAACCTACACACTTACTATGTGGTTTTATCTTATCTCCAAACTTACTACCTAAATGACTCTCTAACATCTTATCAACTTCCATCACTAAAGAAGAGTCCCATAAAACCTCTTCATTACAACAGAAAAAGCAATCCTCATAACACTCTCCTTTAGAATGCAGAGATAGTAAGATATCCATTCCTTTTAGTTGAGAGAGTTGGTATTCTTCTAGAGTTGGGATTAGTTCTATTTTAGACATTAGCTTTCTTCCTTCTATCAGTTAGTTCTAATTTAGGGATTTGACATATTCTCAGAACTGTAATTCCATCAACACTAATCCATAATACTTTACCATCTTCTCTAATATCTATTTCTACTTCTGCTTCTGGAGCAGTTACATCCATTTGATGAACTGCATAGATATTATCTGGAGTTGATTCTACTCTAGAAACTGCTGAAGTTCTCATTATCGCTCCTCTTTTATCTTCCCTCTACAATAAGGGCAGAATACAAAATGATTCTCTATTGGTCCACCTTCATTAAACTGAAATAACCATTCTTCATATCTATCACAACTTGCTTTATAATAGTCTCCTATATCATCGTAAGTCCATATACAATTTCTAAGTTTCTGTGACATTATATTATATATTCCTTCATCTCTCTTAGATTCTTACCTATCTTAACATCAGCCTTACAACTAAATCCTCCAAGTTCATTCACTAAAATCTTACTCTCTCTTTCGAGGATTGTCAATAACTTCATCAAATCTTCTTTAAAACTTTCTTGGTCTGCTTCAAATCTCAAATCATCATGAACCCAATTAATCATTCCTAGTCTATCTAATATACCTATATCATCTGCTATAATAACACCTTCTCTAAGATGATAATGGGCACTATTACTAACAGGAAAAGCTAAAGCCTCCTCTGCTTGTTCACCCTTAGTTCTAGATAATATATTACCGTATCTATCATATTTAACTTCACTAGCTGCTGGAAACCACCTTCTAGCTCCGAAAGCTGTGTCTAGCCATCCTTTATCAGCTTCTATTAATATTTTCTCTTGATATTTAAAAATCTTAGGAAATAATTTTCTAAGTAATTGATATAAACTACTAACTCTATGTCTTCCTCGTTTCTCTATTTCTTCCTGTAAATAAGTAGAACCTGTTTTACCATTAATATCTAAAGGACTATTCTTCTTTCTAGTTCCCCAGGATTTAAGAACTTCATCTTGTTTAGGATTGAAGTCTTCTCTATATCTATCATAACAACCCTTTTCAGATAAGCCAAAACCTATTCCTAAGATAGCATGTTTAGCTTGATCGTCTCTTATACTTTTATAGTCTTTCTTAACCTTCTTTAAATAATCTATAAGTTTAATATCTTCCCATCCAATACATTCCTTAGCTTCTGGTAAATTAACCATATGAGCAGTTACAAAACTATGAGGATCAATAGTAGCTAGTCTCATATAATCAGTATCTAAGGCTAAGAATCCTAGCATCTTCGCATGATAAGCTCTATAATCTACTTTGATTAATATCTTATCTTCTCCTGCTTCTATAGTTTCTTTGAATTTCTCTGCTAATTCATAATGTTCTGGCCCTTGTTGAATATTAGGATTCTTAGAAGTCAACTGACCACTACCTGTTCCAAAGCCGAATTCACTATGAACTCTACCATCATTAGAAGGTTCCCATAGAAATCCTTTCATCTTAGTTAGTTCTCTATACTCAACTATAGTAGAATAGACTTTATTACCTGTTTTACTAGCTAGGACTTTAAGGACTCCTTTAGAGGTTGATATATTATCTTTACTCTTAACTTCATCTGATTTATTTCTATCCTCTTTAGCTATCTTAAGAACTAACTTTCTAGCTAAATCCTCATCCCCTTTGGACTTTATATAATCACTAACTTGATCTGAACTATTAGGATTAAATCCTTCTTCTCTACACCACCTTAGTTCATTTTCAAATCCAAACTCCCTCTTTACTAACCCTATCTTAGCTGCCTCTATTCCTATTTCATCCTCATCAATATTAACCTTCATTTGTTGAATCATTAATCTTTGTCTTATACTATTGATCTCCTTAGGCTCTCTAATATAACCCTTAGTAGGACTAACTTTACTAATCTCAGGAATCTTTTCTCTTAATTCTATATCTATCTCATCTTTTCTAGTTTCTATTTCCTCTCTAAATTCATCTTGTTTTACTTTATTAATAGGTAAACCTCTATCTTGCATCTTTCTTAATACTTTTTCTAACCTAAAAACATACTTATCATAACTATCATATAGTCCTCTACTTTCTAACTGCTTTTTTAATTCAGGTAATATATAATGTAAACTATCAACATCAGCTATTCCATAGAACTCTAAACTTTCTCCTGCTAAGTGTTTCCAAGGAAAGAGAAAGTTATAATAACTAGCAGCGTGTTGCAATCCTCTAGGTAAATCTGGTTGCCAAGTATGCCACATCCACATAAGATCATCTATCCTACCATTGATCTCCATCCCCGCCTTACGAAGTATAGGATCATCAAACAGCCAATTATTCCAGCCCACTTTATCATTCCCGGTTGCAAGGATAGCTTTTGCAATAGAAACATAAGGCTCGATAAAAGGAAAAGCAATACCGCTATTTTTACCAATAGAAAACTGAATCTGAGAAATATTAGAACCATATTCTTCAAGTTCATCTTCTTCTACCCCAATGGATTTTTCTGTTTCTATATCATAGGCTATTGTTAGGGAGGGATCGGCTTTAATCTTCTCTAACAATCTTATACCTTCTTGTAGTAATGCTTGTTCTGTTGAAGTTCCAATACCACTACCTAGATAATGATAACGTAGCATATCTCCATATGTCTTAGGCTGTAAAGGATCAAGAATATATTCAATGTGTTTCCCTTGAGCCAAAGAAACTGCTTTCATAAAGTCAAACAACAATACAGAAGCTAAATGAGGATTTCCGCGCCTGACGAATGACGGGTGGATGGTCGGAATTACCAATATATCAGGATAACGACTACAGGCAAACACATACCCTCTAGCATTTGTTATTTGTAATTTCTTTCCTACTAGCCCGGTTAGATGACGAAATGGTAAAGCTCCACAGGCAAGTATTACTCTAGGGCGATATTTCTGTACTACCCTATCAAAATGGACTCTACAATGTTGGGAAGCTTCATATTCATAAGATGTATTTGCCAGTTTGTCGCCTGGAGGGTGGCAGCCGCAGATATTCCAGAATAGTAATTGACTCCTACTAAACTTCGCCCTATCTTGAATTATTCTATGTAGGATACTTCCAGCGGGTGCATTTGGTCTAAAGGGTAGCCCTTCTAACATCTCATTATAGCCAAGACTTTCTCCAACAATAAGTAAAGGTATAGAACCTGTACCTTCAGGTTGAGAGAAACCTTCAGCTATATTGTTAAGGGGGCATCCCTCACATTCTTTAGGGCGATTTAGCATTATTTATGACACTCACAATCACATCTATATTCTCTAGCGCAAGTAGTAGCATTTCTCATAGTTCCACCCAGGAGATTCTACTACTTCAGTAATAAATACATACCCCTGACATTTATTATGTTCCTGTATCTTGCATCTATACAGTAGCATTAGATTTTTCTCTTTCCTCCAACAAACACTTAGTACACAAAGCTATCCCTTTCTCATCTCTTTGTACACAAAAATGGCGACACATAATATTCCTACACTTAATACATTTCCAAGTTTCTTTGTGACAATCTAAATCTTTACAGAGTTTAGGTGTTGGCATCTTATTGACTCTAAAACTTCTTCTCATGCATATAAGGTCTAGTATTATTATACTGAACCTTGGCTATTAGTGCATCAGCAACCCTTAGTTTATTCTTATATCCAAAATGCATTATTCGTATAATACAATCAGCTAATTCTACCTCTAAGTTTAGAAATGATTCACAATGTTCATCTCTTTGTAGAACTGTCTTTCTAGTAGCCTCTAAAGCTTCTGATAGTTCTGAGTGCATAAGGGCTATCTTCTCGGCGTTATTCCACTTCTTATGGAATCCTTTACTTTTATTTATTCTATCTATTTCTTTAGAGATAGAATCAAATAACTTAGTAAAGTCATCTTTAATGATATTCAAATCTATTACTTTCATCTGATCTCCTTCATCCACCTTATCACCTTACTTAGAATTGACAATATATAGATTCACCATTTGCTCAGCTTCTTCACAGGTCTTGAACATTCCTAAATGTTTTCCCCTAAAAGATGCTTTCCAACTATTAGGCCCAAACTTAAACACACCACGTATACCAGAACTAGTATTATTAACTTGTGCCCCTAATCTATTAGTTTGATTCTGAGATTTAGTAGCTAAACGAATTTCTGATTTTCTATTATCTAATGTATTATGATGTATATGATCTACATCAAACTCTTTTGGAGCGTTTAATATTAATCTATGTAATCTTTCTGGAGATACTCCACAACCTCTTACAGTTCGACACATAGCATATAATCTACCTGATTTATAACATATCTTTGCTGTTATGGTACCATGAATAGCTTCATGCACACGAATTAAGTCTTCTGTGTCAATTAGGCAGACAACTATTCTTCCCTTATGATTTATATAGATCTCAGTTATATCTCCAATTACTTTGAATGCATTCTTCATTATTTATATTTCTAACTGTTTGAACCAAGCAAGTACACGAGGATCAATATTACATCTCTTAGGAATCAGTTTCTCCAATCCAACTATTCTCATTCCTTCTATAGTTCTACATCTACTCAAAGCTACATAGAGTTGATTATAAGAGCCCATGAAATGATTCCGAATATCCAACTGCACCGAATCCAATGTTAAACCTTGCGACTTAAAAGTAGTACATCCCCAAGCTAATCTTAAAGGATGAAAACTAACTTCTCCTAAAATCCATCTCTTTCTAACTTCATCATCATAGTAAGGTTCAAAGTCATCTCCAAACTGTTCAAATAAATCAGGCTTATGTTTAGATTCATTATATCTACTTATTCTTGGAATCTTAACAATAGCTTTATTTCTCATTAGCTCTATAGAAAAAGTATCAGTTTCAGAATCATAATCTCTAATCCATCCTGTGTCACCATTGGAATATTCAAAACCTGTAGCTATTCCATTCTCATAGCCTAAAGGCTTATTTACTAAGATCATCACATAAGCGCCTATTTTAAGCTTTAATACTTCTGGAATCTTCTCCCATTCCCCTAGTTTTTTTCCTTTTACCTTCTTAACTGTCTCTACTTCCTTCCCTTGGAGATTCATTAACCTAATCATATTATAATTATCAACTTGTTGATTCTTAGCAAATATAGTAGTACCTTCAAAACTAGTATCTACTTCTCTTTCAAACTTAACTTTTAAGTTATTAAGATGCTCTAATAGGTGTAAACCATCTCCTTGTCTAGCGAATTCTAAAGCTTCTATAAAGGCTAGATTGTCTTGTCTCCAGATTTTAGTAAGGAATTCTATATTAGGTTGGAACTTAGACTTAAAGCATTCTGCTTCAAAGAACCATTTAACAGGATTATTAGGAGTTGAGACAGGAGCTAATTGCGCTGCATCCCCGACTAGGATCAAACCTAGAGGCTTCTCTACAGTCTCATAATTATTAACTTGTTCTATAGCATTTACTATAATATCTACCTGCTCTCCTGGAGTCATAGAGCATTCATCAAGTATTATATAGTCATAGGATTTAGCTAATCTCTTAAGAATAACTTGTAGTCTACCTTCTATAAACTTATCTTGTAGAGATTCTGTATTATAATATTGAAGAAGGGAATTAATAGTAGTAGTTCCTAAGTTCACAGCCGAGATTCCCGTTGAGCTTGCTAAGATTCCATAAGAAGGGTCAGTCTCACATTTACTTTTCATAGAGTAAGTCTTCCCTGAACCTGCCTTTCCAGTCAGCATACTAAATAAAGTCATTGTCTATTCCTTTGTACTTGAACTAAATCTTGTATAGAACTACTTAGATTATATAGATTAGCTAATAACTCCTTTTCAAAAAATGTTATATCTTTATGTTTATTACATAATATAGCTGATTCTGTATACTTACTTTGAGTCCTATCAAACTTAGCTTGAGTACAATTACTACAAAAATTAGCTATTTACTCGTAATATATATTAGACATTATAATGACTTCCTCCTATTCCAACAATATAAACATAAACCTTCAACCCCTTCTTCTTAGCCCTTTCTATCATATCTAAAGTTCCTCTACTTTCTCCATCCCATACAACTATCAAACCTTCAGCATATTGACTCATAACATCATTTCTAATAAATCCTGCCCTTTTACCAAACCTCTCCCAATCAGCAGGGAATTCCTTTATAGGGATTTTATTCCTTCTCGCCCATATCTCCCCTAGAGTGTCTACTCCTCTAGCCTTTCCTGAGACTACTTCTGTTATTATGAAATTAGATGATAAGATAGCTGTTTCTACTATTGATTGAAGGATTATTGTTCTACTGCCCGCAATTATAACTTTCATTAGTCTTTAAGCTCCTGAATCTTATCTTCTATTCTATCCATTAACCAGTATAAACTACCTTCAGTAAGTCTACTTAGCCGTCTAAGTATTTCAGCTTTGTTATATACGTCTAAGTCTTGAGGCTTTCCTATTCTCTTAAGGATAATATCTACCATCTCTTTTTTAGACTTACCTAAATAGCTCATTTTATCCTTTATCAAACCAAAAAATCTCTGCCTTAGCTCCCTTTCGAGAACTAAGGCAGATTCTAAATCTTTGACACGGAGGATTCTATCTTACGACACCAACACTTCTACAACACTAACGCAACAGGAACGCGCGACCAATCTACCGTCAATGCTAACCCAATTTCTACGGGACTCATCACTGTTACAGCGTCACGAATAGATCAGTGATTATACTCTTAGCCCTGTGTCTGTCCAGCCTGAGCCGCCTGTTCCTTAGCTGCCTTATTAGCCGCCTTGGTAGCTGCCATCTTTTCAGACTTAGCCTTTCTCTGTTCCTCAGTGAGAGGCTTCTTAACCCCTCCACCGCCCTTGCCTACAGGCTCATAGGCCGCTTCAAACTCAGCCTTATGTGCCCCTTCAAGGAGTCCACCGTTATTCACGAGATAGTTTCCCGCAGGAAACTTCTCATCACCAATTTCAAATTCAGAATCAAGAACCTGAGCTTGAATGTCTCCGCCCTTACGTCTATATGCCTTAAAACCAGTCATTTTGTTTCTCTCCTTTTCCTTTTGAGTTCTGTTTGATCTCTCTAAATCTCCTTCGACTTCCAAATATTACTCCAAAAGAGAAATCCTGTCAACTCTTTTCTTCTCTTTTCTGATGGCGGAGGTAGATTCTTAATCAATAACTGCTATCCGTTCCTTGATTGCTACATCATCCCAACGGGCATTTAGTAGCCCTCGTCTCGTCATACAGCAGCTTACCCCTCCACCTTAGTCTTGCCTATGGCTTATTTCTTCTCCATAAATCTCTTCACCCCTACCCCTGGAACCAACTCCGTTCCACAGTCGGGACACTCAACAAGGCTCTTATGCCCTCCACCATCCTTTTCAGGCCAATTCCTCTCCCCTATAAGCTGCTTTTTCTCTTCCTCACAATTCCCACAATACGCATTCCACTGAACTCTACCCCCTAGAATCGGCTCAGCAGCTATTAGAGGAACTAAGAAATCTGCTTGCGCTTTTACTCCTAATCCCTTGGGCATCAAAGATGGAGCCTGTCCGCTTTCAAAAAGAAGTCTAGCAGTATTTGTAAATCCACTAGCTTTAGTCTTTTTGTCTATGTAAGTGTTAAGGTAGTAGGCTCTGAGCTTAGAATTGTCAAAGTCTCCACCTGGCTGAACTATACGGGCATCAACCATTAGAATCCCCATTGGTTGCCCATTTTTGTCATTCTTAAAATAGGCTTCTTTCTTCTTAAACTTATTCTCTCCAAGAGAAAGCTTTAGCATATAATCTATAGCATTCCCTTGAGGATCAAGTTCAGGCGCAGGAATATAAGCATCCCTGTCCGCTTCTGGATCATAGACTTGAGCCTCCATAAGTGAAGGATCATCAAGCGAGATTACTTCTTCTTGTTCACTCATACTCTCTAAATCTCCTTTTCTTAAGTTTTAGTCGTCTTGTAATAGTTCATCACCTTCTGCATTTAATTCATCATCTATTGCGTCAATTCTAGAGTCTAGTTCTTCTACTATTTCTTCTAGGACTTCCTTATATTCTTTATTAGTTAAAGCTTTGCCTTTTGAAGTAATAGAATTTAGTATATCAGCAGCAAATTGACTAGCCATCTTTTAGTTCTCCTTTAGCTTTCTCATTATCTAGCTTCTTTTTCTTTCTCCCTAACATCTTCCTTAAAGCTCTATCATTCATAGCATACTGAATAAACTCCGCTGCGTGTCTTGATCTAGCAATACACAAGACTTTTATATCTGTATCTAAATAGTCTCTATCATATACTGTTTTATCTTGGGAAAAGAATCTCTTAGCCATTACAACAACTCCCACTTAATACGCAACTCATCACAATAATCGGTAAGAGTATCTAAATCTTCATCTTTAACTTCTATATTTATATCATCATCTTTATCTTCTCTAGATGAGAATCTATCAGTTACTCTATATCGAATTTCTCTGCTGAATAGAATATCTACGGCTTTCTTACTTCCCTCTAGATTTAATCTAGCCATTAGTCACCTTTGCATCCTGATTCTTTTTCCATTCTACTAAATCATTAGTTCCCTTCTCAACAAGAGAATCTTCAAACCTCAAATAATCAGCTAATCCCTCAGTATACTTAGGAATAAAATAACCCCCAGGATATTTCTCTAATAACTGAGGCATTAAATCCCCTGCTATCCTTGGACTAGCTTCCCAAAAGACATTAGGCATTAGATTATCAGGATGACTTTGAAAGTAATATCTAACCTCCACTACTCTTTCAGTTTTATCTCCTACCTTTTTGTCTACTTCAACTTGATAAGCATGAATAAGATAACCTATATCCTTACCTATTCTTGGTGTTGCTGCACTTCCTACAAGAGCTAAGCCTCTAAATACTTTTCTAGTCATCTCATCCTCTGAAGAGGCTTCATGTCCTGTCCACCAGATAAAAGGTGCTGGTAAAGTCCAAGAGAAGTTCAAAAGATATTTCATCTCCGCTTGAGTCAAAGAATAGGAGTCCATAGAGAGTCCACCAATAATAACTTGACTCATTGCACTACCATTTTCCATAGTCAAATCGCTTTGAACTACTTCCGTGTAAGCAGGATTCATACCTGTTTTCTTACCTCTATAGAGAGATTGAATAGATTCAGCTATAGAGGTTACACCTTCAAATAAGTAACCTCCTATCGTATCAGGAGGAACTTTAACCATCTTCTTACTAGTTCTTATTCCTTCTTTGTTTATTTCTTCAGGCCAATATCCTTCTACTATCTTTCTCATAAGAGCTAATCTAGAAGGATCATTTGTGATAACTAAGGGTTGAATAAGCCCTGCATCTACGAACTGTTGGGCAGGAGTGAATCCCCCTCCGTCTGCCGTTATTAATAGAGAGGGCTTTCCTGTCTTCTCGTAGATGTATTTAGAGAGTAAGCCGAGTTGCCAAGTTTTATAAAGCTTGGACTTTCCATACAAAACACCTGTTGACTTAGCCATTCTTCTCCGCCTTTCTAGCCCTTTCAATAATAGGTTCTAATTTTACTACTTTAATATCAACCTCTGCTGGATAGTCTATTCCTTCTAATATGGCCTTTACCTGATCTAAGGTGAAATTAGCCTCATGGCGTCTTGGAGAATCTGTTATTTCTAGTTTAGCTAGATATTTCTTTTTCATCTTATCTCTCTTATCTTAACTTCATCAAATTCTCTCCCTACTCCTACAAATAGTTTAGCTTCGTGTAATTGTAAACAGTCAGGTTCAGTCTCAGGAGTAGGTTCACTAACGTACTCGCTTATTATGATATCTTGTATCATAGGTTCTATATCTGGTGAAGCATCTAGAAAATCTGCTACTTCTCTTAACAAGAGGGATAAATTCTCTGTACAAGGTCGTCTAAAGATTATCTGTTTGAATATTAGAGTTTGATCTATCATAATCTCCCCTTATAGCCAAGTTCCTCCACAGCATCCATCATTCTTTTAAGTCCACCTTCACCATTGCGATATAATCCGCTAGTTTGAAACCCTTTATCAACTAAATCTTCAAAACAACTAAAACAGAAGGGCTTAAAATGTCTTTTGGTATTCCCACAAATACACTTATCACTATTTATTATCTCTTGAAGCTTTCCATAAGGGCTATTTGGGTGATATACTGACATTATAATACTAACCTCTTTTGTTCTTTTACTAATTCTTCTAGTAATTTATTATTATCTATTAATAATAAAGCAATAGCCTTTAACAAAGTAGAATCAACTGATTCGCTTTCATATTTTATTAATTCTTCTTTAGTCTGTGGGATTGGCATAGTTTAATCTCTTAATTCAATTTAGCGTGTCCTCTTTTGCTGTTACACCTATGACATACTGGATCAACTTCTAAAGGTTTATCATAATCTCTATGCTCATATATAAAGGCTCTTTCTCCGCAATCTATACATAATACTACTTCAATACTTAATCTAGGTAATAGCCCTTTATATATTGCCCTTGATACTTTATGATGTGCATCATTTCTACGTGTATAATAGTCTAATCTAGCTTCATCATTTAATTTATAACTAAGAGAATTACTAGGTAATCTACTCATAGGCTTGTCAAGCTTTTTCTATCTGGAATAGCTGTAATTCCTTTTCGTGGTGAGGTTCCCGTTTTTCGTATAAACTGCTAGTAGTCTTTTCTCCCGACCAGCAGATATCTACAAAGCTACAGAACCCGCCGTACTGAAAACAATTAGAACGATCTTGAGGGAAGAAGTGATTTAGCCACCTATTATAAACCTTCCCACTCTCACTTTCTCTTGGGCCACATAAGGTAGGCTCTACACTCTTTAATTCTTCTAAGTGTCTAGCAATAGTCAGTTCTTTATAGGAGTTCTGTTCAATCCAGTTTTCAACGTCTTCGGTTGACCTCACGTAGGGGTAAGGAGTTAAGAATAGATTCTCTAAATCTCCATAATTATCTTGTATTAATAACTCTACCCATTCTTTAACTGTCATTTCCTTCCATATATCAACTCTATTCCACCCCTTACCTAACCTCTTAGAATTCCCATATTCATCCTTCCATTCCCATTTACAAGCATATTCAACTCCACCTATTCCATTATCCTTCTTCCAAGGATGGACTATGAATGATTGTTGAAGTTTTCTTTGTTCTTTAGAACCATCACTAAGAGTATAAGTAGATTTCTTTCTCGCTCCTTTAACAAAGAATTCCATTCTAACTGATTCAACTGATTCACCTAATAGTCTTTCAACTGCTATTAATTCTGATATTCCTTGGTCATCATATTTATTCTTATCTACTTGTTCTCCTTCATCGTTATAGGAGATTATAGTGTTATAAGAGGTAGTTTTGAAAGAGTCTACTACTATTCCACCTGTTGATTTATTTCTAAGGATAGCATCAGGACGGGACATAAAGGTTATTCTAGGATGTAGAACTTCACCATCAAGTAACTCCTCTTCAGATAGTATCCAATTTATTTCTGGTTCTATAGCTTCTTTAACACTAGCAGGAATTAAAAATCCTTCTTTGTCATAAGAACTAGTTTGATATACTTTAACTACTTCAAACTCACTTTTTAACTTAGGAAACATTACATAATACCAAATCCTAACCATCCCCTCAACCATAGCTCTTTGTTCTTCATAGACAAATAATTGATCTTCTGTTAAGTCTAAGTCTATCTCTTTACTCTTAAAGGCTATATCGAATTCTGATAATACTTGAGTTATTACTTCTTCTAAGTCTTTTCCTTCTAGAATAAGTGCTCTCCCAGAATGAACTAGGGTTCCTACTGAAGTTGGAAGATTAAGTTTCTTTTGTCTAATACCAGTATTAAGACAATGATACTCAAAGAACCTTTGTCTTAAACAACGATTACCTGCTAGGATTCTTGACCTATCTGAGACTATTTCTTGTACCATTATTCTAATTCCTTTTTATTGAATGTATCTACATATATAACTTCATAAGGAGACAATCGAGCTTCAAGAAATCTCTCTACAAAAATTCTAGTTCCTTGCTCTATAGGAACATAAACATTAAAATGGTAGAATTTATTCTTCTTATCTTCATCTTCAGGCATAATTTACCTCTTAGTTACTAACCCAAACAAAATCCTCATCATTAGGTTCTACTCTTTCACTTCTATTCACACTTCTAATAGGAATATATCCAAAGTTTATATCCATTAATCTAATTGGGAGTTCAGGCGGAAAGGCTTGGAGTTCAGCTATTACTTGACCTACTGATAATTCTTGCAGAAAAGAGGCGGAATCTCTAACTTCATCAGTCATAGCATTAATCTCTTCATATTTAGAATTAAAATCAACCTCTTTTAATATAGTTAAGACTCCTTCTCTATCTGTTGTTAGAAAACTTTCTCTATTGTCATCTTCCTTATTATATTGTACCATTATTATTCTCCTTTTTTTTTGTGGAAGATGCTGCTTTACTTCCATACCATATATCATCTTGTTTATTAAACTTCTCAATATATGTAATTTCTACCTTAACCTCACTAAAATAAAATTTAAAAATATGATCTAGTAGAAGCTTTATAGTTTCTTTACTTCTATTATTAGAAGGCATATAGATGTTAAAACGATAGAATTCGGTAGGGTTTACAATAGGATCAAGTTCACTAGTAGGAATCTTAGGTTCAGCAATAACTTTATTTTCATCACTCATAGGGAATCTCCCTTGTTCACCAAAGCAAATCTACCACAATGCGCCTTGAGAAGTCAAGACAAAAATCAACTTTCTGGTGAAAATTTTCAGGCGGCTATTTGTCCCTCTGCCTCTTCGACTTGATCTCGACTTGAATCTTCCCTATTTATCTCTGTCGGCTCCCATTTAACCCTATGATTACCTTCAGCATAACCAGACATCTCTATAACAACTATATTAGAAGGGATTTCTAGGGATAGAAATGTTCTAAAAGCGTGAAGTCTAGAACAGGCATAGAAGGAGATAGAAGTAGAAAGTTCTTTCCAGTGATAGGTTGTAAGGATTTGGCAGATTGGGTAGTTATAGATCATTAAGTTATTCCTCCAATCTTCTCTAAAGCTGTTGCTATTCTATTTAATATTACTAACTGTACCTGCTTAAAGTGACTTAGTGTAGCACATTCATCACAATATATAGTATAGCCCAGTTCTACTGTAACTTTATTCCAATTACATATATCGCACATAGGAATGCTGTCTTCACTTTGAACCGAATTTGAGGACATTACTATTTTCTCCTTTTAATGCCTTCTCACGTAGATAAGCAAATTTATCAGTAGCTCTATAAGTAGTTCCACCTTTATCTATAGAAGCTTTTAACGCTCCTAGTGCTATTAATTCATCACATATCCATTCTATAGTAGGATAAGATAGCTCAGTTTGTTTATGAATAGCAGCAGGAGGGGTATCAACATCATTTAATACACTATTTATGACTCTTAATCTATTAATAGGAATAGAGTCTATAGCTATTCTTTTAGCTAATGATGTATCCCACTCTCCTACTTCACCCCTTTTAAATATCATTGCTAAGCCTATAGCAATCTGTACCATAGCTAACATTAGCCTAGTAGGTGCTTCACATTGAGGTACATCTATAATAGTTCTACTCCCTCCACTATCTCTAACTACAGTACCACGAAGAATTGCTGCCATTTCTGCTATATAAGCGAAGTCTTTTGGATTAGGGGGATGTATAGATGCTTTAGTGAGACTTTTCACGTCTACAAACTTCTTGATCTTAGACTTGAATATTGGGACTATTTGAGGATTATTAAGGTGTGTAGCTGCCGCAAATGCTGTTTCTATACCATCTTCTCTAGCCCACCTAACTTGTATAAAACGCTCTCCTAACTCTCTTTGTACTCCCCAAGCCCTCTCTAAAGCAGGAGTGGCGGCAGCAATAATAGTTACTTTTCCTCTCCATTCTAGGGTAGTAGTTCCTTTGCCTGGATTATAGTAGCCATCCCATATCTCCCGCATCTGACTCATTATTTTGGCTCTTGTATCTGGCCTCTCAGAGACTATAGAAGAAAAATCCTTAAATACTAGAATCCCTTGAGTATTATTAGGTTCTTTTCCAATCTTAGGAAGTCTAAACAATATAGAATTTCCTCCCTTCTTACTAGGTAAGCCACTTATAAATGATTGGGAGGTTATATCAGACTTGGTAAGAACATCAGGAAGGGATTCAATAGCACTACAGATTAGCTCTGTTTTACCTGTACCACTTGGGCCAATTACAAATAGCCAAACAGCCTTATTGTCTAGAATTGTGTGGGCAGCATAAGTAGCAAGAGCAATAGCTAAAGCATTTGTATCTGGCTTATAGTACCACTTAGCCAGATAGTCACAAATGTCTTTCCATTGTTCTTCTTTAACAGATTCATTACCTTCACTACTAGGCTGCTCTTTCAACGTCTCGGAGGATTGATTCATAGCCCTTTTCGATCAAAAGTATGACTAATTGGGTTCTAGTCATACCTGTTGTTTCCAATAACTTACGATACTGCCTAAAGGTGTGAGGAGGCACTTCTACAGTGATTCTGTGCTTTTCCGACTCAATAGATTCAACTACTTCCAAGTTCGATGTCGGCATTTTTTCCTCATTTTCCATAGGTGGCATCCTATCATCGACTCAAATATCTGTCAAGTAAAATTCCAGATATTTGAGTTTTTACTAAGGCATCTATACACCCCTCCTATATATACTATAGTACACGTATTGTGTGTATTATGCTTTAGTGAATTGCAACAGTTAGAGGAATTGTATTAGAAGGATACAAAAAGGCTCCCTTTTTCTTCTATCTAAAGGACTTAGAAACTGTCCAAAGCCTCAAACTCCTTAGCTAAGAACTCTAGAGTCTTAGTGTTCATCCTTAATAGATTCTTTACTATATCCACCTCAAAGCATTTTAGATTAGTAATCTCTACCATTGTTTCTATTGCTTGTTTCTTTCTTTTATTTGCTTCTTCTAGAGTTTCAGGATATTTCCAGTCCATTATATAATCTCCTTCTCTTTCTCTTCTTCATCCTCAACAATAGGCATAGCTTCAGGTTTAGCTATAAAGTAACCTATAGCAACTCCCATTGTATAACTAGCAGTCAACGCCGTTATTCTATTAGCCATTACTAGTAGCATCTTATAACTATTAATTATCTTTTGATAATCTTTAGTTGCTATAGAACTATCTACTACTTGTTGTAGGAAATCTCCTAGAGGATCAGAAGTAGATAAGCCTTGTGAGGCATTCTTAGAGATTCTATCTGCTAGTTTTCCTACTGAGTTAATAGAAAGAGAGATAAATTCTGAAGTTACTTTAGGGAAGAGTTCTTTCTTATTCTCTTTAGTCTCTAAACACTCACAACAATACTTAGGGAGTTTACAACCACTACAGTAAGTCTTTAGGTGATCTTCTATTTCTGCTTTGTTATTCATAAAGTTCTCCTTTTACTCTTCTTTCATTCTCTATAATTTCATCTAATAAAGTCTCTCTTCATCTTAGTAACTTGCTTAGCTAATTCTCTTTCTATCTCAGCTAATTCATATTTATGTCTTTTCCAGTTATCACATACATAAACTGGAAATCTTTCAGATTGCCCTTTAGATCGTCTAATAATTCTTATATAACAACCACAAGATAGTTTTGCTTCGGCTATAACTACCCTTAGAATCTTAGTTACTCTTAATTTAGCCATATAGTTCTTTCCTTACTTTCTCTTCTATTTCTCTAATCTCATCTAATGATATAGGTTCTAATATCTTCTTATATATTGCCTTTCCTTTAATAATCTTAGTAGCCCTTAGCTGGTGAATCCACTCTCGTTTTATGGTGGCTAGGAGGGAGGAATTTAGGGTTTCTGAGGGGTTGCCCTGGGTGTCACTAGAGATATTGCTCAGGGTAGGTCTAGGCGTAGCTGTAGGAGCCTCTGTAAGGCGTTTTCTAGGCTCCAAATATTCCGGGCTGGATACGTTTGGAAAATGCCCTACAGAGGCTCCTACGCTGTTTTGCCCTTTAGCCCTTTTAGCCTCTAAATTCCCTCGAATAGGGTCAGATTCCTCTAAGGCTAATCTGCCCTTTAGATTCAATAATTTACCCATTCATCCTCCCCTTTACTGCTGTTAGTTCTTTTACATCAACTACTTGAGTAAGTAGATTATGTAAAGAACACCATTGTGCTCTCATTGGAATTGGATTTCTAAGTTCATATAATAGTTCTTTAGCTTCTTTATAAGTTAATATTAATGTTATAGACATTTTATCTCTTCTTTCTCTATCTTTATCTTGATCTAAGTATATATCTTTACAAAGTTTCATCTTCTTCCTCCACTACTGTAAAGTCAACCAAATCATAACCCTATTAGCCTCACTACTCCATACCATAAAACTAGGCTTTCTTCTTTCCTTCCTACAGAACTCTATCCATAGAGTAAACCAATCTTCTGTTAAGAGTCTTGAGCCTATTATAGAATTGATTCTTTGAGCTAGTAGTAGATGCATTTTCTTTTTCCTTTTAATCTAAATTCCAAAATGTTCTTTTAATTCTTGTATTTCTAACTCTATTTTATCTCTTTCATCCCTTAGATAGTCGATTAGTTGTCCTATTGTACAACTAGTATAGATATCGTTATTATCTCTAACTATCTTATCTATAACTATAAGAGTATCTGTTAATGGAGCTTGTTTACTTCTAAGTGTTTGAATGCTCATCTATATCCCCTTCTATCATTGAATCTAATCCTTCTTTCTCTTCTTCCAATTCCTTAATCTTCTTCTTTAATCGCTTAATTCCCCCTATATTACCATTTATCTTCTTACTTTTATCTACCTTATACTTCTTTAAGCTTTCTAAAGTAACTCCATCTACCCTTTTTAATATTCCTCTATTAATAGCCTTATAGATACTCTCTATTGAGACGTTTTTAATCTGAGAAGCTATAGGTATAGGTATAATAATATCATTAACAGGTGAAAGATCATGATCTAATATAGAATAGTCTTCTTCTTCTATTTTTCCATTATTTTGAAATATTGACATATTATTTCTTATCTCTTATATCCTTTAATATCTTCTCTATTCTATATAAATAACCCATAATTGCTACTAATAATATAGCAATTCCTATTAACTGTATTCCTATTCCTATAAGTTCCATTTAATTAGTATAATCCTTTCTCCATTTATTTCTATTCTTAAAGTAATCATCTATATTACTTTTAGAATCTTCTTTCTCATCCTTATCAAATAGAGTCTGTATTTGACTACTACTTTCAGCTACTCCACTACTAGCACTAGAATGATTAGTAGGCTTATATTGACTACTATAATCCTTACTTCTACTAACTATAGCTCCTTCTAGTATTCCAGTAATTCTCTCAACATAGCTTATCTGTCCACTAGTCTCTACAGCATTAGGACAATAACCCTCTCTTATTCTCATTACTAACCTATTAATTCTCCCCTCTATAAATCTACTTAATATAGCCAAAGCTGTCCCTGTTCTACCATGTCCTCCATAGCAATGCATTATAACCTTATATTTCCTACCTCTTCTATCTCTATCATTTCCCTTCTTCTTCAGAATTCTACTTAATTCTACCCAAAATTCTCTACTATAACTTGGAACACTCATATCAGGCCAGTTTAGATACAAAATCTCAGGCATATTACTATTCTTCTTAAGCCCTAGTAATCTCCTAAAAGGCTTACTTTCTAACAAATAAGTAGAAGAAACCTTAAATCTTATCTCTTGTCCTAGAGATATTACTAAGTCAAACTCTCTAAATACTTCTTCTACTCCTTGCATAGAATCTGCATAGATTTCTAACCCTTTAGAGGTTAAGACTAGAGAGGGGTGTTTATGACAAGTTCTTAGACTATCTTTCATACTAGTTAATCCTCTACTTTCTCAGTCTCAGAAGGCTCTCCAGGATCACTACTAAAGGCTTCTACAGCATCTAACCAAGCCTCTTCTTCTGTATCTCCAGTACCTTGCAATAATACTGTAAATTCGTAAGTCATTATTGTATTACCTCTTCTTCCTCTTCACTATCTTCATCATTCTCTATACTACTTAACTTATTAAGCCCTTCTTCTTCATTCATTCCCCAAGAAGGATTCTTATGAGTATATTCTTGAACATCTCCCATAACTACTTCTCCCGTAGTCTTAATCCACCTTCTAGTTTTAGTGTCAGTAGGAAGACATACTATATTCTCTAAAATAGTTTCTCCTCCCTTAATTGATATTATAGTTAGTGAAGCATATTTCTCTAAGCCAGAGAATATAATATAATAGCTTCCCCATCCTCTACCCCTTCTAATGTATTTAACTTCTCCTTCTGCTAAGACCTTCTCTTTCTCTATGTTATTCATCACTATCTCCTTTTTCAAGTTGAACTAAAACATCATATAATTCTATACTATTATAGTCTACTAAGTTCAACTTATCCAACTCTAATCCTATCCCTATTACTCCATAATCCTTCCCTTTCCAGATATACATAGGAGCATAATCTACTTTACCTTTAGTAGCTAAACTCTCTCTCATATCCCCTTTACCTTGGGCTACTTTATAGGCTGCTAATAATAGCTTATAGAGTGTTGTATTATCTTCATTTATTACTAAATCTACTACTGCTCCATATTCTCTGTTAATATTCTTCCCCTTAATCTGAATATGTATCAATGTAGGACTAGGCTTAAATTGTCCTATTACGCTAAAATCACTTAATTTCTCCTTAACCTCATTATAGTAATCCTTACTAAATAACTTCTTTAATTTCTCTTCTTCTTCTTTAGCTTTCTTCTCAGCTTCTAACTTAGCCTTTTTATTCTCTTCTATAATCTCCTTTTCTCTTTCCATTTCTCTTTCCAACTTTATTTTCTCTATATTCCCTAGAGTATCTAATGTTTTAATAGTATTTATCCCCTTTAACTTCAGAGCAAAATCACCTAATTTAATCCCCTTTAACTCTAAAGCTCTCTTAGGACTTAACAAGAAATGAGGTAGAATAGAAGCTATATTAAAAGTCTCTATCTTCCCTATCTTATTAAGCCACCATCCACCATTATGAGCTTCATTTATCATTATATTAATAGTAGTTGTTAGACTTATAAGACTTTCTTGAGAAGGAGATTCTATAAACTGCTTGATCTTAGTAAAGACTCCTATTAGACTACTTGTACAATTAGCCCAAGCTTTTCCTCCATAACCACTACCCCATTTATACTCTAAAAAGCATCTCTCACATTCTACTAATCCTAATAGAATTGTCTGTAGATTCAAATCCCATATAGGTTGATAATCTCTTTCCCCTTTTAGATACTGATTAGTTATCTTATAAACGGCTTCTCTACTACTACTATTATGTGTTATCTCTCCAAAAGGTAGCGCACTAATAACTCTACTTCCTATCCCCCATAGATACCCTAGATATTCTCCTGTAAATCTATCCCCTAAATCAGCAATACTACTAATATGCAAAGCTCCTAAAAAGCTATTCAAATCTCCAGCATCACTATAATGCTTTGGTTTTATCTCAGCATTTAGTCCTAATATTAAACCTCTCTTGATAGAATCTAAATTAGCCTCTTTCTTCATCCCTATCTCTATAACTTCTCCTATTTCTGGCTTAGTAGTGGAAGTTATATAAGGTAGAATAGGAGATTCTGTCCTACAATGAACTCCAAAATGAGATAAAAACTCTCCATTAGGATGCCATATTGCTATTGATTTCTCGATATTTTCTCCATTATCTTCCATAATACTGCTATTATCATTATCCAAGCTACTGTCATAGCTAGAGTTATTACTGTAAAATCCTTTAGATATTGAATCATCATTCATCTCCCTCACCCTCTCTCTAATCTTCTTACTTTCTTCTCCCCATTCTATCAAATCCATCTCACTATCAACTTCATAAATCTCCACCACCCTAACCTTCTTACTCTCCATACTCATACTAGGGCCAGCTCTTAACTGCACTAAAATAGGTTTAACCTCTCCATTATATAAAACCTCTGCAAAAGGCCACTCTTCATAACTCCAGAAATTCTTTCTAGCCTTCTCTATACTCTCAGGAGGTAGGTTAAGTGCTATAGCTACACTATCCTTACCTTGTGTAGCACCGTCATTAGAAGAACCAAAAGCTATTCTATCAGGGCATATAACAGCACTAAATTCACAATCTATTCTAGGCATTACAATAAGTTCAGGGATTTCTCCTGTTTTTCTTATTTCTTCTATAATCTCTATTGCTTCTTCTTTGGAATTAATAAGTCTAGAATCTACAAATCCATGTAGAGGTATAGAGGGACAAGGACGATTAAAATTCCCTTCCATAGCATCATAGACTTGATCTATAGTTCTTCTAGTCTTATTCTTATTATATTTAACCTCTAAACTTGCTTCTTCTCTAATTACAGTAGCCTTTCTAATGGTAGAAGTTTCAACTACTTTCTCTATATAACTAGAAGCATATCTTAAACCTTTAACCTTCTGAGATAAGGCAGGATAAGAGCTAGAACCTAAAGAATCAATAAGCCAAGTTTGGTCTTCTTTTATTGGTTGTTCTATTTCTGGTCCAAAGGCTTCTCCATCACTATAATAATTATATTTTGTCTTACTATACTTTGGAGTATACTTCTTCTTAATAGCACTCGTAATGACACTGGGATTAGCCTCTAAATAACTCTCATAACTATCATAACCTTGTTTCTCTGCTAGATATTTATTATATAGTTGTTGTACAAAGTTAATAGTAACAGTATTATTGTAATAATAAATAGCCTCAACAAAAACATTCTTCTTCTTTCCTAATACTCTAGCAAATAATATATACTTACTAGCAGGATAACTATTTGATTCTTCTAAAGCTACTATATCATTATAAGTTAAAGTTATCTCTGCTAGTTTTATTTTGAAACAGTCTATATTACAGTCTATAATTATTTCTATATTTTTGTGTATATTATCTATATGCTCCCAGATATAAACCTTATATTTCTTTTGTGATTGTATTGGCATCTTAATCTCTATCTCTATCTCTACTGTTTATCATTATAGTTCAAATGCAAAACTTCAACCTCTAAATCCTTCCCTAATCTATTAGCTATATAAACACTCCTATGATGTCCTCCTGTGCAGCCTATATAGAAATCCCCTTTACACTCTAGAGCCAATTCCTTAATAACTAAATAACTTTCCTCTAAATTAGGAGTCATTTCTATATCTTGTATCACTTCTAAGTCATCTCCTCTTAAATGTCTTAGTTTCTTATTCTGAAATGGATTTCTAGTTAGACGTTTTCTAACATCTACAACTCTATCTAATTCTGTAAAGTTAATAAAGACTTTGCTACTATGTCTATAACCAAAACTTATTATCTTCTTAGGCATTTTCCATCCTTTCTACAATACTCAAATCTCCTAATCTCCCACACCTATAACATTCCCCTTCAATACTATAACCAGTCATCATCTTAGGATTTATCTCATTACAACAACTAGAACATATTGCAGGATAGGTTATATCTAGGTTTGTTTTCATATTTACACTCTCACTTTCTTCAATCTATCAGCCTTAAAGAACATAGAAGCAGCCTTAACCGCTTGTTCTCTAGCTCTCTCTTCATCACCTTGTTCTATCCATCTTAGACAAGCATTACCGTGAATTCTAGCAGTATCTAAATACTCTTTAGCTAGATTTCTCTTTATTCTTCTAGGTTGTGCGTAGGCCATTTTAACTATCTCCCTTCATCTCTCTAATATCAGCATCTAATTCATCTATATCTAAACTACTATCATCCCAATCTACTCCATCAGGAGTACAACTTCCCATCTCTAATACTATATCTCTAAATTCTTTATAATCCTTACATTCTAACGCTAGATTGTATAATCCTTCATCATTTCCTATCCATAGAGCTATATTCCAAGTAGCGTAATTAGCCCATCCATTGTAAGTCTTATCTTGTTGACTAGACATAACTAATTAACCTCCTTAAACAATCTATTCCACAATCTCCTAAAGAATAATCTAATATCTCTCCTAAGAGTAATTCTCTCCATATAAGGGCGATTTCTATTAATCTTAGCTATTTCATCTTCTATTTTCATTATTCTACTCCTTTGAATAACCTATTCCATTCAACTTTAGGATTCCTATTACTATCACTCATCCTAAATTCCTTAGCCCAATTAACTAACTTAATCCTCTGTCTATTCTCTACATTCTCAGGCTTTTCTTTCTTAGCCTTTTCTATCTCTAAGGCTTGCTGAGCTTGATAGAGGATTTGAGCTTTCTTAACTAACTTAGGGTGATGTTTCATCTTAGTTAGACTCCACAAAGTATTTGAACTTGATGTCTAGCCCTACTAAGAGTCCTAGGAGTATTAGGAAGCTGCTTTATATCATCATAATCAGGATTATGATTAGCCCTTACTACTCCTTGTACTCTATAATAATATAGAGCCTTTCCACAACTCTTACAACTTCTGAGTCTCTTCTCTCTTCTTTCTCTCTTTTCTTCTGTCATCTTATTGTATCTCCTTCTTTAAGGTTGATAATATCCTTCTTCTTCACTATTAGGAGGATTAAATAACTCAAAAGGATTACCTTCTATCATAATAGCTAATGGAGTAAATGTAAAATCTTCTCCATCTTTACCAATAGCTACTATAGCAGCTTTACTTTCTCCTGTAGCTTTATCTTCTACATCTAATAGGGCTATATCACCATTCTCAAAGGCTTTTAATAGAGTCTCAAAGTTAGCTCTATTATGTTCTGCTATCTTCATTATTAAATCTCCTTTAACATATCAACAACCATAAGCTGATTTAATATAATCTAGCTTGTTTTTAACCTTATTTCCTAATAACTATCAGCAACTCTATCTATTTGCTTTCTCGCATTAGGATAATCTCTATCTATTTCAGCATTTAACATAGCCATTCCTTCTATACTAATATTAAGAGGTACTCTATAAAAATCTCTTAAATATTTATATTTAGCGGCTAGTATTACTTGATACTTCCAAATAATATCAGTAAAAAGTCTAGTGGGTCTATATAACTTCTCTATTACAGCTTCTATTATAGAAGCTGTAGGTCGTAACTTTTCAAGACAATCAAATATTCTTTGGTAGTCTTTCATTTCTTTAATTACTCTTAGCTTCATTTTCTATTTCTTCCTTTCCAATCAAGTCAATTACATCAAGTGTATTTAATATAACACTCCCATTCCCAACCTCTAAAACACAAATCCACCGATACTAACATAACTTTGTGGTTCTACTTTAGCAAGACTTATACTATCACAATTAGATAATAAAACTCTTAAGTTAGCTTCTAATAAGTCTTGATTGTTGAATCTATCTTGCACCAAGAATTCTATCTTTATTCCCCTACTAAGCTCTACTGTGTTATCTTCTCTCTTTATTGCAGTAACTTTGAAGGTGTTTAACATAGCTTCTCCTTTGCTAATAAATCTACTATCTCAAGAGCATTTAATATTATTGTAGAATTTCCAATCTCTAACACTTCCGCTATCCTATCAAGTGTCTCTAAACCTCTCTCTTTGCCTCTACCTTGACTAATCTGAGCGTAATGCCACTTCTTTAATTTAGGCTTACTATATAAAAACTCTAATCCTTCTGGTAATGGATTCCAATAAGGTTCTAACTTCAATGAATGCTTAGGACATATACTACCTTCACTTCCTTTATAGCCACATTTTGTAATACCTTCACTTACTTTATAAATAGGACATTTATAACCTCTAGGTGGAGTAGAAAGATGATAACCACATAACCCTTTATTCCTTGGCTTAGAATTAAGTCCACCTAATGTAATACATACTAAACAAATAGGTGAATCAAACATTCTTTCTAGTTGGCCTAGTGGACTATTTGGATGATTCATCTAGTTAAGTTACCTTTAACTAAAGCTATTAAATCATTTAACTTATCTAATACTTGTCTATTAGATTCTATTCTTTCTTTTAATGCTGTAGAGTGTATAATTCTCTCTCTTATCATCATATCAACTAGGCTCTCCTTAGAGTTAGCTAATAATAATTCTCTTTCTGTAATAGGTTCATTCATAGATTTACCTAAAGGTGAGTTAGGATGATTCATACTCTTTCCCTCTTTAGACTAGAATCTACTCCCTTAGCTATCAACCAACACACATCGCATAACCAAATCTGATCTACTATCTCTCTAGTGGTATCTTATGTACCATTTTTAGTTATATTAATTCTTGTAGATGCTTTGTTAGGACAGTATTTACACTGCATAGATTTAGTCCTCCGGTCAAGGCGCATTGTCGCACATTCGCTTCGCCCTTGTCAAGCAAAATCTTTTGATGCCTCCTAACTCTAACTCTCTCAACTATTTAGCCGCCTCTCAATCCCTCTCGATTCCCCCCTTCAAACCACTACCTTTCAAATTCTCTCGCTTTTAATCCTAACTCCATTATATACTCCATTTCACTATGTTTCTTGGACTCCCTAAAAATGTTACATCCCCCTTAACTACTGATTCTATTGACAATACTAAAAATGTTACATCCAATGTTACATCTAACATAGTATCTAATATAACCGATGATTCATTAACTGATTATCAAGTTAGAAAACTCCTAGCTCAAATGTTATTAAACTCTATTACTCCTCTTACTAATAATATAGCCTCTGCTGTTGTTTCTTCTATTGCTCCTATTATTGCTGATTATATGATTCAATTTCGTCATTCAGTATTAGAAGGTAATGAATTTCGCTCTATTCCTAATGCTTCTAAGATAAGTAATATTCCATATAATACTATTTATAACTGGATAAGTAATAAAATGCTTCAATTATATATTATGGACAACAAACAATGTGTTTCTATGACTGAGTTAAACTCTCTTCTAAGTAAGAAAAAAGGTAAATATCTAACTAAAAAGTCTATAACTTCACCTTATAATAAATCCTCTAATGAATCTTCAACTAATCCACCTTGAAACTATCTCAAAAGTGTCTATAACACTCTCCTAGATTATGTCACTTAGAGTTTTGAGTCTGATAATCACTTCGCCTTCTAAGGCTTTCTACTGCATTTTCTCTCTTCTTGTCTTACTCTGCTATCACTTTGCTGTTGAAAATGCTTCTGGAGGCTTCTAATTGATTCTCTGACTACTTCTGTTGAGTCTTGTTGGAGTGTTTTGGAGCTTTGTTGAAGTTCTCAAACTAGCTTGTGTTAGAAAAAGAAAAAAGCCGCTAAACTCTTTCGAGTCTAACGGCCAGTTTACTACCCTTCGCGCTTCTCTTATTGCTTAACTACTTCCTTTCCACCTAAGTAAATCTTTCCGTCTTCGTGCATTCTACTTAGACTCGCTTTATTTTCATCCATCCACAACACGATTGTGTCTAAGTTCGTGAAGTAGAATTCTAACTCCTGACAAGACATACTTCGCCCGAACTTAGCACTAGTTCCCGGAGCACCTTGAAAGTGTACCTGACCATTCTCTGTAGCATAGAGTTTAACTTCATACTCTTTGCCTTTAGCACTCGTTGTCTTGATTCCTACTTGGCCTAACTTCGGAGTGCTTATCTCGCCCTTATTGTTGAGCGTTATGTTACTTCCTTTCATCAACCCTTCTAGATAGACTCTCTGCTCTACTGTTGAGAAGTCTTTCAAAGTTTGTCCCTTTACCACTGCCTCCGTTAGCTGACTAAAGGTTCTACCATTCGCTACTGTTGCTACTTCCTTGGTTTCTACCTTGTTAGCATTCTGACTCTGTTGCTGTTGGTTAGTGTTCTGTTGTGTCATTTCAGTCATTTCTCCATTTTGTCAAAGATTCTAGGCTTATTCAGCACTAGTGCTTCGTTGTAGTGAAGCGAACATAGGTTACTCTAGGACAATGCGCCTTGTCAACCACTAAATGTGGATTGTCTGCAAATTGCTGATTCCATTGCTACGATTGTTGTTTCCCTTACCTTAGCTGGCTGTTATGTCGAGTGTGCCCACGTGCGCCCTGGTCATCGCTCGCACCCTACCTTGTATCCTTATATATAGCCTACACGCCCGCTCTACCCTCTAGCTTGCGCCCTAGCATAGCAAGTCTTGTAGTTGTAGTCATTAGAAGATAATTGTTCAGGGGTTGGTTGAAACTATTCGTAAGTCTCAACGGATTACAGCCTTACGAATTTCAAAATTATTTTTTATTAAAAATAAAGGTTGACAATGCGCCTTATAAGATGATACTATTTCTTATGAGCTTAAATAAATATGCAACTGATTGTCATAGAGCTAATCTAACGTGGTGGCATCATCCAGCTACTGGAGAAAAGCTTAATAGAAATAAGGGTGAGTTACTTATGTTGGTAGTATCTGAACTGGCAGAAGCAATGGAAGGGGAACGAAAAGACTTAATGGATGATAAACTCCCAACTAGAAGGATGGCAGAAGTAGAATTAGTAGACGCTCTTATTCGTATATTTGACTATGCGGGAGCTTTTGGTTATGATTTAGAGGGAGCCTATAATGAGAAGATGGCTTATAATGCTACTAGGTTAGATCACAAACCTGAAGCTCGATTAGCTGATGGAGGTAAGAAATGGTAGAAATAAAATAGCTTGACAATGCGCCTTATTTGAGTTATACTTCTTGTTATGCCTAATACTAATAGTAAAGCTTGGATAGGAGTTGATCTTGATGGGACTCTATCAACTCATATGTTTATGAAGGAATGGGACGGCTCTATAGGAGAACCTATTCCTTCTATGATTAATAGAGTTAAGAAATGGTTAGAAGAAGGAATAAGAGTTAAAATAGTAACAGCTAGAGTTGCTCCCTATTTTAATGATGATAATAGGAATGTAGAGGTTCAAAGACGACTAGTTAATCTATGGCTTATTAAACATATAGGACAAGAGTTAGAAGTAGTAGCTCATAAAGACTTTGGAATGATAGAATTATGGGATGACAGAGCTATTAGAATAATAACTAACACTGGTAGAAGGTGTTGTACTATAGAAGATCAACCTTCTCCTATTCCTAAGGAAACTATTCCTGTTTGGGATTTAGTAATAGAAGATATGAAACAGAGAGATAAGGTAGGCAGAGAAAGATATGGAACTCCTTTACAGACTTTTAATGGTAGAGATGCTTTGATAGATGCCTATCAGGAGGCTTTAGATTTAGTTGTTTATTTAAGGCAAGCTATAGAAGAAAGAGAGATATTAAATGTCAAAAGAGATTAAAGTCTTAGACTTTGGTTATGTTAAGCATATAGAATCTTGGGGAACTGGAGAAGTTGGACAATCCTATAATAAGAATCCTCAGAGTTTTGAATATCATAGGGACTTTGAAGTAGGAATAATAGAAGCGGCTAGACAGTCAACTCAAGGTTCTTTTCGTGGTTGGGAAAATGATAAGAAACTTTTATCTTATCTTTATAATAATAGTCATTCAACTCCTTTTGAATTTAGTGGAATGGTTATAGAAGTTCAAGCGCCGATATTTGTCTTTAGAGAATGGCATAGACATCGTACTCAATCATACAATGAAATGTCAGCTAGGTATTCTCCTCTACCAGATATTAACTATACCCCTACTAAAGAAAGATGTTTTCTAACTCAGGAAACTAATAAGCAGGCACAAGGAACAGGAAAGGGAGAATTGAATGATATAAATTGTGAAATGTGGCTTAGTAATACTGTTAGAGTCTATGAAGAATTCGAGAAGCATTATCAATTAGGGCTATCTATAGGAATTCCAAAAGAGTTAGCTAGAATTATATTACCTGTAGGACGCTATTCTAGAATGAGAGCCTCAGCAAACTTAAGAAACTGGTTAGCTTTTCTTACTCTTAGAATGGCTCCTAATGCTCAATATGAAATTAGAATGTTTGCCAATGCTGTAGGAGAGATTATCAAAGAAGAATTTCCTAGAACTTGGGAGCTATTTAAGGATAAAATCTAATTATGGAAGCAACAAAGAATAAAGACCTAAAACCAATAATCCATTCAGGCTCCGTTATTTCTTGGTACTGTGAATGTGGTTATGCAATGAGGGCTAGAACATATCCTATTGATCTTACTAAAGATTCAATAGAAATATATTGTGATAATGTAGAATGTAAATGGCACAATAAAGTAGTAGGTGTTAAGATGGAAAGGTTAGAAGTTTTCTATGTTAAGGGTTAGAGTATATGAGTATTCCAGCTAAGATTCTAACTACATTTAAGCCTACCTCCCTTACAATCCAAGCTATAACAGTTGAATCAGCTATTCTCCTTAGAAGACTTAACCTCTACAACTCTATTGACCCTAGATTCAATTCTCATCCAATTAGAACTCCTGCTGAGAACTACGAAAAGGCTTGGGACTTAGAACAAGATAACATAGGCTGGCATAGAGATGGACATAATGGTTATAGACCAGATAGAATTCTTTTATGGAGTAATATCTATCCAACTGATATAATAGATTTCTATCATTCTCCTTTTCCTGTTAAATCTGGAGATTTAGTATTATTAAATCATCTTAAGTCTTGGCATAGACTTCCACCTTTGTTAAGGGAATGGGAGAATTGTAAGAATAGATGGAGTCTTAGAATCTGGTTAAGAGATTAATATTATGACTTTACTAACTTCAAATTCTAATAACGCTAATTCAAAATCTACTAAAAAGATTCGTGAAACAGTAAAGGTAAACCGCAACCTCTATATGGATCAACGAGATTTCCTTCTCCTTCTTACTAATAAAAAAGCAAAAGAACAAGGAAGATGGGTTAGTGAGAGTGAGACTTTAAGAGATGTTATTGATGATTATATTCTAAGGACTACTCCAGAATTTTTGAAGAAGATTAAGGAGGACGTTACATTAAAAGGAGAAGAAGATGCCTTACTATCCTAAAGATGAAGAACGATCTTATCATTGTCCTAATTGTAAACAATGGTATATTCCTACGGGCTTAAATTGCCTTGTTAATCATCCTCCAGGAACTTGTTGTCATCTTTATGATACTATTACTACTGATCCTACTCCTCCTTATATAAAGGATATGGCTCAGAAGATGAAAGAGTATGATGAAAAACTACATCAAGCTCAGGATAAAAAGCCTTGCAATCCCTAGCTATGCTGTGCTATCCTCCCCTCGTGGTGGGGGACTTTTGAAAGTAGCCTGATAGTCGATGAGCTTGTTAGCTTCTGATTAATCTAGGTTAAGTCTTAGATTCTTTAGGGGTTAGTCCAACTACAATGAAAGAAATGAGCACAACAAAGGAACTGTCTCTCACTCAGCCCTTATAATTAATGATACGTCAAAGGAGATTTAGAAATGCCTTTTGACCCTAACACGAAACCTCTAGTAAACAAAGAATCTAAGCCTTCTCAACCTAATACTGAGCCGTTAGAAACTCTAGAAACATCAGCCCTTAATGCACCAGTTGAAGAATCTCCTTCTAAGCCTACAATGTTCGACACTCCTTCTATAGAGTCTATTCTCTCTTCTTCCTCGTCTCAAAAAGTCTTCTTTGTCTATGATAGAGATACAGTCCTAGAAGCAGAAGTAGTAAATGGAGAAATTGGAGGACTCTTAAATCTCAAAGTTCCAGCAATCCAAACTCAGAAGTTTACTACTAGTATCACTGAAGGTGCTAAGCCAGCGGATTTCCTTAACGTCAGAAAAGGAACTGGTAGAGCAGATGTTGGAAGTTACTTTGTTGAGGAATAATGGGTAGTTAAATGTCTAGAGAACAAATAGCTAGAGGGATAGCCTCTACTACTAATTCAATAGGACTCCTAACTCAGAGGCTTAAGGCTCTATATATAGAGCGAGATAAACTTAATACTAAGGATAGACTTTCTGACAAGAGAAATAAAGATAACAACTAAATGGATCACGATCACGTTCAGATAGATAAGAAACTCGATAGAGTTATAGACGAAATTGAAAAGGTAAAACATCGTCTAGCTAGAACTAATGAATCACAAGCCTTAATACTTAGCAATCAAATAGAAGCCTTAGCGAAATTGAACGAGTTACTTACTCGAATCAAAGCGCCAACACCTTTAACCTTTATCATAGCTGGAGAATCCTTTCATATTAGAGGGCTTCAGCAAGGAGAAGATATGAGCTATACCGTTGCTAGAGATCACCAAGATGAACCCTTTACAGTTGACCCTATCGTAGTAGCAGATAGTGAAGGGCCAGTAGAAGGTACAGTTTTTACAGAGCGAGTAGAAAGTTCCAATCCAGAAGTTGTAGGGGTAGATGGTTCTAACCTTCACTTTGGAACCTTTGGTAGTGCTGTTGTAAGTCGCATTGTCACCTATCAAGGAAATGATTTTATTGTTTCCGCGCTAGTGTTTAATGTGACTCCAGGCGCTTTGTCGTTCACAGGTACTATGAGTGTTGCTGGCCTGACTCCTGATCCAGAAGTCTAAATATAAGGAGTTTCTAAAATGGGTAGTCCATCGCAGATTCTTCTTGCCGTTGCCCTTGTCTGTTTCTTTGTCGGTGCAGTCTGGGGAATTGCTCCTCAGCAGCCTAACTCTAGATGGGGCAACGCAAACATAATCTCTCTAGGACTTTTCTTTCTTGGTCTTTCCTTAATGGTAGGCCGATAAAAGAGAAGTTACCCCCAAACTAGGGAGATTTCTAAAATAGGGATAGGTAATAGTGCCTATCCCTTTAGGGCTATGTTATGATAGAGATAGACGTTTTCTATGCCTTTAACAATCCTGACGAATTCAACGAAGAAGGAGTTTTATAATGTCTTCACAACCGCAACCGCTATTTTCCAAGCCAACAATAACATCTCCAGCCTCTTCTCCTGAGCCAGAACTAGAAGGATTCCATAAAGGACAAGAGATAGCCTTTATCTATAATCGTACTGATCTTATCTCAGGAATCGTTGTAGATGTTAATCTTGATGGAACCTATGACTTAGAATGTTTAGTTCCTCTCTCAATCCGTAAGTTAGATTGGAAAGGTTCTCCAGGACGCTCTGACTATAATATCTCTCGCCAAGTAAAACTCTCTTCAACTCCCTTTCTAAAAGCAACTCCTGTTGATCCTAGAATGATAGCAATTAAAACAGTAGCCTCTCTAGAATCCCTTGGTATTGATAAACCTGAACCTACTTCACTTATTCAACAATCTTCTGCTTCATTCTGGAAAGACTCAGGAAAGCGCCTTAGAATCCCTCGTCTAACAGAATTCCTAGCCCCTCTAGTAGGACACTTCTTTGACTCTTCTCTTTTCTATTACAAAATAATCTGCTGGCGAGCGCCTATTCGTGTTAGAAATGAATCTGAAATCCCAGAAGAAACTCGATACTTTCCTAACCCTGATAAGAAACCCTTTTATACTTCCTTCAAACCTTGCTTTGAGAGATATGTAAAGGAATACTTAGAGCAACTTGATAGGTGGAATAGAGTTGAGATTCAAGCTTTACTACCTGAGGATGTTAAGGAATAAAAGGGTAAAAGATGGCAACATTTACTACAGAGCAAATAGACGATATATTCTCTTATCACTCCCCTCAAGGGGATCAACCTACTCAATATGCCTTAATTAGAAACAAAGCAAAAGAATTAGCTAATGTCATTATAGCTAATATGCCCTCTAGTGCAGATCAAACAGCAGCTATCAGATTGCTAAGACAATGTGTAATGACTGCTAATGCTTCAATAGCTCTTGATGGAAAGTTCTAATTCAACCAAAGGAGTTCTAACAAAATGTTATCCCTAATAACTTCCCTTCTCCCGCTAGTATCAAATCTAGCTCCCTTACTCATCGCTCTAATCCAGCAAATTCGTTCTCAGCCTGGAATGACAGATGAGCAGATTCTCGCCCACGCTAAAGCTACAGGAGATGAAAACACTATAGCTCTAGTAACTGAAACTCTACGCCTTCAAGCTAAGATAGATTCCCTACAAGGAGGGCAGAAATAATGAGACGCAATAAAAATAGAATCCTACTAATTTCTCTACTTCTTTCACTATCTCTCGTTGGATGTGAGAGTTGTACAAAAGGAGTAAATACTACTCCTTTTACCTCTTCTGTTAGGGCCAATGATGATATAGCCTCTGGCATTAAGATAATGGTAGCGGCTGAAGCTAATCTCGAAAAGCAATCCCTTATCTCTCCACAAGAAGGACTTAAGATAATTGAGGGCTTAACTTCTCTCAATGGCGCTAACAACCAATACAATTCTGATTTATCAGCGGCGATTCTCTCTGGTAATAAATCTGCCCTTCCTGCTTCCCTAGCTGCCCTTAGAAAAGCCGTTACTGACTTAAACGCTAATGGTGTCTTAGGGATTAAATCAGATAGGGCTAAGCAAGTTTTTGCTATCACTATGGAGAGTATTAATATCTCTCTAGGGATTCTAGAACAGTTTGCTAATAAGCCTTAATGAAAGGATGAAATGAAATACTTTCTAATGCTATTGTTACTTCTTGGATTTCTTTTGGTATCTCCTGTTGAGGCTAAGAAGAAAAGACAAGTAAAACCTAAGCCGCCCCCTTTCAACTTAGCAGAATGGGATGCAAGGAATCAAAAGAGAAATGAAAGACTAGCTGATATGCCTGAAGGAGTTAATTTTAGGCGTCAACGTCTAGATAGGAAGGATAACTAAAATGAGTACCTGTAGAGTATGCAATAATCCTGACTTCACCCTAAGTAGAACTACAGGAGAAATGCGCTGTTCTGTCTGTGGCTCTGCTAATTATGTTGGTAGTCCAACCTCTATCATTGATGGATCATTTGATGATGATGATTGTTTAACAGTAAATCCCAGAAAAGATAGAGATGAGTTTATGGACAATGCTATGTTTAGAGGGACTAAGGAATAGCCTTATGAGACTTAGAATTTTTGATTGGTCTACTAAATACTTCTGGATAGTTATATTCTATCAAAAGCGATATGGAGAACCTCGTATAGAGTTAAGTATATACTCTCCATCTAAGCATTTTGGTTGGTTTAATGTTTGGCAATGGGAAGATGTCCCTGATAAGAGAGGCTTAGTAGCAGAATGTTTAGAGGCTTAGTAGCTCTCTTGCGAATGGCTAGAGAGCTTAGACGAATAAGACAGATATTAGAAATAGCCTTCGAGAAAGAATTAACAGTAGCAGAATTGTATAAATCCCATCCTTCTAAATCTTTATCTTTCTCAGAATTAATTATAGATACTTCACCTTTGATAAAACGAGATATGTTTGGACAAGTAATTCCAGAAGATGAAGAAGAAGAAATCTAAATGGCAGCTAAGGTTAAAAAGCAAAAAGAAGAAGAAATAGATTCTTCTAACCCTTTCAAATCTCTTTTCAAAGTTACTGCTGATTCCTACGCTTCTCTTTCTAAAACAACTCTCCCTATTTCCCTCAACAAATACTATGAACCCTATATAGAAAACGTCCGCAACGTCCTTCTCTTTCTAGAACGCTTTTCAGAAGAAAACGAAACTGTAGCTAATCTCATTAAAGTCTACAAATCCAACAAAGAATTCTCCACTAACAAAGACACCTTAGACTTAGACCTTCTAGCAGAAAAAGCTTCCCTCTCAAAAGGAGAACTAAGAAGACTCATAAACAACACTATAGATATCCTTGGTGATGAAGAAGCAATGCTTCTACTTAAGATGAATAGAATTCCTCTAATTGAGAAGTCTATACAAATTGCCCTAACTGATCTTCATCCTAATTCTTATGAAGAAAGAAAAGCCTTATTACAGAACTTTGGAGTAGTGGCGGTTCCAAAGTCAGCACAAGTCTTAGTCAATATAGATAAATCTCAGAATCTATCTCTAAATGATAATCGTATAGGTCTACCCTCCTTCGCTAGTTCAATCTCAGCAAATGAAAAGATAGCCTCAGACCACATTCAAACTCTACTTAATAAAGACGACGAAAAGAATCCAAAAGTTAAACAACTTAGTGCTAGTCCCGATATGATCCCTTTGTATAATGATAAAACTCCTTTAGTAGTAGAACAAGTAAATGCTGAGTTTGAAGATTTGAAAGAATTAGAAAAAGAAAAGGAAGAAGAGGAAGATCAATAATGTCATCACCAATTCAAGAACCTCAACTATCTCCACAAGAGGCAAAAGGCAACTGTGGTCAATGTCAGACCCCTTTATCTCTTCCTATGCCGCCTATTCCAATCTTCAATGACCCTACAGTTTCAGTTATATCTATCCCCCATCCCCACGGAGTAGAATGCCCTAACTGTGGAGTCTATCATAACCTAGTAATCCATCCTGCTTCAGCAGTTGTCTTAGCAATAGTTCCTATGCAGAAGCCAGTTCTTAATGATGACAAAAAGGTTATTCCTTTTAGTGGGCATTTAAGAGGACTTGATAAAGGTAATTAGTAAAAGTGTATTCGCCAAAGTTGATTCACTCAAAGTTAGACGCGATACAGAATCAAATATCCCTTCGCCCAAAGGAACTCCAGCACAATCTCACCTATTACTCTATTGAGCAGTCTCGCTACTACGTCGATCACCTTCTCCAAGCAGTTAATCCAGAATACTTAAAACTCATAAATAAAAACAATGGCATAGAACCTAAAGAAGAAATGTTTCTTCGTCCTCTCTTACAAGACGAACTTAACTTTATCGAAAACGAAAGAATCCTATCTGCTAATGACTTCAGTTATTGGTCAAGTCATTATGTTTATATTGAAAGTAAGGGCCTCATAGATGAACTTTCAACAATTTGTCTGTTTGATCTTAACATAGCCCAAAAAATGCTTCTTCAGACAGTTGCTTCTCTAGAAGAAAAGCTAATAGCTATTATAGTTCAAATCCTAAAGGCCCGCCAATTAGGTTCTACAACCCTTTTTACAATGCTTATCTGTCATCGTATAACCTATCACACTTACGAAAAGGCTCTTGTAGGTTCATCTGACCCTGATAAAACCTCTGAGATGACAGACAAAATGAGATTTGCCTGGGAGCATCTTCCACCTTGGATGAAGCCAATAATGAAGATGTCAATGGCAACTAAGGAAGAAATATGGGTAGATATTCCTTCCCTTAATAATAAAGTAATCCGTCAACACGGAACACAACTTTCTGGAATTGGAAGAGGTAATACCCCAACTATCTTTATGTTATCAGAACTTCCAGATTTTAGCCACCCAGAGGAAGACATAGATGCTTCTCTTCTCCCTGCTGTTCACGATAATCCTAAAACTCTTGGAGCATTAGAATCAACAGCAAAAGGAGATCAAGGTTATTGGCCTAAGACTTGGCGTTATAATATCCGTAATTGGTCTAAAGGCAAATCAGATATGTGTCCTATATTTCTCCCTGCCTTTGTAGGAACTGACCTTTATCCTACAAAGACTTGGAGCCGTAAACATCCTATACCTTCTGATTGGAAACCTAAGCCTGGAACAATAGCTTACAAAGCCCGCTCTGAATACTATGTAGCCCACGATTCTTTACTTCTATCTCTCTTAGGAGAAAACTATCAAGTTCCCATAGAACATCTTTATTGGTATGAACTTAAATATGCAGAAGCAGAAGAGAAGAAGATGCTAAATAAGTTCAAAGAGGAGTTTGCAGGGACGCCAGAAGATGCTTTTCAACATTCAGGACATTCGATATTTACTCTAGAGCAAATAGATGAAATGAAGAATAGAGCTAAACCCTTAGCTCTTTATGAAGGGAAACCGGCAGTTTTCTCTCTTATAGGAACTGATATCAACGCAGAATACGAACCTGATATAAGAGATATTGACACATCTCGCCCCCCAATAGAAATCATTTCTAATCTCGGCTATGGGGAGAAAGCCGTTTACCGCCTTATTCCCTTAATTTATGACTCAGCAATGCTAGACGTTTTCTCAGAAGCTTTTGATAATCGTATATTTATTTGGGAATTTCCTTTTCAACTATTTGACTTAGAAAAGAAGAAGCTCTTTCAACGTCCCTTTACACAAGAATATGGCCTTGGCAATGATAATTCAGAAGGTTTAGGACTTAATAAAACTTCAATAGAAGTTATTCGTAAAGGATCAATCCATGAATACTCTGAACAAGTTTTAGAATTTGCATCTAGATGGATAAGTGCTAATGAGCTTCCTCCCTGGATAGATGCATTAGGTACTTATTACTCTTACTACAATGATGATATCTTTAATCAATGTAAGATTATTATAGAGATTGCAACAGGTGGTGCGGGTTTGCAGCATCGTTTAATGGTAGATCGTGGATGGGGAAATATGCACCATTGGGAAGGAGCAATGGATACTCCTCTGCGTCGTAAGATGCATAGAGCTTCTAAGTTAGGGTGGGAAACTAATAGATGGACTCGCCCCTGGATAGTAGGAGATGTTGTAAGAGATGTTAAAGATGGATATCTTAGAATAAATAGCCCTCATTTTATTAGAGAATGTCAAACTTTACAAAAAGAGGAAGATGAATCTAAAATACAGGCGCTTGGAAGTGATACAGATGACTTATTCTTTGGTGGCGGAATGGCTCACTTCTCATTATCAGTATGGGAAATAAGAAAGAGAATAGATTCTAAATATTCAACTCCTTTAGCGCCTACATTGAATGATAGCTTTAATGTTGTTGAAAAAACTAGAAAGGAAATAGGGAGAGTTCCCCACTACATAATGAATACTACTCTTCCTACACTTGACTAAATAAGATGATCCACTTCTTCGAGTGTAAAAAAGGTCATATCTCAGAGGAATCTATCTCAGCAACAGAAAGTACAGGAAAGCTTTCTCTAACTACAGATGAGATTAATCGTTCTAGAAAGCTTCGTATCCAACGTACAATAAGATGTAAGACTAAAAAGTGTCGTCGTATAGCAATAGAAGTAATCCTCTCTCCTAGACAAGCTAGAATGGCTAGAAACTTCTCTCCTTCCCTTCTCTTCGTTAGAGAAGATGGTGAAATAATCGCCCCTGGTCGTAACGATATCTCCCAACTCCCTAAAAAATATCTTGCATCTATCCATAAACAAGGGTATAAACAAGTAGAGATTACAACCTTTAGAATACGAAAGGTTT
>Ga0193725_1000026_pt1 | contig 51515 bp, 51 predicted proteins | sample H2a2metaG_FD_143058 | JGI IMG/M metagenome (GOLD analysis project Ga0193725, IMG submission 143058) | Soil microbial communities from a riparian zone of the East river system, Colorado, United States - H2a2 | ecosystem: Environmental > Terrestrial > Soil > Riparian zone | place: USA: East River... | reverse complement strand
CATGCGCTGGACGTCGGCTTCGACGGCCACGTCGCCGGCCACGGCCAACGCCTCGCCGCCGGCCTCCTCGACCGCCCGCACGGTCGCGCGGGCGGCGCCCTCGTCGAGGTCGCCGATGACGATGCGCGCGCCCTCGCGCGCGAACAACACGGCGGCCTCGCGCCCGATCCCCATGCCCGCGCCGGTGATGAGCGCGGTCTTCCCCTTCAGCCGATCACCCATCTAGATCCTTTCGAAGTTGCGCATCAGCTCCCAATCGGTGACGACCTGATCGAAGGCTTGCTGCTCGAGCCGCGCCGTGTGCAGGTAGTGCTCGACCACCCGGTCGCCGAACGCCGCCCGCGCGACGGTCGAGCCCTCCAGCTCGGCCACGGCCTCGCGCAGGGTCTTGGGGACCTGGGGCAGCGCGGCGTCCTCGTAGGCGTTGCCCTCGTAGAGCTTGGGCGCCTCGAGCGTGCCGTCGACGCCGTGGAGCCCGGCGGCGATGGTGGCCGCGAACGCCAGATAGGGATTGGCGTCCGCGCCGGGGATGCGGTTCTCCACGCGAAGACCGCGCCCCTCCCCGCACAGGCGAAACCCGCACGTGCGGTTGTCCCAGCCCGCGGCGATGCGCGTGGGCGCGAAGGAGCCGGCCTGGTAGCGCTTGTACGAGTTCACGGTCGGCGCGTAGAAGTACGCCAGCTCGCGAGCCATGACCATCTGTCCGGCCAGCCACTGGGAGAGGAGCGGCGACAGCGGCGGGCGCGCGCCGTGATCGCCCGCGCGCGGCGCGAAGAGCGCCTTCTTGCCGGCGCGGTCCCACAGCGAGGAGTGCAGGTGGAACGACGAGCCGGCCGTGCCCGCGTCGTACTTGGCCATGAAGGTCAGCGAGCAGTTCTGGAGATGGGCGATCTCCTTGGCCCCGTGCTTGTAGAGCACGGTGCGGTCGGCCATCTCGAGGGCCTCGGCGTAGCGGAGGTTGATCTCCTCCTGGCCGCGGCCCCACTCACCTTTCGAGGTCTCGACGGGAACGTCGGCCGCCTCCATGCCGTTGCGGATGGCGCGGACGAGCGGCTCCTCCTTCGTCGTCTGAAGAATGTGGTAGTCCTCGAGATACCCGGAGACCGGCGTGAGCGCGTGATAGCGCTTGGCCCGCGCCTCCTCGAACGATTCGCGGAAACAGTACAGCTCCAGCTCGGCGGCGGTCTTGACCACGTAGCCCTGGGCGGCCGCGCGCTCGATCTGGCGCTTGAGCATCCACCGTGGCGCTTCCTCGATGGGCTCGCCCTCCTCGGTGTACACGTCGCAGATCACCAGCGCGGTCTTGGCCAGCCACGGGATCAGGCGGAGGGTGCCGAAGTCGGGGACGAGCTTCATGTCGCCGTACCCGCGCTCCCACGAGGTGAGCGTGAAGCCGGGCTGCGGCGCCATGTCCATGTCGACGGTGAACAGATAGATACAGGCGTGGATGCCGTCATCGACCACGGAGTCGAGGAAGTAGCGCCCGACCACCCGCTTGCCCATGAGACGGGCAAAGCCGTCGGGAAAGACGGTCAGGACCGTGTCGACCTCGCCCTTGCGGATGAGCTGCGTGAGGGTCGGAAGGTCGAGCCGGCCCGGCATGACGCGGATAGTAGCGCATGGCCCCACGATCGCAAAACGAGCGTGGCAGTAGGAGGTGAGCCGTGCCGCACGGCGAGCCGACGCTTCAATGGCTCTAGAATCTCCTTCATGCGCCGAACGATCCGCGCCTGGATGCTCTACGACTTCGCCAACTCGGCGTTCGCGGCCATCGTGCAGGCCACGGTCTTCCCCGCCTTCTACGCGAACGTGGTGGTCGGCAACGCCGACGGTCGCGGCGACCTCTGGTGGGGCACCCTGGTCTCGCTCTCGATGGCGCTGGTCGCGCTGTCCTCGCCGCTGCTCGGGGGAATCGCCGACCACGCCGGCGTCCGCAAGCCGTTCTTCGTCTCCCTGACGGCGCTTTCGGTGGTGGCGACCGCGCTGCTGGCCACCGTCGGCCCGGGGATGCTCCGGAGGGGCTTCGTGCTCGGCGTGGTGGGGCTCGTCGCCTACGAGGCCGCGATCGTCTACTACAATTCCTACCTCCCGCTCCTCGCGCCGCCCGGTGACATCGGGCGCATCTCCGCGGGCGGCTTCGCGGTCGGCTACGCGGGATCGATCGTGGCGTTCCTGGCCGCCTGGCCGTTCGCGGCGAGCGGCCGCTACGGCGGCTGCTTCCTGGTGGCCGCCGTCCTCTTCGCGGCGTTCTCGCTGCCCGCGTTCATCGCCCTGCCCGCCGATTCGGGCGAGCGCGTGTCCCTCGCGACCGCGCTGGCCCGCGGCGTGGCCCAGACGACGGCGACGCTGCGGGAGATCGTCACCGGCGCGGAGCGAACGCAGATGCGGCGGTTCCTCCTCGCCTACCTGGTCTACGAGGACGGCGTCAACACCGTGATCAGCTTCTCGGCGGTGTTCGCGGCGACCACGCTGGGGTTCTCCTTCGGCGAGATCATCGCGCTCTTCATGGTCGTCCAGGTCACGGCGCTGCTCGGATCCGCCGCGTGGGCGCGCGCGACGGATGTCCGCGGGCCCCGGCTGGTGGTGAAGGTGACGCTCGTGCAGTGGACGCTGGTCACCCTCCTCGCCTTCGCGGTGACCGCCAAGTGGGAATTTTGGGTCGTGGGCATGATCGCCGGTCTCGGGCTCGGCGCCATCCAGGCGGCGAGCCGGACCCTCATGGCCACGCTGATTCCGAGCGGCCGCGAGGCCGAGTTCTTCGGCTTCTACGCGCTGGTCGGCAAGACCGGCGCCGTCCTCGGCCCCTTCGTCTTCGGCGCCGTCTCGCACGCGATGGGTGGCAACCAGCGCGCCGCCATCGTGGCCGTCGGCGCCTTCTTCGTGGTCGGCCTGATCCTGCTCTCCCGCGTCAGCGCCGGCGGCCCCACGGCCGCGCGGAGCGGGATCAGCTGATCTGGATCGGGACGGGTGGGATCAGCAACACCAGCAGCAGCAAGCAGAGCACGCCGACGAGCCAGCGGACCGGAGTCAGCGGGGTGACGTCGTCGAGGGGTGGGCTGTGGTGGAAGCCGACCAGGAAGAACAGCAGCGCGGCCCAGACCACCCAGTTGGCGGCGCCGGTGACAGCGCCGAGCAGCAGCAGGGCCACGAAGGTCGCGATGCCGACGAGACGATGGCGCCGTCCGAAGAGCGCGTAGGCGATCCGCCCGCCGTCGAGCTGGCCGACGGGGAACAGGTTGAGCGCGGTGACGAAGAGGCCGACCCAGCCGGCCAGGGCCACCGGGTGGACGAACACGTCCATGCCCTGGGCCAGCGGTCCGAACTTGAGATAGATCAAGAACCGCATCAGCAGCGAATCGCCGAACACGATGTGCCCGCCCGCCGGGACGCGGGCCACGGTGGACCATTCGAGCCCGAGGAGGATCGCGGGCACGGCGACGACCAGACCGGCCAGCGGGCCCGCCGCGGCGATGTCGAACAGCGAGTTCCGGTCCTTGGCCGGAGAGCGCATCCGGATGATCGCGCCCATCGTGCCGAAGAGGAACGGCGGCGGGGCCGGGATGAAATAGGGCAGGCTCACCGAGGCGCGGTAGTGGCGCGCGGTGAAGTAGTGGCCGAACTCGTGGACGCCGAGGATGGCCAGCAGCGTGAACGCGAAGGGCGCGCCGCTCAACACGCGGGCCGGATCCTCGAACGGATCGAACGAGAGGAACGCGCCGGAGCCCGCGATCAGCGTGGTCAGGCACGTGAGCAGGAACAGCAGGACGTTCACGCCCACCCGCGGGCGCCCCCGCGTCTCGGCCAGCGGCACCGCCTGCATCACGACCTCGCCGCCCTCGACGCGCAGGAACGGCGTGTACCCGAAGGGGCGAAAGCGGTCGAGCAGCACGTCGAGGGCGTGGCGCGGCTCGGTGCGCAGCTGGCCGCGGAAGACGATGATCCCGCCGCGGACCTGACGATCGCGCACGTCGAACACGTCCTCGACGGTCCGCCGCAGCAGGTCTTCGGTGATGAGCAGATCGTCGAGGACGACGCTCGGAGCCACACGCCGGCGGCGAAACGGCCAGAGGCGCATACCTCAGCCTATCATTCCGGCCACGCGGCGAGTCGCCCGACGACGCGGCGGACGGCGGCGATACCGGACTCGAGGTAGATCGCGCCGAGCAAGGCTTCCAGCGCGGTGGCCAGGATGGACTCGCGGGTCCGGCCCCCCGTCTGGTCCTCGCCGCGACCGAGACGCAGGAGCGGCCCCAGACCGAGATCGCCCGCCCACCGCGCGAGGTTGGCGCCCGACACCAGCTCGGCGCGCCGCGGGGTGAGCACGCCGACGGACGCCGTGGGATCGGCGGCCACGAAGTGCTCGGCGGCGACGAGACCGAGGGCGGCGTCACCCACCAGGGCCAGCGCTTCGTTGTCGGGCTCGGGCGGATGCTCGTTGGCGTACGACGCGTGGGTCAGGGCGCGGAGGATGAGGGCGGGGTCCGCCAAGCGGTGGCCGAGTCGCCGCTCGAGCTCCGCGCGATCGTTACTGTCGATGCTTGGCGAAGATCAGGGTCGCGTTGGTGCCGCCGAAGCCGAACGCGTTGGAGGCGGCGACCTCGACGTCCTGCTTGCGGGCCTGGTTGGGCACGTAGTCGAGGTCGCAGTCGGGATCGGGCTGCTCGTAGTTGATGGTCGGGGGCAGCACCCCGTGGTGCAGGGCCAGCGCGGTGGCGATGGCCTCGATGCCGCCGGCCGCGCCCAGGAGATGTCCGGTCATCGATTTCGTGGACGACACGGCCAGGTGGCGCGCGTGGTCGCCGAAGACGCGCTTGATGGCCAGGGTCTCGAACTTGTCGTTGTAGGGAGTCGACGTCCCGTGGGCGTTGATGTAGCCGATGTCGTCCGGAGCCGCGCCCGCGTCGCGCAACGCGTTCCCCATCGAGCGGGCGGCGCCGTCGCCCTCGGGATCGGGCGCGGTCATGTGGTGGGCGTCGCCGCTCATCCCGTAGCCCCGGACTTCCGCGTAGATGCGCGCGTCGCGGCGCAGCGCGTGCTCGCGGGACTCCAGCACCACGATCCCCGCGCCCTCGCTGCACACGAAGCCGTCGCGGCCGGCGTCGAAGGGACGGGACGCCTTCTCCGGCTCGTCGTTGCGGGTGCTCATGGCCTTCATGGCGCAGAACCCGGCGATGGTGAGGGGGATCACGATGGCCTCGGCCCCGCCCGCGATCATCACGTCGGCCTCGCCCCGCTGGATCAGCTTGAACGCGTCGCCGATGGCGTGGTTGCCGGTGGCGCACGCGGTGACCACCGATGAGTTCGGGCCCTTGGCTCCGAAGCGCATCGAGACCAGCCCCGAGGCCATGTTGATGATCAGCATGGGGATGAAGAACGGCGACACCCGATCCGGCCCGCGCTCGAGCAGGGTCTTGTGATTCTCGAGCAGCGTGGTGATGCCGCCGATGCCCGAGCCGATCAGCACGCCGAAGCGGGTGGCGTCGAGGGCGCCGGTGTCGAGGGAGGCGTCCTGGACGGCGAGGGTGGCCGCCGCGATCGCGTATTGCAGATAGGGATCGAGCCGCCGGGCGTCCTTCTTGTCGACGAAGTTCAGGGGGTCGAAGTTGCGCACTTCACCGGCGATGCGGGTGGGAAGGCTGGTGGCGTCGAACCGGGTGATGGGCCCGATGCCCGAGCGCCCGCGCACGAGCGACGCCCAGAATTCCTCAGCGGTGTTGCCCACGGGCGTGAGCGCCCCGAGCCCGGTGACGACGACCCGCCGAGGCTCCACGGCCCTAGGAGTTGTCCTTGATGTACTGGATGGCGTCCCCGACCGTCACGATCTTCTCGGCATCCTCGTCGGGGATCTGAATGTCGAAGTGCTCCTCCAGCGCCATCACCAACTCGACCGTGTCGAGCGAGTCGGCTCCGAGGTCCTCGATGAACTTCGCGCTCGGAGTCACGTCGTCCTCCTCGACTCCGAGCTGCTCGCAGATGATTTCCTTCACCTTCTCCTCGACCGCTTTGGCCATCAGCCGATCACCTCCGTCGGGAAATATCTTTCAGAGCCATTGAAGCGTCGCCTCGCGTCGCCGGGCGCCGCTCAGCTCCTACTACCACTACATGTACAGGCCGCCGTTGACGTGGAACACTTGCCCCGTGACGTAGGAGGCTCCGTCTCCGGCGAGGAATCCTACCACTTCCGCCACCTCGCGCGCGGTGCCAATGCGGGCGAGCGGGATCTGGGCCAGGAGCGCCTGGCGCGCGGCGTCGGGAATGCCGGCGCTCATGTCGGTGTCGATGAGACCCGGCGCCACCGCGTTGACGAGGATGCTCCAGTGCGCGAGCTCACGGGCGCAGGCCTTGGTGAGGCCGATGAGACCGGCTTTGGCGGCCGAGTAGTTCACCTGCCCGGCGTTGCCCATCGCGCCCGCGGTGGAGGCGACGTTGATGATGCGTCCGCTCCGCTGCCGCATCATCGTCTTGGCCGCCGCCCGCGTCATCAGGAACGCGCCGCGAAGGTTCACGTCCATGACCTGGTCCCAGTCGTCGTCCTTCATGCGGATCAGCAGCGTGTCGCGGACGATGCCGGCGTTGTTCACCACCAGGTCGAGCCGCCCGAACTCCTGGCGGGCCGCGTCGACCAGGCGATCGACGTCCTCGCGCTTGGCCACGTCGGCGGCGAGACCGGCCACGCGACCGGCCAGGCCCTCCATCGACTTGAGCGCGCTCTGCAAACGGTCGACGTCGCGGCCCGACACCATCACGCTGGCTCCGCGCTCGGCCAGCCATCCCGCGATGGCGGCGCCGATCCCCCGCGTGCCGCCGGTGACGATCGCCACCCGGCCGTCGAGCGACGGAGCGCTCACGCCCCCCCCTTCCCGCTGGCCAGCACTTTCTCGAGACCGGCCGGATCTTCGACCGCGAAGCCGCGCGCGCCGTCGACGATGCGCTTGAGCAGGCCGGTGAGCACGCGGCCGGGACCGACCTCGACGAAGAGGTCGCCGCCCTCGGCGGCCAGCCGCTCCACGCACGCGGTCCAGCGCACGGGGCTCGCCACCTGACCCAGCAAGGCGGGCTTGATCTCGTCGGCCCTGCGGGTGATCTCCCCGTCGACGTTGCGGGCCACGGGAATCGCCGGATCGCTCACGCCGACGCGGTCCAGCTCGCCGGCCAGCCGCTCGGCCGCCGGGCTCATGAGCGCGCAGTGGAAGGGCGCGCTCACCGGCAGCATCACGCTCTTCCGGCCGCCCCGACTCGCGGCCAGCGTCACCGCGCGCTCGACGGCGGCGCGATGACCGGCGACGACGATCTGTCCGGTCGCGTTGATGTTGGCCACGTCGACGACCTCGCGGCCGGACGGCCCCGGCGCGGCTTCGGCGCAGACGGCCTCGACGGTCGCCAGGTCGAGGCCGAGGATCGCCGCCATCGCGCCCGTGCCCACCGGCACCGCTTCCTGCATCAGCTCGCCGCGCCGTCGCACGATCCGCACCGCGTCGGCGAAGGCCAGGGCGCCGGCCACGACGAGCGCGGAGTATTCGCCGAGGCTGTGACCGGCGGTGAGGTCCGGTCGCAGACCGCGCTCGGCACACGCTACGGCCGCGGCCACGCTCGCGGTGAGCACCGCGGGCTGGGTGTTGGCGGTCAGGGCCAGCTCGGACTCGGGTCCTTCGAAGATCAGCCGGGCGAGGTCGAAACCGAGGGCGTCGTTGGCCTCGGCGAAGACGGCCTTGGCCGCGGGGGAGGCGTCGTGGAACGCGCGCCCCATCCCCACGGCCTGCGACCCCTGCCCGGGAAACTGAAAGACGATCATTGAGCCATCTCGGTCATTGAAGCGTCGGCTCGCCGCGCCGAGCGCGCCTCACCTCCTACCATTTCGGTCATTGAAGCGTCGGCTCGCCGCGCCGAGCGCGCCTCACCTCCTACTACCATCGCAGCAGCGCCGCGCCCCAGGTGAAGCCGCCGCCGAACGCGGCGAGCAAGACCAGGTCACCGCGGTGCAGCCGTCCCGCGGCCACCGCCTCGGCCATCGCGACGTAGATCGACGCGGCGCCGGTGTTGCCGTAGCGGTCGATGTTGACGAAGACGCGCTCCATCGGTAACCCCACGCGCTTGGCCGCCGCCTCGATGATGCGCAGGTTCGCCTGGTGCGGGATGAAGAGGTTCACGTCCTTGGCGGACAGGCCGTGGCGCCCGAGGAGCTTAACGGCGGCGTCCTCGAACATCCGCACCGCCACCTTGAACACCTCGCTGCCCTTCATCTTGGCGTAGTGCTGCCGGGCGTCGATGGTCTCGTGGGTGGCCGGGGTGCGCGACCCGCCCGCCGGCATGTGGAGCAGCTCCGCGTACTGGCCGTCGGAATAGAGGTCGGCGTCGATGATGCCGCGGTCCTCGTCAGTGGCCTCGAGCACGGCGGCGCCGGCGGCGTCGGCCAGCAGCACGCAGGTGCCGCGGTCGGTGAAGTCGGTGATCTTGGAGAGCGTCTCAGTTCCGATACAGAGCACCCGCCGATACTTGCCGGTCTGGATGAACTGGGCGCCGATGGTCAGGCTGTAGACCGAGGCGGCGCAGGCGGCGAGCACGTCCACCGACCCCGCGCGCCGGCAGCCCAGCCGGTGCTGGATCACGTTGGCGGTGCTGGGAAAGAAGTGGTCGGGCGTCGTGGTGCCGACCACGATGAGCTCCACGTCCTCCGGCCCGAGGTTGGCGGCCTCGAGGGCCTGCTGGGCGGCGGGGAGCGCGAGGTCGGAGGAGGCCTCGCCCTCCTCGGCGATGTGGCGCTCGCGGATGCCGCTCCGCTGCACGATCCACGCGTCGTCGGTGTCGACGATCCGCTCGAGGTCGGCGTTGGTCAGGATGCGCTTGGGCGCATAGGCGCCCACACCGCTGATGTACGCTCGCGTCATTCGCGGCTCCCCTCCCGGCCGCCACGCGCGACTTCCGCTTCCAGCGCGGCCCTGATGTGTTCGTTCACGCCCGCCTTGGCCCACTCGGCCGCCACCCGCACCGCGTTCTTGATGGCCTTCACCGGCGAGGACCCGTGGCAGATGATGGCGGCGCCGTCGATGCCGAGCAGCGGAGCCCCGCCCATCTCCGTGTAGTCGATGCGCTTGCGGAAGCGCGCGAACGCCCCCTGGGCGAGGGCCGCGCCGACCTTGGAGCGGGTGTCGCGGGTCAGCTCCTCGCGCAGGATCAACCCGAGGGTCTCGGCCAGGCTCTCCGAGATCTTGAGGGCGACGTTGCCGGTGAAGCCGTCGGTGACCACGACGTCGCAGCGACCGTTGTAGATGTCGCGCCCTTCCACGTTACCCACGAAATTCAGCGACGACCCCTTGAGGTGCTCGTAGGCCTCGCGCGTGAGCTCCGTCCCCTTGCCCTCTTCCTCGCCCACCGACAGCAGGCCGACGCGGGGGTTGTCGTAGCCGAGGATGTCGCGGGCGTAGACGTGACCCATCACCGCGAACTGCAGCAGGTGCCACGACTTGGGATCGATGTTGGCGCCGGCGTCGAGCAGCACCGTGAAGCGTTTGTGGTTGGGCAAGACGGCGGCGATGGCGGGACGGTCGACCCCGGGCAACACGCCGATGATGAACATCGCGATGGCCATGGCCGCGCCGGTGTTCCCCGCCGAGATGAAGGCCGAGGCCTCGCCGTCCCGCACCAGCTGCGCTGCCACCCGCAGCGACGAGTCGCGCTTGCGGCGCAGCGCTTGCGACGGCGACTCGGCCATGCCGACGACCTGCGAGGCGTGCCGGATCTCCACCGCCCCGGAATCGGCCCCCAGTCGCGACACCTCGCGCTCGATCGCCGCGCGGTCGCCGACGAGGGCCACCGTCACCCCGAACTCGCGGCTCGCGGCCACCGCGCCCTCGACCACGACCGCGGGGCCGTAGTCGCCTCCCATGGCGTCGACCGCTATTTTCATGGTGGGGTGGGACCGACCCCTTTAAGTTCCCTCGACCGCGACGATCTCCCGGCCCTTGTAGTAGCCGCAGTGGGGGCAGACCCGGTGCGGCAGCTTCGGCTCCCGGCACTGCGGGCAGACCGAGTGGGCGGGCGCCGAGAGCTTGTAGTGCGTCCGGCGCTTGCGGCCGCGCGTCTTGGAGTGGCGTCGTTTGGGCAGCGGCATGACGAGTCCCCTATCGTGCGTCGTGATGGGATCGCGTGGCGAGATCCCGGAGGACCGCCAGGCGCGGATCCGGCGCCCGCTCCGGACAGGCGCAGGCGACCAGGTTGCGGTTTCCGCCACAGACCGGGCAGAGTCCCCGGCACTCCTCGCGGCAGAGTGGCTTCATGGGCAGGGCCAGCGCGGTCTCGCTCGCCACCAGCGTGGAGAGGTCGATCTCGCCGCCGTGATAGAAGTCCAGGTCGAGGTCGTCGGTGCCCAGCTCGACACGATCCCCGCTCGGCGGACGGGGGATGAAGCGGACGTCCACGGCGGCGCGAGCCCGGACCGGGAACTCCTCGAGGCAGCGCCCGCAGATCACCGGCACCGTGGCCTCGATGTTGCCGGCGACCACCACGTCGTCGCCGTCCCGCTCGGCACGCAGATGGACCCCCTCGAGCCGCCAGCTCGGATCGGCGAACGGCGAGCCCAAGAGGCCCGCGTCGTCGATGATGAAACCGTCGTCGGAGATGTCGGACACCCGGAGGATCATGGCACCTAAGTCTGGATGAATAAACGACTTTTTTCCTGAACCCGGCCAGTATATCGGCACGGGTTTGGCAAGTCAAGGCATTTGACCCGCCCCGGGCGCTTTGCTACGCTTTCAGTGGATCTCTACGGAGGGCCACATACCATGTCGAACATCTTCAAGACCGGACTGCTCCTGGCCGTGTTGACCGCCATGCTGGTCCTCATCGGGGGCGCGATCGGGGGCCAGCAGGGGATGCTCGTCGCGTTCGTGCTCGCCCTGGGCATGAACTTCTTCAGCTACTGGTTCTCCGACAAGATGGTGCTGGCCATGTACGGGGCGCGGCCCATCGAGGAGTCGGAAGCGCCCGCGCTCTACGCGGTGGTGCGGCGTCTGGCCACGCTGGCGCAGATCCCGATGCCGCGGGTCTACATGATCGCCAGCGATACCCCCAACGCGTTCGCCACCGGGCGCAATCCCGAGCACGCGGCGGTGGCGGTGACCGAGGGCATCTTGCGCATCCTCGACCAGGAGGAGCTGGAGGGCGTGCTCGCCCACGAGCTGTCGCACGTGAAGAACCGTGACGTGCTGATCTCCACGATCGCCGCGACGCTGGCCGGCGCCATCACCTATCTCGCCCACATGGCCCAGTGGGCCGCCATCTTCGGAGGCGGCCGGCGCGACGACGACGAAGGGGGCAGCAACCCGATCGCGCTGATCGCCATGGCCATCATCGCACCCATCGCGGCCATGCTGGTCCAGCTGGCCGTCTCCCGCTCGCGCGAGTTCCAGGCCGACGCCACCGGCGCCCGGCTCGCCGGCCGCTCGTGGGGTCTGTCGAAGGCCCTCGAGAAGCTGCAGATGGCCCAGCAGGTCGCGCCCATGAACGCCAATCCGGCCACCGCGCACCTGTTCATCGTGAACCCGCTGAGCGGCCGGGCGTTCATGAACCTCTTCTCGACCCATCCCCCGCTGGAAGAACGCATCGCCCGCCTGCGCGCGATGCGCATCTAGACTCTCTATCGCGGGAAGACTTTCGTCAGCAGGAACGTCGGCGAGAGCGGTCCGACGGCCGTGATCAGACCGCCCCTGCTTCTTCCAGCCTCTCCCGGCGAATGGCGACAGCTTCGTTTGCGGGCAGGTCGTTCGCTACGTCGTAGCGCGGATCGCCGAAGTAGTTGATGACCCGGTCGATTCGACGAGGACGATCGGTCTTCACGAGTGTCATCGCACCCTCCTTGATTGAGACAGCCGAGAGAAGTGCAGTCGTGATGCCATCTCTGGAGGTTCGAGAAACCAAGAACTTGCACGCCTGATACGTGGCGGCGAGTCGGGAAGACTTCCACCTCAGTCGGAAGCGCACGACCGTTCTGACCGTGCTACGTTCGTGACGAGGCCGTGCTGGAGGGTCCGGGAGCAGGGATGTCGTCCGATCGCGAGAGGCAGCCCGAACGAGCTCGCGGCCTTCCGCGCGCGGCAGGGACAGCGGATCCATTTCACGGAGGGTTGGCCATGAAGCGAACCATCCTGCACCCGACCGATTTCTCCCCCGCGTCGCGCGCGGCGTTCACCCACGCGCTGGCGCTGGCCCGCCAGGAACGCGCCGAGCTGGTGCTCGTCCACGTGCTCCCGACCGCGATGCCGATGGTCGGCGAAGGGTACATGTCGCCGCAGACCTTCGACGATCTCCAGCGGTCGATGCGCGCGCAGGCCCAGAAGCAGCTCGATCGCCTGGTGGCGAAGGCAAAGACCGCGCGCGTGCGCGCGCGCGGTCTGCTCTACGAGGGCGTGGCGGCCGACGCCATCGCGCGGGCCGCGCGATCCCGGCGGGCGAAGCTGATCGTGATGGGGACGCACGGGCGCACCGGACTCAGCCGGCTCTTCATGGGCAGCGTCGCCGAGCGCGTGATCGGCACGGCCCACTGCCCGGTGCTGACGGTCCGGGGGAAGTGACGCCGGCCGCTTGAGAGGGACCTACGATGGAGGCTCCCGCCGCTCCCAGGCCGAGATCTCGGGGGCGATCGCGGCGGCCAGCTTTCGGTGCCCGCGGCGGTTGAGGTGATCGTCGAGGAAGAAGTAGTCGTCCCCGTCGAGCAGCGACGCGGTGTCGATGATCGCGTACCGTAGCCATTCGATGCGCCGCAGCTCGGCGGCGAACGCCGCCCCGAGCGTCGGCGAGTTGGCGTTCCACGCCGAGGCCTCGAAGAGGATCAGCCGCTTGCCCTCCAGCACGTCGCGATAGCGCACGACGAGGCGGGCGAACTCCGCCGCCTCCTCCGCCACCTCTCGCGACAGCATCTGGCGCCGCCGGCTGGCCTTCGACTCGTACGCGCGCTCTCTGAGCAGGGTCGCGAGCTGCCGGACGACGGTCAGAAACTTCCTCGCCTTTCCCTCGTGGTACCCGCCGATCATGCCTTGCCACTCTCGCTCGACGGTCAAGCGGAAGGCGGCCGGGTCGAGGCGGAGGGCGGCGTCGTTCTCGCCGGGATCGTGGTCACAGTACTGGAGCACGACGTACCGGGCCCGCCGCCCGTGGCGCTCGAGGGCGTCGAATTCCCGCGCGGTGGCATACGACGCCATGGCGAGGTTGATCGTGCGGCGGCGGTACGTCTCCTCGAGAAGGGACGCGAACGTCTCGTCGTCTCGAACGCCCCAGCCGTGAGCGTGGGAGTCGCCGAGTACGGGCACCTCGTAGTCCTCGACCGTGCGACGCGCGTTGCGGAAGCCGTGGCGGTCGTGCGTCAACACCACGTCGAATTCGAGGTTGGTGAACCGGCAGGGTCCCGGCGTCATGCTGTACACGTACCGCTCGGCCACCAGCCGCATGCAGTCGAAGTAGATGTTCCGGATCGCCGACATGTACAGAATCTGGGGCAGGTTCGTGAAGAAGAGCAGGTACAGCGCCACCGCGAGCATGGCGAGCGCAGGCGCCAGCACCAGCGCGGAGAACGCCACCGTCTTCGTGGTCGACGACGTCACGTCGGCGAAGCTAGATCAGCGCGCGGCGGTGGGCCACGGCGACGGCGGCCAGTCGGCGGTGGACGCCGAGCGTGCCCAGGATGCTCTGCATGCGCCGCATGATCGAAGATTCGACGTGGTCCGGCAAGACTCACGCGGGAAGACGGCCGATCTCCTCGCGACGCGAGCGTCTCCTTGCCGCCCCCGGCCCTCCGCGAGAGAATCCCTGCCATCTGCCGGTCGAACGAGGAAGGAGGGAGGGCCGATGATCTCGGAGGTCCATTCATGAAGACCGTGAGGATCATCACGCCCACCGGACATCTCGGGACGACGCCGCTCGAGACGGCGAGCTTCGAGCGGGGGTGCGCGGAGTCGCCGGATTTCATCGTCGCGGACTCCGGGAGCGCGGACATCGGGCCGTATCCGCTGGGGGCGGACCGGGCGGCGTCCGACGAGGTGTGGCAGCGTCACGACATCGAGGCGATGCTGGTGGCGGCGCGGCGTCTCGGCATTCCGCTCATCCTCGGCTCGGCATCGGACACGGGGACCGACCGCGGGGTCGATCAATACGTGCGGCTCGTCCGCGAGATCGCCGCCGAGCATCGGCTCCCGCCGTTTCGGCTGGCGAAAATCTACTCGGAAATCCCCGTCGACGACGTCCGCCGGCGTCTCAAGGACGGAGGGACCTTGCGCGGGCTCAACGGGCGGCCCGACGCCGACGAGGCGACGCTCGGTCGGACTGACCGCATCGTGGCCGTGATGGGCACCGAGCCGATTCGTGACGCGCTCAGAAGTGGAGCCGAGGTGGTCATCGCGGGACGCAGCAGCGATTGCGCGATCTTCGCCGCTCCGCTCCTCGAGGCCGGACACTCGGCGGCCGACGCGTTCTTCTGCGGCAAGGCCATGGAGTGCGCGTCCTTCTGCGGCGAGCCGTTCATGGGCAAGGAGACCATCCTCGGCCGGGTGGACGGCACCGGCGTCTATCTCACCGCGATGCACCCGGACCAGCGATGCACGCCGGCCTCGGTGGCGAGCCACGCCATGTACGAGCGCCTCAATCCGTTCCGGGAATACGTGCCCGGCGGCTACCTCGACATGACCCACTGCTGCTACGAGCAGGCCGACGACAAGACCACGCGCGTGACCGGGCAGACGTTCGTACCGAGCGCCACCACGTGGATCAAGCTCGAGGGCTCCGGCAAGGTCGCCGAGCGCGCGCTGTTCATCGCGGGCATCCGCGATCCCTACACGATCGCCAACCTCGACCGCGCCATCGGATGGGCCAAGGGCAAGCTCGCCGAGCGCTTCGGACCGATCGGTCAGGGCTACGACGTCTTCTATCACGTGTACGGGCGCGACGCGGTCATGCAGGCGATGGAGCCGACGCCGGCGCGCGCTCCGCTGGAGGTCGGCATCGTGGTCGAGGTGGTATGCGCCGACGCCGCGCGTGCCGAGACCATCTGCCACATCGCGGGAAAGAACCTTTTCTACGCCCGCCTGCCCGACGTGAAGGGCACGGCCGGCACGGCCGCCATCATGTCGGACGAAGTGCTGCACGCGCGTGCGGCCTACGAGTGGACGCTCAACCACGTGCTCGAGGTGGCGGACCCGCGCGAGCTGTTCCGGTCGAGGCTCGAGACCATCGACGGGACCGCACGCTCGTGAAGCTCGTCGAGCTGGCCTCGACCATCCGCAGCAAGAACGCCGGCGTCGATCACGTCACCTTCGACGTGATCTGCCGCGACCGCGCGAACTTCGAGCGGGTCCGCGACAGCCACGCGCTCAACCCCGCCTCGGTCGCGCGGCTGTTCGGCGTCGACGAAGCGCGCGTCACCGATTTCGTGGTGTTCGAGCCGGCCAACGCGATCAAGTTCACGATCCGCCGGCTGCGTCCGAGCGGCAGCATGGGCGAGAGCGACCTCTTCGGCGCCCAGCAGTACGCGCCGCTGTTCGACGTCGAGATCGCCTGACCCGCGGCCACCATACGCGCGGCCACGCCCGTGTCGTCGTGATCGAGCGCCATCCCCGCGCGGCGCCGGACCACGATCGCGAGTATCATCGAACCATGGACGTCCGAATGCTCGTCGGGACGGACGCGGGGCTGTGGCGGCTCGGTGACGGCGGACTCGAGCCGGTGGAGGCGTTCGCGGCGCGTGAGGTGATCGCGCTGGCGCGCGACGGCGCGCGGACGTGGGCGCTGGTGGACGGTCGGACGGTCTGGGCGGACGACAAGGACGGTCGCTGGCAAGAGCAGGTATCGATCGACGGCCCGGCCGCGACCTGCCTGGCGCCGACGGCCGACGGACTCCTCGTGGGCGCCGAGCAGGCCCGCCTCCTGCGGCTCGCCGACGGCGAGCTGTCGCGTCTCGAAGCGTTCGAGCGCGTGGAGGGTCGGGACGCGTGGTACACGCCGTGGGGCGATCCCGCGGCGGTGCGATCGATCGCCCTGGCCGCCGACGGGGCCATTCACGTCAACGTTCACGTCGGCGGGGTCGCGCGCTCGCGCGACGGCGGACGGTCGTGGCAGCCGACCGTGGACGTCGAGGCCGACGTCCACCAGGTGATCGCGCATCCCACGCGGGCCGACGTCGTGCTGGCCGCCGCCTACGAGGGGTTCGGCATCAGCCGCGACGGCGGCGATACGTGGGCGTTCGTCACCGAGGGCATGCACGCGCACTACGCGCGGGCGATCGCGATCGCCGACGACGTCGTGTTCGTCTCGGCCTCGAAGGGGCCGGGCGGGAGTCGCGCGGCGCTCTACCGCAAGCCGCTCGACGGCGCCGGCCCCTTCGAGCGCTGCCATGATCAACTGCCGTGGTTCAACGACAACATCGACACCGCGTGCGTCCAGGCCGCGGGGCCCGTCGTCGTCTTCGGGACCGAGGATGGTCGGGTGTTCCAGTCCTCCGACCGTGGACAGTCCTGGACGCTCCTGACCAAGGGGCTGTCGCCCGTCCGCTGCATCAGCCTCGGCTGAGCCCCCGCGTTTCTTGACCCCTCCGACCGCGTGGGCGAGAATCAGTCGGTTTCACCAATGATCGTCGATCCCCACGCTGCAGTCGATCGTTCGATCTCGGCGCGCGGTCTCCGCAAGGCGTTCGGCCCGAACCTCGTCCTCGACGGGATCGATCTCGACGTGCGCCGGGGCGAGGCGGTGGCGCTGCTGGGGGCCAACGGCGCTGGGAAGACCACGCTGCTGCGCATCGCGGCCACCCTCGTACGGCCGACCCGCGGCGAGATCCGCGTGGGCGGCGCGGACTGCGCGCGCGAGCCCGAGGCCGCGCGCCGCCAGCTCGGCTTCCTCGGCCACGGCTCGTGGCTCTACGAGGACCTCACCGCGCTCGAAAATCTGAAATTCTGGGCGACGCTGGGCGGCCGGCCCGCCAGCGCCGCGGCGCTCCGCGCGGCGCTGGCCGTCGTCGAGCTGGACCGCTGGGCCGACGAGCGGGTACGGCCGTTCTCGGCGGGGATGAAGCGGCGGCTCTCGATCGCGCGTCTCCTGATCGCCCACCCGAGCGTCCTGCTGCTCGACGAGCCGTTCACCGGACTCGACCAGCGCGGGGCCAAGTGGCTCGAGGAACACCTGCAAGCGTTCAAGGGCGCGGGGGGCGCGGTGCTGATGTCGACCCACAGCTTCGGGCGCGGCTTCGGGGTGGCCGACCGCGCCGCGATCCTGGCCGGCGGGCGCATCGCCGCCGACGTCGCGGTGGCCCCGCTCGGGGCCGAGGGCGTGCGGCGACTCTACGAGGTGACCGTGGAGGAAGGCGCGTGACCTACGCCCACCGCGCGTTCATCGTGCTGTGGAAGGACGTGCTGACCGAGCGGCGGTCGAAGGCCGCCCTCAACGCGCTGCTGTTCTTCTCGCTGCTGCTGCTCTTCATCTTCCAGTTCACGCTCGGCGGCGATCGGGAGCGTCTCACCGCGGCGCTGCCGGGCTTGCTGTGGCTCGGCTTCGTGCTGAGCGGGTTGGTCGGGCTCGGACGCACGTTCCTCCTCGAGCGCGAGAACGACTGCTGGGACGGCCTCCTGCTCACGCCCGGCGACAAGTCGGCGATCTACCTGGGCAAGGTCGCGGGCAACCTGCTCTTGATGCTGATCGTCGAGGTCATCCTGCTCACGCTGTTCGCGCTGTTCTTCAACGTCGACGTCGGGCGCGCGCTGCCCGCGCTTGGTTTAGTTCTGCCGCTGGGCACGATCGGCTTCGCCGCCGTGGGCACCCTGTTCGCGGCGATGACGGCTCACGTGCGCGCCCGCGAGGTGCTGTTCCCGGTGCTGCTGCTGCCCGTCGTCGTCCCCGTGCTGCTCGGCTCGGTGAGGGCGACCGACGCCGCGCTGGCCGGTGAGCCGCTCTCCGCGGTCGCGCAGTGGCTGCAGCTCCTGGTCGCCGCCGACGTCATCTACGTGGTGGCGGGGCTCCTCACCTTCGACGCGCTCCTCGAGGGATGACGGGGGCATGAGCCGGATCCTCGGATGGCTGGCCGCGCTCGGACTCGCCGCCGGGCTCGTGATGGCGTTCGGCGTCGCGCCCCGCGAAGCCACGCAGGGCAACGTGCAGCGCATCATGTACCTGCACGTCCCCACGGTGCTGGTCGCCTACCTGGCCTTCGTGGTCGTGCTCGTGGCGTCGATCGCGTATCTGTGGCGCCGCGACCCCGCGGCCGACCGGCTCGCCCACGCCTCCGCCGAAGTCGGCGTGCTCTTCACGGGCCTCACCATCGCGGCCGGCGCGATCTGGGGCAAGCCCACGTGGGGCACCTGGTGGACGTGGGACGCGCGGCTCACCAGCGTGGCGATCCTGTTCGTGATGTATCTCGGCTACCTGCTGCTGCGCGGGATGATCGAGGACCGCGAGCGAGGCGCGCGCTACGCGGCGGTGGTCGGCATTGTGGCGGCCCTCGACGTCCCGCTCGTGCACTTCTCGGTCTACTGGTGGCGGACCCTTCATCAGCCGCCGTCGCTGCTCAAGCCGGGGCCGGCGTCGATGCCCGACGGCATCCTGGCCGCGCTGCTCGTCAACGTGGTGTCGTTCGCGCTGCTCTACGCGTACTTCGTGGCCAAGCGCGTGACCATCCTGCGGCGCGAGGGGGAGGTCCTGGCGTGACCGCGGACCACTGGGGCTTCGTGCTGGCCGCGTACGGTCTGGCCGCGGTGGCCCTCACCCTCTACTGGCGCCACCTCTGCCGCCGCGAACGTGAGCTGTCGAAGATGGTGAAGGCGAGCTCCCCTCGCCTGCCGCGGCATCAGGCATGAGCAAGCGGATCAAGTTCGTCGCCGGTGGCGCGGTGATCGCCCTCGCGCTCGCCTACATGATCTACGCGGGGGTCACCCAGTCCGCGGTGTACTTCGTGACGCCGTCGGAGATCCAGGCCGCGCCCGTCGCCGGCAAGTCGTACCGGCTGGGCGGCCTCGTCACGCGGGGATCGGTCAAGTGGGAGCCGCGCACGCTCGATCTCACGTTCACGCTGACCGACGGCAAGGCCACGGTGCCCGTCCGCCACAAGGGCACGGCGCCCGATCTCTTCGGTGAAGGTCGCGGGGCCGTGGTCGAGGGCCGCTGGAATTCCGACGGCTATTTCAACGCCACGCTCATCCTCGCCAAGCACTCCGAGGAGTACAAGGCGCCCCACGACGGGGAGGCCGGCTACAAGGAGCTGATGAAGTCGCTCGGGAAGAAGACCGGCTCGTGATCCCCGAGCTGGGCCAGGGCGCGCTGCTTGTGGCGCTGGGCTTGGCCCTCTATGGAGGGCTTGCGGCCGCCGTGGCGGGACGGACCGGCCGCGCGAGCTTGCTCCAGTCGGCGCAGCACGCGGCGGTCGGCGTGTTCGTGCTCGTGATCGGCGCGCTGGTGCTGCTGACCTACGCGTTCCTGCGCTTCGACTTCTCGGTGCGCTACGTGGCCACCAACACCAACCTCGGCACCCCGTTCTACTACCGGATCACCGCGGTGTGGGGCGCCCTGGAGGGCTCGATCATCCTGTGGGGCTCGATGCTCGCGCTCTACACGCTGGTGGTCATCGTGACCCAGCGCGAGCGCGCCCGCGAGTTCTACCCATGGGTGCTCGCGACCATGCTCGGGGTGCTCACCTTCTTCCTGCTCGTGATGACGATCGCGGCGCCGCCGTTCTCGCGCCTGACCCCGATCCCCGCCGACGGCCGCGGCCTCAACCCGCTGCTCGAGGACACCGGGATGATCACCCACCCGGTGGCCCTGTATCTGGGCTTCACCGGCTTCACGGTGCCGTTCGCGTTCGCCATCGCCGCGCTGGCCACCGGGCGCGTGGGCGAGGCCTGGATCGTGCTGACCCGCCGCTGGACGATCGTGGCGTGGTACTTCCTCTCGCTCGGCCTCCTCATCGGCGGGTGGTGGAGCTATCACGTGCTCGGCTGGGGCGGCTACTGGGCGTGGGATCCGGTGGAGAACGCCGCGTTCATGCCGTGGCTCACCGGCACCGCGCTGCTCCACTCGGTGATGATCCAGGAGCGGCGCCGGATGCTCAAGCTCTGGAACCTGACGCTGGTGATCCTCACCTTCAGCCTCACGCTGTTCGGGACGTTCCTCACCCGCTCGGGGATCATCGCCTCCGTCCACGCGTTCACCCAGGGTACGATCGGCGTCTTCTTCCTGGCCTTCCTGGCCCTGGTGGTGCTGGGCGCGCTCGGGCTCCTGGCCTGGCGGTGGGAGGCCCTGCGCAGCACCGGCGAGCTGGATTCCGTGGTCTCGCGCGAGTCCGCGTTCCTGCTCAACAACGTGCTGCTGGTCGCCGCCGGCTTCACGGTGTTCTTCGGGACGGTGTTCCCGCTCCTGTCCGAGGCCGTGCGCGGCACCAAGGTGAGCGTGGGCGCGCCGTTCTTCAACCAGGTCAACGTGCCGCTGTTCCTGTCCCTGATCTTCCTCATGGGGGTGGGACCGCTCATCGCCTGGCGCCGCGCGTCGTGGGAGAATCTGCGCAGGAACTTCGTGTGGCCAGTGACGATCGGCGTGGTCGGGGCCGCGCTCTTCTGGGCCATGGGGATCCGCTCGGCGCTGGCCGTGCTCGCGCTGACCCTCACCGTCTTCGTGGCCGCCACGATCGCGCTGGACTTCGCCCGCGCCACCCGGGCGCGGCTCCGCTCGGGCCAGTCCGCGCTCCCCGCCATGGCCGGTCTGCTCGTGCGTCACAACCGGCGGTACGGCGGCTTCGTCGTCCACCTCGGCATTCTCGTGATCACCCTCGGAGTCACGGGCTCGCAGGCGTGGTCGGTGCAAACCGAGACCACGCTGCGTCAAGGTGAAGTGGCCCAGCTCGCCGGCTACCGGGTGCGCTTCGACGGGCTGTCGCCGAGCCAGGAGTCGAACCACTTCCGCGTGATCGGAAGGTTCACGGTGAGCAACGGGCGCGCGCGCCCGACCGTGATGCAGCCGGCCAAGAAGTTCTATCCCCAGGAGTCGTCACCGATCGCCGGCGTCGACTACGAGCTGGGATTTCGCGAGGACCTCTATCTCGTGCTGGGCGACTTCACGCGGGACGGCACGCAGGCCACGGTCAAGATCCAGGTCAACCGCCTGGTGAGCTGGATCTGGATCGGCGGGCTCATCCTCACCCTCGGCACGGTCCTGGCGATCCTGCCGGAGCGCCGCCCGAGACCCGCGTGAAGCGTGTCTGGCCCTGGCTGATCCCGCTCTCCGCGATCCCGCTGCTGCTGCTCCTCGCCTACGGCTTCCGGCTGAACCCGCGCGACGTCCCCTCGCCGCTCGTCGGCCGCCCGGCCGCCGCGTTCGCGCTCACCACGTTCGATGGCCAACCCGTCAGCCTGGAAAGTTTGCGCGGCAAGGTCGTGGTGCTGAACTTTTGGGCGTCGTGGTGCAACCCCGCGTGCTACGACGAAGCGCCGGTACTCGAGCGGGGCTGGCGCGCCTGGCGGGACCGCGGGGTGATGGTGGTCGGCGTCGACATCCAGGACACGGTGGACGCCGCGCAGAAGTTCATGCGTGAGTTCAGGCTGACGTTTCCGAACGCGCGCGACGTCAACGGGCAGGTCTCGATCGACTACGGCGTCTACGGCGTTCCCGAGACCTTCTTCATCGACCGGCAGGGTCGCATCCGCGCCAAGCACGTCGGCGCCGTCACCGACGCCGACTTCCGCTCCAAGGTCGAAGCCCTGGTCGCCGAGCCCTCTTAGTCCGAGCGGGTTTATCCGCCGGACTTCCGGAGCGAGATGCCGCCGCCGGTGCGGGCGCCGGCAAGGAAGCTGTCGCCGTAACCGAAGAGGACGTCGCTGCCCTGGAGTCTCAGGATGAGCGACACCGTGCGCCCCACGGACATGGTGTCGCCTTCCGTCACTTTCCCTTCGAGGACCACGCGCTGGCCGATCCGCCGCGCGACCCCGACCGCGACCCCCTCGCAGGTCAACGTCCACTTGCCGTCGGCGGCGAGCACGAAGCGCGCAGGCGCGGAGCTGGGACCGGACTCGGACGCACTGCTGGAGGCGGTCATGGTCCCCGTCCACGTTCCCGCGAAGGGACCAAGGTCGTCCGGTGACTGGGCGAGCGCCCCGGTCGCGAACGCGGACAGCACCGCCACCAGCCCGATCACCACGCCTCGTCGCCTCACACCGCACCTCCCGCACATCGGGTTCGCCCGGCGAACGCGGGCGGCCCCCATTGTACGGTGGTTCACTTCGAGACGAGGAGCGAGAAGCGGGCGCTACGCCGACTGTCGCTTCAGGAGTATCTCGTCGTCGATGCGGAGGCCGAGGAAGAAGGCCTGACCGCTCCCGAAGAGCGCGGTCCCGCGCGGCTTCAGCACGAACGACACCTCGCGGCCGACCGTCATGGGATCGCCGGCCGTCACGCGTCCCTCCCCGACGATGCCCTTGGCCGTTTGCCGAGCGACGCCGGTGACGACGGTGCCCCCGGAGCTCGTGAGCGTAAAGCGCCCGTCGTCGCCGAGGGTGAGACGCGCCGGCGCTTCGACGCGGCCGAGCGCGCTGGCCATGTCCCGGCTCATGATCGTGCCCGTCCACTGGCCCGCGAAGGGCCGAAGGTCCGTCGCCGACACCGTCCGCGACGCGCCGCTGGGCGCGGTCGCACATCCGGCCACCAAGAACAGCACCGCGATCGTCAACCATGTCTTCACGACAACCTCCATTCGCCGAACATTCTGTGCAACCGCGGTGCCGCCGGAAAGAGCGTGGCATGGTCCCTGCTTCCCTGAACGAGCATGCGACGCCTGGGAATCCTGCTCTCCGTGACCGTGCTCGTCGTGGTGGGACTGGTGGCCAGTGGCGTGATCCGGGTGGAAGTCCATTCGCCCAGCGGCGCCGAAGCCAAACCGTTCTGGCGGGACAAGCCCGTCACCGAAACGTTGCCCGACGGTCTGCGCATCTGGGTCGAGATCGCGCGGGCGGTGAGGCCGGCGGTCGTCAACATCAGCACCACCGAGAAGGTGAAGAGCCCGCTCGGCGACGATCTGTTCAGCCGCCTGTTCGAAGGCCAGGCGCGGCGGCCGCGCACCGCGCTCGGCTCCGGGTTCATCGTCTCCGCCGACGGCTACGTGGTCACCAACTTCCACGTGGTGCGGGAGGCCGCGCAGATCATGGTGCGCACCGCCGACCAGCACGAGCACGTGGCCAAGATGGTGGGGGGCGACGCCAAGACCGACCTCGCGCTGCTGAAGATCGACGGCGGCGAGCTGCCCACGCTGCCCTTCGGCGACTCCGACCGTCTCGAAGTCGGCGAGCCGGTGATGGCGATCGGCAATCCGTTCGGGCTCGAGCAGACCGTGACCACCGGGATCGTGAGCGCCAAGGAGCGGTTCATCGGCGGCGGGCCCTACGACGACTTCATCCAGACCGACGCGTCGATCAATCCCGGCAACTCGGGCGGTCCGCTCGTCGACACGCGCGGCGCGCTCGTCGGCATCAACTCCGCGATTTTCTCGCAGACCGGCGGCTGGGCCGGCATCAGCTTCGCGATTCCCGTGAGCCTGGCCCGTCAGGTCTTGCCCCAGCTCAAGGAGGGCGGCCGTGTCGTGCGTGGCTACCTCGGAGTCGGGGTCGCGCCGGTCACGCCGGAGACCGCGCGGGAAGCCAAGCTTCCCGCGCCGCGCGGTGCGGTGGTGGTCGAGGTCGCGTCGGGATCGCCGGCCGCCCGCGCCAAGCTAGCTCCCGGCGACGTGATCACGGCCTTCAAGGGCGAGCCGGTCAACGGCCCCCGAGATCTCACCCGCCGCGTCGCCGGCACGCCGCCCGGCACCGGCGTCACGCTGGCCTTCATTCGCAACGGAGAGCCGCGCACCGCCGACGTCACGCTCGGCGAGCTCCGCGACGCCGATGCGAAGCGATGAAGCGATGGCTCAGGCGCGATCGGCCTGGATGGGGCGGCGCTTGAGCATACATCCTCAGAAATGCGGCTTCGTCGCCGGGGAGTGTACGATCGAATGGTGAGACATCTTCGCCGCATCGCCGTGGCGTTCGTGGGCGGGACCGTCCTCGCCGTCGGCGTGGTCATGGTGGTGCTTCCCGGTCCGGCGGTGGTGGTGATTCCGGCGGGCCTCGCGATTCTCGCGACCGAGTTCCCCTGGGCGCGACGCCTGCTTCACCGGGTCAGGAGCACGGCCGGGCGTGGCTTGGCGCTCTTCAGACGGCGAGCGCCTGCGGAACACCCCGAGCGGCCCGCGGACGCGCCGCCCGAAGCTCGCCGGCTTCGCGCGTCCTGAGCGTCAGCGATCCGGGCGCGTCGCGTCGTCGGAACGGGCGCCTGACACCAGCCACGCTCGGAAGGCGGGAAAGATCGGCGGGCCGCGGAGCATCCACGGCCGCACCCGAGGCGTGGCTCACGGCCTCCACGCCAGCCTCGGCCGCGCCCGCTCCGTCACGCGCACGCTCACCGCGTGACCCAGGCCCTGCGCCGCGTGATATCCGTGAGCCAGCGCGCCGACGTCCAGATCGACGGTGGCCAGGTCCTGGATCGAGACGTCGCGCGCCGGCGTCGGGGTCAGCGTGGTCACCGTCTTCACGTAGCGGCGGCACGCCCCGCACGTCTCGGCCTTGCGCGTCTCCGCGGTGGCCTCGGAGACCAGCGGGCCGAGCGTGAGGTGATGGCGGTTGCCGCAGTACGGACAGCGGAGCCACTCCGTCCGCCAGTCGCCGCCGCAGCGCGTGCAGCGCAGGCAGCGCGCGCGCTCGAGCCCGCGCGCTTCGGCGAGCGCGGGCCAGGCGCCGCAGATCGGACAGTAGCCGTGGTCCCAGGTCGCGCTCACCAACGAGGACCAGCGCCGCGCGCACGCCTGGAGCAGCGGCATGGCCGCGACCGCGGCGACGGGCGCGAACGCGTCGCGGTCGGCGCCGATCCCCTCGGCGAGCGCGTCGAGCCGCGCCCGATCCGCGGCGAGCGCGGCCTCGAGGATGGCCGGCGCATCGAGCAGCCGAACGCGCGCGGCCTTGGCCAGCGATCCCGAGGCGCCGGCCTCGGCGGCGATGGTCAACAGCGAGCGAATCCGGCGGTCGAGCGCCCGTCCAGACATCGGGAAGGTCGCGCCGTCGACGAGCGGCGCATCGCCCGAACGAGCGTCCGGTATCGCGCTCCGGGCCGGCGGCGATTCAGGGACGGCGTCCGCGTAGCCGGGATCGTCGATCTCCGACCGCGTCGCTTCCAGGAGCCGCAGCCATGATCGGAACTCCGGCTGCTCGTGGCGAAGCGCTTCGAGCGGATCTGCCTCCGCGCGCGCGATCATCGGCTCAGGCGGTCCTCATAAGCCTTGAATTTTTCGGTGATCCCTGTAATCGATGTCATGGGTGACTCCCTCTACCATGGTTGGAACGCACGCCGAGACGCACTGGCGGCGGCTCGGTTGACTGGAATTGCGCTCCATGCGATGCACCATTGGACCTTCGTCCAATGCCGATCCCCGTCGTCGAGCAGCGCGCTCACGGTCATGCGCGGGCTGGGGCGGAGCCGCGGCGGACGCCGCTGCTGATCCTGCTCGCTGACCGCCACAGGTACGGAGCAATCCGTGTGCCTGTAACTCGCGCCGAAGCGCGGCCGCCGTCCCGGGGCAGAATCGATTCGGTGTAGGCTAGACCGCGTGACGCTGAGGCCAATGACCTGCAACCGATTGCATCGCGCGCTCGCTGTCGCGGCGCTCGCTGTCGCGGCGCTCGCCCTCGTCGTCGCCCTGCCGGTGGCCGCGCTCGCACAGCATCCGGCTCGCCACGTCGAGGAACAGGTGGTGTACGAAATCGCTGGACAGTTGCGGTGCGTGGTCTGCCAGAACCTCTCGGTGGCCGACTCGCCGTCCGAGATGGCGTTACAGATGCGCGGGGTGATCAAGGAGCGACTGGCCGCGGGTGAACGCCCGGACCAGGTCGTGCGCTACTTCGTCGACAAGTACGGCGACTGGATCCTGCTCGCGCCGCCCCGGCGGGGGTTTTCGCTGATCGTCTGGATCTTCCCGTTCGTCGCCGTCGTCGTGGGACTCGGCATCGTCGCGCTGGTCCTCCGCCGGTGGACGCGGCGTCGCCGCCCGTCACCCCAGACGCCGCTCGACGCCGACATGAGCGAGCGCATCCGCCGGGAGATCGAAGCGTGATCGGGGTGCTGGTGGTGGTCCTGGTCCTCGGCATCCCCGCGCTGGCGTTCGCGGTGTGGCCGCTCTGGAGTCGCCGCGGGACCACGATCCTGCGCCTGCCCCCCGGTCCCCGCGGCGAGCTGCTCGAGCAGAAGCGTCAGGCCGTGCGCAGTCTGCGCGAGCTGGCCTTCGAGCACGAAGCCGGACACATCTCCGACGACGACTACGCGGATCTCCGCGCGCGCTACGAAGGCGAGACCGCGGCGGTGCTGGTCGAGCTGGATCGCCTGGGTCCGGCACCAGCCGAGCCGCCGCCCGCCGCCGCGAGGCGTGGCCGCGGATGGCGCCACCCGCTCGCGATCGGCGCGGCGGCGGCCGCGCTGCTGGTCTTCGGCATCGGGATCGGCGCCGGCATCGTGCGCTACACGGCTCCCGAGCCGCCGGACCCGGGACCGATGCCGGGATCACGCCCGCTCGCGCCGATCGAGGCCGGGCCGCCGCCGTCGGTGGGCGGCGCCCCGCCGTCAGCCGGTGGCGCGCCGCCTTCAACGGGCGGCGCGCCGCGAGCGGTCACGCCCGAGATGCTCCAGGGAATGCTCCAGGCCGCGCGCTCGAGTCTGTTCGAGGGACGCTACGGCGAGGCGATCGCGGCGTACCAGGCGATTCTCAAGCGCGATCCGAAGAACGTCGACGCGATGACCCATCTCGCGCTGATCGTGGCCATCGGCGGCCACGCCGACACCGCGCTCGAAACCTTCGACAAGGTCCTCGGCCTCGACCCGAACTACGAGCCCGCCCTGCTCTACCGCGGCCAGGTCCTCTACGAATCCAAGCAGGACACCGCCGGCGCCATCAAGTCCTGGGAAAAATTCCTCGCCCTCACTCCACCGGGCGAAGACCGCGACCGCGTCACCAAGATGATCGCCGACGCCAAAGCCGCGCCGGCACCGGCCAAGAAGTAGCTACTGATCCGGCGTGTAGACCCAGATCTTCGCGGCGGCGGGGAGGCCGAGCGCGATGGTCTGGCCGTCGCCCGACGCGGTGATGGTGCCGGCCCAGGGGGCGACTTCGAGGATCGTGAGGCGGCGGCCGGGGCGGACGTCGTTGCGCCAGAGGTGTTCGAGGAGCTTCTTGTCGGCCTCGGCTTCTTCGAGGATGCGCTCGACCACGACCGTGGTGCCTTCGGGCGCGTTGGCGAGCGGGAACGGGCGCACGCGCGGCGGCGTCGGCATGCCGGGAATGGGATTGCCGTGGGGACACGTGCTGGGCATGCCGAGCAGCTCGGCCAGCCGCTCCTCGACGCGCGGGGAGAGCGCGTGCTCCAGGCGATGCGCTTCCTCGTGGGCATCGGTCCAGTTCAGGCCGAGCGTGTCGGTCAGCCAGCGCTCGAGCAGGCGATGCCGCCGCGCCATCACCTCGGCGATCTCGGTGCCCTTGGTGGTGAGCGTGAGGCTCTTGTCGGAGCCGATCTTCACGTAGCCGCCGCGCGACATCCGGTGGATCGCCTCGGTCACGGCCGGCGCCGAGATGCTCATGTGCTTGGCCACGCGCGCGCCGATGACGGGCTTGCCGCTACCCGCGAGGTCGTAGATCGCCGCCAGGTAGTCCTGGATCGACGCGGTCTCCTCGCTCGAATGCTCAGAAGCCTTCGGGGCCGATGTTCGTGCCATCGAATCGCAGTATAAGCCCGCGCAGGCCGATCAAAACGGGTCAGATGCTAGGCGGCGAGGAGCCGGCCTGCGTTAGACTCGTCGCCATGGATCGGGCCGACGCGGGGCAGCGGATCAGCGAGCTGCGGGAGCAGATCCACCGTCACGACTACCTCTATTACGTCGAGGCGCGCCCCGAAGTCTCCGACGCCGAATACGACCGACTCATGGCCGAGCTGCGGGCGCTGGAGACGGAGCTCCCCGAGCTGATCACGCCGGACAGCCCCACCCAGCGCATCGGCGGCGCCGCCGTCGACGCCTTCAAGACCGTCGAGCACCGGGTCGCGATGCTCTCCCTCGACAACGCGACCACGCCCGAGGACCTGCGCGAGTTCGAGGCCCGCATTTCTCGCGCGCTGCCCGGCGCGCGCTTCGGCTACGTGGCCGAGCCCAAGATCGACGGCCTCGGCGTGGCGCTGCTCTACGAGTGCGGCCGTCTCGTGCGCGGGGCCACCCGCGGCGACGGCCGGATGGGCGAAGACATCACCCAGAACTTGAAGACGATCCGCAGCGTGCCGGTGATCCTGCGAGGGCGGCTGGCGACCTCGCCGGATCTCGAAGTCCGCGGCGAGGTGTTCATGCCGCGCGCGGACTTCGCGAGCCTCAATCGCACGCTGGAGGAGAGCGGCGAGGGCACGTTCGCCAACCCGCGCAACGCCGCGGCGGGCGCCGTGCGGCAGAAGGACCCGGCCGCGACCGCGCGCCGGCCGCTCGACATCTTCCTCTATCACGTGAGCCGCGCCGAGGGACTGACCTTCGCGACCTACAGCGAGACGCTGGAGGCCCTACGCGAAGCCGGGTTCAAGACCAACCCGCGCGCCGAGCCGTGCGCCACCATCGAGGACGTGATCGCCTACTGCGCGCGGCTCGAGACCGAGCGCGACGGGCTCGGGTACGATGCCGACGGCGCGGTGGTGAAGGTCGACTCCCTCGAGCAGCAGCGCCGCCTCGGCAGCACGACGCACCACCCGCGCTGGGCGGTGGCGTTCAAGTTCGCCGCGCGCCAGGCGACCACGGTCGTGCAGGCCATCGAGGTCAACGTCGGCAAGACCGGCGCGCTGACGCCGGTGGCCAAGCTCGAGCCGGTGGAGCTGGCCGGCGTGACGATCAGCAACGTGAGCCTGCACAACGAGGACGAGGTCCGCCGCAAGGACGTGCGCGTGGGCGACACCGTGTTGATCGAGCGCGCGGGCGACGTGATCCCCTACGTGATCCAGGTCATCGCGAGCAAGCGGCCGGAAGAAAGCACACCGTTCAATTTCCCCGACCAATGCCCGGCGTGCGGCGGGCTCGCCTATCGGCCGGAGGGCGAGGCGTACTGGCGGTGCATGAACAGCGCGTGCCCGGCCCAGCTCAAGGAGCGGCTCCGGCACTTCGGATCGCGCCGGGCCATGGACATCGAGCACCTCGGCGAGAGCACGCTCGAGCAGCTCGTCGATCGCAAGCGCGTGCTGAATTTCGCCGACCTCTACACGCTCACCGCGGAGGAAGTGGCCGAGCTGGAGCGCTTCGCCGAGAAGTCCGCCGAGAACCTGGTCGCCGCCATCGCGGCCTCGAAGACCCGAGGGCTCTCGCGGCTCCTGCACGCGCTGGGCGTCCGGCTCGTGGGCGAGCGCGTGGCGACCGTGCTGGCCACCCGATTCGGGACCATGGAGACCCTCATGCGCGTATCCGCGGAGACGCTGTCCGAAGTCCACGGCGTCGGCCCCCACATCGCCAGGTCGTTGACGACGTTCTTCGCCGACGAGACCAACCGCGCGGTGATCGCGCGGCTGGCCCAGGACGGGGTGGCCATGCGAGAGGTCGGCCACCAGGAAGATCAGCCCCGCCCGCTCGCCGGGAAATCGTTCGTGCTGACCGGCGCGCTGCCCACGCTCACGCGGGAGGCGGCCCGCGAATTCATCGAGCGCCGGGGCGGGCGCGTGACCGGCTCGGTCTCGAAGAAGACCGACTACGTGGTCGTCGGCGAGGCGCCCGGCAGCAAGGCGGACGACGCCCGCCGCCTGGGCGTGGCGATCCTCGACGAGGCCGCGCTGCTCGCGCTGGAGGACCCGCGATGAGACGCGCGCTCGCCCTCGCCGCTCTCGTCGCGACGGTCGCCGCCGGATGCCTGGGCGCCCAGACCCGATCGCGCGCCCCCCTCGACCCCGACTCGCCCGGACGGTGGGAATCGCGCACGACCATGACGTGGGCGCGCCAGGAGACGGCGGTGGCGGCGATCGGTGGACTGCTGTACGTGATCGGCGGCTTCGGGTCCACCACCGAGGCGGTCGACACGGTGGAGGTCTACGAACCCGCCGCGAACCGATGGCAGACCGTGGCGCCCTTGCCCATGGCCCTGCATCACGCGGCGGCCGCGGCCGTCGACGGCCGGCTCTTCGTGATCGGCGGCTACACCGGGCGGGTGCGCTTGACCCCGCTCGCCACCGTGTTCGAGTACGAGCCCGGCCAGAACAGCTGGCGCGAGCGCGCCAAGATGCCGAGCCCGCGCGGCGGCCTCGCGGTGGCGGTCCTCGGACGCCGGATCTACGCCCTCGGCGGCGCCGCCGACCGGCCGAGCAACGCCAACGAGTTCTACGACGTCGTCGCGGACAAGTGGTCGGCGGGCAACGCCATGCCGACCGCGCGCGATCACCTGGCCGCGGTGGGCCTGGACGGACGCGTGTGGGCCCTGGGCGGGCGCGAGTCGTTCCTGGGCACCCAGTACGCGAACGTGGAGATCTACGATCCGGCCACCGATAGCTGGCGTACGGGGACTCCCCTGCCCAGCGCCCGCGGCGGCCTGGCCGCGGTCACCCTCGGGGGCAACATCTTCGTCTTCGGCGGCGAGGCGCCGCTGCGGATCTGGAACGCGGCCGAGATGTACGACCGGTCGATCAACACGTGGGTGGCCAAGGCCCCGATGCCCACCGCGCGCCACGGCATGGGGGCGGCGGTCATCGACGGGCGCATCTACGTTCCCGGCGGCGGACGCGAGCCCCAGATCGCGCCCACCGACGTGACCGAAGTGTTCACGCCATGAGAGGGCTCGCCGCGCTCCTGCTCGTGCTCGTGGTCCCCCTGGCCGCCTCGGCGGCGGGGCCGCACGGCCGGTCCGAGGCGCTGACCGCTCTCGAGGCCCGCGACGCGGAAACCCGGCGGCTGGCCGCCGCCGAGCTGGCCGAGCACGGCACCATGCCGGACGTCCCGCGGCTGGCCAGGGCGCTCCGCGACGCCGACCCGCTGGTGCGCGCGATCGCCGAGCGCAGCCTGTGGAACGTGTGGAGCCGCTCCGGCGACACGGAGATCGACGCCCTGTTCGCCAACGGGGTACAGGAAATGAGCGAGGGGCTCGGCGAGACGGCCGTGAAGACGTTCACCCGGATCATCGAGCGGAAGCCCGACTTCGCCGAGGGCTGGAACAAGCGGGCGACCGTGCTCTACATGCTCGGCGAGTACCAGAAGTCGCTGGCCGACTGCGACGAGGTGATGAGGCGCAACCCGCATCACTTCGGCGCGCTCAGCGGCTACGGGATGATCTATCTCAAGCTCGGCGATCCCGGGCGCGCGCTCACCTACTTCGAGCGCGCGCTGGCCGTGAACCCGAACCTCACCCAGGTCGAGGAGAACGTGCAGGCGCTGCGGCGTCTCCTCCTCGAGCGTCGCAAGAACACCACCTGACCCGACAACGGAGGCGAACGTGATCGAGGCCCTCAAGAAAATCACCAGTCCGAGCGTGGCCAATGCGATCGAGACGTTCAAGGTGCGCCCGCGGAACCAGGGGCAGATGTCCTCGGAGATCCGCGCGCTGTTCCCGGAGATGGGGCCGCTGGTCGGCTACGCGGTCACCGCGGTGATCCGCGCCGAGCCGGAGCCGCTGGAAGGGCACCGGGCCACCACCTACGGCTGGTGGGATTACGTGCTGTCCATTCCCGCCCCGCGCGTGATCGTCGTGCACGACCTCGACGAGCCGCGCGGTCAGGGCGCCCAGTGGGGCGAGGTGCAGGCCAACATCCACAAGGCGCTGGGCTGCGCCGGCGTGGTCACCGACGGCTCCGTGCGCGACCTCGACGAGGTGCGGGCGCTGGGCTTTCAGTTCGCGGCCGCGCACATCTCGGTGTCGCACGCCTACGTCCACATGGTGGATTTCGGCTTGCCCGTGAAGCTCGGCGGGCTGTGGGTGAAGCCGGGCGATCTGGTCCACGCCGACCAGCACGGGGTGGTGACGATCCCGCCCGAGATCGCCGATCGCATCCCGGACGCGGTGGCCAAGGTCGAGGCCGACGAGCGCAAGATCATCGACGTCTGCAAGTCGAAGGATTTCTCGGCCCAGAAGCTGAAGGACCTCTACAAGGTGATTCGCCCGGGCACGTACTGACGCGTACCTCCGGCGTAGACTGGCAGGCATGGAGATCCGGAACCCGCGGCGCGGGGAGTTGCGCGCGGTGATGGAGCTGGCGGTCGACGCGCTGGGGCCGGAACGCGCGGGGCCGTTCGTCCGGTCGCACGTCGAGCGGCATCATCTGCTGGTGGCCGAGCGCGAGGGCGAGGTGGTGGGGATGCTCGCCTACCGCACCGACTGGTTCCAGTGCACGTTCGTCTCGCTGGTGTCGGTGCGCAAGGACGTTCGTCGCCGTGGCATCGCGCGCTCACTGTTCGCGAAGGCCGAGGAGATGTCGCCGAGCCCGCGGCTCTTCTCTTCAAGCGAGGAGACCAACGGGATCTCGATTCAAATGCACACCGCGCTGGGGTTCGTCCCGTCAGGGCAGATCGACAACCTGCCGCAGGGCTATCGCGAGCTGCTGTTCTACAAGCGCTTGCGTCCCTACGACGGTGGAGGTTCACCATGACCGAGGCATCCGCCGCCAAAGAAGAGCTGCTGCTGGCCGCCGCCCGCGAGTACAAGGCGTTTCACGAAGCGCTGCACGGTCTCAACGACGAGCAGACGGCCGAGGTGTGGCTGGGCACGTGGAGCGTCAAGGAGATCGTGGCCCACATCAGCGGCTGGCACCACGAGATGGTGCCCGTGCTCGATCGTCTCGCCCGTGGCGAGCGCCCCATCCCCGAGGGGGTCAGCTACGACGACGTCGACGCCTGGAACGCGCGCTTCGCCGCCACCGCGCACGGCAGCGAGGTCTCCGATCTCCTGCTCGAGCTGGACCGCTCCCACGAGGACTTCATGCAGGCCGCCGATCGCGTCCCTGCCGAGCGCTGGCAGCCGGGCAAGACCACGCATCGCATCGTCGACGACAACAGCGCCCACCACTACCGCGAGCACGCCGACCAGATCCGCACCTGGCGCGCGTCGCGCGGCGTGTAGCCGGATCAACTTCGTCTTGATGATGGTCGTGGATGTCGTCGGTGCCTCGGTCGTCGGCTTCGTCGCCTGGTACCTCTCGAACGAACAGATCCACCGGACCCGGCTCACCTAGAAGTGCTCTACGGGTCAGCGAAGTCGACCCGCCATCACAGGCCCAGGAGTGACCGCCTCATGCTACCGTGTCGTCATGGTTCGACGTGCCCAGGAGACTGTCCCACGCTCGATCCGGTTTCGCCCTTGGGTCAAAGAAGAGGTCGAACGTATGGCCAAACGCAATCGACGCGGATTCTCGGAAGTCGCGCAGGATCTAATCGAGGAGGCGCTTCGAATGCGCATGTGCCCCGGGGTCTACTTCATGGACGAGCCGGCCGGGCGGGACGCCAAGGTCGCCGGGACGGGACTGGCGGTTTGGGAAGTGATCCGTGACTATCTTGCCGAGAAGCGCGACGTCAAGCGATTGCGGCGGAGCCTTCCACGGCTCAGCGACGCTCAGGTCACGGCAGCGCTCCGCTACTATGAAGCCTGGCCCGAGGAGATCGACGAGCTCATCGCCGAGAACGCGAGCGCGATCCCCGCAGCTCGGTGACGCTGTACCTGGACGAGGATCTCGCGCCGATGATAGCCGACCGGCTTCGGCGTCGGGGCATCGATGCCGTGAGCGCCCACGACGTTGGCCTGACGGGACATCCGATTCGACCCAGCTCGACTACGCAGCTTCGGCGAGGCGTGCCATCGTCACCAGGAATGTGCGCCACTTCCGCGTGTTGGGCGAGGCTCGGGTCCGATCGCAGATGCCGCATGCGGGCATCGTCCTTTGCCCCGCGTCGCTCCGCGGTTCGGAATATGGTGTCATCGTCGACGCCCTGGTCTAGCTCGTGCGCCGCTATCCGAAAGGGCTCGGTGCATACGATGTTGTTCTTCTGGCACCACGCCAGCGAGGTGAGCGATGAAGGCCAAATCTAGACCCGTCACGGGAACAGCTCGGGCCGCGGTGATCCGTGGCGGACGGCTGCTCGACGTCCACGCGCATCGCGCCGAACCCCGCGATCTCCTCATCGTCGGCGACACGATTCGTGAGGTCGGCGCGCCCGGATTGAAAGCGCCGGCCGGCGCACGCGTGATCGACGCGCGCGGCAAGCTGCTTCACCCGGGGTTGATCAACGCGCACATGCACGGGCACGGCAACCTCGCCAAGGGGATGGGCGACCGGTGGACGCTCGAGCTGTTGCTCACCGCGGGGACGTGGATCAACGGCGGGCGATCGCTGGAGGACAAGTATCTGAGCGCCAAGCTCGGGGCCGTCGAGATGGTGCTCAAGGGGTGCACCGCGGCGTACGATCTCGCGTTCGAGTGGCCGGCGCCGACGCCCGAAGGACTCAACGCGGTCGGGCGGGCGTATGCGGACGTCGGCATGCGCGCGGTGGTCGCGCCGATGGTGGCCGACCGCACGTTCTACGAGGCGATCCCCGGGCTGATGGACGTGCTCACGCCCGGCCTGCGCAAGGACGTGGCGAAGCTCCGTCCCGCGCCCGGGAAGGCGAGCGTGGCCAACATGCGCGAGGCCTTCCGCGGCTGGACGCTCGATCGCGAGCACGTGAGCCTGGCCGTGGCGCCCACGATCCCGCATCACTGCTCGGACGGATTCATCCGCGCGTGCGTCGATCTCGCCAGGGACCACGACGCGGGCCTGCACACCCACGTCGCCGAATCGAAAGTGCAGGCCGTCGTGGGGCTTCAGCGTTACGGCAAGACGCTCACCGCGCACCTCGACGACCTCAACGTGCTCGGTCCCCGCTTCACGGTGGCCCACGGAGTCTGGCTCGACGGCGACGAGATGAAGCGGCTCGGTGATCACGGCGCGTCCGTCGCCCACAACCCCGGCAGCAACATGCGGCTCGGCAACGGTCTCGCCGACATGCGGGGCATGCTGGAGCGCGGGGTCAACGTGGGCGTCGGCACCGACGGCGCCAACTGCTCGGACAACCTCAACGTGTACGAGGCCATGCGCCTGGCCTCGCTCGTCTCCAAGGCGCGGACGCCCGATCTGGAACGTTGGGTGACGACGGAGGAAGTCGTGATGTCCGCGATGGAAGGGGGCGCCCGCACGCTCGGCCTCACGGGCAAGATCGGTCGCCTCGCCCCCGGTTACAAGGCGGATATCGTGTTCCTCGACCTCGGGCATCCGAACTGGCTGCCCTGCAACGATCCCACGAACCAGCTCGTCCACACCGAGGACGGCGGCGCGGTGGAGGGCGTGATGATCGGCGGCCGCATGATCGTCGAGGGGCGACGGGTGACCACCGTCGACATGGCGGCGCTCGCGCGCGACGTCGAGGCCGCGCGGGCTCGACTCGCCCGCGTCAACGCGCCGGGCAAGGCGCTGTACGAGCGGCTGGCGGCGGTGGTCGGACGGTTCTGTCCCGGTCTGGCCCACACGCCCTATCACATCGATCGGTACGTGGGCTCCTGACTCGTGGCCGAGGACATTCGTGTCCTGCTCTTCGATCTCATCGCGGCGGGGGTGCTCGCGTGACGGACGCCGCGCCGAGACTCGAGACCGCGCGGCTGATCCTCCGCATGTTCCACGAGGACGACTTCGAGTCCTACCACGCGAAGGTCGGCTCGGATCCGGACGTGATGCGCTATCTCGGCGACGGCCAGCCCCTCACCCGCTCGCTGGCGTGGCGGCAGATGGCGATGATCGTCGGTCACTGGCATCTCAGGGGCTACGGCTTCTGGGCCGTCGAAGAGCGGTCGACCGGCGAGCTGGTCGGGCGCATCGGCCTCTTCAATCCCGAGGGCTGGCCGGGGTTCGAGCTGGGATGGGTGCTCGGCAAGGCGTACTGGGGGCGCGGCTACGCGACCGAGGGCGCGCGCCGGGTGCTCGATCACGCGTTCACCGACATGGGGCGCGATCACGTGATCAGCCTGATCTATCCCGCCAACGCCGCCTCGATCCACGTCGCCGAAAAAATCGGCGAGACACTCGAGGGACGCGTCGAGTTGTTCGGCCACGAGACGCTGGTCTACGGCATCCGCCGACGCGACGGAGTCCGCGAAGCTAGCGCTTGACGTAGACGACGTCGCCGTCGACCAGCACCTCGTAGGTCGGCACGTCCTCGGAGATCGGCCCGCTGACGAGCTTGCCGGAGCGGACGTCGAACTCGGCGAAGTGGAGCGGACATTCGACCACGTGGCCCCTCAGCGTTCCCCGCGACAAGACCGCCTGGCGGTGACCGCAGGCGTCCCGGATCGCGTAGAACGTGCCGTCGACGTTGGCGAGGAGCACGCGCCGGCGATCGACGGCCACCCACTTCATCGTGCCCGGCGCCAGCTCGGCAACGCTGGCGACGGGCACGAACCCGTCCCCGATATCGAGCGGGCCCCCGGCTTTGCCGGAGGCCCGCGAGGGTTGGGGGGGTTGGGGGGCCATGTCGGGGCCCCCCATGTTGGTCAGATCGGTCAATTCAATTTGAAGCCGAACATGCGGGCGGCGTTGTCGGCGGTGATCTTGCGGAGGTCGGTCTCGGGGACGCCGGTGAACATGCGATCGAGGAACGACTGCGACTTCGGCCACGTCGACTCGGCGTGGGGGAAGTCGCTGCCCCACAGCATGTTGTCGACGCCGATCAGGTCGCGCAGCTGCACGCCGAGGTCGTCCTCCATGAACTCCACGAACATGTTGCGGCGCCAGTAGTCGCTGGGCAGGAGCCCGTCCTTCGACTTCCACCCCTTGGTGAACACCGGCCGCTCACGATAGGTGAAGTCCATCTGCTTCAGCCAGTGAGGGATCCACGCTGCTTCGTGCTCGACGGAGCCGACCTGGAGCTTGGGATGCCGATCGAAGACGCCCGCGAAGAGCATCGCCGATAGCGAGTAGCGCACCCAGTGGTCGGTGGTGGAGCGGCCGGCCCCGGTGAGCTCGCCGAGGTTCATGGTGAACTCACAGCCGGGGACGCCCCCGCGCGGGGTGCCGATGTGCAGGAGCAGCGGCTGGCCGAGGTCGGCCGCCGTCCACCACAAGCGCTCGTAGATCGGATGACGGTACGGCCGGTCGGCCAGCGGCGCCACCGGAATGAACGCGCCGACCAGCCCGAGCTTGGCGCAGCGCTCCAGCTCCGCGCAGGCGTCGTCGACGTCGTCCACGTTGAGCATGGCGATGCCCTTGAGCCGATCGGGGAACGGCTTGCAGAACTCGGCGATCCAATCGTTGTAGACGCGGCAGATGGCCGAGAGCATCGCGCTGTCGGGGATGCGGTACCAGAAGAGGCCCTGGCTCGGCTGCAGGCACGCGCCCCACACCCCGTCCATCTCGTTCTCTTTGACCATGGCCGCCGGATCGTAACCACCGAGGCGGACGTCCTCCCACACGCCGAGGAAGTCGATGGCCGAAGGATCCTCGAACCGCTGGCCGGCCTGCATGACGGCGCCGAGGGTCCCGGCCTGCTGGCCGTCGATGAACCACGCGTCGTACTTGCGGCCGGCGGGCGTCTCGATGCGCTCCATCCGCGGCGCGCGGTCCTTGAAGCGCGATTCGATCCGGTTCGTGTACAGGTCGGGTGGCTCGATGATGTGGGAGTCGGCCGAGATGATTTTGTGGCCCGCCATGGCGCACCTCCTCGAATCAATCGACGGGCTGACCTTAATGCGCTGGGACGGGCTCGTCAAGCGGCGCCCCGCGGACCATCGCGGAGATCTCGGCGCGGGTGACGGGCACGCGGGTGACGCGGGCGCCGAAGGGCGCGAGCGCGTCCTCGATGGCCTGGGCGAGGAGCGGGTGCACGGGCATGATGCCGCCTTCCCCCGCGCCCTTGGCGCCGAGCGGGTTGAGCGGGGTCGGCGATTCGAGATGGCGGATCTCGAACGTCCGCGGCGCGTCAGCAGCGGTGGCCAGCGTGTAGTCCATCAGCGTGGCGGTGAGTCGCTGGCCTGACGCGTCGTACGCGAGCTGCTCGTTCAGCGCGTCGGGGATCCCCTGCACCACCGCGCCGTGGATCTGGCCGTCGACGATCCCCGGCTCCAGCACGTGGCCGCAGTCGTGAGCCACGATCCAGCGCAGCACGCTGAGCGCGCCGGTCTCGGGGTCGACCTCGACGAGCACGGCGTGGGTGCCGTTGGCGAACGCCGACTGGGACACCGTGAACACCTGCATGTCTTCGAGGCCGGGACTCTCGCCGGGCACGCGGCCGGCGTGAGCCGCCGCGGCCACGTCGGCCCAGCCGAGACTGCGCGTCGGCAGGCCCTTCACCGAGAACGCGCCGCCGTCGCAGACCACGTCCGCGGCCGAGGCCTCGAGCAGGTGCGCGGCGACGCGCATGGCCTTTTCGCGCACCACGCGCGAGGCGAGCAGCGCCGCGCTTCCGCCGATGGCCGCGGTGCGACTGCCATAGGTACCGCCGCCTTGCGCGATCAGATCGGTGTCGCCGGTGCGCACGTCGATCGCCTCCGGATCGACGCCGAGCAGCCCGCCGACGAGTCGCGAGAACATGGTGACGTGCCCCTGTCCCTGGGGCGCGGCGCCGGTGATGACGGTCACGGCGCCGTCCGCCGCCACGCGCACGGTGACGCCCTCGTGCGGCACCGTGGCCGTCGCTTCCACATAATTGGCCAGCCCGATGCCGAGGTAGCGTCCCTCGGCACGGAGCCGCGCCTGCTCGCGACGCGCGGCGGGCAGATCGAGCGTGTCGAGGGCGAGCTGCATGCAGCGCGGATAGTCTCCGCTGTCGTAGACGACCGGCCCGCGCCCCGCGGTCGAGAGACCGGTCTGATAGGGATGACGGTCGGCGGCGATCAGGTTGCGTCGCCTCAGCTCGATCGGATCCATCTTCAGCTCGTGCGCGAGGGCATCGACCGCGCGCTCGATCACCGCGGTGCCCTGCGGACGGCCGGCGCCACGATAGGCGCCGACGGGCGTGGTGTTGGTCAGCACCCCGCGCATGGCGAGATCGAGATGGGCGATCGTGTACGGCCCCAGCGAATGGATCATGGTGTTCTGCGGAAGGTTCAATCCGGAGACCGTGTAGGCGCCCATGTCGTGCAGGAAGGCATCGCGCAGCGCGACGATCGTGCCGTCGCGCGTGGCCGCGATCTGCACATCGTGGATCTGCTCGCGCTCCACCGTCGCGACCAGCGTGTGCTCGCGCCGGTCCTCGACCCACTTCAGCGGTCGGCCCAACCGGCGGACGACGGCCGCCACCGCGATGTACTCCGGGTAGTACATCCCCTTGGTGCCGAAGCCGCCGCCGACGTCGGGCGGCGCGATCACGCGGACGCGGTCGGTGGGAAGGCCGAGCTGGCCGGCGATCACGTCGCGGTGACGGTGCACCATCTGGACGGCGGCGCGCACGGTGAGCCGCTCCCCCGCCCACTCGACGACCAGTGCGCGCGGCTCCATCGGATGGGCGCCGCCCCGCGACAGGCGAAAGCGCGTGCTCACGACGACGGCCGCGGTTCTGAACGCCGCGTCGGGATCACCCACCCGTTGGCCCCACTCGGCCGCCACGTTGGTGCCGAGATCGTCGTGGAGCAGCGACGCGCCCGCGGCCAGCGCAGATTCCACATCGACCAGTGCCGGCAACGGCTCGTAGTCGACCGCGATCAGCTCGACGGCGTCGCGCGCGCGATACGGATCGTCAGCGACGACCATCGCCACCGGCTCGCCGACGTAGCGGACACGGTCCGCGGCCAAGGGGCGAGCGGCGCAGTGGCGCGGCAGGGCAGGATGAGGCGCGTAGACCGGAATCGGGCCACCGGCACTTCCGAGGTCGGCGGCGACGAACACCCCGACGACACCGGGCGCGTGCCGCGCGGCGCCGACGTCGATCGCGCGGATCCGCGCGTGCGCGTGTGGCGAGCGCGAGAACGCCGCGTGCAAACACCCGGGCACGCGGAGATCGTCCACGAACTCGCCCGCGCCGGTGATGAGCCGCGGATCCTCGCGCCGGCGAACGGTGTCCGCGTGTTCGGCCACGGTTACGCCTCTTCCGCCGGCAAGCGCGAGCGCCAGTCGAGCGTGCGCGTGATCAGGGGACGGAGGGCGAGCAGCACGAGGACGGCCCCGACGCCGAGCAGCGTGGCGGAGATCGGGCGGGTCACGAAGATCTCGTAGCGGCCGCCGGAGAGCGACAGGGCCTGGCGCAGCGACAGCTCCATCATCGGGGCCAGGACGAGGCCGAGCACGATCGGCGCGGTCTCGAAGTCGAGCTTGCGCAGGACGTAGCCGAGCACGCCGGTGACCAGCATGATCCACACGTCGATCACGCTACCGTTGACCGCGTACACGCCGAGGATGCAGCACACGAGGATCGACGGGTACAGCACGGGGTACGGCACCCGCAGCAGGTTCACGAACAGGCCCACCAGCGGGAGGTTCAGGATCAACAAGATGACGTTGCCCACGTACATCGAGGCGATGAAGCCCCAGAAGAGACGCGGGTCACTGTTGATCAGGAGCGGCCCCGGCGTGACCCCGTGGACCATCATGGCCGCCAGCAGCAACGCCGCCACGGGCGAACCAGGCACGCCGAGGGCGAGCATCGGCACGAACGCGCCGGAGGTGGCCGCGTTGTTGGCCGACTCCGGCCCGGCCACCCCCGCCACCGCGCCCTTGCCGAACTCCTCCGGATGCTTGGAGATCTTCCGCTCGACCGCGTACGAGACGAACGTGGAGATCACGTGCGCCGAGCCCGGGATGATGCCGATCAGGAACCCGAGCACGGTGCCGCGCCAGATCGGCGCGTTCGCCTCGCGCCACTCCTGGCGCGACGGCAGCAGCTCGCGCATGCGCGGCTTGATGACTTCCGGCGGATTCTTCATCCCCGCGGTCAACAAGATCTCGGCGAGTCCGAAGAGTCCGACGGCAACGGGGACCACGCCGATCCCGTCGCCCAGCTCGGCGATGCCGTAGGCGAAGCGGAAGTACCCGCTCATCTGGTCGATGCCGATCATCCCGAGCAGGAGCCCGAGCGCCGCCATCGCGAGCCCCTTCAGCATCGAGCCCGAGTTCATGTAGGCGAGCACGAGCAGGCCGAGCAGCAGCAGCGAGAAATATTCGGCGGGACCGAAGCGCAGCGCGAACGAGGCCAGCGGTGGGGCCAGGAACATCAACGCGATCACGCTGACCGTGCCCGCCACGTAGGAGCCGACCGCCGCGATGGCCAGCGCCGCGCCCGCGCGCCCCTTGCGGGCCATCGCGTAGCCGTCGATGCAGGTCATCACCGAGGCGGCCTCGCCGGGGATGCGCATGAGGATCGACGTGGTCGATCCGCCGTACATGGCGCCGTAGTAGATGCCGGCCAGCATCACGACGGCGCGGGTCGCGTCCAACCCGTAGGTGACGGGCAGGAGCAGGCTGATGCCGGCGAGCGGCCCCACGCCGGGCAGCACGCCCACCAGGGTGCCCACCACGCAGCCGATGAACCCGTACCAGAGCACGCTCGGTGAGAGCGCGACGGAAAAGCCGAGGGCCAGACTCTGAATGGTCTCGAGCACGTCAGAGCCCGAACGGTCCGCGGGGCAGCGGCACCCGGAGCAGCGTGTCGAAGAGCAGGAACGAGCCCCCGGCGATGGCGAGCGTGAGGGCCGCGGTCAGGATCACGCCCTTGCGCTCGAGCACGAAGAGCAGGAACACGAGGACGGCACCCATGGTGAGCCGGTAGCCGAGACGGTCGAGTCCCCACGCCGCGAACGCGCACGCGGCGAAGATGCCCACGGCGTGGCGCCACTCGTGCCAGCCCACCTCGCTCAGCCGCTGGCTGCGCGAGCCCAGCAGCACCACCGCGACGCCGAAGACGATCAGCAGCAGCGCGAGCAGCGTGGGCATGTAGGCGGGCCCGGGCCGATGGAGCGAGCCCAGCGGGAAGCGCCGGCTCTCCCACACCGCGATCAATCCGATCACGACGAGGGCGCTGCCCGCGGCGCGGTCGGTCGTCACCATCGGCTACTGGGCACTTTCCACCTTCCCGATGGTGCGGACGACTTCGGCCAGCCGCGCCGCGTCCTTGGCCCACCACGCGTTGAACTCGTCGGCGTCCATGTACGCGATCGGCGTCTCCAGCTTGGCGTGGGAGTTCACGACCTCGGGTTCCTTCACGGCCTGGCGGGCCGCGTCGCGCAGGATCTTGATGACGTGGGGCGGCGTGTTCTTGGGCGCCAGCAGTCCGGCCCACGCCGTGTACTCCACGTCGTAGCCGAGCGACTTGAACGACGGCACCTCGGGATACGCGGCGACCGGCGCCGTTCCCGTGTGGGCGAGGAAGCGGAGCTTGCCGGCCTTGACCTGGGCGACCGCGAGGCTGGCCGGCGTCATGGTGATTTGCGAATGGCCGCCGAGGATCGCGTTCATCATGGGGCCGCCGCCGGTGGTCGGCAGGTGACGCATCTTGATCCCCGTCGCGTGCATGAACATCTCGATCGGCACGTGGGCGGCGCCGTAGAGTCCCGACGAGCTGAACACGATCTCGTTGGGACGCTTCTTGGCGTCCTCCACGAGGTCCTTGGCGGTCTTCCAGGGCATGTCGGTGCGGACGACCAACATGGACGGATCGGCGTTGATGCGGGCGATGCCGGTGAGCTGGTCGCGGGTGTACGTGGGCGGGCGGCCGAAGAGCTTGTCGACCTCGGGCAGCACCGACACGCTGACCAGCGCCATCAGCAGCGTGTGGCCGTCGGGCTTGCTGGACGCCACGAAATGGTTGCCGACCCCGCCGGCCGCGCCGGGCTTGTTGGCCACCACCACGGGATGCTTCAGGAGGCGCTCCAGGGCCGCCGCCACCGGCCGCGCCGTGTTGTCGGCGACGCCGCCGGGCGGAAACGCGACCACCATCGTGATCGCGCGGTTCGGATACTGTTCCTGGGCCGACGCCGTGCCTAAAAGCATGCTGGCGACGACCAGAGTCGCGCACAGAATTCGATGCATTGGCGGCTCCTTCCGAGGGTTCGCGCGAGACTAGCAGCCGCGCCGCGAGCGAGTCAAGGCGAGGGGATTCGTGGCATCCCGGCCGCCGGGTTCGGCATCATAAGACCTGTTAGACTGCGACGTGGAGGTCGGATCATGCAGAAGGCAGCCGGTGCGCCAGAGGTCACCCGGATCATCGACACCAGCCGCGTGGCCTTCCCGCTTCGCTGGGAGCTGAGCCTCGCCCCCCTGGTGCGGTTCTGGACCGAAAGGTTCGCCGGGGACCAGGGGCCGACCCGTGCGCTGCTGGGACACATCAAGGGCGAGATCGAGAGGTACCCGGAGCTGACCGGGGCGATCTCCGATTGCGGCACCCTCTCCGACTGCGGGGTCCTCGGCACCCACCGCGACCTGCTCGACCTCCTGATGGCGGTGGTGTTCGCCCCGGCGGCCTTCGAGCTCGAGTACGCGGCGGCCCTCGTGCCCTTCCAGCTCCGCAGCTTCTACGCCACCGATCCGGCGCGCCGCTTCCTGCTGGACGACGAGGGCTATCTCAAGGGGCGCGTCAACCTCGACGGGAACGTGATCGACGCGGCCCGGATCTTCACCGCGTACAAGCTCATCCTCCAGCGCATCTACAAGCTCGACGTGGAGGCGGAGCTGCCAATCATCATCACGGTGCCCGATCCCGACACTGGCCTCGACCGCCACTTCAAGGCGGCGTTCGACTACCGGTTCATCGACGTCGTCCCGGTCGGTGAGCCGCCGGCCCTGTCCGACGACGCGCTCCGCGGCATGCGGGCCACCCTGCTCGACCAGGAGCAGCTGCTCGCCACCCTGCCGCCCGACAAGTTCCTGTTCCGGGGCTTCGCGCTCTTCCGCGCGGCCGACGTGACCGAGCAGGAAGTGCTGTCCTCGATCAAGCGCGACCTCATCGATCGCGAGTCGATCGTGTCCACCGCGAAGTTCCAGAAGCTGCAAACGAAGGTGCGCACGCTGCTGCGCCGGCCCGAGGTGAACCTCGGGCTGGCCGCCCTCGCCGGCGACGAGGTGCTCTTCATCAACTACGGCGCGGACAAGAAGCTCAACTGCATCTTCGCCGACTCCGCGCACCGCAAGACGTCCGAGTTCGCGGGCACCATCTACGAGCGCGCCGTGCGCGAGCGCGTGCCGGTGTTCATCGACGACCTGGCCGTCAAGCCCGACCGCATGCCGATCGAAGACGAATCGCTCCAGGCGGGCATCCGGAACATCGTGGTCGCGCCGTTGATCTACCAGGACACGGTCATCGGCACGCTCGGCTTGAAGTCGCCGAACGTAGGGGACGTCGACAGCGGGCATCTGCCGCTTCTCGGGGAAGTGTTGCCGCTGTTCGCGATGGCCGTGCAGCGCAGCGTGGAGGAGCTGGACAACCGCATCCAGGCCTTCATCAAGGCCAAGGCCACCGCCATCCACCCCTCGGTGGACTGGCGCTTCCGCCAGGCCGCGCTGCGCACGATGGATCGGCGGCGCGCGGGCGGGCTCGACGTCCACCTCGACATGGAGCCGATCGTCTTCTCCGACGTGTATCCGCTCTACGCGCTGTCGGACATCCGCAGCTCCTCGACGCTCCGCGCCGAGGCGATCCAGGCGGACCTTCGATCGCAGCTGCAGATCGCGCACGACGTGGTCCAGGCGGCCCACGCGGCCAAGGCACTCCCCGCCCTGCACGAGCTGATCTATCGCATCGGCCAGTACCGGACGGCGATCGAGGGTGGGCTCAACACCGGCGACGAGGTCGGGGTGATCGCGTTCCTGCGCAAGGAAGTCGAGGCGCTCTTCGGTCACCTCGAGACGTTCGGGCCGACGGTGCGCGACCGGGTCGAGGCCTACCGCGCGGCGCTCGATTCGCGGATCGGCGTGGTCTACGTCGAGCGCCGTCGCTTCGAGGAGAGCGTGGCCCAGCTCAGCGACGCGCTGTCCGCCTACATCGACCTCGAAGAGGGCGCGGCCCAGGAGATGTACCCGCACTACTTCGAGAAGCAGCAGACCGACGGCGTCGACTACCAGATCTACGTCGGCGCGTCGTTGAAGGAAGACGGCGCCTGGGACCCGATCTATCTCAAGAATCTCCGGATCTGGCAGCTCATGGTCACCTGCGGCGCGGCCCGGCGCGCCCACCAGCTGCGCGACACGTTGCCGCTGCCGCTGGAGACCACGCACCTGATCCTGCTCCAGCACACGCCGCTCTCGATCCGCTTCCGCTTCGACGAGAAGCGCTTCGACGTCGACGGCGCCTACGACATCCGCTACGCGATCGTCAAGAAGCGCATCGACAAGGCGCTGATCAACAACACCACCGAGCGCTTGACGCAACCCGGGAAGATCGCGATCGTCTACTCACAGCCGTCAGAAGCGCAGGAGTACCGGCGGTACCTGGACTACCTGCAGTCACTCGGCTATCTCAAGCCCGGCATCGAGGACGTCGAGCTGGAAGAGCTCCAGGGCGTCCACGGCCTCCGCGCGCTCCGCGTGGCCGTCGACCTCACGCGCCCCGAGATCGATCAGCCGCGCGCGCTGAGCGAGCTCGCCCAGCGCGCCGGCTGACCCCCGAAGTCGCGGCACCTCGTCTTCCGAGTCAGCGGCCAGGCGGAAGGTACCGCCCGAGCCGTGATAGTCTCGCGCCACCGATCAGGCGGCGGTGGCCGCGAGGAGGACGCGATGAGCACTCGGTTCTGGAGCCGGCGCGAGGTGCTGACGGTCGTTTCCTCAGCGGTGCTGGTCGCGGCCCAGGCGCGTTCCGCGGCCGCCCAGGCGGTCAAGTGGTCGGCGGGTACCGCGGCGCCGAAGTTGAAGGCGCCGGCCAACGCGACCGACTGCCACCACCACATCTACGACGCGAAGTACCCGGTCGATCCCAAGGCCACGCTGCGCCCGGGCGACGCGCTGGTGGAGGACTATCGCGCGTTCCAGAAGCGCATCGGGACGACACGCAACGTGCTCGTGCAGCCTTCGACGTACGGCACCGACAACCGGTGCCATCTCGATGCGCTGGCGGCGTTCGGGCCGACGGCCCGCATGGTCGCGGTGGTCAACGACAGCGTGTCGACCGAGGAGCTCAAGCGCATGCACGCGCTCGGCGTGCGGGGCATCCGCTTCAATCTGGCGCAGGTGGGCGCCACGACTGCCGAGATGATCGAGCCGCTGTCGAAGCGGGTCAATGACCTCGGCTGGCACATCCAGATCAACGCGCCGGCCGCCAAGATCATGGAGATCATGCCGATCCTCGAGCGCGCGGCCTCGCCGATCGTCTTCGATCACCTCGCGCACATTCCGCAGCCCGACGGGGTCAACCATCCGCTCTACGCCAGGGTCCGGGCGCTCATGGACAAGGGCCGGACGTGGGTCAAGCTGTCCGGCGCTTACGCGGACACCAAGGTGGGGCCGCCGACCTATGCGGACTCCAGCGCGGTCGCCCGCGCGTACGCGAAGGCGGCGCCCGAGCGATGCGTGTGGGGCAGCGACTGGCCGCACCCCAGCGAGCAGCGCAAAGAGTTGCCGGATGACGCCGTGCTCTTCGACCTGCTCTCCGACTGGGTGCCCGACGAGAAAGCGCGCCATCGGGTCCTCGTAGAGAATCCGTCGATTCTCTACGATTTTCCGAAAGGCGCGTGACCTTGAGGGGGAGAACGATGCTCGGACGCAGAACGTTCTTGTCGCTCGTGGCCGGTAGTTTTGCCGTACCCCAACTTGCCGCCGCACAACAGGCGTCTCGCAAGGTTGCGCTCTACGCCAACGTGGGGGCCGACCTCACTCACTACGATGTGGACGTGGCGGGCCAAGCGCTGATCAAGCAGGCCACGGTCACGCTGCCCGCGGGCGTGCAGTACGCATGGCCGCACGCGTCGCGACGCTACCTGTACGTCGCGACCAGTAGCAGCGCTTCGGGGTACGGGCCGGCCGGGACCGAGCATCACGTCACCGCGTTTCGTATCGACCCGGCGAGCGGCGCGCTCACGCGGCACGGCGAGCCGATCCGGCTGCCCACGCGCCCGATCCACATGACCACGGACATTCCCTCGGAGAACATCCTGGTCGCGTTCAACAATCCGAGCGCGCTGCGTGTCTATCGCATCAACAAGGACTTCACGCCGGGCGAAGAGGTGAAACAGCCGGGCGCCATCGCCGCCGGGATCTTCGCGCACCAGGTGCGCGTGACCCCCGACAACCGGCAGGCCGTCCTGGTGACCCGCGGCAACGAAGTAACACCCACCAAGGCGGAAGATCCGGGCGCGCTGAAGGTCTTCGACTACAAGAACGGCGTGCTGACCAACGCCGTGTCCATCGCCCCCAACGGCGGCCGAGAGTTCGGGCCGCGGCATCTGGATTTCCATCCGACCAAACCCTGGATGTACGTGTCGATCGAGACACAGAACAAGATGTACACCTACAAGATGGACGGCGGTCGGATCCATCCGGAGATCGCGTTCCGCGCGGAGACTCTGGCCGAGCCGAACAACATCCGGTCGCGTCAGGCGGCGGGCACGGTGCACGTGCATCCCAACGGCCGCTTCCTGTACGGGGCGAATCGCGCCCAGGACACGATCGACGTCGGCGGCAAGAAGGTGTTCAAGGGCGGCGAAAACGGCATCGCCGTGTATTCGATCAACCAGTCCACCGGCGAGCCCACGCTCATTCAGAACGTCGAAACTCGCGCGATCCATCCGCGCACGTTTCACATCGACCCCAGCGGCCGCCTGCTAGTCGCCCAGCACAATCTGCCGGTGAATGTCAGAGACGGCGACGCGATACGGACGCTGCCCGCCGGCCTGTCCGTGCTGAGCATCGGCGACGACGGCAAACTCACGTTCGTGCGCAAGTACGACGTCGAGGTCGGCGACAAGCTCATGTTCTGGATGGGCATGGTGTCGCTGTAAGCTGCGGTCACGCGCGTCCAGAAGGCGGCCGTCGCGCGGTCAATGGGACCGCTCGTGCTAAGTTGATCAGCTGCGCTCTGATCCCACCACGCTGACGAAGCTCACGCACTCGCCGGGGGCGCCGCCGAGGTTGTGGGTGAGCGCGAGGTTGCGGCCGCGGGAGACCGACGCGATCTGACGCTTGCCGGCCTCGCCGCGGAGCTGGAGCCAGCACTCGAAGAGCATGCGCAGGCCGGAGGCGCCGATGGGGTGGCCGAAGGACTTCAGGCCGCCGTCGGGGTTCACGGCCAGCTCGCCGTCGAGATCGAACGCGCCGGACAGCACTTCCTTCCAACCGGTGCCGCGGGCCGCGAAGCCGAGGTCTTCCATCAGCACCAGCTCGGTCGGGGTGAAGCAGTCGTGGACCTCGGCCATCGCCAGCTCCTGGCGCGGGTCCTTGATGCCGGCCTGAGCGTAGGCGTCGGCGGCGGACGCGACGACCTCGGGGAACGTCGTGTAGTCGTAGTCGGGATCCATCGGCCCCGCGCCGGGGCCGGCGACGAACGACAGCGCCTTCACCCACAGCGGACGGTCGGTGTACCGGTGAGCGTCCTCGGCGCGCACGATGATCGCCGCCGCGCTGCCGTCGGACACGCCGGAGCAGTCGAAGATCCCGAGCGCGCCGGCGACCAGCGGCGAGCACGCGATGGTCTCCTTCGGCACTTCCTTGCGGAACTGGGCGCGCGGGTTGAGCGCGCCGTTCTTGTGGTTCTTCCAGGCGATGCGGGTCATGACTTCCTTCAGCTGCTCGTCGGAGACCCCGAACTTCTTGGCGTACGACGGCGCGAGCAGGCTGAACGTGGCGGGCGCGGTCAGCGGCACCGCGGTGCCGTCGCCGACCCCGCGCGAGCCCGGAAGCCCGGAGACGCCGGAGTCCTTCAACTTCTCGACCCCGATGGCCATGGCGACGTCGTAGGCGCCGCACGCCACCGCGTAGCAGGCGTTGCGGAACGCCTCCGAGCCGGTCGCGCAGAAGTTCTCGACGCGCGTCACCGGCTTGTAATCGAGCTTGAGCGGACGGCTGAGGGTGAGCCCGCTGTTGCCGGAGAAGAGCGTGCCGAGCCAGAACGCGTCGACGTCGCGGATGGTGATCCCCGCGGAGGCGACCGCGTCCTTGGCGGCGTCGATCAAGAGGTCGTTGGCGCCCTTGTCCCACCGCTCGCCGAACGGCGTGCACCCCATCCCCACGATCGCCACCCGATCCCGGATCCCGTTGCTCGCCATCGCATCCTCCCCTCAACCGTCGTTGGCCACCAGCATGGTAACGGGACCGCGCGCCGTCATCAAATGGTTGATGGACGCCTCCGGCTCGAAAAACCCAGCACCTACGAGCGGGTCACCCGTAGGCGCTGGAGTGCTTGCGGGGCTGGTCGCTACTTCTGGCTCTTCGGTACGACGACCACCGGTGAGGCCTGGGTCTGGTTGTTCGAGGCGTCGGTGGCGGTATAGGTGACGGTGTAGGTGCGCCCGTTTCCGCCGCCCGAGCGCTCGGCCCGCAGGCTGAAGGACGTGTCCGGCGTTCCGAGCTGCGCGTTCTGGATGTCGTTGGCGGTGTCCCCGTCACCCAACCCGTTATCCGGCTCGTTGCTGACGATCGAGGTGAGCACGAAGCTCGGGTTGGGACAGTTGTCCTGCACGGTGACGTGCGCCGCGATGTTGGCCAGCTTGTGGTTGGGCGGCCACAGCAGATTCGGCTCGAGCGACGCGGTGATCGTGGGAGGCGTGACGTCCGAGACCGCGGCCTGGGCCTGCTGCGACGTGCTGAGACCGCACGCGTCGACGCCGGTCACCTTGATGAAGACGACGGCCGGCGAGCTGACCACGTCGGAGACGAGGACGCTGCCCGAGACCGAGACCGTCATCGGATCGACCTGGACGGCGTTGAACGCGACCGGTCCGAGCGTGAAGTTGTTGGCCTGCTTGATGACCTGGACGGTAACGTCACCCGCCTTGGTGGCGCAGTCGTCGGCGACGGAGGCCGTGAAGTTCACGGTGAACTGGCAGGCGTTGTTCACCACGCCGCCCGTGGCCTGGACGGCCACGGTGGGCGCGTGCTTGACGACCGAGAAGTTGTCGTCGGAGATGTCGAAGAAGACGTTGCCGGCGCCCTCGGCCTTGACGCGCGCCAGGGCCGTCGTCGTGCACGGCGCGACGGTATTGGCGGCGCCGTTGTTCGGCTGGTTGGCGAGGAGCGAGCTGAAGTTGTTGCCGCCGTCCTCGGAGAACAGCAGGTTCACGTTGGCGGCCACGCTCCCCCCGCCGACGGTCCAGGTGACCGGCATCTGACAGCCGGCGCCGAAGACCTCGCCGCCGTTCGGGCTGGTGATGAAGAACGGGTCGCCGTTCACCGTGATCAGGGCGCCGTCGTAGGCGACGCCGCCGCCCCCGGCGCGATTATCGCGGGCCGTGAGCCTGAAGTTCAGGGTGCGGTCCGTGGTCGGAAGGATCTCCCCCTTGGTCTGCGTGTTGTTGAGGATGTCGGACAGCGTGGGGAACGTGCGCGAGGCGCTCCCGGTCGGCGGGACGGAGCGGAAGATCGGGCCCTCGCCCGTGTCGGTGTCGATGGGCCGCCGATTGGCGGCCACGTCGAACTGTTCCCACGCGAAGGTCAGCGGGTCACCGTCGGGATCGATCGCCGAGCCGATCAGGGTGAACGGAGTGTCGCGGGGGATGGTGTAGTCACCACCGGCATTGACCACGGGCGTGCTGTTCCCGGTGGCGAGCACGGTCCCGCACGTCGAGCCGGGTCCGCTCGTGGTGTTGTCGACGATCTCGTCGAAGCTCCGGGTGTGATAGTAGCGGCCGGCGGGCAGCGCCGGAGTGGTCGTGACGTTGTCGCTGCCGCAGTTCCCGCGGTAAGACATGATGGTCGTTCCGCTGCCCGGCTCGAACGCGCTTGGTTGATTGAACTCGATCGCCGTGCAGCCCCCCGCCTGCCCGCTCCACGTGTGCCGCGCGCCCAGCTGGTGTCCCATCTCGTGCGCGAGAAGCCCCGTCGAGCCGCCGGGAAGCACGTTGGCGGTGTTGATCAGCCCCGCGCCCCTGGCCTTGTCGGGCTGACAGAGCACGTACCACGCGCAGCCGTTGCCCCCGCCGGAGCCGAAGACGAAGCCGATGTCGTAGTCGGCGACGTTGACGACGGCGTTGATGGCGGCTGGGTTCTCGTCGCGGAGACCGCAGGCGGTGGCGCCGGCAGTGTACGGATCGGTGTCGGGGTCCGAGTTGAGGATCGCGAAGTCGAGGCGAAGTCGGACCGCCACCTCGGCCTCGAACACCGCGTTCGCGTTGTTCACCTCGGCCACGATCGTGGCGAGGACGTCGAGGGCGCCGCCGGCTCCGACCCGCGCCTGGTAATACTCCCCGGTCGTCGCGACGGCGAGCCGGTACCGGCGCAGCTCGCTGCCCGTCGCGGCCCGGGTGCCGACGTGAAGCGCCTTGTGGACGTGGGCCTTGAGCGCCGGACCAGGCGGGTTCGGATCGATCTGCTCGTCGGCCGGATGGATCCAGTCCTCGGCGCCATCGGTGCGGTCTTCGTTGC
>Ga0193725_1000024_pt1 | contig 51847 bp, 51 predicted proteins | sample H2a2metaG_FD_143058 | JGI IMG/M metagenome (GOLD analysis project Ga0193725, IMG submission 143058) | Soil microbial communities from a riparian zone of the East river system, Colorado, United States - H2a2 | ecosystem: Environmental > Terrestrial > Soil > Riparian zone | place: USA: East River... | reverse complement strand
TCAAAGCCGGGGGCGCGCGCCATCTCCACCGCCACCAACCCCGTCACAGCCGCCTCCTCGATAGATGCGACCGCTACTTCTCCTGCTGCTCGCCGGAACGATGGCGGCCCTGACTCCAGCCGCGCATGCGAGCCCGCCCGACCAGACCTGGATCGCCGGCCTCAACGACAACGCGGATTGCGACGATGCGGTCCTCGCGAGCATCGCGTCTGGTCCGTCGTCCACGATCGCGATCTATCGCTTCGTCGTCGGGCAGCAGTCAAGGTCTTTCCATTCACCGTAGGGGCGGGTTCTCTGGGTACCTCCCGCGCAAGGCCGAGGGCTTTCGTCCGTCGTGACGAGATCGGACGGCGGGTATGGCACACACACCTCCCTGAAAGATTCGATCGAGCAGCTGCTGCGCTCCGGCCACTGCCGTGCGTGCGTCAAGTATTTGCTCTGGTACGAGAGGCCCTCGGCGGCCGAGGTCGATGTCATCGCGTCTCAGAGTTGGGCGTTGAAGGGATATTGCGTTCGGTGTGAAACCGATCGCGAGACGCTCACGAGCCCTGGCAAGGGCTCCAGTGTCAAGGATCTGGTTCCGTGGGGTTGCTCGGTTTTTGTGTTTGTCCTCCTATTGCTCCTTGACGCGATTGGGCGCGGCAACATTTGGACCGTCGCCTGCATAATCATCGTAGCCGCCGCGCTCCTGGTGTTTCTTGGCTGGCAAGCGGCGCGTGAGGATCGATACGAGAAGGTACATCGTGATGAAACCGCCAGGAGACTATGCGCCTTAGCTCTCTCCGGGAGCTCTATGGCAAACACGTATCCTGTCCTTGGCCTGTATCTTCGTCCGTTTTTCGCCGACGGCAAGATCCGCGATGGAATGGAGCCCCAGGACCCCCTCTACCGAACCGCCGCCCAGCCCCCCGGTCTTGGAACGGGAACTCGCGCGGCTCCAAGATGTCGGCCTGGCGGTTGTCGCGCTCGGTCTGAACGATCAGAGCCTGCACCTCGGCAACGTACCGGTGGACAAAGGGAATTGGAAACATGTGATTCGACGGATGGTTGATGCAGCCGCCATCATTGTTGTGATGCCAAGTGATACTCGTGGAACGGCGTGGGAACTCGACCGCATCGTCCTATCCGGCGCTCTTGTGAAGACAGTGTTCGTGATGGCGCCCACGTCTGGGACCGATGGGCGCGTCGGAACTCAGTGGAATGCCGCCGCGAGCCGGATTGCCTTTAACGTGAAACTTCCACCCTACGATCAAGGCGGGTGTCTATTGGTCTTCAACAACAATGGAACGGTTCGCGTCCGTGAGGAGCTGCGTGGAGACCTCAGAAACTTCAGATCGGCGCTCCGCCGCATACTGCGTATCCTACAACCGTCGCTCTTTTGAGCCTTCCTCAATGCCAGCAGACTCTGTGCCGTGAGACTCGCCCTGACTTTGACTGGGACACGTGGGAGGGCACCCCGAACATTCAGAGACGGCGAAGCGGGGACGGACGTCCGGCCGTGATGGTTGTAGAGGACACGCCGGCCGCCGACGCAATCAGAGCGGCGTTGATGACCTTGAACGGCTCACTGTAGCCGCCTCAACGTTCGAGTAGCGAACCCCGCCTGATGTCACGGGCGGGGAACCACCACTGCCCCTCCGACCGACCGCTGGTCTGCCTGCGGGTGACCTGTGGACGAGAATCGGAGGGGTGGTGGGTGGGCGATCGAAAGTGCTGGCCCCCCCTCCTGCGGTGTCCTGTCTGCTGGCGAGATGACATGCCCGATCAACGCAGCCGACTGCTACGTGCATGTTAACAAGGCACTCACTGTCCGCCAGGACATGAAGAGACACCGATGCAAAACCCCTTGATGCCTCCCGACCCACAGCACACTTCGACAACGCCGATGCAGGCCGTGAACCGACACTGGTTGGGTTCCGGCGGCGGAGCAAACTTGCTCACGAAATCAGGGCCACGGCGGCCACGGTCGAGGCTCTCTAGTTCCTGCGGGGTCAGGCTCTTGACGGCAGCACCACGAATGGCGCTGTGCCAGCCCCAATGGTCGACATAGTGGCGATAGAGCTTGTCGTCTGTGTGCGGGATCAGCAGACCTCCTGGCTGCGGAGGTTGCGAGGGCTCTGTCTTCATGAGGAACGGGGTGACGCGATTATCGCAGTGGACATGTGCCGCAATGGGAGTTTTCGCCAACGTCGGACCCCACTCTTCTGTTTTCACGTGACGAAGCTCAACAAGATTCCACCGCGCGAGCAACTCAACACAACCGAGAGCATAAGACTCTCCTCGATCTTGAAAGACTGCTACGACCGGCTGGCCGGCCGTAGTGATCAAATAACTTGGAGGTTGGCCGTGAACACCGGTGGGGGAAAGCGAAGCCAGAGCGAACGTCGTCAGGGCTACCAAGAGTGCTCGCGACATTGTTTCGTCCCCCGTTTGTGTTGCCCAGATAGTTCGACGCCATGATCGCCGCCAGCATCTTCAACGGCACCCCTCGTCCGTAGCTCCGCCCAACGCTCCAGTTCGCATGCCCGGTGATCGAGTCGTTGTGTTCCTCGGGCATCACCGCCCCAGGCTACCCAGTCTATCCTTTTCGTACCCTCTTGCGATACCCCACGGTCTCCATGTGGAGACTTCGGTCGGGAACTACCAGATTGCGATGGGCAGGATAGTCACCTTCCGTACTCGGTCAGACGGAGATTCAACCGTCTCGATCACACCGAACAGAGTTATGGACGCGAAGTCACAAGACGGTGTGCCTATTGCTAGGCAATGACGAACGTGACCAGCAAAATCTGCCGGGTTCAAGCGACCCGAAAGCCTAACCACAAGTGGCCCTCGCGCTGTCGCTGCTAGCTCGGCCGTCCCCTTGCCAGGCAGGACAGATATTCCACCGTGAAAGAACATCGGCCGTCGATCTCGGAGTTTAAGTGTCTTCTCCTCCCAGAGAGCAATTTCACCCTGGATCAGCTGACTCTCCTGTGTTGCCGAAAGAACGACGCCCCGTTTCTTGAGCCCGTCAATGAGCGCGCGGTGTTCGTAGTTGTCGTCAACCGCTTCGAACAGTTGTACAGCCCCTCTGTCGCGCCGAAACTTCTCGATCAACCTAACTGTCGCAGCAATCGGCGTCAGGGAGGGCGCTGTGCGGATCGCACTCGTTTCTGAGCCGACCTTTTCTTCTCGTCCCAGTGAACCAACGTTCGGCACCGTGGCCGTGGCAGTCGATGTCGACTCGGAGAGGCGTTTGCTTGTCTCAGTGGTTAACGTGAGGGTATCGTGCAATGCAGCATACTGTTCGAGCGCTTGTTGCCGGTCAACGTAGAGGAAAGTCCCAGACGGTGGGGGAAGGACCCCCCACAACCCTGGCACTGGTAGATCCGCAATGTCCCGTGAAACGGCCGCTAGACGCCGCGCGACGTCTTCGAGGCTCCAGTATTCACCTTTAACGAACGGAAGGCTCAGTAGGGTGATGCAGCTCAGGAAGCCGGCGAGAAGAACGAGCTTGCGAGGCGGCCGAGGTATGAGGTCGGTCTCGTGCCCAGCGGCACGCCTTATCAGGGAGGACATAGCCCATGCTAGCAAGGCGAGCACCAGTCCAATTGCCACTGCACCTGCTGGCGTGAACGATGTCAGTGTCTGCCCTAAAGCAGAGACCCCCTCTTCCCAGTACCAGAAATGAGCGATGCCTCCGCCCAGCAAGAACCTCTTCCACCACTGTGGGTACGTCGAAGCTCCAATGATGAAGTAAAACGCTATCGCAACACCTAGCCACAGAAGAAGCGCGGCAATTGTTCTCTTCGTTGCAGTCACGCTACCTCCTGACTCGCGGCGGCGGCTCTACGTGCGTTGCAGGATCTCCACAGGGAAGGTGACTCGCGCCATGCTCTCCGCCAGCACTTCAGAGGCACACCCCTTCCGTAGCTGCGCCCCACTGAACTGCTAGAGTGCCCCGTGATCGCGTCGTGGTGCTCCTCCGGCATCACCGCACGGGCCGCATCCTTCCACCCATGGCGGAAACTGTGGAACGTCTTCCGCCTGTCCGTGACGCCAAGTTCGCGCGCGTGCTTCCCCCAGAACTTCGACCAGGCAGCCGTGAGTGAGCCGTAGCTCGTGGCTCGAAGCTCAGGGAACAGCCGCTCATGGGCGGCCCCTCGCTGCGTCATCACAAACGTCAGGAATCCCAGCCTGACCAGTTCAGGGTGAATCGGGATGCGTCTGCGAGACGATCGGGTCTTGACCCGCTTGCCGTCGCCCGGTTCGATCGCGAGGAATGGCACGTCGTCTTCCACGCGCATGTCGGACACCCGAAGCTGACCAAGCTCCTCCAGGCGTGCCCCTGTGTACAGCGCAAGCCAAGGCAGCCAGGTATCCGCAGGGCGTTCGACCGAGGACCGGGCTCCGGCTGGTTTCCCCTTGCGAGCGTCACAGGCGTCCCGGCTGAAGAGCTTTTCGAGATCCTCGGCGCTGTACGGCTGCCTCCCCTCATCGGGGTCCACCTTGACGCTCACCGTAATTCCCTCGGCCGGAGTCGTGGTGAGGTAGCCTTCGCGCTTCCCCCAGGACAGCACTGCGCGGAGCGCGTTCAGCCACTTCTGGACCGTCGCGGGCGCCATGGTGTTCCCGGTTCGCTTCGACGTCGTCGTGAGCAGCGCCGTCTTGAAGTTTCTGACGTGAGCCTGCGTCACGGCGCGGGAAGGCAGATCTCCACCGACGCTCTCAAGGAAGCGCCGACAGACCAGTTCCCATTCGTTCTTGGTTTTTGCCGGGAGCTTCCGCTCCGCGTAGTACCGCTCGAACAGAATCGTCACGGGCGGGTTGTCCGCTCCACCATCCTCGTCGCGCCGGAGCAGCGCCTTGAGCACCGCGCGCCGGCCTGGATCAAGTTTCCGCTCCCCCGCCTCGTCGTCCTCCAGCAGCATCGTGATGTGACTGTCGAGGGCCTCTTCGGCGTCAAGATCAGGGGGACTCTGCGCGCTGTCCTGTTTCCAATGCTGAACGGCTCGATAGGCCAACACTGCGGGATTCCGTCCCCGCTTCAGCTTCCTTGATTTCGCGCTCGACCTCAGCGGAGATTTTCGAGAGGCGACGCTGCGCGACTGCAAGGTCTCCCATACCGAGACTGATCTTCCATTCGCGCTTCGCGACGATCGAGCGAAGGCGTGGAGGAACCGCTCGTCGATAGACGTACACGCTCTTGCGAAGGACCAAGCCGGGCATCTGGACGAGCATAGCCTTGTACCACTCCTTGTACCAGCGGAGCGGCGCGAAGGCCTGTGAACACAGGTATTTCGAGTAGTTAGGGGGAGGTGGTGACCCCGGCGGGATTCGAACCCGCGGTCTCGACCTTGAAAGGGTCGCGTCCTGGGCCAGGCTAGACGACGGGGTCAGCCACGACAGTATACCCGACGGATCGCACGGAGAGCCGCGACACGATCGTGCGGCGACGAGCCGCTCGAAACACGCGCGAGGCGTTGGGCACGCTCCGGCTCACGCCGGAGCGTGCCGCGAATACCGAACGACGACCTACGCGGGGTGCACCGACGTGCGGACCTCGACGGTGTCGTTGACCTTGTAGCGTGAGGCGGTCGGGACGCGGACCGTCACCGGGCCGCGTGCGGACTCGATGGTGATGGCGCCGGCGGGGTCGACGGCGACGACGCGGCCCATCACGATCGCGTAGTCACCCGGCTCGGTGCGCGGCGACGCGCTGGGAGAGATCGGGATCGGCGGCGGGGCGGAGATGACTCCGGTCGGCCCGGGCTGGACCATCATGACGTCCATCGGCTGCACGCGGACGTGGACGCGCACGTTGCTGCCCTGGGTGAACGTCATGCCGTCGGTCGCGCGCCAGATCTGGATCGCGCCCTGCGGGGTGTTCACGACGAGCTTGCCCGCGGGATCGACGATGGCGACGGTGCCGGTGAGCTGCATCTCGTCAGCGGGGCCGCGCGGCAGCACCGTGGACGGGCCTTCCACCATCACGACCGGCAGCGCCTTGGGCGGGGCCAGCGTGCCCATGATGGTCTTGGTCGAGTGCAGCTGCAGGCCGATCAGCTGGTCCGGCGTGACGTTCACGCGGATGTCGCGCCCGGCCTGGCGGAGCGTCACCGTGTTCTCCTGCTCGTCCCACGTCCACACCTCGCCGGTGAACGCGGTCGAGCCCGGCAGCGGCGCCGTCGACGCGCACCCGGCCACCAGGGTCGCGGCTACGAAAACGGAAATCGTGAGAAACGTCGTGAAGGCCTTCATGGTTATCCTCCTTGGGAGAATGTTCTCCGGGCTGGGGAAAAACATTTGCCCTCCTGGGCGGTGCGCCGGACGCGATGGAACGAGATACAAGACGAGTGCCAGGCCTCTTGACGTTCCGAGACAACGCGACATCATGATGAAGATAGCGCGGACCTCCCGATGATCGGATCAAAAAAGGAGGAAGATCATGAGGTTCAAGACCCTGGCCTTCGCGTGCGTGCTCGTCGCCGGCGCCGCCGCCGTCGCACACGGGGCGGCCCTGCTCACACCGCTCGTGGTGGACGGTGAACGTTACTTCACCCTGGAGTGGCAAGCCGCTGACACCAACGGTCGCCCCGTCGTTCACGGTCGGATCCGCAACGAGTACGGCTTCTCGGCGCGGAAGGTCCGCCTGCTGGTCAACAGCCTGGACGCCGCCGGCGCCGTCATCGCCCAGACGATCGCCTACGTGCCGCTCGAGGTGCCTCCGGGAACGGGCGCCTACTTCGAAGCGCGCCTGCCTGCCCGCGCGGCAAGCTATCGGGTGTCGATCTTCCAGTGGGAGTGGGTGCAGAGCGGCGGGGGCGACACCGTCCGCTGAGGCCGCCCGCGGGGGAACCGCGGGTTATCCGGCCTGCTGGCCGAAGCCCTGACGGAAGGACGAGATCCGTACGCGGAAGCTGGCGGCGGTCTGCGCCGCGGGGATGCTGATCGTGAACGGCACGATGCCGCGCGGCGGAATCGACGGGCTCACGAACGACAGTCCCCGCCCCAGCACCTTGCCGCTCGCGTCGAGGGCCTCGGCGCTCACGTAGACGTCGAAGACGTCCACGCTGCTCTCGTTGAGCACCCGGCCGCTGACCCGGGCCGGGCCCGCGCCGCCACGCTCCACCGTGTAGGCGAGATGGAGCGGCGCCTGCGCGCGCCCGAGATCCGGAAGCAACCCGAGCACGGCGGCCACGACGGTGAAGAGCGCGCGCCGACGCCCGATGCGGGTCGACCCCTTCCCAGGCATGCGTGTCACTGTACTACAACGCCCAGCGCGGAGAGCCCTGCTCAGCGCGGCAAGTTCTGACAGCCGCTCAGGCAGACGAACCCATCGCTCAGCAGTGATCCGGCGCACTGTTGCTCGAGGTCGAACGTGGTCAGCGCCGGGAATGGACGCGCTCGCGGCACGTCGGTGCCTGGGCCGGGATTCGGCACTTCGTAGACCAGCCGCTCCGCTTCGAGCGTGCAGTTCACCCGCTCGTTGGTGGCGGGATGCTCCAGCACGATCGGGGTGACGCAGCCCGCGATGAGCATCCCCACCACGACCGCGATCCCCACGCGTCGCATCGCCGTGTATTCTACAACCGCCATGGCTCCCCGCCGGCTCGCCGTCGTATCGCTCCCCCTCCTCTGCTGCGTCGCGACGCTCCTGGCGGCGTGCGCGAGTAGCCAGGAGTGGATCTACGAAAAGCCTCGCATGACGCCCGCCTCGCTCGAACGCGACAAGCGGGCGTGCCGCAAGGTGGCCCCCTCACGCAGCCTGCTGCGGACGCTCCAGGAAGACAAGGTCGAGCGCGAGGCGTTCAACCGGTGCATGGAGAAGCAGGGCTACACCATCACGGTCGTGGATCGGCCCTGAGGGCCGGCGCTCACTCGGGGAGCAAACGCAGCGCGAGCACGCTCAGGAGCTGGAGTCCGAAGAGGCGCAGGTGCACGGCCTCGACGGCGTAGGCGAGGAAGACCTCGTCGGCGAGCGCGAAGGTGGCCCAGAGGGACAGGCCCACCACGAAGGCCACGAGGCCGCCGCGCCCGCCGGCCGCCCAGGCCCGCCAGAAGAGCACGCCCGCGAGGGCCTCCCACGCGATCACCCCGAGGAACATGAGGCCGACGATGGCGACCGGCGTGGCGTGCACGGCGGTGACCTTGAGCATCAGCTCCCAGTTCCCCGAGCTGAACGTCCATCCCGAGGGCAGCACGCGGCCGGCCTTGAGCGCGTCGCAGATGTTGGTGATCAGCACGATGGTGAACCAGGCGGCCCAGAAGAGCAGGACCCCGCTCTTGAGTGTTCTCCACGAGGCGAGCCGAGCCAGCATGACCCGGACAGCTTAACCTAAATGATGGGGGGGCCAGAAATGGCCCCCCCAAACCCCCCAATTCGCGTATCGCCCCGGCTGCGCCGGGGCGCTCCTGAAAATTTACGTACTCCCGCTCAGTCCGAGCCGGGGTGCTCCTGAAAATTTACGTACTCCCGCTCAGTCCGAGCCGGGGTGCTCCTGAAAATTTACGTACTCCCGCTCAGTCCGAGCCGGGGTGCTCCTGAAAATTTACGTACTCCCGCTCAGTCCGAGCCGGGGCTCCGAAAATGTGCGTACTCCCGCCCGGTCCGAGCCGGGGCGCTCCTGGCAGTTCGCGTACTACCGGCGGCCGCTTGCGAGCTTGAGGGATTCCGGCAGGGTGCGCAGGCGCGCCATTGCCACGATGCCGAGGAACGGGCCGGGGGCGAGCGCGGCGAATCCCCAGCGCCAGCCGACGTGCTGGGCGACCAGCGGGATCAGCCAGATCGAGGCGATCGTGATCGCGAACCCCACGCACGTCTGCGTCGTGAGCGCGGTGCCGACGTAGGCCGGCGGCGACAGCTCGGTGATCGCCGTCGAGAACTGCGCGGAGTCGGCGATGACGGTGATCCCCCACCCGATCGCCACCGCCAGCGTCAGGGAGGGGGCGCCGCCGAACGTGAGGCCGATGGCGAGCGCGCTGAGCCCGCTCATCGCCATCGCGAGCATCGTCTCGGTCGTGCGCCCCCACCGGTCGGCCAGCATCCCGCCGAGCCAGCACCCGAGCGCTCCGGCGGCGATCACCACGAACGTCGCCACACTCGCGTTGAGCCCCGCGTAGGTGCCGCCGCCGCGCGCGGCCAGGCTGTCGGCGAGGAAGGCGCCGATCCACGCCCACATCGCGTAGAGCTCCCACATATGCCCGAAGTATCCCAAGCACGCCAGCCGCGCCCCGCGCTCGCGGAAGATCGCCGCCGCCATGCGCACGTCGAACCGCGCGGCCGGAAATCGATACGGCCCCTCGTCCACGAACCGCGCCACGATCACGGCGGCGGCCAGCGCGAGGACCGAGGCGGCGAGCAGGACGTGCCGCCACGGCAGGTCGGTCATCCCCCGGATCAGGTGTGGCGTCGCCGAGCCGACCGTGAGGGCGCCGATCAGGATCCCGATGGCGAGACCGCGCCCCTCGCGAAACCACGTGGCCATGATCTTCATGGCCGGCGGATAGGCCCCGGCCAGGCTGACGCCGGTGAGGAATCGCAGCACGAGGGCGGGCACGAGAGAATCCACGCAGAGCGCGACCGCGGCGTTGGCCAGGGCGCCGGCCGCCGCGCTGACCACCATCAGCCGCCGCGCCGGCCAGACGTCCGGCAGGTTGCCGAGGGCGCTCCCCAGCGTGCCCACGATGAACCCGAGCTGCACCGCGTTGGTGAGCCAGGCCCGCCCGACGTCGCCCAGCCGCCACTCCCGCACGAGCGCGGGCAAGACGGCCGAAGCGCTGAACCACAGGGAGAGCGCGAGCAGCTCGGCGATCGACAACCACGCGAGCTGCCGCCAGCGACCGTTCACGGAGGGTGATGATACCGGCATCGACGCGGCGGGGCGTCGAGGGGGGCCGGGCCGGCGCCCCTTGACAATGGGTGGGAGTCTTCGTCTACCATCTCGGCAGATTCCGAGCCGGGAGGCCCACCGATCGATCCCGGTACCGAGGTGATCCCATGACATGGCTCACGTTCCTGGTGGCCGTCGGTTTCCTGTTCGTGCCGTCGGTGTCCATGGCGGCGGCGCAACCGGAGACGCTCCGTCTCCGGTCCTCCTTCGTCAACTCCGCCGGCGAGCTCACCGCGGTCGTCCAATTCCCGCCCGGCGCGGTCCCCAAATCGTCGGACTTCGGCCTCCTGATCGACGACAAGCCGGTCGCGACCGCCAAGGAGACGCAGGACCAGCGATTGAATCTCCTGTTCCTGGTCGACGTGAGCGGCTCGATGAACGGCGCGCCCATGAACGACATCAAGAGCGCGCTCCCCGCGTTCCTGAAGAACACGCGCCGTCAGGATCAGTTCGCCCTCACGTTCTTTGGCGACAAGGAGCGGCCCGCGGTCTCGTTCGAGCAGCCGCGCGACGCGATCGCGGCCGCGCTGCAACTGGCGGACGCCAAGGACAAGCAGACGAGACTCTATCAGGCTCTCTACAACACGCTCCGAGAGGGCTTCAAGGACGATCCCCAGATACGGCGGATCATCGTCGTCCTCACCGACGGCAAGGACGAAGGCAGCGCGCCGACGCTCGACCAGGTCGTCAACGAATCCCAGGCCAGATCCATCCCGATCTACACCATATTCCGGGGGAAAACCGGGCGACCTTACGAAGACGTGCTTTCCGGCCTGGCCAGCGCGACCACCGGCACGGGGTACAGGAACGAGGTCGTGACCGTGACCGCACTCGATCAGATCTACCAGCTCGAAACCAACTCGGCGACCGTCCGTTTTTCCTATAACGCGGACCCGAGCGGGCGCGCCACCCAGAACGCGGCGATCGCGCTCAAACGTCCGAACGGGGCGGTCCTGCTGGCCAAGCTCTCGGACAAGATCCCCGCGCTCCTCGTGACGACGAAGATTGAGCCGCGGAAGAAGTGGTGGCAGGATTGGTGGCCACTGAATTGGTGGCCACTGAATTGGTGGCCACTGAATTGGTGGTCACTGATCCTCCTGCTGGCCCTCCTGGCCTTGCTGGTCATCGGAGCCGCGCTCTTGTTCCGGCGTCGTCGCACGCCGATAACGACAAGCACGACGGCAGAACCCATCGGGCGCGTGGCGCCACGCCCCATCACAACCAGGACGGCCGACGAGCCGGCCGCCCCTCCGCGCCGCGAGACCGTGATCATCGGCCAGTACTTCCCCGCTCCGACGAGCGGACAGCCGGCCGCGATCCTTCGCGGCATCGCCGGCCCCGCGACGGGGCAGGAGCACGCCGTGGACCGGGAATTCCTTTCCATCGGCGCCGGCGCCGCGAACGACCTGCGGCTGACCCGGGACGAGTACGTGTCCGGCGAGCACGCGTATCTCCGCTACGAGCAAGGGAGCCTCTTCATCTTCGACAAGGCGTCGAGAAACGGCACCTTCGTCAACGACAACAAGGTGCCGGAGGCCGGTATCGTCCTTCGGCCCGGCGACCGCGTGACGCTCGGGCAGTCCACGTTCTCGGTCGTGATGCCCGGAGGGTAGCCGGGTCAGCGCGCCAGGTACCAGAGGACCAACAACAGGACCACGGCGGCAGCGATGACCACGCCGGCGACGACCCGCTTGCGGCGCGCGGACGCGTCGGCCGGAGGGGCGCCGGCGCCGTCGTTCACCGGTTGCCCGACCTGATCCAGGAGCCTCACGAATTCCTGACATCCGGGAATCCGGTCGTCCGGGTTCTTGGCCAGCGCGTTCATGATGATCTCGTCGAGATCGGGCGGAATGCTGGGCACGCGCCGTCGGGGACTCGCGGGCTGCATCTTGACGTGCGCCTGCTGGAGGGCGAAGTCGGTGTTGGCCACCCCGTCCTCGTTCTTCAGGAACGGCGGGCGTCCGGTCAGGAGCTCGTAGAGGAGACAGCCCACGCTGTACACGTCGCTCCGGTGATCGATGGTTCTGGGATGGGTGATCTGCTCGGGACTCATGTAGGCCAGGGTCCCGATGGTGACGCCCGTCCGGGTTCGGCGCTGCTCCCCCATGGCGATGGCGATGCCGAAATCGAACAGCCAGACGCCCCCGCCGTGATCCACGAGGACGTTGGAGGGCTTCACGTCTCGATGCACGATGCCATGCCGGTGGGCGTAATCGAGCGCCCGCAACACGTCCTTGACGATGCCGATCGCTTCCTCGACGTTCAGGCGGTGGGCGGGCCGGTCCTCGAGCATCTTGGCGAGCGACGCGCCCTCGATCAGCTTCATCACGATGCAGAGGGCGCCGCCCTCGGCGAACACGTCGGGAACGGGGACGATGTTGGGGTGTTGCAGCCGCTGGTGCCGGCGCGCCTCGTCCCGAATCCTGATCCGGAATTCCGGGTCCGAGATCAGATCGTTGGCCACCGCCTTGATCGCCACGACCTGGTTCTGTCGGGTGTCGCGGGCGCGCCAGACGCTGCCCATCCCGCCCTGGGCGATGAGGTCCTCGATGACGTAGTGCTGCAACCGCGTCCCGCGCTGAATACTCATGGGTGCGCGCTCGAACGGCTCCTCAGTAGCCGAACTCGACGGCCACCAACGACACGGAGGTCCGCCGGGTCCCCTTCAGCCAGAGCGCCAGCGTGTGGTGCTCGGGATTCAGCTCGGTGTTCCCGGCGCTGATGGCCCAGGTCTCGTAATACGGTTCCTTGCGGACGATCTTCTGCTCGACGAGAACGTCCCTGATGTGCTTTCGCGTCCTCGGGTCCCATCCTCCGCGCATCAGCAAGAGGGAGATTTCCCCCTTGTTTTCGTTGCCGGCGATGGAGAACTGAAAGACGTGGCCGACACTCGGTGGAATGGGAATGGCCATGGTGCCGGCCGCGCCCCGGTCTCGATCGCCCGCCTCCCGGGGGTCGGGTGACAGGGCTTCCGTGGCCCCGACCCGGAAGGCCGGCAGCCCCGCCTCGGTTCCCTGTTCCGGGCCCTCCACCATCGCCTCGGGCCGGAAGGGCGATCTGAACCAGCCCCGCCGGAGGTTCCCGTGGAGCTGGGCCGCGGCGATCGAGCCCTCGGCCAGCCGCGCGTATTTCGTCTGCGCGTAGTCGATGGCCGCTTCGTCGACCTTGCCCTGGTCGTCCAGGGCGACGGTCGCGAGCACCAGACCGCTCGACTCGCGGCCCGCGGTCAGGACGGCGAAACAGTCCACGCGGTTGGCGTCCTTGCCGCCCGCCGGCGTCTCCTCGTAGGCCAGGCAGACGTGGATCCGGTCGCGGGCCCGAAACTCGCTCAGGTCGATCACGTGCGACTCGTCCACCCGGAGGTCGTTGCCCTTGTCGTCGATCGCGGCGCCCGCCTCGACGCGCACGGATCGGTCCTGGGCGCGCGTCACCGCGAGCCCCCGCACGACGCCCCAGTCCAGATAGAGCCGGTTGAGGTTCTGGCGCGCGCGTACGTGGTACTCCTGCTCGGCGAGGAAATCCTTGGCCAGCAGGAGCTGGCCGTCGTAGTACGTGGGCCGCTGTCCGACGGGCACCCTGATTGCGTTCATCGTCTCCCTCTGCGCAGGCTCGTCGCCGTCACCTTCGAGGCTCGCATCGCCCTCGTCCCTCTCACAACATATCGGTTTGCGACGCAACCAGTTCGAGATCGTACGTCGTGTGGGCCGGCTTGGCCAGGTCGATGACCTGCCGGATCCGCTCCCGCCAGTCGGTCCGACCGCCGGCGGCGTCCGGCATCCGGATCGTCACCTTGAACCAGAAGGGCCGGTCCTCGGCGAGCCAGGCATCCACGCCGGCCCGGGCCTGGCCCAGCACCAGCCCCCGGAACTGTCCGTCCTCGACGCCGACGTCGGCGCCGTCGGGCAAGTAGAGTGTGAGAAGGTCCGTCACGTAGCGCCCCGTCCCCCGCCACGCGTACAGCGGCACGATCTGACCGATGAGCCGGCGCCGCCCCTCGAGGGTGAGGGCATCGGGGCCGCTCAAGGCCACCCACTGCGCCAGCCACGGCAGCAACGCGTCGCGGCGTTCCGACAACCATACCGGCAGTTCCTGCCCTGTGACGTCGAACACCATGGCGATCCGGGCGATCTGCTCTTCCAGCGCCCTCTCATGAGGCTCACAGAGTATAGTCTCAAACGCGCCCAGCAGCTGACGCAGCGCCGCCGACGCGTGATACACGCCGGGCAGCTGGGCCAGCAATCGTTCCCTCGCCATCCCGCGCCGCGCCAGGCGACCGCCGGGCGGCCGCGCGGCGACGCCCGCCGACCGATTGGGGCCGCCGCCCGGGTGCTCCGCGCGATCGGCCGGATGCACGGGGACCAGGCGCGTGTCGTTCGCGGCCCGGCGCGCCGGCTCGACTCCGGAGACTCCCCGCGCGCTCTCGGCGATCGAAACATCCTCGACCCGCGAGGCGATGCGGACCAGCTCGTACGGCTTCAACGCGATGCCGATCATTTTCCCGGCCGAATCGACCAGCACCCGGTCACGGCCATGCTCGCGGCGCGCGCTCAGCCACGAATCGACCCCGACCGTCGAGCCGCCCACCTTGATGCCGATCGGCGTGCGATCGTCGGACGCCCCGCCGCGGACCGACAGCTCGATCACGTCGAGGTCGTCCACATAGTCGACGCCGGGGATCCCCTCCAGCTGCTCGTAGACCTCGGACAGGTACAACGCGCGACCGAACGGCCAGCCGTCCCCGTCGGATCCACCGCTCTCGCGCCCACCGCCGGACCACGGGCTCCCGAACTTCTGCAGGGTCGCGACCGCCGTTTCCCGCGACGTCGCGCGCTGCTCCTCGGTGGCGTCGACTCGCATATGCAGCCGCGCGCCGAGCCTGATCCACAGATAGAACGGTTCCACCACGTGCAGTCTCGTGGCGAGCAACCGCCGGGGCTCGAGATACTCGCGCACCTGGGCGATCAACGCCGCGACGGCGTCCGGAGGCGTTCTCTCCGCCGGCACGGAGACGATGCTGACGTGGCCGGGGGCGTCCGCCTCCCGGCCGGCGTCGTCCGCCAGCTCCAAGTTTCGGCGCACGAAGGACTGCGCCCTGATGATCCGTCGGTTTTCTTCCTGGTTCTTCGCCGTGGCGTCCCGGGCCAGCGCGTCATAGTCCTCCGCGGTCACGGCCCGCTCGGGTCGCCGGAGATCGCGCACGGCCTGCCGCAGGTGCCGATCGATGTCCTCGGCGGACAGCGCGGCCCAGCCGCTCGCGCCATGCGCTCCCACGCCGACCAGCAGCTGCAGGAAGCGGAGTCTGGTTTCCGTCGTGACCCGGTTGAGCCGGTAGATGAAATGCTCGGCGAAGTACGCCAGCAGCTCGATGATGGTGATGCCGGGATCCGATGGATTGTGGTCCGTCCAGCCCGGCGCATAGCGCGGCAGCATCGCCAGGGCTTCCTCGACCAGATCGCCGTAGGTCCGGTCGTCGAGGTTCGGGACGTTCAGGGGCATGGGGGTCAGCGGTTCGGATCAGCTCTCGAGCTGGATCCGATGCTCTCCTGACGAGATCACGAAGCGCTGGGTCTCGAGCGTTCTCGGCTCCTCCTCCTCCAGGCGAAACCGCAGCGACCGGACGTAGCCCACACCGTCCACGTCTTCCAGCTGGGCGTACAGGTCCGACTCGTGGGGGACGTCGCCGATCCTCCAGCCACGGCCCTGCTCGCCGCCCGTCACCGGGTGAAGGAATTGGGCCAGCCGTGCCTCGCAACGGACCTGCACGCCGCCGCCGCCGGACACCTCTCGGGCCACGACATCGGCCTCGACGCAGACCCGAACGTACCGGGGGGCCAGCACGACGAGACTCACCTCCGGAGCGGAGCGCTCGTCGAGAAAATCGCGGACGCGGCGCAGCAGCTCGAGGCTCGGCCGTGGCCGGGCCTCGGGATCGCGAGGCACCACGACGACGCTCACCGTTCCCGGCCGCAGGGTTCCGTCGAAGGAATCGCCCGCCGCGTCCTCACACCCATAGCACTTCGCCAGGGCGACCCGCGGGGAGGCGAGCTTGGCCAGGTCCTCGTAGTCCTCGGCCGTCACGGCCCGATCCCGATGGCGCAGCGAGCGAGATCCGCGCTCGGCCAGGGACTCCCAGTCTTCCGCGTCCTGTCCCCCGACCGCCGCCTCCAGGTTGACCGCCGCGTCGACGTACGGCACCGTCGTCCGCAGCTGGCCGATCGTGCCCGGCGGCCTGTTGCCGCCCGCGCCGCCCCCGGTTTGATATCGCGGCAGGCGCACGTTGTTGGTCCCCCGCGGCGGGACCCGTCCGTGCACGTTGTCGCCGAAGGTGATCTCCCCCGTTTCGCGATTCACCACGAAGTGTCGATCGTCGTGCGTGGACGACGACCAGCTGTCCACCTCCTGCCAGGGCACCCACGCCTCTCCGTCCGCTGCCTCCCCTTCCCTGACCTCCAGATGGAACTCGGCCAGCACCGGCGTTCGCGCGGTGTGAAACGTCTGGCCGGGCTTGCCGTTGCTCGATCCCAGCAGCTCGTTCTCCAGGGTCAACGTCTGGGTGGCCATCACCGTGTTCAGCGCCATCCGGGTCATCTCCGGAGAGCCGCCGAACTCGCCCCCCGACCACAGCACGCGCACCCAATAGAGATCGCGGCCGAGCGTCGTCTGCAGCCAGGGCATGGCGTCCTTGCCCGCCCGGATGGTCACCACGCCGGGCACCGTCAAGGCCGCGGTGGTATCGCTCACCGTGGCATCCAGCCACTCGCGGCCATTCCAGTACTGCCACGTCAGACGCGGCCCTCGACCAGCGGCATCGGTGAGATAGGCAGGGCCCGTGGGAGGGACCCGCACGTGACAGTAGAGGTCGATCGGGCGCCCGGCCAGCGCCGCGTCCCACCGCGCGTCCGTCATGCCGTCACCGGGAAACCGGAAACCCAGGTACAACGCCGGGCGCGACTCGCGTGCCTGCTGAAAGGGCGCAAAGTCCCGACCGATCGCGACCTCGTCGAGCACGAGGTTGTTGTGGGTCACGATCATCTCGGGCGCGGAGGGACCCGCACTCAACACGGAGGACACGCTGATGGCTTGGATCGACGGCGGCGCCAGCGTCGACGGGATGCGCCGGAAGCTTCCGGTCTCGGAGAATTCCAGCCGCTCGTCGAGACCGTAGTCCCCGCCGACGAGGCGCGCGCGCACCCAGAAGCGCTCCTCTCCGTTGACCGAGCCGATCCTCATCGACGCGGGTACCGTGAACGACACCTGCCCGTTCTCGGTCAAGGCCCCGGTCTCGTCGCGAACCACCAGATCCGCCCAATGGCGGCCGTCCCAATACTCCCACTTGACCACGGGCTGCCCGGCCTTGGTCACCCGCGGTAATGAGGGGTTGCCGAGTCCGGACGCAGGGTTGGTCAACCTCACGTTGAGCGCGACGCTGCTCCCGGGATTGCCGAACGCGTCGCTGGCCACGTAGAACACGTCGTTGAAACGGGGATGATCGCCAAAGGGATAGAAGTCGCGCGTCAGATCGAGAGCCCCCGCCGTCGCATAGGCGGCGGAGACGGGACTCTCTTCCAGCTGCCACCGGGCCGACACGGCGACGGCACGAATGGTCGGCCGATCGGAACGACGCGTGGCGTCCCGGGCGCCGTGGTCGACGGGCAGCGGCTGCCTCAGCTGGCACGCCAGCCAGCGCCCCGGGCGACCGAAGGGCTCGTGCTCGGGCCATTCGGCCGGAGGGGCGAAGACCACGTCGCCGGCCTGCGTGAATCCCGAGGTCGAATCCTGCAATGGTGTGAGCACGATGTCGCCTTTAGGGGCGGGAATGCGCCATTCGACGTCGAGCGGTCCGCGCGCCGGGCCGGCTCCATCGGACACGTCCAGCCTGATACGCAGTCGGGATATGCCGGGAATGCCGAAGATCGCGTCGTGGCGGAGATAGAACTCGTGGACCACGGGCGTCCGGGCCAGGAACACGAACTCGCCCCCTCCGCCTTCCCGGCTGGCGAGCACGCTCTTGTCCGACCAGCGGTCGGAATGCGGGTCGAGCGCCGCGACCTTCTCCAGAGTGATGTCGGTCAGCGCGATCTCACGCGTCGTCTCGAAGACCACGGGGGCGTCGCCGCCCGGCGCCGGCGCGCCGGCGACCTTCGTGCGCGCGGGCACGATCACGGTCCCCGCCCCCTCCGGCAGCTTCTTCACCAGGCTGAACGTCAGCGGGACTCGAGCCGGCAGCGGGGGCAGGCGAGAGAGATCGAGCGTGTCCAGAAACACCCGATAGGTCTTTTCCGGCACCCGGTTCAGGCGCTGGATGATGACCTCGCAGTACCGGGCGAACACGCGCAGCAGCGCCTCGGCCATCCGATCGTCGCGGCGCGCGTTCACGGACAGGCGCTGCCGGACATGCCCCTCGACCTCCTCGAAGATGTCCTGGGCCGACCGGTTGTCGAGCTTCGGGGCGTCGAGCCTGTTCACGGGGCCGCCCGGTCGAGATAGAACGGGTACACCAGGTTGAAACGGCTGTCCGTCATTCGCACGCGGTAGTGGATCCCGATCAACAGGACTTCCTCCGGCTCGTCCGATCCCACCGCCGTCACCTCGAGCACCTCGACGCGCGGCTCCCAGCGCAGCAGAGCCTCTCGGACATAGTGCTCGGCCATCCCCCGGGTGGTCGCGCTGTTCGGGGCGAAGACGAGCTCGTGGATCGCGCACCCGAAGTCGGGACGCATGACGCGCTCGCCGAGCGCCGTCGACAGCACGATCCGAATGGCCTGCTCGACGCTCGCTTCGTACTCCGCGACGGCGAAGTGTCGCGCGTTCGCGTCCGTCGCGACCGGATCCGTCGCGACCGGAAAGCCCCACCCCCGACCCAGGAACTCGGCCATCCCTTGCTCCCCTTCATCCGCCGACGAGCACGGTGACTTCGCCCTTGACGATCTTGTTGGGCGGGCCCACCGGTTCCAGGATCGTGTCGCCCATGCGGCACGCCTGTAAGCCGTTGATCAAGACCGTCTGAGAGCCGTCGATCACGACGCCCGGGCCGTGTGGGGGAAGCGGCAAGGGTGTGGCGCAGGTGTGGATGTCGGCGCCTCCCGACATGCTCATGACCATGGCTCCCATCTGGGCGGCGCAGGCGGCCTTGGTCGCTTCCTCCGCGGCCTTCGCAGCGGGCGCCCCCGGCGTTCCGGCGGCCGCGATGGTGGCCGCCTCCGCGACCTTGATGGCCGTGTCCGACACCTGCTTGGCCGCTTGCAGAGCCGCCGCGGCCGCCGCCGGGACACCACGCCAGGCGGGCAAGCTTCCAATCAGCACGGTGGGGCTTCCCGGCCCGGCCCCCAACACGGGAGGAAGGGGGTGCGCCACGTTGTCCGTGAGCCTTGCCGCAGGTCGTCCTGCCATCCCATGTCTCCGTCAGTTCAGGCGGATCATCGCGCCCTTGACCGTGACGACCGCGTTGGCCTTGAGGTCCATGTTCGTGGACGCCTCCACGCTCACCCCCAGCTGTGATTTCATCTCGATGCCGTTGGCCTGCATCGTGAGCTTACCCATCGCGGACTTGATCGTGATGTCCGACTTCGCCTCGATGGTGATGGTGTTCGCCGCGCTGTCGATGACGATCTTGTTGCTTCCGGTCCGGTCGATGATCTCGATCGTTTCCCCGCCCGCCTTGTCGTTGAAGCGGAGCACGTGACCGCTGCGGGACTTGATCGTGCGGTGGTTGTTCTGCCCGTCGGCGTTGGACTCGGGCGCCGTGTCCCGTCCGTTCCACAGACTCCCCACGACGAAGGGATGGTCGACCTGCCCATGCTCGAAGGCCACCAGGACCTCGTCGTCGACCTCGGGGAGAAAATACGTGCCGCGGTCCTTGCCGGTCATCGGCGCCGCCACCCGCGCCCAGTTGCTCTCCACGTCGTTGCTGAGCCACGGGAACCGCACCTTCACCCGGTGCATGTCCTCGGGATCCTGGTTGTTCGTGACGATGCCGACGACGACTCCGTAGAATCGGTCGTGCGGAGCGACCGGCGCTCCCAGCGCGCGCACCACCTCGGCGCCGATCACGTCGCATTCCTCCTGAGACCGACCGCGGTGCGATAGCCGGTTCCCGGTCGATAGCTGTGCTCGGTGCTCGTCACGTAGTAGGAGCCGCTGAAGCGCCGGCCCACCCCCTCGATCTTCACCAGAACGCCGGCCCGGAGCTTCGGCTCGCCGATGCAGAGTCCATATCCCTCCACGTAGTTCAGCGCCATCTCGGAGAACCAGCCGCGGGCGAGCTGATCCGCCTCGGCCTGGCCGAGGACGGGCACGGCGACCGTGGTGCCGCCGGTCCCGGCGAAGGCCCGCCGGGTCGTCGCCGGGCCCGAGGCGGAACCGCCCATCTGACGTTCGTCGCCGACTGACGATTTCGCCACCAGACCTTCCTTGTTCTTGGCGCTCCACCCCTGCACGGACACCTCCTCGACCTGTCCCATCGTGGTGAGACGGGCGTTGAACTCGAGCAGCTCGACGTCGCGGTGCAGGGTGAGGACGGGGCCGCCGTCGCTCTTCCTCGGGCGAAACGACAGGGTCTTGTCCTTCACGACCAGCTCGTAGCCGATCCGCCGGGCCCGCTCGCCCAGGAATGCGAAGTCGCTCTGGTTGTGTTGCATCACGTAGTCGAGCGCCACGCGCGTATCCGTCACGTCCGGGGTCAGACTCCAGTCGCCCGCGACCTGCTCGGCGATCTCGCTGTCCCGCATCTTCAGAAAGGTCCGCGTCTTGCGCCGCGACATGAGCCGATGACGCCGGTCATAGCCCCGCACGGTCAGCAGGGGAGCCGCCTCGGTGGAGAATTGCGGCTCCAGCCCGGTGATTTCTCCGCTGAACAGGGTCTTCATGTTGTCGCGGTAGCCCATGTCGATTTCGACCGCATTGCCCTCCTTGAATTGATCGTCGTCGATCCAGGTCACCCGCATCGCCTTGTTGTCCCAGCTCAGGAGCGTGAGGGTGAACATCCCGGCCGCGTTCACGTCTTCCAGCACGTGGACCGACACGATGTCCGACGCGGCGTTGAACGACAGGGCATTGCCGTCGATGCGCAGCTTGACCTCCGGGACCAGGACGTCGAAGTCGCGTGCGTTCGTCACGTGTCCGACCGTCCCCCTCGGCTCACCGTGAGCGTGGGCAGCAGCAACACCATGCCCGGCTCCAGGTCGAGCGGATCCTCGAGGCCGTTGTAATCGGCGATGGGCCGCCACAGACCGGGATCGAGATACTCGGCCGCCGCGATGCCGCTCAAGGTGTCGCCGCGTCTGACGACCCGTTGCTTGGCGACGTCGGAAGAATGCGTGTTTTGTTCCCGTGAGTCCCGTGGATTGTCGCGATATTCCTTGAACACACAGCGCGACGTGGCGCGCACCGGCGTCCCGTCCTCCATGAAGAGCGTGTACTCGTGATCGAGCTTCTCCAGGACACCCTCGAAGAACACCCACGTCCCCCAGGACAGCTCGCAGATCGGCGGCCGGTGCAACGCCTCGCTGACCACGGTGAGCAGGTCCAGCTTGCCCGTGTACACGGTCACCTTTTCCTTGGGCAGCGTGTCGGTATCGTAGGTGTCGAACAGGAGATCCAGGTTGAAGGTCCGCGGATCTCCGTTGCCGAATTGCTGCTCGGGGACGTCGCGCCCCTTCGCCGGCTGCGGCAGCAGCTTCACGCTCTTGCCGAGCACGATCTTGGTGGGATTGAAATGGGCCTCGATCTCGGTGACGCCGCCCTTCGCCTGCTCTCCCCGCTTGGTCTTGATCTTCAGCTTTGCCAGGGCCACCGTGTATACCCCCGTCGCTCTTGTTCGATGGTCACTTTGTGCATGAGTTTCTGCCAGGCCCGGTCGACGAGCTCGTCCAGGTCGACGGGCGCGGTCGGCGCGCTCGCCGCGCCCGCTTGCGCTTCACCCACCCGAACGTCCAGCCCGGCGACGACCGGAAGGCGACTCTCCGCCGATCCAGCTGGATCGCTTCCACCACGCGGCGGCGCCGTCTGAACCAAGGACTCGCTCGTTCGCTGAACGGCCAATGCGCGGCCGTCAGCGGCCGGCGCGGGGCGCACGACCAGCAGCAGCTCACCCCCACCCGTCGCCGCTGGTCCCGAGGCGAGGTATGGCTCATCCGCCGGAGCGCCGGCCGTGGGAAAGGCGGCGAGCCTTGATGTCGTCATGGAGCGCATGGCCGCGAGCACCGTCGTCAGGACGGCCGGTCGCGGGTGACGGTCCGGCGCGACCGGCGCGGCGTCGGCATTCCGTCCGACGGCGACGAGCGGTGGCTCGACGGTATTCCAATCGGCGGCGACGCCCGGTGGAGCGGCGGTATTCCAGTCCGCAGCGACGAGCGGGGGGGCGCTCGCATTCCGTCGGGCGACGACGACGTCCATCAGGCGGACCGCCGGCAGCGGCGCGCCGGCGCCCGCGGATGGACGGGCCGGATCCGCGTGAATCGCCGCCGACCTGGCGACCAGCGTCGGCGCCGCCATGGGCCCCGCGCCGTGCCGAATGGCGGTCGGCGTGCGAGCAGTCCCCCCAACGAGCAGTCGAGCGGCGTGCGCCGGTGTCCCCTCCGGCCGGCTCTGCGTTTCGTGCCCACCGTCGAGGACCGTCCGCCGAACGACGGCGCGTTCCACGAGCATGGGCCCGTCCCCGCTCGTCATGGACATCGATGCACCTATCGACGGTGTCATCGATCTTCCCGCCGCGGGCCCCGCCGCCGAAGTGGAGGCTGCGATCGAACCACCCGCGCCAGCCGCCGGGGCCGGTGGCCGACGATCGTCACCCGATGGCGGGCGGTTCGCGCGGGCATCGACGGTCCACACCAGCTCGCTCGTCGCCGCGGTTTGCTCGGGCTGCCCCTCGACCCTGCCGGGAGACGTGGAGACGCCGGACGAGGATCCCCCCGGGGCCGTCCACCGGGCGATGAGGCGCTCCAATACCGATCCTCCTTCGCCGGCAGGCGGCGCTGCCGAAGCCCCGACGCGATTCAAATCGCGGGCGCTCGTCGAATCACGGACGCCGGTCGAATCACGGACGCCGGTCCAAACGCGAGAGATGATCGCATCGCGGACCCCCGTCCAATCGCGGGCGATGATCGCGTCACGGACCCCCGTCCAACCACGGCCGCCCGTGATCGTCGCCGACACGGCCGGTTGCTGAGCCCCTTCGCCCGTCGACGGGCGATCTTCGGGAGCACCAACCGTCGACACCGGATCGCTGGTCGCCGCCGTTCGCGCGATGTGGCCCTGCACCCGAGGGGACAACACGCCGCGGCCGAAGGAGGCTTCCGCGGAGCGAGCCAGAGCGCCGACTCCCGAAGGGGAGTCGGCGGGCGCTCGGTCGTCGCGGAACCTGTCCTGACCGGCGAAAGGCCCCGGCCGAACGACCGTGGGCGCGCGCCGCGGGTGGAACGGTCCGGACATCCGCGCGAGTGCCACCGGCAGGTGGCCTTCGAGCGATGCCACGCGCGGATCGGCCGTCACGCCGAACGGCAGCGCACGGTCATCACCGGGGAAGCGAGAGGCGGATCGGGCAACGCGGGACACCGCCGTGCCGTGTCGGACGGTGAGAAGCCGGCCGTGACCCGCCTCGTGTGCTTCGGGGTGCGTGATGGCGCTCTCCATCGATCCGGCCCAACCCGGCGGGAGCGTCCGGGGTGACCTGAGGACGGGAGGTGCCATGGGAGAACCGGCGGGCGCGAGCTCCACGCCTGTCGCCCCGGGTGTCGGAGTCACGAGGACGGCGCGCGCAACGCGTCGCGGCTCCGCCGGGTCTGCAGGAACGGGCGGCGCCACGTCGCCGCGCGCCACGTCGCCGCGCGCCACGTCGCCGCGCGCGACGTCGCGAGGAGCGGCACCGAGGTGGGGAACCGCGGCAATCAGCGACCTCTGCGCCTCGCCGGACGTCGCGCGTGCGATCGACTCCGGAGCTCCGCGCAAGCTGGCTCGATACGTGAGCGGTCCGGCCACCCGGCCCGATCGGACCCCGGTGATCGACGACGTGACGTCGACCGTTCGCACGAGCGCCGTCGGCCGAATCCTCGGTGCGGCGATCTCACGAGCGAGCCACGCCCTCCCGAGATTCACCCGATCACCCCGGGCCACCCCGGCCGGCGCCGCTGGCGGGAGAGGACTCGCGAACGTCGAGAGCACCGCGGCTGGGTCAATCACTCCGTCCGGGTCTCGACCGGTCGAAGCGGGCTGGGCTTCCGCACGCGCTGCGCCGGAGTCCGTCGCGGAGTCGCGGGAGCCGCTTCCGCGTTCCGGCATCAGCACCGTCGTCTGCGCAGCCACGGGCATCCCGGCCGCGTGCTCCACCGATTCCGGCGGCACGTCCGGTCGCTGCTCGAACGGACGGCCGGCCGATCCTCTCGGCGTCGCCGTCGCCCGTGCTGGTGTCGTCGGGCGCGACGGCGCCGCGCGCTCCGGCGCCGCCGCCTGCGGCAGCCGCCTGGTCTGGGCGAGCGGAGCCGGTCCCGGCAGCGACGGCGGAGGGGCGTTGTCGACCGTCACCGAGGTCGGAAACCGGGCGATCACGTCGACCGAAGACGCCGGCAGGCGGTACGTGACGGACGATCCGACGTCCGCGGAGCGTCGCACCGGTTCCGTGGTCCTCGACAGATCGTATCGCCCCGGATTCGGGGCAAGCCCATGAAGGTGCCTCCAGAACAGGGGAAGGTCTCCGCCGAGCCAAACGCCCTGGCCACCCAGGCCCCAGCGACGTCGGATCTCCGACGCGAGGGAGTGACGGGCGATCGGGCTCCCGCTACGAAGCCGGGCCAGCTGCCTCTGGACGTGCTGAGCCAGCAGACCGGTGGACTGCGTGCGGTGCCACACCCGCCAGCCCAGGCCATTCGGGTCGTTCCAGCTCCCCGAATGACCGTCCATCCCGCCCGCCTTCCTCGATGATCCGGTTGCCATGGATCCGGCCGGTCACTTACGACCGCTGCTCGTCCCGCCGGCGTCCAGGCCCCTGTGCACCAGCTCGATCGATTCGAACGCGACCTCCGCGGTGCCGGCGCGAAACTCCGGACCGCTCCACTTCACCGGGCAGGCCCGGCTGAACACCCACTGCCACACCGCTTGACCGCCGTAGTTCTGGAGGATCACCGTCACCGTCTTCCGCTCGACCTTGCCGCGCATCACGTCCTGATACCAGGACCACAGCTCCGCCTCGGCGAGGCCACGCTTCAGGACCAGTTTCGAGGGAAACTTCGAGGGGCCGGCCAGCTGGATCTCATGGGTGTTCACGCCGCCCTCGCGGAACGTCTCCACGTCGGTCTCGACGGCGAGGCCCGAGGCCTCGCTGAATCCACACACCCGGTCCGCGGGGTCGGCGTTGCCGATCTTCACGGAGAAGCGGAACGACGCAAAGGGGTCCTTGTCCAGCCCGCGGGTCGAGCCCGGTCCTCCGGCCATGACGGACGGGCCCCTACCCCGTCGCCTCGTTGAGGCGCTTGTTGATCTTGGCGATCTCCTCCACCCATCGCTGACGTTCCCGGTGATCGAGGCTCATGATCTGCCCATGGGGCCAGTGGAAGTGGTAGGCGATGTAGGCTACCTCCTCAAACAACCGGTCTGAGGGGTAGCCCATCATTCCCCCGGCGAATTCACCTCGACCTCGAACTTGGCCTCGCACTCCGGACACGTCACCCCCACCCGCCCATGACCGTTCACGTTGATCCGGCGATAGAAATCCTGCAGGAACGCGAAGTCGCCCGCGAACAGCCCCTCGATCACCTTGGGATTGATCTGCGGCAGCTCCCCGAGCTTCTGGACCACCCGCGACAGCAGGATCACCACCAGGTAGCCGGGGTTGGTCTGGACGCGCGGATCCTTCATCGGCCCGATTTCGTCCAGGGCGGTCGCGAGCCGCATGACACCGTCCTTGTGAACGTTGCCCTCGGCGTCCACGAACCCGTGCGGGAGCGTGAACGGGAACTCGGTTTGCACCGTCATGCCTTCACGACGCCTTCGTGGGCGATCTCCAGGGCCTCGATCGCGACTTCATTCCCGGTCGCGTTGAAGCTCGGTCCCGTCCATTTCGTCGGCCAGCCGTCGCGGAAGTTCCACCGCGTCTTCTCCTCGCCGGCGTCGTTGATGAGGATGATCGAGCCGTTCTTCCGCTCCATCTTCCCGTCGATGGCCTTCTTGCGCCACTCCCAGAGCGAGGCGTCGTCCGTGCTCCCCCACTTGAGCGAGATATTGGAGTACTTGTTCAGCCCCGGTAGCTTGCGCGCGGTCAGGGGCTTCTCGATGCCCTCGCGGTACTCGATGGGATCCTGCGACGAATCGAGACCCGAGGCTTCCCGGAATCCCCCCCGGTCGATGCCGTCTATTTCGATCCTGAAGTTGTAACCCCGATAGGGATCGACTCGATCGCCGGTTGCCATAGTGCCCTCCTCCTACCTTTCGTCTGTGTCTCGCTCCGTCTACTAGGCACGTCACGCGCCGCCCGCGGCCACCACCGTCGTCCCCGCGGCGCTTCGGGTGATCCGGATCAGGATGAGTTCGACCGGCGACAGCGCCGCCAGGCCAACTTCACAGAGCACCTTTCCTTCTTCGCGCTCCTCCAGCCGATTGAGCTCGGCGTCACATTTGACGAAAAATCCCTCTTCCGGGGTGAGTCCCTTCAGGGCGCCGCGCTGGAACAATTCGTAGCAAAAGCCCGTGAGCCGTTCCCGCGTCCGATCCCAGAGCGCGGGATCGTTCGGCTCGAAGGTCACGTCGTCCATGTGGTGATGTATCCATCGAACGAGCGTCAAGAAGATCCGGCGAACGTTGACGTATCGCCAATTTCGATGCTGGCTCAAGGTCCGTGCTCCCCACACCCGAATGCCCCGGCGCGGGAAGCTCACCAGACAGTTCACTCCGACGTCGTTCAGTTGCGCCTGATCCTCCTGCGTGAACTCGAACTGCACGTCCATGACGCCATGGACGATTTCGTTCGCCGGCGCCTTGTGGAAGCCCACCCCCGCATCCGTCCGCGCGTAAATTCCCGCGACATGGCCGCAGGGCGGCACCCATACCGTCCCGGGCCCGTCGAGCGACGGCACCAGAACCCACGGGCCGTACAGCGCACCGTCGGGGGACGCGAGGTCCCGCCAATGCTGGCGCGCCGCCTCGGCCCGTTCCCGTCCCTTCGCCGCCCCCACTTCGCCGGCCCAGACGTCGAGGATGGCGAACCGATCGCCCGTGTCGCGACAGTACCCGAGCACCTGCTGCTGGACGTCGAGCACCATCTGTCGGCCATGCTCCGATTGCCGTATCTCCGCGATCATGAGGTCGGGGACGCACACGAGGTCCACGTCTTCGAGACCGTCGAAATCGTCGAGCACGCGCAGTCCCCGGTGATCGAACCGCTGCATCTCCGGCTGAAACACCCCTTTCAACGCCTGCGACAACGTCTCCGCGGCCGTCTCCGTCTTGTCCCGCACCAACGGCAGGACCACGCAGCGTTTTCCGCCGTTCTCGAAGAACCCGCGCACCGCATAGGCGAGGAACCCGCCGGGCCTCGCCGAGCCGACCGTGGCCGCGAACCGATCCCAGCTGGCCAGCCGCACGGGCTTCGGCCTCTCTCTCTCGTCCTTCTCGGTGCCGGGCAGGCGAGCCTCCACGAACACGAACCCGACGAAGAGCGGGACGCCGGTCGCCAGCCCGGTCCCTGGCGTCGGTCCCTTCTCCCGGATATGCACTCCGGGAGCGAGCCCGCGGGGCTCGCTCCCGAAGTCGGCACTGACGATCGCCATCGTGACGTCCGGCGCCGCGGGCCGCCTAGCTCCGGTTCAGGCCCGTCGACTGGGTGATCCGGAAAATCACGAACTCCGCCGGCCGGACGATGGCCACGCCGATCTCGGTCACCACCATCCCGAGGTCACGCATCTCGGGCGGGTTGGTTTCCGCATCGCATTTCACGTAGAACGCCTCCTCCGGCGTTAGACCGAAGAGCGCTCCCGAGCGCCACACGTTGGTCAGGAACGCGCTCACGTTGCGCCGGATCTTGCCCCAGAGCGCGTAGTCGTTCGGCTCGAACACGACCCACTGCGTGCCCTCGTCGATCGATTCGCGCAGGAAGAGGAAGAAGCGCCGGACGCTGATGTACTTCCACTCCGCGTTCTTGTCCCCACCGATCGTGCGGGCGCCCCACACGGTGATGTTGCCGTTCATGTTGCGGATGCAATTCACGCCCTGGGGGTTCAGGAGCTCCTGCTTGGGCTTGCTCACGTAGTATTTCAGGTCCAACGCCCCGAGGACGGGGACGTTGGCCGGCGCCTTGTGAACGCCCCGCTGCTCGTCGCTGCGCGCGTAGATGCCGGCGATGTGGCCGCTCGGCGGAACATACACGCGTCCCCTGTATTTCAGCCGGATTCCCCGCGCCGGGTCTTCATCCTGCATCTGCACCGCCGGATCGAGGACCTCGATGTAGGGGAAATAGAATGCCGCGTTCTTGCTGCGCTGCGGCAGGACATTGTCCGCTGTTTCGTAGCTCAGCAATTTCACATCGAACTCGCCTGTGTTCGTCGCGGCAGCTGCAGCGGCTGGGACGCCGGGGCCGGGCGCCGCACCTGGGGTGTCCGTGTCACGTTTAGTCTCCACGACCTCTTGACAATCGAGAATGGCGAATCGATCCTCGCAGATCTCGCAATGCGCGACCAACTGGCTCCACACGGCCTGTCCGCCGAGGCCGGGCGCGGCGATGATCGCGACCGCGTCGATCGATTCCATCGCCTCCAAGGCGCGATCGATCTTCGCCGCGGGGGGCGCGGCGGGGTCGTTGCTATTGATCCTGGCGACAAAGCAACGGGTCCCTCCGTTCTTGAAGAACCCGTACACCGCATGCGTCAGGGCCCGATGCCCAGGGTGCAGCGGTTTGCCCGAGGCGCCCGGAGCAGGGATCACCCTGGGATCGTCCGCCGAAAACGAACCAAACAGGCTCGTGTACTCACTGAAGTTGGTACACAGCTTGGTATCGCACTCAGCCGCGCGCACCTTGAATGGCGTCAACACGTACGGCCTCAGCACCGTCGCCGTGGTCCATTCCTCCGACAGCTCCGGTGATCCGGCCGCTTCGCCCGCAGGAGGAGGCGTACCTCCACTGAGACGCTCCAGCCGACGCTGCAGTTCATCTTTTTCGTTCTGCTTGTCCTGGCGTCGTTTTCTCACGGCCTCGGCGCGTGACTCCAACCTCGCTTTTTCCGTCGCCTGGTCCGGAGCCGATGGGGCCTGGTTCGCTCTCTCTTCGGCGGCCTTGACCTCGTCGTTCAGTCTGGTGATGTCCCGGTTCAGCTTCGCCATCTCGCTGTCGATCTCGGCCTTCGCTTGCTTGGCGGCGTTGGTGTCGATGTTTCCTGGCGTCTGACTCAGGATCAGCGTGGCCTGCGCGATCACAGGGTCGTAGTCGGGTTCGTCTTCGGGGCAGTAGATGACGTCCGGGACGAGTCCGATGAATCCGACGGTGTTCGTTCCCACACCGGCGATCGGCTGCTGCGCTGACGGGATCTCTTCGACGTACACACCGGGGGCCAGATACGTCGTCCTTGCCATTGTTCTCACTCCTTCATGTTGTTCGTTGCGATTCCGCCCACCGAAACTCCGTGTGAGATCGCGGCTAACCTCCGCGAGCAGCCTTCGACACCTTCAGGTCCGCGACCGCCATCCGCACCGTGCCGTCCTCGCGCCACGAGACCGAGGCCGTCGTCTCGCCCGCCGCCCCGGAGCGTTCGTCCACGGCTCGCACCCTGTAGGTGCCAGCGGGCAGGTCAAGAAAGTAATAGATTCCGTCCGCCTTCGCAAGGGACCCCACCCATTTGTGGTCCCTCGTTCCCGGCGGGATCTCCGCGGCCTGGGCCGTGAGCGCGACCTCCGCGCCCGACACGGGCCGGCCACCCTCGTCGAGGGCCCGGCCGCCGATGGCCACCTGACGGCGCGTGGTCTCCCATTCCGTCCACGTCCTCACGAGGCCGTCCTCTGCTCCATGCGAATCTTGATGACCTTGTCGGTGACGAGACGGACCTCCTCCGGAACCGCGACGTCCACGGACAGCGTGATCTGATAGTTCAGCGTCGCCTTGGGCTTGCCGCCCACCGCCTGCCAGAACTCGCCCATGCTCTGCAGCCGTCCCGGCTGCAGCGTGCTGACCGGCTGGGCGGGGGTCTGGCCCCGCAGCTCACCCTGGAGCACCTCCTCCGGGAGGGTGCGATAGCGCAGGAGCACGCGCATCACCTCGCCGAGCAGGCGATGCTCGTCTTCGGCCGGGTCGGGAACGCTCTGGCTCGGCCAGGCCGTGATCAGATAGGAAAAGTCGACCCGCACCGGCGCCCGCGTCAGGGTGGCGGTGCCGTCGCCGCGCCGCTCGATCGACACGTCGTTGGTGCGCAGCTCGAGATTCTCCCGGACGTCGTACAGGAACAGATCGATGGCGGGCAGCGTGACCGACTGCGACGGAAACTGGTCGTCGGGGGTGGCGAAGCTGATCTGCACCTGCTCCCCCAGGGCGGCCGGCAGGTCGCGACGCAGCAGCGCGGCGATCGTCTCGTCCAGATCCTGGATCACGCGCGCGGGCTCCCGCTCTCGTCGGCGGGCAGGGGGGCGGGCCAATCGTCCCGCCGGATGTCGGGGTTGATGGTCCCCTTGTCGAAATCCAGCCAGATCCGGCCGTCGCGCCGGCAATCGTAGCCGCGGCACGGGACGGGCCGATCCTCGTGGACGGTGCAGCGGTGGCAGCCGCGGTCGAGATGCACGCAATAGTTCGCCTCGGTCTGGGCGATGAGGTACGGCTGGCCGAGGTCCCACTGCACGATGCCCTGGCGAATGTCCTGTTTCGACAGCGCGAACGGCAGACGGCAGCAGGCGGCCTTGCACAGGTGCACGCGGCTCTCGCAGTCGATGGTCGCCCCGTCCGCGAAGGTGTACTTGTCGGTCTCGGGTTCCTGGAGGACGACGCCGATGCCCTTGTCGCGGCTCTTCCGGGCCAGCCGCTCGGCCACCGTGCGCTGGCGCTGGTCCAGTTCCTCGATCGAGATCACCGCTTTCTCGTGAAGGAGCTCGACCAGCCCGTACAGGAACGAGGCCGCTTCGCGCGTGGCCTGCGTGTTCTCGTTCAGCCGCGCGTGCGCGTAGAGCAGCCCCTCCGCCACCCGCTGCCAGGACGGCGCCGCCTTCGGCCCTCGATCGCTGTCGTCGGCCATGGTCGTGGGCGACGTTTCTAGCCGTGCATCGGCCGCGGGGGCTCGTCGTCCCGGTACTTGGGCTGCATCTTCTTCTCTTCGTCCTCTTCGGGAACCTGCCGTTGAACCGACGCCGGCTCCGCTGAGCCACCGCCGCCCCGCTGCTCCTGGTGCATGACGGCGGCGGCGACCCGATCCGCTTCTTGCTCGTACTGATCACCGGGTTGACTCACGGAGAGCTTCGTCTGCGCTCCTCGGGGGGCGGCGGAGCCCGCCCGAGTCGCCTCGTCGTCCGACTTGGTGCGCACCGTGCCCGGGTTCTGTTGCACGACGTGGGTCAGCTCGTGCGCCAAGAGCTCGCGTCCGTTCGAACTGCCGGGGTCGTACTCCCCTCGCCGGAAGTAGATGTCCTGCCCGATGGTGAACGCGCGCGCCCCGAGCGATTGATTGAGGCCGTCGGCCTGCGCGTTGGCGTGCACCCGGACGCCGCTGAAGTCGGCGTTCAGCGCCCGACCGATCTGCGCTTGAACCCCGCGATCCAGCGACTGGCCGCTCCCGCGGCTGCTCTCGATGGCGCCCTCGACGTCACGCGCCGCGCTGCCGTCAGGCTCCAGGTCACTGGCCAGGGCCACCACCCGCTGGACGTAGCGATTGCCGTACTGTCGTTGGAGTCGAAGCAGCGCCTGCTGACCGGAGGTCAGTCCGGCTGACGCCGGCGGCGCCTGGGCGATGGGACGAGATGCGCCGCGCCGCGGCGACACCCGGGACACGAGACGTCGACTCACTTCTCGATCACGATCCGCCATCGTGGACCTCCTTCTCCGGGACGAGCACGGTACGACGCGCCGGATGCGTGGGCAGGCCGGCCGCCTCCTCCCGCCTCTGGGCCACCGAAAGGCTCCCATCGATCATGAGCGTCACGAGGCGGTCGCAGGATACACAGGTCGTCCGCACGACGCAACCCCCCAGCCCGGCGCGCGGGCGTCCGTCCGCCGCGCGCGTCATCCCGGATCCCCTGGACGATTCGAGGATCTTCCCCCTCACTCGCGGAACTCCCCCTCCGTCACCACCTTGCCCATCTTCTGGAACTCCCGCTTGGTCGCGTGCATCAGGTGGCTCATGGTGACGACGTTGCCGTCGGCGGCGGCCAGGAACGCCGAGGCCAGGGCGATGTTGCGGATGCTGCCGCCGGCGATCTCGAATCGACGGGCCAGGAAGTCGAGATCGAGCCCCGGATCGCGCGGGGTGTCGTCCGGCCACACGCCCTTCCAGATCCGCCGCCGATCCTCTTCGTCGGGAAACGGAAACTCCACCGTGAACTGCAGCCGCCGGACGAACGCCTCGTCCATGTTCTTGCGAAGGTTGGTGGCCAGGATGACGACGCCGTCGTACTCCTCCATCCGCTGCAACAGGTAACCGACCTCGATGTTGGCATAGCGGTCGTGGGAGTCCTTGACGTCGCTCCGCTTGCCGAACAGCGCGTCCGCTTCGTCGAAGAACAGGATGGCGTTCGACGTCTCCGCCTCGGTGAAGATCCGCGACAGGTTCTTCTCGGTGTCGCCGATGTACTTGCTCACGACCATGGACAGGTCGACCTTGTACAGCTCCAGGCCCAGCGCCGACGCGATGATCTCGGCGGCCATGGTCTTGCCGGTACCGGACGGGCCCGAGAACAGGACGCCCAGCCCCTTACCCAGCGACAGCTTCCCCTCGAAGCCCCACTCGCCGTGAACCCGCTCGCGATACTTCATGTGGTTGCAGATCTCGCGCAGCCGTTCCACGCGGTCGCCGGGCAGGACGATGTCGTCCCACTGGTATCGGGGCACGATCTTGCGGGCCAGGGTGGCCAGTCGCTGGTTGGAATGAAACCGGCAAGCCTCGTACAGATCGGCGCGGCTGAGGCGGGCCGCCTCGGGATCGCGCAGGCACGCGAGATTGATGGCCATGGTGGCCGCATCGCGAATCTGTCCCCCCGTGAACCGGAAGGTGGTCGCCAGCGCGCCCAGATCCACGTCGGCGTCCAGGCGCCGGTGGCCCGCGAGGGCCGCGGACCAGGTGGCCAGGCGCTCGGCCCACGACGGCTTGCTCAGCTCGAGGTTCACGAGGCACGCCGCGCGCAGCGCTTCATGCGGTTCCCAGCGGGCCTCGCCGGCCAGGAACGTCAGCGCCGGACGGCTGCCCAGGGCGTCCACGAACGACGCGAGTCCCGGCCTCTTGTCTTCGGCGAGCAGGACGTCGAAATTCTTCCACAGCACCGCCGCGCCCAGGAGCTTCGCTTCCCGCTGAACGAGCTCGAACACCGGCGCCCCGCTCTCCCTGTCGTGGGCCGGCTTCGCGGCATCGGCGACGAGGAGACGCATGCCCACCTCCCGGCACACCGCCGCCGCCATGCCGTGCTTTCCCACGCCATAGGGGCCGCGCAGATGAACGATCACGGGCCCGGCCGTGACACCACTGAGGACCAGACGAACCAGCCGTCGTCTCGCCGCTTCATCGACGTCCGGCCCCTTCGAGTCCCCGTCGAGCGCGAGGAGCGTTGAAAACGGTCGGATCCGCTCGTCGATGGTGTCGGAATCCAGCAGGTACCGCACGATCCTCGGATCGACGGCGAGGGACCTGGCGAGCAACGGTGGATGCGGCTGCGCGGGGTCGTCGAGCAGCGTCAACACGTGGTTCCGGAACAACGAGCCCTCGCCGCTGAAGTACCGCCTCGCCGCGAATCCGGCCTCGGCCGCCGGCGCCAGGAGGTCGAGCACGAGCCCGACGCTGGGCCGCTTCTTGGTGACGTCATCGTGGAGGTACGCGTACAGCTTCTCGTAACGGAGGTCCATCTCCACGGCGAGGCAGACCAGCAAGACGTCGATCTCGAACGCATCGAGTCCGAAGCTCTGCTGGAGACGATCGAGGCGGAGCTCGATGCCGCCTTGGACGCTCCCTTCGCGGCGCCGCCCGTTCAGACGGCGGAGTTCGTCGAGGGCCGGCCCCTGTTCGAGAACGTCCGGCCCTGTCCCCGCCCATCGGGGCCGCCCGATGGGCTGCTCGAGCAACGCGTCGACTTCCCCCTCGGAAATATAGAGACCGCGGAACTGCTCGTCGCCCGCGTGCAGCCGTCGGGCGCGCGCGACCTCGGCCGCGATGAGCAAATCGATCCGCTCCAGCTCGGCGAGCAGATGCTGCAACGAGCTCGTGAACGCGCTCGTCGTCCCGTCGCTCCGGTGTGCCACGTCTGGCTGGGTCCCCATACCTCGGTCTCGCTCCGAGCGTTCTCTCACTTGACGACGCGCCGATTCGCTATATCACCTTGGCGCGGTGGCGTCGTTCGTGACGGTGCCTGCGTCCTGGGGCTTGGATGCCGGCGTCGGCGCCTGATTTGCCGGCGACGCTGCCTCCGGTCGGCTGGCGGTACCCTCCGGCTTCACACTCGTTTTGTTGTCAGTGTTCGGCGGCTGGGTCTCACCCCGCTTCTCCTGTGTCCCGTCGGGCGGAGCGGGCCCTTTCTGACCGTCCTTGGATCCTGAGCCCGCATTCTGGGAGGCTGGCGCCGGGGCCGGCGATGACTTGCTCGCCTCCGGTTTGCCGGGCGGCTGCTTGGCCGCGTCCGGTTTGCTGGGCGTCTGCTTGGCCGCGTCCGGTTTGCTGGGCGTCTGCTTGGCCGCGTCCGGTTTGCTGGGCGTCTGCTTGGCCGCGTCCGCTTTGGCCGGCACCTTGGCGTCTGCTTTGCGCGTGACCGGCTTGGCCGAGTCCGTTTTGCTCGGCGCTGGCGTGCCCGCGTCCGGCCTGCCCGTCACGGGCTCGGCGGGTCGCTTCGCGGCGTCGAGTTGCCGCTGGAGAGTTTCGACTCCCTTCAGCGCACGGTCTTTTTCAGCGTGGCTCGCCTCGAGCTGCTTTCGCAGCTTGTCCGCTTCCTCCAAGGCGCGCACCTCGCTCTGGGTCGGACGACCTCCGGTGTAGTAAACAAGCCCTCCAGCCGTGGCCGCCCCGGCGACCAGTCCGGCAACGATGAACGCGGCGACCTGCGATATCAGGCCTCGCCCACGGCGCGCTGGAACACCCGTCGACGGTGCCGGCGGCGGCGGCGCTTTGGCGGGCCGCGTTTGCGTGGGCGGCGCCGCCGGTTTGCGAGCCCCGTAGCGGATCAGCTGAACGGTGATGTTGTCCCGGCCGCCCGTGTCCAACGCCAATTGCACCAGGTCGAGGGTCGTTTCCTGGATCGGCCCCTCGCGACGGAGCGCCGCTTCGATCTCGGCGTCGGCCACGTACCCGCACAGCCCGTCGGAGCACAGCAGGAGCGCATCGCCCTCCTGGAGCCGATGGTCGCGCATGTCGACCTCGACGGTGGGCGCGCTGCCGATGGCGCGCTCCAGCACGCTCGACTGCGGATGATCGGCGGCCTCTTCCGGCTTCAGCATTCCGGCTTCGACCATTCGCTGGACCACGGTGTGATCCGTCGTGAGCCGGGAGAGCTTGTTGTTACGGTAGAGATACGCTCGGCTGTCGCCGACATGCGCCAGCTTGACGCTCCGGTCGGCGACGAGCACCAGGACCGCGGTGGTCCCCATGCCTTCCACCGCCGAGTCGCCGGAATGGGCTCTCTTGTACACGGCGTCGTTGGCTGCCTTGAACGCCGCCGCGATCACCGCGTCGGCCGGCTCCCCCGCCGCGGCCTGGCTGATATGCCGCTGCAGTTCCTCCACCGCTATTTGCGCGGCCACGGCGCCGCCTTTGTGTCCACCCATGCCGTCCGCGACGATGTACAGGTGACCCAGGGGCACCCGGGAACCACTCATCCGGTCCTGGTTCTCCTCGCGGGCGAACCCGGTCTCCGAGAGCGCCCCAACCTCTAACCGTTCGTTGTCGGAGTCCATCCATTCCGCCTACATTCCGTTCAGGGTGTGTCGCCTCGGGGCTTCTCGCTAGAAGATGACGGATCGACCGGGTCCCTTGATCCCGTCGTCCTTGGTACCGCCGGACTGCGGGGCCGAGGGGGTCCCCACTTCGAAGACCGACTCGCCCAGGCGAATGCGGTCGCCGTGACCGACCATGACCGGAGTTCCGGTGACCCGCTGTTCGTTGAGAAACGTGCCGTTCCGAGAAGCCTGGTCGTACAGAAACAGGCCACCGTTCTGGTAGCGCAGGCAGGCGTGCTCGCCCGATATGCTGTCGTCGGCCGCCGCACACAGGTCGTTGTTCGCGTTTCGTCCGAGCCGGTAGGTCGGCTTGTCGACGACGTACTGCTGTCCCTTCATCGGCCCGGCGATCGCGACGAGCGCCGCGCTCGGACTGCCCGGCGTCGGCTGGACGAAGTGCCCGCCGACCACGGTGGCGCGCCGCTTCGGTGGGTCGATTGTCGTCGGCTGCTGCGGCGGGAGGGGAGGGAGGGGAGGGAGCGCGCTCAATCCCAGCCAGTACACGGTGGTATTGACCAAACTCGCGTAGGCCCGTGCGTCGTCGTCCTCGGGCCGGAGCCCGCGGTCATCGGCGACCTCCTGACCCACGTCGTACACGGCCCGCACCAATTGAACCAGATCGGGAGCGAGCGTTCGGACGTCGTTCAGTCGCTGCAAGGCTTCCCGTACTCCCAGGGTCGGCGTCATGGCTTTATTCGCGATGCATCCATCGTACACGGCCTGTCTGACGGCACCCCATGCCGCGAGCACGATATCGCGCCCGGATTGGGTTGCGCCTTTGCTGGGGGGAGGGGCCGCGGGCTCGGGCGAGCGGGCGGCGACCTCCCGCGGAATCGTGGCGGCCCTCTGCCGTTCCTGTCGGACCCGTTGGCCGAACTGGACTTTCCACCGGCGCTTCGCGGGATCGATCTCGATCGACGCCACGTTCGCGATCAGCTCCGCGATCGGGCGACGGAAGATGATCGCCAGCAGAATGACCGTGACGACGGTCGTCAGCAGCACCTTGAATTTTTCGAGGATCGCGATCAGCTCGTCCACGTTTGGACTCTCCTTCGTCGAGTCAGAAACGGTGGCTCATCGACGAACACGCGCTCGTGAGAACCTCTCGGAGAATCCAGCCCGGAGCGCTATCGCACGACGGTATCTCCCTCCTTCGGTGACGGAGCCGGGGGCTGGGCCGCGGCGGGGGCGGGCCGGGCGGCCTGACCCGCCGGCGGCTTGACCATGATGAAGGTCCAGAGCGTCGAGCCCGTCTTGATCTCCGCGTAGTTCGGCAGCTCGGTGCCCTGATTGGCCTTCAGCATCTGCGTGCCCAGAAAAGTCCCGTTGGAACTGATCTGATCGAGGATCTCGTAGTTGCCCTGGCGGCACAGAATCAACGCGTGCTCCGCGGACATCGTGGTGTCGTCCACCAAGATGTCACAGGGGCGATGGTCCGCCTCGCTGCTGATGTTGCCGCTCCCGATGAAGTTCTTGCCTTCGAGGATCTTGAAGACCTGGCCCTGGGGCAGCCACGTATACGTGATCAGGAGCCCGGCGAGTCGCCGCGTGTCGCCTGCCCCCGCGTACGCGCCGGGCTGGGCCGGCCCCGGCCCCCCCATCGCGCGGGTGACCCGCTGCGGCTCGGGCGGATTGGGCCTGGGCGAGCCGATCACCGTGCGTTGGCGGTCGAAGGATTCCTGCGCGCCGGTCGTCCGCTGATTGGATCGCTGCTCGGCCTCGCAGTACGAGCAGGTCTCCCAGTTGGGGTCCATCGCGTGCCCCTTCGCGCACCGTACGGGACGAGCGTTTGCGTCTGCCATGTCAGCCTCCTTGTCGAGCGGCCTCGGAACGTCCGACACAAAGTTCCAGTCCGTCCCGGCGCGCGTCGTCGCGGACGAGCTTCAGACTGCGGCCGAGTCTATCACCGGTCATCGCGTCTCGCCACGCCATCGAGGCTTGCCTGGGCGCGCGCCGCCTCGCACCGTACCCTCAGGTGCCCTTACTGAGGGCGGCGCAGTCGGCGCCCATGACGGCTTCGTCCACACGTCCGCTCCCGCCGCGCTGCCGTTCGAAGTGGCGCTTCATCACACGCGCGACCTGAATCTGCTCGAAGGCGCTCTTCGCTTCGAGCGCCTTGCTGTACTTGTCGAACTCCTGCCCCGCGACCGTGGCGTCGACGATGGCGAGCTGGTCGAGAAACTTCGAGTATTCCCGGAGCGCACTGGCGATGTTGGTCTTGTGATCCTGGATCTGGTTCTTGAATCCCTCTTCGATGTTCGTGTCCTGGATGAGCCGGGCCGACCGCAAGCCCGCCTCTTTCCGTTTGAGCAGGTCGAACTGCGTGCAGGCGAACCACGCCTTTTCCGACCCGCTCTGGATGACGTTGTACGCGATCTTGTGTTCGGCCTTGGTGAGCAACCCCGTCGCCGGGTCGTTGTTCTGGGTGGAATCGGGCTTGGCCTGGCGAGTCTCCTTAACAATGGGCGAGCTCGTCCCGGGATCGAGCTTGGCCTCCGAAGTGCCTTTGTCTTCCGAAGTGCTCCCGCCTTCCGAAGTGCGCCCGCCTTCCGAAGTGCTCTTACCGTCCGCGGTGCTCTTGCCTTCCGCGGTGCTCTTGCCTTCCGCGGTGCCCTTGCCCTCCGAAGTGCTCTTGCCCCCTGAATCGACGGCCGGGGGACGGGTGGACAGGTAGGTGATGATCCCGGCGCTCGCCACGAGCGTCGCTACCAGGGCCCCAATGAGCACCTTCGAGCGGCGCCTGCCGTCCGGCTTCCGGTCGACGCCATCGATGGCCGTGGCGAATTCGCCGCAGTCCTGAAACCGTTGGGCCGGCTCCTTGGCCATCGCCTTGAGGATGATCTGCGCCACTTCGGAGGAGATCTCGGCGTTGGTCTGTCGCGGATCCCGCGGGGGGGTCCTGACCTGCTGGTCCTTGACCTCGAAATCCGTCTCTCCGTCGAACGGAACACTGCCCGTCAGCATTTCGTACAGCACGATGCCGAGGGCGTAGATATCCGTGCGCCGATCCACCTCGCGCGGGCGCAGGATCTGCTCGGGACTCATGTACCACGGGGATCCGCTCGCCACCCCGGTCGCCGTCAGCGACTTCTCGGCGCCGCCCGCCATGATCGCGATGCCGAAGTCCATGAGGCGCGGCCGGCCATTCGTGTCGACCAGCACGTTCGAGGGCTTGATGTCCCGATGGACGAGCCCCTTGGCGTGCGCGAATCCCAGCCCCTTGAGGACGTCGCGGAAGATGGGCAGCGCTTCCGATTCCGCCAATCTTCCCTTCGATTTGATGAGACGGCTCAGGTCCTGGCCGTCCACGTACTCCATGACCAGGAAGAATTCTCCGGCTTCCTCGAAAAAGTCGGTGACCTGGACGATGTTCGGATCGGTCAGGAGCGCCTGCTTTCGCGCCTCCTCGAAAAACCGCTGGCGGAAGTTCGGATCGCCGCTCAGGGCCCGGGACAGGCTCTTGATGGCGAACGGCTTGCGGAGGTTGACGTGCTCCGCCAGGTACACCACGCCCATGCCGCCCTCGCCGATCTCCGAGACGATCCGAAAATTGCGCAGAATCTTGCCGGCCATGGGGCTCGGTCGCGCCGTCCCCCGCGCGCCGGATCCCGTCCCGCCTATCAAGAGATTGGTTTCGCGACTCATCACAGCGCCTCCCCTCCCTTACGACCGACCCGGTCGACCGGTCACTTCGCCGCCCTTCGCGGCGGACACCTCTCGCACCTTCGTCAGGTAGCTCGGCGTGTCGACCGCCCCCTCCCGCACCTCGTAGGCCGGCTTGAGCCCCTTTCCTTCGTACCGAACGCCCTTCGGCGTCTGGAGATTGCCGATCGCAAGGATCAGCGCGGAGCCATCGCTCAGCTCGATGATCTCCTCCCAGGTCGCCTTCCCGGCGGTTCCCCTGCCGATCGACACCGCCCGGCCGTTGTCGGTCAGGGCCGCGATGAACACCTCCGCCGCACTGGCCGTCCCTTCGTCCTGCCAGACGAAGAGGGGAATCGCCCGGTCCACCACCGGGGCCCGGCTATCGTACGCCTTCGTGCCCTTCCGGGTCTGGACGGACACCACCCGCTTGCCTTCGTCGAGAAACAGCATGGCCGAGTCGATGGCGGCATGCAGGTCGCCCCCGCCGTTGCCCCGCAAATCGACGATGATCGGAACCTCCCGCGGCCACTGCTTGAGGGCGTCCGCCAGCGCCGGCTTGGTGTCACGGGAGAAATGCGAGAGCACGATGATGGGGCTCCCCTCCACCGTCCGCGTCGAGACGCTCCGCTGCGTCACCGCCTCGCGCGCGACGCTGAACTCCCGTTCGCGGCCGTCCTTCGTGGCGACGGCCACCCTCACCTCGGTCCCCGGCTTCCCTCGGGCCATGCCCGCCACGCCGAAGATGGACTTGCCGTCGACGCGCACGCCGTCGATGCTCCTCAGCTCGCTTCCGCGCGCGATGCCGGCCCGCGCCGCCGGGCCGTCCGGACGGGGCAGGCAGATCATCCGGCCGTCCCGGTCCTGCGTGATTTCCATGCCGATGCCGACGTACCTGTCGTTCAGCGATTCCTTGAACCGGCGATACTCCTCGCGCGAGAGGTAGTCGCAGCACAGCTCCTTGCGCGCCAGGTAGGCGCGGAGGGATTGCTCGACGATCTGGGCCCGCGTGACGTCCGGCCGCAGACGAACCGCCCGGTCTTTGATCCGGGCCACCGCCTCGACGTAGAGCAGGATATCGGCGTCGTCGAGGCCAAAGGCCGGCTTGCGCCCCTCCGACGCCGGCTTCGGAGAGTCGGACTTCGGTGTGGCCTGGGAGACGGCCGGGGCGTACCGCTCGTGCGCGAGCCACAGGCCGCTCAGAGAGAGGAGTGCTCCAGCCAGGACCGCGACGAGGAGCGCGCCGAGCCGCCGTTTACTCCCGATCGCCATCGCTCGCGGCTCGTCCCTCGTGATGCGGCTGGGGCCCCGTCATTGCGTGAGCATGACGTTCAGGTATTTCCTGATCTCATTCTTGAGCGACTCGATTTTCTCCTTCTTCGCGGCGTCGGAAAGACGATTGTCGTTGGCGAGCTGGCGGGTCTGTTCCTGAAGCCTCTGGACCTCCGCTTCCCTGCTCTCCTTTTCCATCTGCTGCTGCCTGGTCTCGGCTCCCAATTTGTGGTTTTCTCGCCTGAGCCGTTCCAGTCCGGCGTCGAGATCCTTGAGGGTCATCTGCTTGGTGTCGATCTCCGTCATCAGTTTCCGCTGCTCGGCCACCAGCGACGCTCGCTGAATCTCGAGCTGGGTCAGGTTCGCTTCCTTCTCGGCGATCCGGGTCGTCATCTGCCCCGATTCCTGCTTCATCTGCGCGATCGTGCACGCGCAGACCGCCGCGGCGGAGCCGACGACCAGCAGTGCGCGAAGCCGACGCATCCGCCCGCCGATCAGAGTCGCGTCCTCATGGACGCCAGCGACGTCGTCTTGGATCTCATCTCGTTCAGGTTCGTTTCCAGCGCCGCGATCTGGGCGTCGAGCTGGGGGGACGAGCCGCTCTGTTGGGCGCGGAAGTTCTTCAGGCCCTGAAGCTCGTCCGACGCGACGCCCACCTGCTTGTTGGCGTCGTCGATCTTGTTACTCAAGGCTTGCTTTTGCTCGGCCAGCTCCCGCCGGCTGGCCTGTTGGGTCCTCACCTGTGACTCGAGGCGGGCGATCTTGGGCGCGAAATCGTCGACGTCCTTCTGCAAGGCCAGGTTGTATTGCCGGGTGTCCGAGTTGATCGCCTCGGCGAACGCGACGCGCGTATTCACGTCGGTTTCTTTCCCTCTCAGCATTTCGTGCCGGTTGGCGACCTGATCGGCGTAAACGTACCCGGCCGTTCCGACGAGGCTGGCGCCGAGGATGCCGCCGGCAATGGCGCCCCGGGTTCCGCCGAGGAGGTATCCCAGACCACCTCCGACCACGGCGCCGATTCCGGCCCCGGCCACAGCGCCTTCAGTTCGAGCCTGGCCGCCCTGGGTGGCGCAGCTGCTGAGGAACACGACGACGACGATCAACGCGAACGACGCCTTTACCCGTCGCCAGCACACGTGTCGGGCCGAAGCTGTCTTCATCGATCTCCCTCCGTGCTGTAGTCACGAAGCCCATGAAACACCTATCGCACGTCCCCCGATAGCGTCCGAGGAAAGGAGATTAGGCCCAGAATGGCCGCTCGTCAATGCGATCGTGCCCCCATTGCGGGCTCCGTTCAGCGACAGCCGGCGGCGTGCAGCCGCGGGAACACCTCGTCGCGAAACGCCCGGATTTCCGCCTCGGGGCCGACGAAGGTCTGAAACGCCTGCACGTAGAGACTCGTGACTCCCGCGCCCGTCATCTCGACGATCCGCCGGGCGCAGTGCTCTGCGGTGCCCACGAGGCCGAACGTGTCGCAGAGTTGCGTGATGACCTCGTCCGGCACGAACGCAGTCGCGTCGATGGCCTGCTCCCAGTCTCGCGCGTGGGACAGATCGGGATAGATGTCGCGCACCGCCTGCGGGATCTCAAAGCGCGGCAGCCTGAGGCCCGCGTATTCGGCCCAGTGCGATCGCGGGCTCAGGATCGCCTGATGGACGACGTTGGGCCTGGCCTGCCGGCGCGCCTCGGCGGTGGTGGCGGCGATGCCGACGCGAACCGTCCACACGATCTCGAGGTCGTCGAGCGTGCGGCCGCTCCGGCGCGCTCCTTCGGCGAGGTGGCCCAGCACCGCGTCGACGATGCCGCGATGAAAGCCGACCGACAGCATGACGCCGTCGGCGATCTCCCCCGCCAGCTCGATCGCCTTCGGTCCCGACGCCGCCATCAGCACGGGAATGTGCCGCCCCGACGCATAGGCCAGGCGGCCCGGCGTCGCCCCGAAGTCGATCGCCTTCCCCGCGAGGAGCGCCCGCAGCGCGGTGATGCACGCCCGCATCTCCGCCAGCGTGGCCGGCTTTCGTCCGATCGTGTGCGCGGACGTGTACCCGGTGCCGATGACGACCTTGGTGCGTCCGGGCGCCAGCTCGTCCACGCTCTGGACCGCGCTGGCCAGCACCGACACGTGACGGGTGAACGGATTGGTCACCGCGGGGAACAGCATCAGGCGCGACGTGTTGACCGCGGCCAGCCCCAGCGTCACGAACGTGTCGCGACAGAGCAGCTGGCTGTCGAGAATGCCGACGCCGTCGAAGCCCGCCGCCTCGACGTCCTGGATCAACGCGAGCAAGGCCGGCAACGGCATGGTGCCGGGGACCCTGAGCGTGGCCTGAACGCGCGTCATCCCGTCGCTCCCGATCTCACGTGTGCGCCCGCCGCGGCGACGCCGAACGTCCTAGGCGCCGTCGAGCGCGGGCCTCATCTTCAGGATCGCGTCGATGTGGGCGCGCGGGGAGAGTCCCGAGCCCATGGTGTTCACCGAAAGGTGGGTGGCGCCGAGGTCCCGCCACTCGCGGGCCCGCTTGGCCCACTCGGTCGGGCCCCCGATGCCGTAGGCGAAGCGGCCCTCGATGCCCACGGCGGAGGGCGGGCGGCCGGCGTCCTTCATGTACGCGCGCACGCGATCGAGCGTGTGGCTCGCCTCGTCGCCCGGCTGAAACTGCGGAAACCAGCCGTCGGAGATCTCGGCCACCCGCCTGAGCACGGGCTCGGCCATGCCGCCCATCCACACCGGGATGGGACGCTGGACGGGCAGCGGGTTGATGCCGGCGCGGTCGAGACGATGGTAGGCGCCCTGGAAGTTCACCACCGGCTCGGTCCAGAGCTTGCGCATCACCGCGATCTGCTCGCTGACGCGGCGGCCGCGGGTATGGAAGTCCTCGTTCAGCGCCTCGTATTCCACGTGGTTCCAGCCGATGCCCACGCCGAGGCGCAGGCGGCCGCCGGTGAGCACGTCCACCGCCGCGGCCTGCTTGGCCACCAGCGCGGTCTGCCGCTGGGGCAGGATGAGGATGCCGGTGACGAGCTCGAGGCGCTGCGTGCAGGCGCCGAGGTAACCGAACAGGACGAAGACCTCGTGGAAGGCACTCTCGTCGGTGTACGGCGGGCGGCGCCCGAGCTTGTCGAAGCGTTCCACCTTGGCGCCCAGCACGTGATCGAAGACGAGCAGGTGATCGTAGCCCGCCCCCTCGGCGGCCTGGGCATAGTCGCGGATCACCACGGGATCCGAGCCGATCTCCGTCTGCGGAAACACCACCCCGAGCTTCATGTCGTGTCCTCCTCCATGCTCCGGGAGTGTACCCCGGCCCCGGTGGAGGAGTGTGTACGGCGATCAGACGGGAATGTGCTGGGCCTTCGCTTCGCGACTCCATGCCCGGTGCCGCGCGATGCTCGCGATGAACTCCGCCGCCACCTTGGCGACGTCGCCATCGCCGCCGGCCACCACGCCCTCCTCCAGCGGCCCCGCCTTCGCGCGCGCTCCGTTCGGCTTCTGCTCGGTGGGCAGCAGGGAGACGCCGGCGCCCGTCGCCGCCAGCGCCTTGCAGTGCTTGTAGGCCTCGGTGACGAAGAGCTGCGCCTTCGCGTCCTGGCTGAGCGCCTTCACGCTGTCCGATCCGCCCGGCACGAACACCGCGTCGAACAGTACGGAGCCCACCGTGAGCAGGCTGAAGTCCACGGGAATCTTCGCGCCGCGGCTGCCCGCGAGCGTCCCGCCGTGCGGTGCGATCACCTTGGCCGTGGCTCCCGCGGCATCGAGCGCCTTCTTCATCGTCTCGATCGCGCTCGCGTCCACGCCGTCCGCGGCCAGGATCGCCACCTTGCGACCCTTCGCGGTGTCCTTGATCGTGTTCGCCATGCTGAGCGCGCCCGACGCCTCGAGCGTCTGCTTCGGACGCCGCGGCTCGAAGTCCTTGGGCTTTCCGTCGGCGGGAACGCTGCGGTTGAGCGGCGGCTCCACGCGGGGCACCGCGGGCAGACCGAGGCCCTCGGCGACGCGCTCGGCCAGCGAGCGGTCGACGTGCGCGAGCATCCCCACCATGCGCTCGCACACGGCCGCCGCGTCCACCTTGCCCAGCTCGAACCGCAGGGCCTGGACGATGTGATCCTTTTCGTTCTCGGACTGGCTGTTCCAGAAGAGCGTGGCCTGGCTGAAGTGGTCGAAGAACTTCTCGCCCCGCGCCCGCCGCTTGGTGTCGTCGATGCGCTCGGGATAGCTCACGAACCCTCCGGCACGGGCGCCGGCCTGGAACGGACAGCCGCCGCCGAGCGTGTTGGGGTCGTAGCTCGTCTGGCCCACGCTGATCGTCTGGCGCATGTGGCCGTCGCGCTGGTTGTTGTGCACGGGCGCCACCGGCCGGTTGATGGGAATCTCGTGGAAGTTCGGGCCGCCGAGCCGGAGCAGCTGGGTGTCGGTATACGAGAACAACCGGCCCTGGAGGAGCGGATCGTTCGTGAAGTCGATGCCGGGCACGATGTGGCCGGGATGGAAGGCGACCTGCTCGGTCTCGGCGAAGAAGTTGTCGGGATTGCGGTTGAGGACGAGCCGGCCCACGCGCTGCACGGGCACGAGCTCCTCGGGGACGATCTTGGTCGGATCGAGCAGATCGAAGTCGAAGCGGTCCTCGTCCTTCTCCTCGATGATCTGTAATCCGAGCTCCCACTCCGGATACGCCCCGCCCTCGATCGCCTCCCAGAGGTCGCGCCGGTGGAAATCGGGGTCCTTGCCCGAGATCTTCAGCGCCTCGTCCCACAGCACGGAGTGCACGCCGAGGAGCGGCTTCCAGTGGAACTTCACGAAGCGCGCCTCGCCCCGCTCGTTGACCAGGCGAAACGTGTGGACCCCGAAGCCTTCCATCATGCGGAAGCTGCGCGGAATGGCGCGGTCGGACATGACCCACATGATCATGTGCATCGATTCCGGCATGACCGAGATGAAGTCCCAGAACGTGTCGTGGGCCGAGGCCGCCTGCGGCATCTCGTTGTGCGGCTCCGGCTTCACCGCGTGGACCAGGTCGGGAAACTTCACCGCATCCTGGATGAAGAAGACCGGGATGTTGTTGCCGACGAGGTCGAAGTTACCTTCCTCGGTGTAGAACTTGACCGCGAAGCCCCGAACGTCGCGGGCTAGGTCACTGGAGCCGCGCGAGCCCGCCACCGTGGAGAAGCGCACGAAGACGGGGGTGGTCCGGGCGGAGTCCTGGAGGAACGCCGCCTTCGTCCAGCGCGCCAGCGACTTATAGACCCGGAACGTGCCGTGAGCCGCGGCCCCCCGCGCGTGGACGACGCGCTCGGGGATGCGCTCGTGATCGAAGTGCGTGATCTTTTCGCGCAGGATGAAGTCTTCGAGGAGTGACGGCCCCCGGGCGCCCGCCTTGAGCGAGTTCTGGTTGTCGTTGATGCGGGTGCCGTGATTGGTGGTGAGCGCCTGATCCGCGCCGCTCTCGCGAGCGGCCTCGAGCGCCTTGACCTTATCGTTCGTGGCGGGCTTCACCGGGGGCTTGCGGGGCATGTTAGGAGCTCGCCCCCTCGGACTTCAACCGCTCCGGGATTCGCTGAACGGTTTCCAGGGCGTCATCGAGCGTTTGCATGGTCTTCTCGCGCAGGCCCGGAAGCTGCGTGTCCAGCATCGAGCCGATCTCCTTGCGCCAGTACCAGGCGGCGGCACCGACGGCGAGCACGGTGATCCATTTCATCATGATGGTCTCCTCTCTCCAGCGAACGCGCGTAGGTTCGCTCTCTCTCGTGATCAAGTTTGCATGGAGCAAGGCGCGGGCCAGGCACTTCCCTCTCGCCGTGACGTCAGCCTAGGGCAGGGACGGGTCGTCGCCGTGCAGCGCGTCGCCTCGGTGGAGGCGAGCGGCGATGTCGTAGGTCTGGCGGACGGCCCGCACCGTCGGAGCGTGGGCGGTAAGGAAGCGCGCTGCTCCGATGAGCACGTGGTCGCCCAGGCCCCGGCCGGCAAACCGGCGGTACTGCCGGACGCGGCCTCGTAGATCTGGAATTCGTGGAATCCGGCATCCTCCCGCAGGAGCGCGTGGCCGAGCGTGTTCACGACCTCCTCGTGCCGACCGCCCCGGAGGACATCGGCGACGAGCTGGGCCGTCTCGTCCACGTGACCCTGGACGTCGAAGGCGCCGAGTAGCTGCTCACGGCCGGGCGAGCGCCCGGACGGGGTGGGCAGCGGCTGCTTGGGGAGGTTCAGGAAGCGCTCCAGATAGATCGACATCGCCCCGTCGAACAGGCCGCGCGCGAGGAGCCTCGACGGCGCGCGTCGCATCGCCTGGTCGACCCCGTTGGCGTACGAGAAGCTGTGGTGGACGGTGTCCCAGTCGCCGAACTCGTTCGAGACGTGGAAGTGCAGAGTCCGACGGGCGGCGGCATAGGCCACCGCGGCTGAAAGCTCGCCGAGGGGTACGCCTCGCCGTACCAGATCGAGCATCGTCGACAGCGTCTCCTCCGGTTCGCCGTCGAGGATCCTCTCGGCGAGGTCCTGGTGGCCGTCCCAGCCACCGACCCGCTTCCCACCTTCGTCAAGGGCGGCGGGAAGCTCCTCGTACACGCTCCAGAGCAGCGTCGCCAGATCCACGGGATGGCGCCAGTTGGACGACTCTTCCATCCGCTGGGCCCGAACCATGTTCGGGACGAGGGAGGGCAGGATCTCCTCGGCGTGCTCCCAGCCGATGTGATCGAGGAGCTCGAAGGCCTTGTTGGCGAAATCCAGGGAGTGACCGACGTCGAGGAAGAGGTGGTCGGTGCAGGCGGCGAAGATCATGTCGGCGACCGCGCGGGGCGAAAGCCCGATGTGGATGGCGGTGCGCAGCGTGCGCTTGGCGGCCTCCTCGGCCCGCACCTCGATGAATCGGCGAAACCAGTCGAGATACCGCTCCGGTCGCGTCTCGGTCGTGGCCAGTGGTTCCAGGCCGAAGTCGGGTGGCTGGCGCGCCGTGGAGCGCGCGACGTGCACCAGCCCATGGTAGATGGCGAGGGGACGATCCTCACCGTCGAGGCTGGGCAGCACGTTGGCCATGCCGGTCAGGATGGAGAGGCCGGTGCTCCAGCCGCGCGCCCTGTTGCGGATGCCGAAGAGTGCCGCCTCGCGAAGGACTTCCTTCGTCGCCCCTTGCTCGGTCAGCGCGATGACGCTCTTGGCCAGCACCAAGCGAATGTCCTGCTCGAGGCCCTCGTTGAGCTTGCCCATCCAATGAGCCCGACGGTCGTCCTCGGTGGCCCGCCAGCGGAGCCAGACGTCGCCCTCGGACACCTCCACGTCGAAGACGGTCACATCGTCGGCGAAGGGGTCGAAGGTGCACCCGCCGGTAAGCTCGAACTTGGCGTGGTGCCAGTGGCACGTGAGGATGCCGTCCTTGACGGTGCCGCGATGGAGCGGAAAGCCCATGTGGGGGCATCGGTTGTCCACGGCGAACACCTGCCCCTCCTCCAGCAGCACGAGCACGGTTCGCCCGTTGACCGAAATCACCTTTCGGCGCTCGCGCTCCAGGTCTTCGAAGGTGCAGATCTTGACACGGGCGTCGGACTCGCTTCGCTCATGATGAGGTGCGTGCGTCGCCATGGACTCGATGATACGGGAGAATGGCGAGAGCCCGAGCGCGCAGAAGCGAAGGGGAGCCGCCTCCCTTCCTCGACGGCTACCACTCTGCTGCCATCCCAAAAACCCCAGGGGAATTCCCCCTATCAAGTGGGGCTGGCCTCTTGGGAGGGCTGGCGCTCTTGAGTCAGCTCTGAGTGCTGAAGATCGAGGGTCGCTTCCGGTAGGCGCGAACGAAGTTCTCAAGCTCGATCACGTCAACCCAGCGTTCAGCGGATTCGGACTCGAGACAATCGATGTTAGACGTCCTCGTCCGCCGATTCCACGGGCTGGCCCGGCCCAGACACCCATGACGCGTACGGCCACCAACCGTCGACGAGTTCTGCTACAATCCGACGCACCATGGTTCATTCGACGCGTCTGACCCACATAGTTCTCTTCACTCTCGTCGCGGTCAGCGCCTGCGCGTCGGTCGAGCCACAGGAGGTAGTCCGACGCCCCGCCGCGTCGATGGTCGCCGCTGTCCCGGTCCAGGCTCCTTCTGAGCGTGTCCTGAAGCGGAAGATTGCTATTGGCCGCTTCAGCAACGAGACCCGATACGGGGCTGGCCTCTTCGTCGACCAGCAGAACGATCGTATCGGCAAGCAGGCCTCTGACATGCTGGCGACGGAGCTCACCCGTTCCGGCAAGTTCATCGTGCTCGAGCGCCCGGACCTGGGCAAGCTCGAGGCCGAGCGCTTGCTGACGGGTGTCTCGGCGACCGACGTCCGGCGAAGCCTCGTCGGAGTCGATGCTTTGATCCTCGGGTCCGTAGTCGAGTTCGGCCGGGAGACGACCGGCGACCGGCAGGTGCTCCAGCGGTCGAAGCGCCAGACGGCACGGGTGCGGGTCAATGCCCGCCTCGTCGATCCCGGGACAAGCCATGTCTTCTTCGCCGCTGACGGCACTGGTGAGGCCAGCACCGAGGTCTTAACGACCCTCGGATTCGGGGGGCAGGCGGCCTTTGATTCCACTCTCGACGATAAGGCCATCGCGGCCGCTGTGGTGGATCTCGTCGACCGACTCCAGCGCCAGATCGCGAACCGCCCGTGGATCACCGGCGTGCTCCGTGTCGACGGTGATCGGGTGATGATCGCGGGAGGCGCCCGGCAAGGATTGAAGCCCGGCGACCGCCTCAAGGTGATGGTCCCGGGTGCCGTCGTCCGAAGTCCGCAGACGGGCTTCGATGTGCAGTTGCCACCCGCTCAAATCGGTGTGCTCGAGGTTGAAACCTTCTTCGGTGATTCGGAGGTCACCGAAGGCTCCGTGTGCCGGCTGGTGTCCGGGCCCAGCCCAACGTCAGCCCACGTTATTCAATACTGAGCGAGATGCCAGGGATGCGCAGGCTTGGGTCGGTGGTGATCAGTATGCTCCTCCTGACCGCGACCGGATGCGGGGGTGGTCCCTACCGGACCGTCCACACCGGGCGCGACGAGGGGTATCTCCGCTTTTCCGGAGGGCGGCCCGGACAGACCGTCTACGTCGATGGTCTCCCGCGCGGGTCGGCGGAGGAGTTCAGCGGCAACCCGGGCGTCCTGGCCACCACTCCGGGGCTCCGAACGATCGAGGTGCGAGAAGGCGGCCAGGTGATCATGAGGGACCAGGTCTTCATCGGCTCCGGCGTCACGAAGATCGTCGATCTGCCTTGACTCGCTGGGTCGTGCTCACCGCCGTAGCGGCCTGCGCGTTGGGCGGATGCGCCTCCCAGCTCTACGGCTGGGGTCAGTACGAAGACAGCCTCTATACTCGCGTCACCGATGCGAGCGCGGAGGGCAGGCAGAAGGCCTTCGGAATGCTGGAGCAGACAATCCAGAGGGCAGAGCAAGCCGGGCAACGTGTGCCTCCCGGCGTGTATGGCGACTACGGGTACCTTCTCTACCAAAGCAACCGACCCGACGATGCGGTGCGCTACTTCCGCAAGGAAGCGGAACTGTACCCCGAGGCTAAGCCGCTGATGGACTCGGTGATCTCCCGGATCGACCAGAAGCGAACGAAGCCATGACCCTCCGCCTCCTAGTTGCGACAACGGTGCTGCTACTCACAGGCTGCGCCACGACGTCGAAGTGGGATTACACGTCATTCTTCGCAAACCATCCTCGTTCAATCCTCATCGTGCCGGCGGGCAATACGACCACGGCTGTGGACGCCCCCGAGATCTGGAGCACGACCGTCACGATGCCGTTGGCGGAGCGCGGATACTACGTCTTCCCTGTCTATCTCACAGCCGATCTGCTGAGGGATCTCGGCCTCACCAACGAAGCTCTACTCGAGCAGTTGGCGCCGAGCCGCTTCAAGGACATCTTCGGCGCCGATGCTGTGCTCTTCGTCACGATCCGGGACTGGTCGACAAAGTATCTCGTCCTGGCCTCGAACGTCACGGTCCGCATCTCGTATAGGCTGGTGGACACCCGAACTAGCCTAGTGTTGTGGCGGGGCGAGCAGAATGTCATCCAACAGAGCGGCGGAGGGGGCGGCGGCATCGCCGGTCTCATCGCGGCGGCCGTGAGCGCTCTGGTCACGACTGCGGTCGACTACCGTCCGCTTGCGCGCCAAGCCAATACCATCGTCGTCGGCGCCGAGAAGCGAGGGTTGCCGGTCGGGCCCTATCACCCCGATTACCAGAAGGACTATGCAAAGTATAAGTAGGAGCGCACTGCGGTAATGCCTGACCGCTCAAGGCTCAACGCTAACCTTTGTCCGCTTGTACGAACATGTGGCACCCGAGCCGTGTTCGAAAGGTTTTCACTCGGGCGGTGAAGAGCGCTGGGCTACTCGGTCACTTCCATCCCCACTGCCTTCGGCACACATTCGCGAGTCTCTTGCTTCAGCAGGGCGAGAGCCCGGTGTACGTGCAACGTCAGCTCGGGCACTCCTCGATCAAGTTGACGGTGGACACCTACGGGAAGTGGTTGCCGATGGGCAACAAGGCCGCGGTCGATCGCCTGGATCGAGGCGCCCCGCCTCGACCCGCGCCCATGTTGGGAGCCAGTTCTACACCGCCCAAATTCTTCGGCAGTGACCCAAGTGATAGCAAAGTGGTAGCACCAGGGCGAGGACGGACTGCTAGTGCTGGCCAAATGCTTGGAAGATTTGGTGAGCCGTCTGGGGATCGAACCCAGGACCCCCTGATTAAAAGTCAGGTGCTCTACCATCTGAGCTAACGGCTCGTTCGCAGGAACGGGCAGAAGCGATTCTACCGCGCTCCGTCCCGTGAATGATGCACACTGCGGGGCTTGTGACCCTGACGTTCGTCGCCACTGCGCTCATCATCGCCCTCGCGAGCTTCGTCATGGGGCTCGCGGGGTTCGGGATCGGGCTGGTGGCGCTCGCGTTCCTGCCGTTCGTGATGTCGCCAGTGCCGGCGATCGTGTTGACCACGCTCTACGCGCTGGTGTTCTC
>Ga0193725_1000023_pt1 | contig 52102 bp, 50 predicted proteins | sample H2a2metaG_FD_143058 | JGI IMG/M metagenome (GOLD analysis project Ga0193725, IMG submission 143058) | Soil microbial communities from a riparian zone of the East river system, Colorado, United States - H2a2 | ecosystem: Environmental > Terrestrial > Soil > Riparian zone | place: USA: East River... | reverse complement strand
GGGCCCCGACGTTGCCCCAGTCGAGACAGTGCAACTGCAGACCGTTCACCGTCGCGAGCACGCTCTTTGGCTGCAACAGGGTCGTCATGTCTGGCCACCTTCCTCGCTCATTGTCCGTCCACTGCCGCGCGGTGTTCTGCGCCGTGCGCTTACGCGCGTGTCTTGACTCATTCTATCCGGCGTGAGGAGGCGTGAAGAAGCCGATGGCGAACCATCGAGTGATGACCGCCGCGAGAGCGGTACCGATCACGAGAAGGACCCACCGCCACTTCAGCCATGACTCACGGAACCCAGACATCTGGACGAAGATATCCCCCAGATACGCCGTGCAGTAGCAGATGTTCGCGAGTACAGCCAGCACGAAAACGACCGATACCCCATTGAACGACACGACGCTTCGACTGTAGGGCCAGTTGAGGGTGAAATAGGCCAGGACGATGAATCCCAACACCGCGTTGTAAACGATTCGGCGGGGCTCCCAGTACCTGAGAGCTTCGGAAACGGCCTCGCGGACACGCGTCCCAAGGCTGGCCGACGCCTCCGGGCTGATCTCACTCATCGAGTCCCCATGGGCGCGACGTATCAGGTCCGGCGCGCCTTGCTGACCCGCGGTGGGACGCGCTTGTTGGGTCGTGCTGCCCCGCGTCCTTCGAGCCAACGCTTGAGCGACTTTTGGGTCTCTCCTGAGGGCTGTCCGGCCAGAAGGCCCTCAACGCTGATGTCCTCGTCAAGCGCGGGCCAATGGATGCCGATTCCGCGCCCGATGAAGCGCCACCGCGCGCGTTCGCGCTTGCTGCCGTGGAGAAGGCGCGGATACCAGACGAGTGGCGCTGCTAACGTTCGACCATCTTCGAGCTGGACGATGAGCTTGTCGTCCGTCGCTTTGACGTCCACCGCGCTTGGCCACGGCCCAGCGCTCGGCATCAGGTGCGACCGCCCGGCGGCTGTCGCCTGGGCGCCGAAGTTGGACGACGGGCAACCGACAGCTGACCGCGGCGCCTCAGCGACGCCGCGCGTTCCGCCCGCGACGCGGTAAACGCGGAGTCATCACCGCGATGGATGTACAGCCGTCCTTCGAGGCGATCCCCTCGAAGGACACCCCAGCCGCGACCACAACCCGGATCGTTGTCGTTCTCGCCTTCCCACGAGAAGTCGACGATCTGCGCGCCCTGGCGCTCATCAAATCGGCAGTCGAGCCAGCCGCGCACCGTACCGAACTGAAACTGGCCCATCTGTTCGCGATCGAACTCGATGAAGGCGGGGACGACCAGGTCGAGGTAGTCCTTGCCCCACACCTCCATCTCGACGATCCGCCAATACCCGACGAACGTTTCCGGTGTCCGTGCTTCGGCCATCTGATCCCGCCTTCTCCTCGCTCGCCGCAGTCGGCCAACGGTCGGTATCAGCCGCGGCCGCAGGCCGTCTGCTGAATGCCGTGGTCAGCCGAGGCGCCTGCACCACGTAGTCCACAAGACTGCAGTCCAGGCCAGGAGGAAGAAGGCCATTATCACTCCGTAGAGAATCCTCTGACAGCCTGTCGGCCACGGCAGTGTTCGGTGTTGTTCGAGCTGCAAGATGCCTTCTATCGCCTTGCACCGAGCGTATTTGTGCCGTTTGGCCGTGTTCAGCTGTAGGGCAAAGATCCAGACACAAATCGTCAACACAATGCCGAGCGCGCTCAGGATCGTGATAAGTGGACGAAGTGTCGGATCCGTCAAGGCTCTGAGGATGAAACCCATAAGCACAAGAGTGGCAGCCCACATGATGCTCGTGACGGACCAGACCAGCGTGTCGTGATGCTGGGCAGAGCTTTGTGCGGCCTGATACTCGACACGCAGGTCCTCTGGCGACGGTGTGCTCGGCGTGTTGCCGTTCATGTGATGCTCCCTGTCATCTCGCAGCTGTGCCGTCGGCCAAAGCGGCGGATCAGCCGCAGCCGCCTCAGCGGCCGGCGGCCGCAGTCGGAAGTTAACCTGACGAGCGTTCATATCGGCGTCCTGATCGACCATGGCGCGGACATCACGTCACGGCGCGAGTGGAGCGCATGGGCTATTCAGAGGCAACAGTTTTACGGCGCCCAGGATCGAGCCCTCGAGAACAATCTGTCGGAGTTGCTGGATCGTGATCGCTGGTATGAGTGAGCCCGTGCCGCGCGGGGTTAACCGTTGGGTGGTGTCGCCTGGTCTGGCGAGCGTGAGCCCGAAGTAGGCTCCCTCATGGACGACGTCGCACCGGATGTTGTAGAGGAAGTCGATTGTCTCTCTGACCGAAAGGCTTGGTCCGGCCGGAACGGAGCTGAAGGCCCTGCCGAGAATGGCGCGATGAGCGTCAGCGCAGATATCCTCGAAAAAGAGTCGCACGTGTTTCCGCGACTGCCCTTCGCCGTCGAATTTGTTCACGATCTTGGCCACAGCTTCCGCAGCGATCAGGTGGAAGAGAAGCTGAAGCGCTGGGCGACCTTTGGCTATCTCGTCCAGGCGGTCTCCGAGCCAAAGCATCCGCGCGGCCTGCTGCAACACGATCCTCGCCTTGCTCCCGGCCACAGGAACTGCTTCGACACACTCGACGAAGGCGCGACACGCCTCCCGGCTTGGGAAGGCCGGCTCGAAGAATTCGCCCGGGTCAATGTTGGCGACGTGCATTGTCGGCTATCGGGCTAACTTGTATTTCCTCTAAGACCTGGGTAGCACGGACAATGCTGCGGCCCTCGCAGGGTAGTGCGGTCGGCGGTTTCCGGGGGGGCGCAAAGGATAGATATCCGGACCGGGGATATTCAACGGCTCTGCCTGTCGGGTGCGATGGTCGCGGCTCGAGGGCGACCCGTCACGTCGCCGGTCCGCCGACCTGGACGCCGGCGAGTTTTTCGAGGACTTTGATCACCGAGAGGCCGTCTTCCTTGTTGAGGCCGGCGGCGCGGGCGGCTTGATAGATCTGCTGGGTGACGTTGGCCAGGAAAAGCGGAACACCGAGCTGCTTGGCGAAGGCGGTTTCCAGCTCCTGGTCTTTGAACGTGATGTCGATGGTGCCGCCCGGCGCGAAATCGCGGGCGAGGATTCGGGGGACGCCGGTCTCGAACGCGTGGCTGGTGCCGGTCGAGACGCGGACTACGTCGTAGATCGTCTGCGGGTCCAGGCCAGCCTTGACGCCGAGGATCAGCGCCTCCGCGATGGCGACGCGGGCGACCTGGCCGAGCATGTTGTTGACGAGTTTCATGGCCAGGCCCTGGCCGAGGGTGCCGACGTGGAAGATGTTGGCGCCCATGGCCTTGAACAGGTCGCCGCAGGCGTCGAACGTCTGGTCTGGGCCGCCGACGATGATCGACAGCTCGCCCGACTTCGCGCGCACGGTGCCACCGCTGACCGGAGCGTCGAGCATGGCAACGCCGCGCGCGGCCAGCTGCTCGCCCAGACGCTTGGCGGCGAAGGGATCGATCGTGCTCATGCAGATCACGATGTGGCCGGACTTCACGCTCTTGATGACCCCGCGCTCGCCGGCGATCACCGATTCGGCCTGCGCGGTGGTCTCGACCATCACGATCGTGCGCTCAGTGCCCGCGGCGACTTCTTCGGGCGAGCCGGCGACGTGAGCGCCGCGCTCGCGCAGCGGCGCGACCTTGTCGGCCGCGATGTCATGAACGATCAGCGAGAACCCGTTCTTGGCCAGGTTCAACGCCATGGGGCCGCCCATGTTGCCGAGTCCGATGAATCCGACCGCTCCTGGCATTGCGGGCTCCTACTTGAACGCCGGAATGACGTCGCTGGTGAGGAGCTTGAGGCTCCGGCGCTCCAGCTCGAGGGGAATGAGCCCGCCGGGATTCAGCTCGGTCACGATGCCGTCGATCCCGAGCTGCTCGCGAAGCTGCTTCAATCGATCGCTCACGCCCTCGGCCGTCCCGAAGGCGACCTTGCGGGCGAGGATGTCGTCGTAGGTCAGGCTGGCCATGCGAGCAACCTGGGCCTGGCGGCGGTCGACGGGGCCGGTGCCGGCGCGGCCGACCGACGAGGCGGCGAGTCGGCTCTGGCGCTCGAAGAAGTACGTCAGGCTCTCGCGTGGCTCCTCGACGGCGCCCTTCTCGGTGGTCGAGACGTACACGGGGACTCTCAGATAGACGCTCGGGTCGCCGGGATGGCCGGCTTCGCGCCAGGCGCTCCGGTAGCTCGCCAGGTGCTCCTGGAGATCGGGGATCTCGGCCGCGCGCAGGCCGATGAAGATCGGCAAGCCCATCTTGCCGACGGCCGGAAACGTCTCGTCGGAGTTCGCCGCCATGCGGATGGGCGGGTGCGGGCGCTGCACCGGCGTGGGCGTCACGGTGGCGTTCTTCACGTGGAAGAACTGGCCATCGTAGCTGAACGGCTCGCCCTTCCACGCCAGGCGAATGATCTCGAGTCCTTCGCGGAAGCGCCCCTGGCTCTCGGCGTAGGGGATGCCATACGTGTCGTAGGAGCGCACCACGCCGCTCCGGCCGATCCCGAACTCGATGCGCCCCTCGCTGATGTGATCGATCGTGGCGACCTCTTCGGCGATCTTCAGCGGGTGATTCAGCGGGATCACGGTGACCGCGGTCCCGATGTGCAGGCGCTTGGTGCGGGTGGCGATCGAGCTGGCGATCGGCAGTGACGCCGAGACCACCGAGCGCACGGGATCGAAGTGGATCTCGCCGAGCCAGATGCAATCGATGCCCCAGGCCTCGGCCTGGTCCACCAGACTCCACGTCTCAGCGAACGCCTCGGCCTGGCTCAACCCCTGACGCTTCTGCTCCACGAACAACCCGAAGTGCATGAGGGAGATCTCCTTACAGTTCGTTCCAGCTCTTGGCGTCCATGAACTGGCGCCAGCGGCCGTAGAAGCTGCGCTGGTTGTTCTCGCTGGCCACGGCCTGGGTCACGTCGAGGATGCGGCCGGGCAGCGCGAGCCCGTGGTCCTCGAAGCTGTCGGTCGCTCGTCCCAAGCCCATTTCGTAGTTGTAAGGGTACCGGCGGGCAATCGCGCCGCGGCTGGCCGTGTGGGCGTAGTTCCAGTTCTCCATGTCGTCCTGCTCGGTGAGCCCGGACGGACCGGAGTAGCGGATGTAGTAGTGGCGCAGGAAGTTCTTCACCTCGGGCGGCGCGTCGGCATCCACCAAATAGATGCGCCACACTTCGGTCTGGTGCGGTCCGCGCGGATGCCACACCGCCAGCGTGCGGGGCTGGCGCGCGAGCGGAGAGGCGTTGGGGAACATGGTGCCGGGGCCGCCGAAGAGCCTCCAGTGCTCGCCGAGCCGGCGCCGGCGGTCTTCCTCGCAGCGGCGGAAGTAGTCGGCGACTTCGGGGGCGTCCTGATACGCCGGGGCGATGGCCGCGTCGTGGTTGCGCAGGAACGCGATCATCGAGTGACCGAGCTCGGGAAAGGTCACGTCGAGCATCCGCGACTCGTTGCGCTCCTGCATGTCGCGCCGGCCCCGGCCGCTCGGCCCGATGCCGACCAGGTCCACCGAGCGGTGGCTGACGTTGTGATAGCGGTCGCCCGAGAAGTTCTCGGCCGGAAACTTCCAGTTGCAGGGGATCAGCCACTTGTGAATCCCGCCGATCACCTCGGTCGCGCCCTGGCGACCCTCGGTGCCGCCCTCGCGTCCGTCCCAGGCATCGAGCAGCAGGTCGAGGTAGAGCTTGTAGCCGCCGATGTAATCGAGGAAGGGCGGCGCGTCGGGATCCCAGGTGGCCCAGATCGCGCCCTTGTAGTTTTGCATCTGCGCCACTTCGATGAGGCCCCAGCGCTGCCGGTCGAACTCCGGGCCGTAAGCTTCTTTGGCGAACGGCACCCCGACCAGCGCGCCGTTGGTGGCGTAGCTCCAGCCATGGTACGGGCAGGTGAAGACCGGCGCGTTGCCCTCGTCGTAACGGCAGACCTTCATGCCGCGGTGGCGGCACGAGTTCAGGAACACGTGGATGCTCCCGGCCGCGTCGCGGCAGAGGATGACCGATTCCTCGCCCATCGACGAGGTGAGGAAGTCGCCCGACTTGGGGACCTGGCTCTCGTGGCCGACGAAGAGCCAGGCGCGGGCGAAGATCTGCTCCCGCTCCTGCTCGTAGATCTCCTCGTTCACGAAGATCTCGCGGCTGATGACCCCCCGGTCCGGGTCGACCAGGCCGTTGACGCTTCGATGACTCGAACCAGACATCGTGATGGCCTCCACGTCCGGCGCCTGCTGGCGCCGCCGGGCGCTCCTGGCGCCGGCCGGCGTCTGACGATAGCGCCAGCCGGCTCCTGCCGCAATGGAACGTCGCGTATTGTGTTCGGCCCCGCCCGGCTGTAGCATCCGGCAACTCGCGGGTCCGCCGACCCGTTCACGGGTCCGCCGACCCGTGATCCTGATGTCCAGACAAGTCCCCTACTTCTCGAGGCTCGAGGAGGACAGGTCCATGAAGCCAGCCCGGCTTTTCCTATCGATCGTCGCGCTGCTCGTCTGCACGTCGTTCGCGTGGGCGGCGCCCGAGGGGGCCAAGGTCGGCCCCGAGGGAACCTTGACGGTCGCGGTGGCCACCTTCGGGAACGAGCGGTGGCTGCCGAATCTGTACGTCGGCGCCGAGGACGTCGTCCTCAAGCCGATGTTCGAGAATCTGCTCACCCGCGACGCCAAGGGCGAGCTGGCGCCTTCGCTCGCCGAGCGGTGGCAGGTCCTGGACGGCGGCAAGACGTGGAAGTTCTCCCTGCGCAAGGGCGTCAAGTTTCACAACGGCACCGAGCTGACGGCCGAGGACGTCCGATTCACCTTCACCACCCTCGCCAAGGAAGGCTCGGCCAACTCGCTGGCCCCGGAGTTCCGGCTCATCAAGAGCATGGAGGTCGAGAACCCGCACACGCTGACCGTGCGCTTCGAGAAACCCTCGGTGGTGTTCGGCAACAAGGTGAACCAGGGACTGTTCGCCTCGACCTCGTTCATCCAGTCCAAGAAGCACATCGAGACCTTGGGTGAGCAGGGCGCCGAGCGGCAACCCGTCGGCACGGGCCCGTGGAAGTTCGTCGAGCACATCAGGGGCGACCGGATCGTCTACGAGGCGGTCGATCCGCACTGGCGGCAGACGCCGCACTGGAAACGGCTGGTCATCCTCAAGGTGCCGGAGCCGGCGACCCGGATGGCGATGTTGCGGGCCGGCGGCGTCGACGTCATCGAGGTGGGCGGCGAGTACGTGGACGAGCTCAAGAAGGTCGGCGTGCGGACGCTCACGATGCCCAACGTCGCCTGGCTCTACATCATCCTCGGCGGGCAGTGGCCCACCAAGTCCACCTATGATCCGAAAGTGCCGTGGGCGCAACCCGACGCCGAGAAGGCCAAGAAGGTCCGGCTGGCCCTGAACTACGCGGTCGACAAGCAGGCCATCATGCAGCGCATTCTCGGAGGCCTCGGCACCGTGAGCGGCGCCTGGCTCTCGTTTCCCAACGACCAGTGGGCCACCGATCAGCTCAAGAAGCCGTACCCCTACGACCCGACCAAGGCGAAGGCGCTACTCGCGGAGGCCGGCTACGCCGGCGGATTCGACCTGACCATGAACCTCACCGCGTGGCCCGGACGCGGCTATTTGCCCGACGTCGGCGAGGCCGTGGCGACCTACTGGGAGAAGATCGGCATCCGGGTGAAGCGGCGTCCGGTCGACCGCGCGGTGTTCGCCGCCGACTTCCGCGCCCGCGCGTATTCCGGGGTGACGGTCGCCTACGCGGCTCCGCTCGTGGCGCCGGAGCCCTGGGAAGTGCTGTATCGCGGGGGCTACACCAAGGGGTCGCTGAACCTCTTCATGGAACATCCCAAGCTCGACGATTTCATCGACCGTCTCGCGGTACAGCCGAACCACGCCGAGCGCGTGCGCATCATGCGCGAGGAGATGCTGCCGTGGCTGCACGACTACGTGCCGGCGGTGGCCATCGGCGCCATGCACGCCATCGCCGGCGTCGGCCCCAAGGTCGGCGAGTGGCCGCTCATTCCCTGGCACATGGGCTTTCACAACTGGGAATACGTCGCGCGCGCCAAGTAGCCGGCGTCCGCGAGGAGGAATGTCATGAAACGAGTGTCGCTACTCGTGCTGTCGATCGCGACGGTGCTGGCGTGTGCCCTCGGCGTGTCGCCGGCGGAGGCGAAGCCGGAGGGGACGCTGACGGTCGCGGTGTCGACCTTCGGCAACGAGCGCTGGCTGCCGCACCTTTACGTCGGCGCCGAGGACGTCGTGCTCAAGCCCCTGTGGGAGAACCTGCTCTCGCGCGACGCCAAGGGCAATCTCATCCCCATGCTGGCCGAGAAGTGGCAGGTCGCGGACGGGGGGAAGACCTGGCGGTTCCAGCTCCGCAAGGGCGTGCAGTTCCACAACGGGACCGAGCTGACGGCCGAGGACGTGAAGTACACCTTCACCTCGCTCGCCCGCGAAGGCTCGGCCAACTCGCTGGCCCCGGAGTTCCGGCTGATCAAGAGCATGGAAGTCGAGGGCCCGCACGCGATCACCATCCGCTTCGAAAAGCCGTTCGTGACGTTCGGCAACCGGGTCACCCAGGGCCTGTTCGCCTCGGTCGCCTACATCCAGCCGAAGAAATACCTCGAGAGCGCCGGTGATCAGGGCGCCGAGCGCCATCCGGTCGGCACCGGTCCCTGGAAGTTCGTGGAGCACGTGCGCGGCGACCGCATCGTGTTCGAGGCGGTGGAGAACCACTGGCGCGCGACGCCCCACTACAAGCGCCTGGTGTTCATCAAGGTGCCCGAGCCCTCGACGCGCATGGCCATGCTGCGCGCGGGCAACGCCGACGTGATCGAAGTGGGCGGCGAGTACGTGGACGAGCTGAAGAAGGTCGGCATCCGCACGCTGGTGATGCCCAACGTGGCCGCCATCTGGGTCATCCTCGGCGGACAGTGGCCGACGAAGCCGAGCTACGACCCGAAGGTGCCGTGGGCGCAGCCGGATGCCGAGCGCGCGAAGAAGGTGCGCCACGCCCTCAACCTGGCCGTCGACAAGAAGGCCATCATCGAGCGCGTGCTCGGCGGCGTGGGCACGCCGGTGGGAACCGTGAACTACTACCCCAACGACCCGTGGATCTCCGACGCGTTGCTCAAGGTGGCCTACGATCCTCCGAAGGCCAAGCAATTGCTTGCCGAGGCCGGCTATCCCACCGGGTTCGAGGTGACGATGAACCTCACGCCGTGGCCGGGCCGCGGATTCCTTCCCGACGTGGGCGAAGCCGTCGCCACGTACTGGGAGAAGGTGGGCATCAGGGTGAAGCGGCGGCCGGTGGATCGGGCGGTGTTCGCCGCCGATTTCCGCGCGCGCGCGTACGCGGGCGTGGCGCTGGCCTACGCCGGTCCCATCATCGCGCCCGAGCCGTGGGAGCTGTTCCAGCGCATCTCCCACACGAAGTCGGCGGTGCACCTGCTGGTCGAGAACCCCAAGCTCGACGCGTACCTCGATCGCCTGGGCGCGGAGCCGAGCGTCGCCGAGCGGACGCGGATCATGCGCGACGAGATGGGGCCATGGCTCCACGACTTCATGCCCGGCATCGCCATCGGCGCCACCCACTCGATCGCCGGCGTCGGCCCCAAGGTCGGCGAGTGGCCGCTGATCCCCGGACACATGGGCGTCCACAACTGGGAGTACGTCACGCCAAAGCGCTAGAGGAGGGCTTCCATGTTCCACTTCATCTGGTTCGTCATCGTGGGGTTCGTCATTGGTCTCATCGCGCGCGCGGTGGTGCCCGGGGTCGATCACATGGGGTTCATCGCGACCACGGTCGTTGGCATCGTGGGGTCCGTGATCGGAGGCTTCATCGGCAACCTCATCAAGCGGCCTGAGCCCGGCTCGAAGTTCCATCCCGCCGGGTTCCTCCTGTCCATCGTGGGCGCCATCGTGCTCCTCTGGCTGTTGCGTTTCGTTCGCTAGCGCCGGCGTCACAGAGGCTCCAGTCAGGCGATGGCACCGGCTCCTCGTGCGCGACCCCGGCGACCTGCTGTTCATCACGCCGACGCTTGGAACCAAGCACGGCGGCTTCGAGAAGACGCCGCGCGAAACCGGGGAGTGACGCGCCGGCTCGACTTCGCTTTGACGATGCCGGACGGCAAGGGCGACTCACGGAGGTCGAGATGAGCCTTTCCAAACCGGAGTACGTGTCGGACCTCGTCGTGTACTTGCTCAATCGGCTCGGCGTGGAGTACGTCACGCTCAACCCCGGCGCGACCACGCGCGGGATGCACGAATCGCTGGTGACCTACGGCGGGAACACGGCGCCCGAGGTCATCACCTGCAGCCACGAGGAAATCGCGGTGGCCATGGCCGAGGGCTATTACCTGGCGACGGGGCGGCCGCAGGCGACGCTGGTGCACAACATCGTCGGGCTTCAACACGCCAGCAAGGCCATCTACGAGGCCTGGCTCAATCAGGTCCCGATGATCATCATCGGGGGGACAGGACCGCTCGACTCCAGCCATCGACGGCCGTGGATCGACTGGATCCACACCGCGCAGGTCCAGGGCCAGATCGTCAGGGACTACGTGAAGTGGGACGACCAGCCCCAGGGAGCGCTCAGCGTCGCCGAATCGATACTGCGCGCGTATCAGATCGCCATGACGGAGCCGCGCGGCCCCGTGTATCTGTGTCTGGACGTCGAGCTGCAGGAGAGCCGATTGCCCGAAGGCTTCGCGATCCCCGACGTCGCTCGTCACGGCCTGGCGGCCACGCCCACCGGCAATGCCGAGGCCACCGCCGAGGCCGCGAAGCTACTTCGTCAAGCGCGGTGGCCTGTGCTGCTCGTCGAAGGGCTGGGACGGACTCCGGGCGGTCCCCAGGCGCTGCAATCGTTGAGCGAGCTTCTCGGGGCGCCGGTGATCGAGCTGGGCTCGTCCTTCAACCTCTCGAATCGTCATCCGCTCAATCTCACCGGGGCCAGGGAAGACGTGTTGAAGGACGCCGATCTCGTCGTGGCCGTCGGGGTCAAGGACCTCGAGGCCGCGTTGAAGCGACCGGCGCCTGAGGCCGGCGGTGCCGCCTCGGGACTGCCGCGTGGGCGGGCCGGCTACAACCGGCGTTACGAGAGCGTCATCGCCGATGGGACCAAGCTCGTTCGGATCGGGCTGGAAGATTACGGGATCAAGAGCTGGACGAGTAGCCACGGCCGGCTCGTTCCCGCCGACGTCGCGATTCTGGGGAGCGGGGCCCAGGTGCTGAGGGATCTCGCGCGCGTGTGTCAGGGCGAGATCGACGGCGATCTACGGCGACGGATCCAAGAGCGGACGGCCAGGGCTCAGGAAATCTCCACGGCGGCCGACCTTCGTTTACGGACCGACTTGAAGGACCGCTGGTGGGCGCAGAAACCGACTTCCACCGCGCGATTGGCGGCCGAGATCTGGGACGCGATCCGCGGGGAAGACTGGGTCCTCGTCCACGGCTCGTTGAGCGGGTGGGAGCGGCGGCTGTGGGACATCACGGACGGCGCGCGGTGCATCGCCGGCGGCGGCGGCACGGGAACCGGGATGGGCGTGGCCATGGGCGTGGCGCTGGCGTACCGGGGGACCGGCAAGGTCTGCGTCAGCATTCAGAACGACGGCGACCTGCTCTACACGCCGGGCTCGTTGTGGACGGCCGCCCACCACGAGATCCCCATGCTCATGGTGATGTTCAACAACCGATCGTACTTCCAGGACGTGGGGCACCAGCGCGCGATCACCACCATGCGCGGACGCTCGCTCGACAACGTCGGCGTCGGCGTGAGCCTGGAAGGACCCGCCACCGACTTCGCGATGCTGGCCAGGAGCTTCGGACTCCACGGCGAAGGTCCCATCGTCGACCCGGACGACATCCGCCCGGCCCTGCAGAGGGGCGTGAAGCTCGCCAAGGACGGCAAGCTCGCCCTCATCGACACCATCACCCAGCCCCGGTGAGCTGATGCAGCCCAAGGATCATCACGATTGGGCGTCCGAGACGTACGTCGACGAGTGGGTCAAACGACAGCAGTCCGAAGACCCGGCGCGGGCCCAGCGCTTCGAGCTGATGTGCGATCGCTTTCCGTTTCCTCACGACGCGCCGGTTCGCATCCTGGATCTCGGCGCCGGTTACGGTCCCGTGAGCGCGTTCATTCTCGACCGCTATCCGAACGCGACCTGCGTCGGACAGGACGGCTCGGCACCGATGCTGGATCGCGCGCGCATGCTCATGGCGAGGTTCGGGGAACGCTTCACGCCGATCGAGTCCGACCTCTTCGCGAAAGACTGGCTGCCGTCTCGGTTCGGCTCCTTCGACGCGGCCGTCTCGTCCATTTGCCTGCACAACCTCCGCGACTTCGTGCGGATCGGTGAGATCTACGGTGAAGTCTGCCGGCGTCTGAAGCCCGGCGGTGTCTTTTTGAACCTGGATCTGGTCAACGCCCCGGACGGAACCGGACCGTTTCCCGCGGGGCTCGACGACCACCTCGTCGCGCTCCGCGCCGCGGGATACCACGGCGTCAGCTGCTTCTGGGGGGACGCGCGCCTGGCCCTTTTGCGGCTACGCCTGACCGTCAGTTCTTCTCGAGACGACCGCGTCGAGAGGGGTCGCCGCGCGCTGCACCGATTGGCTACGCGAAGGCTCTTCGCGCCGTGCTCGGAAGTTTTCGGGGAAGCGCGACCGCGAGGAAATAGTGTCTCGAATACAAGTAGTCTTCGCCGGTCTCGTCGATGACGCGAGTGTAGCCGTGCTTGGCGGCTTCCGCATCGGGCAACGCACGATAGATCTTCCGCAGCTCGAGCGACTCCGGGTTGCCGTCGTTCTTGATACAGACGACGTACTGCGTACGGCCGGTCGTGGGCTCACCACGCTTCCGGGAGGAGACGCTTGATCTTGAACCTTTTGCGACCGACGCCGTGCGCTTCATACCTCTGGATCTCCTCGTGACCGTCAGTTCTTCTTCAGCCGCACCTCTTCGAGGGGGGCGGCCCAGGGGTAGGGGTTGATCAGCATGAGGGCGGGCTCGGCTACGCGCGGGCCGACTCCGCTCGGCCAGACGTAGTCCCAGATGGGCGCGAAGCGTACGCGCTCGTGGAGCAGCAGCTGGATCTGGTGGAGCAGGGCCTCCCGCTTCTTCTTGTCGGTCTCCAGGGCCTGCTGCTTGTAGAGCGCGTCGACGTCGGGATAGCTGCCGTAGGTGTAGATCCCTCCCACCGGCACCCATTCGGACATGCGCGAGGCGGCGTTGCCGTATGTCGCGACGATGCAGACGCAGACGCCCTTGAGCTTCTTGGTCTGGAGCGCCGCGAGGTAGGCAGCGCGCTCCATCGGTCGCATCCGGACCTTGATGCCCACCGCGCCGAGATAGCCCATGACCGTCTCGCCCACCGAGAAGTAGGGCGGCGCCTGGTGCAGCTCGCCGCCGTCGAAGCCGTTGGGGTAGCCGGCCTCGGCCAGGAGCTGCTTGGCTTTCGCGGGATCGTACGGGTACGGCTCGATGGGGAGCGCGAACTCGAAGGTCCGCGGGACGATGTTGCCGGTGGGCTTGGAGGCGCCGAGCGTCTCCGCCTCGCTCATCGAGCGGCGATCGATGGCGTAGCTGGCGGCCAGCCGCACTCTCCGGTCGGCCCACGGCGACTTCGGGTCCCACTGGTCGAAGAATTCGAGGAAGAACGTGCCGATCCCTCCCGAGAACGCGAGCTTGAAGTTTGCATCGCGCTTGAGCTCGAGGGCCTGGGGTGCGTCCAGCAGGTAGGCGACGTCGACGTCGCCGCGCTTGAGCATGGCCAGTCGCGTGGTGGCCTCGGGGATGCTCTTGAACACGAGCCGCTTCACGCTGGGCACCTTGCGCCAGTAGCTCTCGTTGGCCTCCATGATCAGCTCGATGCCGGGCGTGTGGCTCACGAAGCGGTACGGTCCGAGACCGATCGGATGCTTCTTGAAGCCGTCGTCGCCGACCTTCTCGACGTACTTCTTGGGGACGACCCAGCCGGCGCCGGACACCAGGGTGCCGTAGAAGGTCATGAAGTCGGGCCAGGGCTCGTGCAGATGGAAGCGCACGCGGAAGGGACCGACGATCTCGATCTCTCGCACCTTGTCGTGGAGGATCTTGGCGCCCTTGGCCCGATGGAAGCTGAACTTCACGTCCTCGGCGGTGAACGGGTCGCCATTGTGGAACTTCAACCCCTCGCGGAGCTTGAACTCGTAGACGCGCTGATCGGCGCTCACCGTCCACGACTCGGCCAGGCTCGGGGTCAGGAGGTTGCCGGGCATCGGCTTGACGAGCGCATCGTGCAGTCCGTACGAGATCCAGAAGGCGGTGAGCCCGCCCATCTCGCCCGGGTCGTACCAGATGGGAGCCAGCGTCACGTAGAGCGCGAAGCGCATCTCACCCTGCGGCTTCTGCTGAGCCGTCGCGCTGGTGGTCAGGCCCGCCAGGAGGACGCCACATAGGAGCGCGATCCACCGACGTCTGCGTGAAGGGCTCATGATCGCCTCACCATCTTGATGACCTCGCCGATGTCCTTGACCTGATCGAGATTCCACAGCCGTTCGAGCAGCGCGTCGGTCTGAGCCGGAAGCAGATCACCGGCCAGCCCGCGGAACTTGGCTTCGATCTCCCCGTCGGTCATGGGATTCTTCCAGTGGCCGCGGTGATACGGAACGGTGGCGGTGACGCGCGCGCCCGCGCCGGTCACGAGCTCGACCACGCTCAGCATGGCCTCGGGCGCTCGGCGATTCGCCTCGTCGGAGACGCTGACCTTCACCTTCCCCACCAGCTCGAGTAGCGCGGGATCGCGCCAGTACTCCGGCTCGAAGTGCTTCGTCTCGGTCGCCGCCGAACGGCGCGAGCGCGAACGGTCCCCGGCTCACCGCGTTGAAGAACCCGCCCGGCCCCTCGAAGATCGGCGACGGCCCGGTGAGCCCCTGGGCGGCCAGCATCGCCGCGAAGACCGCGTTGCGGCTGGCGTTGGCGAACGCGCACCCCTTCCAGAGCGAGACGTCGCCGATCCGCGTCTGGTAGAGCGCGCTGTTGGCGGCGACGCTCATGTTGAGGGCCTGGATCGTCTGCGCGCGCGAGAGTCCCATCGCCTTCGCCGCGCCCGCGGTGCTCGCGACGACCCCGTGGGTGACGTGATCGAAGCCGCGCGCCCGGACCGACACCGCGTCGCAGAGCCGGCAGAACACCTCGTACGCGAGCACGGTGGCCGTGATCACGGACCGGCCGTCGCCGTGGACGATCTCGGCGGGGGAGAGCACCGCTGCGATGGCGTCGCTGGGATGGCCGGATTCCTGGCTGGTGTAGCCATCGTTGAAGTCGAGGTAGCGGATCATCACGCCGTTGGCGAACGTGGCCAGATCGGGGCTGGTCTCGCGTCCGGTCCCCAGCACGGTCGCGGGCTGGCGGCTCGACACGCTCTCGGCCAGCGCGCGGGCCACGACGCTCGGCTCGCCCCCGAAGCCACCGATGGCGCAGCCGAGCGTGTCGATCAGCAGCCGCTTGGCCTGATGCACGACGTCCGGCGGGAGGTGTTCGAAGCGGAGCGGAAGCGCGTAGTCGGTCAGGGTCTCGACGATGGTGGCCATGACGCTCCGGCGGCAGAGACGGCGTGGGGGCCCGGTGGCCCCCACGCCTTCTCGCGCAGTCTGGCGTTCCGCTAGACGCTGGCCGGGGCTTTCGACTCGGCCAGGACGACGGCGGCGGCTTTCGCGACGGCGGTGCCCTCGAAGAACCGAGGGTTGCCGGCGCCGAACATGCGCACCGCGTTGGCGAAGGTGAAGTCGCGGAAATCGTCGGTGGTGATCAGCCCCTCGTCGACCAGCTCCCACGCTTCGGGCAGCACGTCCATCATGTCCGGCACGTCGAAGTGGCCGATGTCGGAGCTGAAGATCGCGTTGAGCCGCGCGTTGAACGGGTTGGCGGCGGGCTTGAACGCCCACGCGTTGGCCTTGTCGTCAGCCTCGCAGCCGAAGTAGAACGGGGTCACGTAGAGATCGGTCCAGTCCGACTTCCTGGTGATCTCGCAGGCCGAGAAGTCGTCGAGATTGGCCAGCCCTCCGGTCAGGCCCGCCGCGTCGGGGTCAGGCCAGCCGTCACGCGCCTTCAGGGCCGCGATGTGGTCCGGGTAGCCGTACTTCTCCCCCATCTCCTGGAGTAGCGCGCGGTCCAGCTTGCGCGGGTCCATGTACTCCATGTGCTTGGCGTTGCGCTTGCCCCAGTGGCCGATGAGATCGCCGAACAGCATGCAGGCCCAGCCGACCCCGCCCTCCAGAAAGCCGAAGCGGAGCTGCGGGAACCGGCGGGTGATCCCGCCCAGGAAGATGGCCTTGGCGGCGGCGTGGTTGCCGGCCGCGAAGTGGCCGATGTGATTGTAGGTGAAGTTGACCGGCGAGTTGCGGAGCCCCTGGCGGCTGGCGCCGGTGTGGAAGGTCGGCGCGATGCCGAGCTCCACGCACTTCCTCCAGAGCGGGTCGTAGTCGTAGACGCTGTCGAGACCGATCGAGTCGTACCACATCGCGAAGCGCGCGACGTCGCCCTCGCGGTTGGTGATCGACGGGATCGGCCGCGGCACCGGGCTCGTGAACATCGCGACCTTGGTGCCGAGCTGCTTGACGCAGAATTCCAGCTCCTCGATGGCCTCGTCCGGGGTGTGGCAGGGGATGGCCGCGGCCGGAGTCATGCGGTCGCTGAACTCGCGGAAGTAGTCGGCGGTCACCACGTTGAAGGCGTGGCAGACCGCGCGCCGGGCCTTGTCGTCGGTGATCCGCGGGATGCGCAGGCCGGCCGTGGGATAGATGGCCGCGAAGTCGATCCCCAGCTCCTCGAGCCGCTCGTTGAGCAACCGCGGGTACATCGCGGTCGCCCGGTCGCGGGTGTTCGTCGCCTGTCGTGTCCAGACGCCTTCCTGACCGATCCGGCGACGGCGCCGCTCGTCGACAGGCGTGTTGAGGTTGTCCTTCGTCGTCCGCTGGGAGGCGACGAAGGCGTCGGCGGCCAGATCTCCGCTGACCTTCCGCATCTGCTCGCTGAAGACGGGGCCGTACTCCAGCCAGTGACCGTCAGCATCGACGACGGGGTGCTTCAGCTTGGCCTTGATCTGGGAGGGAGTGGAATGACCGTTCCCGCTCATGGGGCACCTCCAGGGTTCAGAGGAATATCCGACCGGTTGGCTCGAAACCTATTCCCGCGCACGCCGTGAGTCAAGGGCCGAAGGCCGGCCGGCGTGTAAGAAGCTGCGCGGCCGCGGGTGGGGATCGCGCCGGCGGCGGGTGGACAGCCCGGGCACGATAGCGTACGGATTGGGGCGGACTCCAACACAAGGAGGGCGACATGACTGCTTCGTTCCGCGCGCGCACCGGGCTCTCTCGCCGTGAACTCCTGACCTCGGTCGCCGCCGGCGGCGCCGCCTTCCTGCTCGGTCCGCCCCGCGCGCGGGGCGCGGCCAAGTACACGCGCTACAACGCGACCAGCGCCCAGGGCAAGACGATGCTGAACAGCTACGCGAAGGCCATCGAGAAGATGCTCAACCTGCCGCCCACCCATCCCCACAACTGGTTCCGCAACGCCTTCGTCCATACGCTCGACTGTCCGCACGGCAACTGGTGGTTCTTCGCCTGGCATCGCGGGTACCTCGGCAACTTCGAGCAGACGATCCGCGCGTTGAGCGAGAACCAGAACTTCGCCATGCCGTACTGGGACTGGACGCAGCTGCCTGAGATCCCGGCCACGATGTTCGAGGGCGTGTTGACGCCGACCAGCGCCGCCTTCGACCCGTACATCAAGAGCTACCAGACCTTCTTCGACTACATGAACCCGGTCCTGACCACGTTCTGGAGCAACCGCACGCCGGGCCAGGTGGCCCAGCTGAACCTGCGGCAATTCCCCACGCTCGATGCGGTCTGGGACCAGGTCAAGAACAATCCCATGTACGCCACCACCCCCAACGCGCGCTATCTCTCGGCCCAGAACCCGAAGCTCGACGCCCGGACCGCGGCGATGTGCGCGCCACCCACCATCATCGACGGTCTCAAGCCGACGACGTTCATCCCCTTCAACAGCAATCGGACGAAGTCGCACACCGTGCCGCCGACCGGCTCGACCACGTTCAGCGTGCTCGAAGGCCTGCCCCACAACAACGTCCACAACAACATCGGCGGGGTGAACCACGTGCCGCAGTCGGACTTCGGATACATGCAGGACAATCTCTCCCCGACCGACCCCGTCTTCTTCCTGCACCACTCGAACATGGACCGCCTGTGGCAGGTGTGGATCCGCAAGCAGGAGCGCCTCGGCCTGCCCACGCTGCCCGAGGTCCCGGCGGACCGGAAGGCGTGGGAGGAGGACCCATTCCTGTTCTTCATCAACGCCGCGGGAACGCCCGTCACCGCGAAGGCCGGGGACTACGCCACCATCGGCGCCTTCGACTACGACTACGAGCCCGGCTCGGGCGAGGAGGTCGTGGCCCAGGCCGCCCCGCCGGCGCCACCGGCCAAGACGCGATTCTCGGGTAAGCTCAGAGGTGCCGTGGGATCGGTATCCGTCGGGACCGCGCTGCTCAACCAGGCGGCGGCCGGCCAGCCAGGCCGGACGCTCGTCGCGCACGTGACGCTGCCGCATCCGAGCGGACCGAATGCCCCGCGCACGTTCGACGTGCTCGTCAACGCGCCGGCGAATCTCACGTCGGCCGGCCCCGACAGCCCCTTCTATGCCGGCACCATCTCGTTCTTCGGAGCCATGCGCGGCATGACCATGGACACGACCTTCGCCGTGCCGCTGACGAAGGTGCTCGCCAACCTCAAGAGCGGCAACAGACTCGGAGCCGGCGAGCTGCAGATCCGCGTGGTCCCGCAGGGCGTGGTGCGCACGGGATTGGCCACCGCCCCCGCACCGCCGGCACGCGTGAAGGCCGTCGCCGTCGAAGTCTGGTGAACGGGTGCACCTCGCCCCGCTCGCCGCGTACGTGCTGACCACGCTGCTGATGCAGGGCGGCGGTGCGGCACCGCCGCCCGACGCGCGGCGGATCGTCCTCGACCTGCCGCGAGCCCCGGCGGCGGAGGAGGCCGTGTGGCTGAACGTGCGCGTGGGCGCGCTGTGGCGCGGGGCGCGCATCCTCGTCCTGACCGACGACGGCACGCTGCTCGGCGCCATCTCGCCGTTCGCGGTGGTTCCGGGCCAGGAGGCGGGCACCTACACGATTCCGCTGCCGGAGAGCGCCGTGCGGGAAGGGCGCGTCGCCGTGCGCCTCGTGCTGGAGGGGCCGCGAAAGGCGACCCGCCGTCCGACGGAGAGCGAGGTCGAAGACGTCGGACTGATCTACGTCCCGATCAAACGAGAGCCAGTGAGGTGAGACATGAGCGAGCTCAGGCTGATCTCGGCCGATTCGCACGTCAACGAGCCCGGCGACCTCTGGGTGGAGCGCATCGACAAGGCGTTCCGCGACCGCGCGCCGCACGTGGTGGAGAATCTCCCGGGCCAGAAGCCGGGCGCCTACTTCGTGCTGGAGGGGATTCCGCCGATCCACCTCGCGCAGGGCACGGGTGCCGGCAAGAAGCCCGAGGAGCTGCCGAAGTTCTTCCAGAACTCCACCTATGAAGACCGCCGCGCCGGCGGCTGGGACCCGGCCGAGCGGTTGAAAGACATGGACCTCGACGGGGTCGAGGCCGACGTGATCTACACGACGCTCGGATTCCGCCAGTTCTGGTTCACCGACGGCGCGCTCCAGCGCGCCTGCTTCCGCGTCTACAACGACTGGCTGGCGGACTATTGCGCCTACGCGCCCAAGCGCCTGGCCGGGCTCGCGCTGATCTCGCTGCACGACATCGACGAGGGCGTGAAGGAGCTGCGGCGCTGCGCCGCGCGCGATCTCAAGGGCGCGCTCATCTGGGCCTCGCCGCCCGAAGACAAGCCGTACAGCTCGACGATCTACGACCCGTTCTGGGCGGCCGCGCAGGACGTCGGGTTGCCGATCAGCCTGCACAGCATCACGGGCATGGGCGCGGAGAGCCGCCTGGCCATCAGGCAGCCGGTCGACCGCTACGTCCGCACCGCGGCGCTCTGTCACGAGGTTCAGCGCACGCTGGTCGTGCTGATCTTCTCGGGCGTGCTCGAGCGCTTCCCGAACCTCAAGCTCGTCTCCGCCGAGAACGAGGTCGGCTGGATCCCGTTCTTCCTCCAGAAGCTCGACCAGGCCCAGGAGGAGTACCGGTACCTCTATCCGGCGCCGCTGAAGCTGAAGCCCACCGAGTACTTCCGGCGTCAGGTCTACGCCACGTTCATCGACGACGCGGTCGGAGTGATCAACCGCGAGTTCATCGGCGTCGAGAACATCATGTGGTCCTCGGACTATCCGCACACGGTCTCGACGTGGCCCCACTCGCGCGAGGTCGTCGAGCGCGATTTCAAGGGCGTGCCCGAGGGCGAGAAGCGTCTGATCGTCCGCGACAACGTGGCGCGCCTGTACGGGCTCGCCGTTTAGCCGCGTCGACGCGGGGAGGCTCGCGATGGTGACACGGCTGGCGCTGATCGGAGCTGCTGCGGTGCTGTTGTTTTCCGGAACGGTGCCGGCGGCGGAGACGCCGACGTTCAGCAACGAAGTCGTGCGGATCCTCCAGTCACGCTGTCAGACGTGTCATCGGACAGGCGAGCACGCCCCGTTTCCGTTGCTGACCTATCGCGACGCCTACGACAAGCGGGACGACATCAAGGACGCGGTGAGGGGGCGCGCGATGCCGCCGTGGAAGCCGGTGCCGGGGTTCGGCGATTTCACCGAATCGCGCCGCCTCACCGACGCCGAGCAGGCGACCATCGTGAGCTGGATCGAGGCGGGCGCGCCGGAGGGGGACCGCGCGAAGCTTCCGTCGCCGCGCGTGTTCCCCGAGGGTTGGAGGCTGGGGCCGCCGGATCACGTGCTCGAGATGGCCGAGGCGTTCACGGTGCCGGCGAAAGCCAGCGACATCTATCGGTGCTTCCTGATCCCCACCAACTTTCCCGAGGATCGCTGGGTCACCAAGGTCGAGTTCGCGCCGGGCGACCGCAAGCTCGTCCATCACATCCTCTCGTACATCGACACCGGTACGACGGCCGCGGATCTCGACAAGGCAGATCCCGGTCCCGGCTACACATGCTTCGGCGGTCCGGGGTTCTTGCCGGTCGGCGGGCTCAGCGGATGGGCACCTGGCACCCAGCCACGAGTGATGGACCCCGGCATCGGCATGCTGCTGCCGAAGGGCGCGACCGTCGTGCTCCAGATGCACTACAACAACAACGCGACCGAGAGCCGCAACGATCGCACGCGCATGGCCCTGCACTTCGCCAAGACCCCGATCGAAAAGCGGCAGCGCGGCTTGGCGGTCCTGGACCGCACGTTCACGATCCCGGCCGGCGAGCGCCGGTACGAGGTGCACGGGTCGTTGACGATCCCGGCCGGCCGGGACATGCACGCGAACTCGATCGCGCCCCACATGCACCTGCTCGGTCGCGAGATGAAGGTGACCGCGACGTACCCCGACGGCACCGTGCGTCCGCTGATTCACATCGACGACTGGGATTTCAACTGGCAGGGAAGCTACACGTTCACGAAGCCGGTTCCGCTGCCGGCGGGCACGCGCATCGACATGGTCGCCCTCTTCGACAACTCCGCCGAGAACCTCCGCCAGCCCACCCGCCCCCCGCGCCCGGTGAGCTGGGGCGAGGGCACCACCGACGAGATGGCCATCGTCTTCATCGGCTTCACCCTCGACGACGAACGCATCGGCTGGCGCCCCCGATAGAATCTCCCAGTTGTAAGGAAGTGGTGCCCCCCATAGCGTAGTACTGCACTATGCTTCCTGCCGCACAAGGAACTTTCGCCGCCTTCTCGGCTTTCCGCTTCGCTTGGGCAGGTAGCTGCCGCAGAACTCAGTGGAGTACCATTCGTATTGTTATGGCCGTCCGCCGCCCGAGCCTTGAAGGTGCACGAGCCAAGAGAGTGCGGGCCCAGCGGCATTTCGAAGAGCTCGAGACAGCGATCCAGAGCTTCTTTGAGGACTACCCGTACGACGTGTGCGTCGAGCCCGATCCCAATCGCAACCGCTATGTTGTGCGTCTGCACGATCCCCTTCCTATCCCGGAGATAGAATGGGCAACGGTCATCGGCGACTGCGTCCACAATCTCAGATCGATCTTTGACTACATCGCCTGGGAGCTTGCTGGAGGAGACCCGACTGACCACCGGACCTTGTTTCCCGTCTACGACACTCAGGCGGAGTTCGAAGATCTCGGTCGACGCCGGATGCGACGTCTTCCTCCCGCTGTTCAGACGGCGATCGAACGAATGCAGCCGTTTCGGGCACAGGAGCAGCAACGGGATAGGCACTTCCTACGAAGGCTGCATCTGCTCGATATCGCGGACAAACACAAGCTGCTCACACTTACCGTCGCGCAGCCGACGGCAGCTGGAGTCTCTGTGTCGCCCGAAGACCACGGTGGAGATTTTTGGCTGAATCCCGACGCCACACTAGCCGAGGGCGAGGAGAGTTTTTCCCGCATTCAGCCCGAACGTACAGATTGAGGTCCATCCATTCTTCGACGTGGCATTTGCAAACAGCGTGGGCCTCGGGGCGCGAGTATTCGTCCTGAGAGGCCTCTCAGAAATAATGGGGCAAGTCGACCTCGCAGTTGATCAATTCGGCGCAAGCTTCTTCCAATAATCAGACCTCTTCCGTTCGGAGCGCGCGCGCGCTGACGACGGGAGAACCGGTTGGCGCGATGGTCAGCCTTGTTGCCGCTCGCGAATCGCCCGGAGCTGGAGGGCCGCTTCGCGGTCGCGTTGGCGTCCCATCGCTTCCTTTGCGCGAATGAGGGCATCGATCGTGAGGATCCGGCAGCGACCGCCCGACAGCTCCACAGAAATGCTATGGGCGGCGACGTCCTCGTACGCGCCGAGACCCAGAATTTCGCCCAGGCAGTCGAGCTGGCCCCAGTCGGTGTCCAGGTAGAGGTTGCGCAGGCCGGCGCACGTCTCCACCGTTAGCTGGAGCGGCGGGCGCGAGGGAACCATTCGGTGGACGGGATGGAGGTCGGCGATGGCCTCCTGTAGCTTCAGGAGATTCTCGGGAGTGAACCGGCAGCAGACGTCGATGTCCTGCGTCGGCAGGGACACGCCGTGAGCTACGGCGGCAAAGCCTCCGACAATGACGAACTCAACGCTGCCTTGGATGAGGCGGTTGAGGAGCGACTCAAGATCCGGCACGACGGGTCTTCATCTGCTGCCGGAGAGCGAGGGCGAGGGTGAGGGTGCGGGCGTGCATCCGGATCCGCTCGGCCGGCGTCCGGCGGAGGTTGGCTTCGATCAGGGACATGTCGAAGCCGTACGCCTCCGCGGCCGCCCACGCAGACGATTCGACGTCCTTGCGCTCGGGTGCGGCATCGCCCACGTCAGGCATCCATGCGCCGAGCCAATCGAATTCTGTGAGCTCGCGTCTAGTGCCCCGCGGCCGGCGTTGGGCGCCACGCGCGCTTGGACATCGCGTCGACGTCGCTGAGGACTTCCACCACGGCGGGAGCGTTGGACGAGAGCGCCTTGTCCAGCGCGGGGCGGATGTCGTCGGGGCGGTCGACGCGGATGCCGACGCAGCCCATGGCCTCGGCGACGCGGGCGAAGTTGACGTCGTGGCTGAAGTGCCACATCTCCGTGGCGCGTCCGCGCTGCTGGCCCTTGTAGGCGGCGTCGAAGAGGTGCTTCTCCTGGTTGAGGGCGTAGTTGTTGTTGACCAGCATGATCGCGTTGATCCCGAAGCGCGCGGCGGTCTCCAGCTCGGCGAGGTGATAGTAGAAGCCGCCGTCGCCGCAGAAGCCGATCACCGCGCGGTCGGGCAGCGCGCACTTGGCGCCGAGCGTGGCCGGGAAGCCCCAGCCCAGCGATCCCGCGCAGCGCAGATAGCGCTGGCCGGGTCTCGTGAGCCGTAGCATCTGCCCCGTCCACATGCCGGAGTGACCGGTGTCCGAGAGCACGACTCCGCCTTCGGGCAGCCAGTCCGAGATCTCCTTGCAGATCCGCTCTGGGCGGATCGGGACCGCCCCCGAGTCGCGCATCTGATCCGATTCTTCGCGGTACTCGCTGACGAGTTGACGCACGCGGGCGAGCCACGGCTGGCGCCCGGACGTGGCCGGCGCGCTCGCGATCAACTTCTGGAGCGTGACCTTCGCGTCGCCGAGCAGGGCGGCCTTCAGCGGATAGTTCCGCCCCAGCTCCTCGGGGTCGATGTCGAGCTGGATCGCCGCGACCCCGGTCTTGGGAACCTGCCAGTTGGTAGTGACCTGACCCCCCGCGTGGCTGCCGATGAAGAAGACCAGATCCGCCTCGGAGATCACACGGTTGGCACACCAGCGCGAATACGTTCCTGGAACCCCGACGTTCAGCGGGTGATCGTCGGACAGCGCGGCTTTGGCGTTCAACGACGTCGCGACCGGGATCTGCAGCCGCTCTGCGAGCGCGGCCAGCTCCGCTTCGGCGCCCGACCAGGTCACGCCGCCGCCCGCGAGGATGACCGGCCGCTCGGCGCGCGCCAGCACGTCGAGGGCGGCCCGCACCGCGTCCGGCTCGGGCTCGGGGCGGAACGCGGGGACCGTCATGAAGCGCTGCTCCCACACCGGCGTGAGATCGCCCTCGTGCTCGAGCACCTGGGCGTGCGTGCCCGACATCTCCAGGTGCACGGGCCCGGGCGCGCCTGACGTGGCGACGCGGAAGGCCTGGCGCAGCAGATCGGGGAATCGCTCGAGCGCGTCGACCTGGAAGTTGGCCTTGGTGACCGACTCCCACATCGGGAAGTCCTCGATCTCCTGGTAGACGTGCTTGTAGCGCGAGCTGGCGTCGTTGCCGCCGGTCAGCGCGATGACCGGCGAGCCCGCCATGTACGCGTCGCGCAGCCCCGCCGCGAGGTTGGCCGAGCCGATGGTCTGGGCCAGGCAGAGGCTGGGCCGATGCGAGGCGCGCGCATAGGCGTCGGCCATGTAGGCCGCGGCCTTCTCGCCGTGGGTCACCACCCGGCGGACGTTCATGTCCTCCATCTCGGCCATCGCCGGGATCATGATCGTGGGGACGAAGAAGACGTGGGTGATGCCGTGGGCCTGCACCGCTTCGGCGAAGTATCGGTTGCCGGTCATCTTCGGCATGGCGAATCTCCTCTCACTTGCTGTCCCAGACGACCCGGCCCTTGGGGTCGATGTACATTCCGCGCGAGCCCTGCGGGCCGACCATCGCCAGGCCTTGATTGAACGGGCGGACCCACATGAACCGGGGCGAGATCACGAACGTTCCCGCGCGGTCGAGATAGCCGTAGAACTTGTCGAGCTTGGCCGCGGCCAGCCCCTCGGAGAACTTCATCGCGCGGTCGAAGGTGGCGGGGATGACGAGCGTGCCGGTCTTGTCGATGTAGCCGTGCTTGTCGCCCACCTTGACGACGGCGCGGCCGTCGGCGAAGTCCTCGGCCACGTCCCACTGGGGCTTGATGACCATCGTGCCGGAGCGGTCGATGTAGCCGTACTTGCCGGCCACCCACACCTGGGCGAGACCGTCGTGAAACTCCCGCGCGTTGTCGAACTGCGGCGCGATCACCACGCGGCCGGCGCTGTCCATGTAGCCTTGCTTGCGGCCGTTCCACACGCGATAGAGACCTTCGCTGGCCACGCCGATGAAGTCGACGCCCGGCGGCGTCACGTCGGCGCCGGTCTTGTCGACCACGCGGGGCCCCGCGCCGGCCTCGACGCGCCCGAGCCCCGCGCTGAAGGGCATCGTCTTGGCGTACTTGGCGAGCACGACCAGCCGCCCGGTCCGGTCCGCGTAGCCGTACTTCACGTCGCCCCACTGGTCGGCCACGGCCACCTGGGCGAGACCTTCGGAGAACGGCTTGGCGTCGGCAAAGCGGGGAGTGATCACGAAGCGTCCGGTGCGGTCGATGTAACCCCAGCCGAACTTGCCGGCGTCGTCACGGCCGCGCGCCGGCGTGAGGCCCTCGGAGAACGGCTCGGTCGCGGCTTCCTGGGGCTGGATGACGAAGCTGCCGGTCGCGTCGAGGTACGCGACCTTGCTTCCGCGGGCCACGCGAGCCAGCCCGTCGCGGAAGACGATGGCCTCGTTGTACTCGGGCGGGATGACGACTTTGCCGTCGCGGTCGATCATCCCGTGCTTGTCGTTCACGGTGATCGGGAACAGTGCGGGAGCCGGCTGAGCGCCGGCGCCCCCGACGAGGGCGCCGACGATCAGCACGACGATGAGCAAGAGGTCGAAGCGCATGGCGCGCCGGACATGTTGCGCGACCATGCGCTCGATTACAAGCCGGCCGTCAGTGAGCGGCGGCGACCGGCGCGGGCTCCCCCAGCTTCTCGCGGACCGCGTCCCGGATCTTGTGGATCTCGCGGAGCGCGGGCAGGAAGTCGACCGCGTCGGGCTCCTTGCGGTCGTACATCTTCTTGCCGTCCACGTACACTTCGAAGATGCCTTTGTCGGCGGGCGTGAAGGTGATGCCGGTTTCGCGGTAGTTGGTCGAGGCTAGTTCGGCCGCCACACTGACGGCCACGGGGAAGTAGCCTCAAGACACGCAGTAAACGATCTCGACCTGGACCTTGCCTTGGCTCATGAAAGGCCTCCTTTGAGGTAGTCTGCCAGCGACATGTTACTCCAGTCCGCGATTTCTGACTCAAGGAGGCATCACTGACCATGCCGTCACTCAGCCGTCAGCTCGCGCAGTGGGTGGCCGGGCTCCGCTACGAGGACCTGCCCCCCGCGGTGGTCGATCGCGCCAAGGGTTTGACGCTCCACGGGCTCACCTCGGTGCTGCTGGGTTCGCAGACCGACGGCGGCCGTCAGGCCGTGAAGCTCATGAAGGACGAGGAGGCCGGGGTGCGCAACGGCGCCACCATCATGGTGGACGGCACGCGGGTCACGCGAGGCGGGGCCGGGTTCGCCAACGCGGAGATGGCGATGGCCGGCGGCAAGTGGGACACGTTCAGGATGCTCACCCACCCGGGCACCAGCATCCTTCCCGGCGCCTTCGTGGCCGCGGAGACGGCGGGCGCGTCGGGCCGGGATTTCATCGTCGGTCTCGCCGCGGGCTACGAGGTCATGGAGCGCATGGCCGCCGACTTCATTCCGACCGTCATGTCGCGCGGCTTCCACGCCGGCGTGGTGTTCGGGATCTTCGGACCGGCGGTGGCCGCGGCGAAGATCCTCGGGTTCAACGCCGAGCAGGTGAACAGCACGATCGCGCTGTGCGCGAGCCTGGCCAGCGGTAATCTCGAGGCCGCGCGCAGCGGTGGGCGGCCCCTGCGCGAGGGCGCGGCGGTACGCAACGCCATGCTGGCCGTCGCGCTGGCCAGGCAGGGACACCCCGGCGGCGAGACCGTGCTCGAAGGCGACGCCGGCTTCTATCACGCCTACGCCGGCAACAACCGCGGCCAGCTGACCTACAGCTTCGTGGGCGACGTCAAGACGAGCCTCGACAAGATCACCGCTGACCTCGGCAAGGAGTGGATCTTCCTGGAGACGCTGTATCGCATCTACTACACCGCGGGCTACAACATCGCCCACGTCGACGTGACGGCCAAGCTCTGCGAGGAGCACGGCATCCGGCACCAGGACGTCGACCGCGTCGAGGCGGTCGTCAACTGGCTGGAGACCCAGTATCCGAGCCCGGCGTTCCCGAGCCGCCGCGAAGACCTCGCGTCCGAGCCGGCCAGCACCGCGTACTTCACCGCCTACGGCGTGGTGGAGCGCGGCTTCCCCGTGCTCAAGCGGGCCGAGGCCTCGGGCGCCGGCGATCCGCCCGCCGTCCTCGATCTCATGAAGCGGGTGACCCTCATCCCGTCGCCCACCATGACCCTGTTCGGCCCACGCATCACGGTCATCACGAAGGACGGCAAGAGCTACACGCGGCAGGGGACCGGGCGCGAGTTCATCTGGGACTTCGACGAGGAGGTCAGGCGGCTCGGCGACGTCGCGTCAGGCCTGCCGATCCCCGCGGCGCAGTTCCAGCAAATCGTCGCGACCTGCCGAGACCTCGACCGCGCCGACCGAGCCGACGCGCTCATCGGGCTCACGCTCCAGAAGGCGTGAGGAGGGAGGACGACCATGCCGGGCAACGTGCGCCGGATCGTGACCGGAGTGAACGCCGCCGGACGCTCCTGCATCGTTTCGGATACACGGTTTCCGACGGGAGACGTCGCGCCCGGTCAGCCCGTGCGCGTCGGCCTCTGGACGACGGACGCCGCCCCCGCGTCGAACGTCGGCGGCGATCCCGTGCCCGACGGCGTCATCTCGAGAACGCCACCGGATCACCGGGGAGGCTCGGTGGTCAGGATCACCGACATCGTCCCCGACACGCAGCACGCCTACGACCCCGAGGATCTGAAGAAGCGGCGGTGCAAGACCACGCCCGATCGGTCGGCGAAGCACCCGGGCTTCCATTGCACCGACACCGTCGACTACGCGGTCTGTCTGGAAGGCGAGATCTGGGCCGTCCTGGACGAGGGTGAGACCTTGATGCGAGCGGGCGACGTGCTGATCCAGCGCGGGACCTATCACGCCTGGTCGAACCGCAGCGACCGCATCGCGCGGATGCTGTTCGTGCTGATCGACGCCGAGCCGCTCCCGAATCATTGAGCCCGGTGTCAACGTCTCGATGCCGGCCCTCGTCTCTCTGTCGATCCGGAGGAAACGTGAGATGAGGCCTTGGCGAGTCGGTTTGGCCCTCGTGGCGGTCGCGCTCGTTGTGAGCGGCTGCGGGACGGCCCCCGTGGCCAGTTCCGTCGCTTCTCCCGCGATCGCGCCGGAATCCGACGAACACATCCTGCACGTCCTCAACCGTCTCGCTTACGGTCCCCGGCCGGGGGACGTCGAGCGCGTGCGGGCGATGGGGATTGGCGCGTGGATCGAGCGTCAGCTTCATCCCGATCTGATCGCCGATGAGGCGATCGAGCGTCGGCTTGCGGCCTATCCGACGATCGCGATGACGACCGATGATCTGTTCCGGGAATATCCCCGGCCGGATCCCGCGGCGGTCGCGCGGCGCCGGGAGGAGATGCTGCGCGGTGACGGTGCGCCGGACGGGATGGCGCGCGAGGCGGCGCCCGGAGAGCCGCGGAGGATCATGATCGCCGCCGAGCTGGCGGCGGCCCGCATGGAGCGGGCGGTGTGGAGCGAGCGTCAGCTCCAGGAAATCCTCGTCGACTTCTGGTTCAACCACTTCAACGTGTACGCGCAGAAGGACGCCGTGCGCTGGTTGATCTCGCCCTACGAGCGCGAGGCCATCCGTCCCCACGTGCTGGGACGGTTCCGCGATCTGGTGCTCGCCACGGCCCGCCACCCGGCGATGCTCTTCTATCTGGACAACTGGCTGTCCACCCGCGCCGGTCTCGTCGCCCAGGCCGGTCCCAACCGCGGCCGGCGGCTGGGACTCAACGAGAACTACGCGCGCGAGCTGCTCGAGCTTCACACCCTCGGCGTCGACGGCGGCTACACGCAGGGGGACGTCGTCGAGGTGGCGCGCGCGTTCACGGGCTGGAGCTTCGCGTATCCCCAGGGCGACAGGCAGTTCGTCTTCCGCCCGCGTGCCCACGACGACGGCGACAAGCGCGTGCTCGGCCACGTGATCGCGGCGGGCGGCGGCGAGGCCGACGGGATCGCGGTGATCGACATCGTGACCCGCCATCCGTCCACCGCCCGCACGATCGCCACGAAGCTGGCCCGGCGCTTCGTGAGTGACGACCCCCCTCCGTCGCTCGTCGATCGGGTGGCGCGGACGTATCAGGACACCGACGGCGACATCCGGGCGATGATGCTGACCATCGTCAGGGCACGCGAGTTCTGGTCGGAGGCAGCCTACCGCGCCAAGATCAAGAAGCCGATCGAGCTGGTCGCGAGCGCGGCGCGCGCTCTCGACGCGAGCGTGGGCTCCGAGCCCGGTCTCCGATCCGCGGGCTTTCAGCTGGCCCGCGCCGCGAGCACGCTGGGCGAGCGTCTCTTCAACGCTCAGCCTCCCACCGGCTATCCCGATACGGCCGACGCGTGGGTCAATACCGGTGCGCTGCTGGGGCGCATGAACTTCGCGCTGTCGCTCGCCCAGAACCGCGTGCCCGGCGTTCGCGTCGACGTCGAGCGGCTCGTCGCCGGCGCCGACCGCCGGAAGCCGGAAGAAGTCCTGGATCGACTGCTCGCGGTCACCGTTCACGGCCAGGTGAGCGCGCGGACGCGCGAGATCCTGTCCGCTCAGCTCCGCGATCCCGCGATCGTTCGTCTGACCGCCGACGATCGTGGGCCGGCCAACACGGACGTCGAGAAGCTGGCGGCGCTGGTCCTGGGCTCGCCCGAGTTCCAGCGGAAGTGATGGGCATGGAGACGTGCGTGCGGCGAAGCTTCCTCAAGGGCGGGGCGCTCGCGTTGTGCGGCCTCACCGCGGAGGCCGCGGGGATTCCGCGTTTTCTCGTCCGCACGGCCCATGCCGGCCCCGCGGGTCGGCGCAAGGCTCTGGTCGCCGTCTTCCAGCGCGGGGCGGTGGATGGACTCAGCATGGTGGTGCCGCACGGCGACCCCGCGTACTACGCGGCCCGCGCGAGCATCGCCATCGGCGCGCCGGCGTCCGGGAAGTCCGAGACCGCCATCGACCTCGACGGCTTCTTCGCGTTTCATCCGGCGCTGGAGCCGATCAAACCCCTCTGGGACGCGCGGCGGCTCGCGGTCGTCCACGCCTGCGGCTCGCCCGTCTCGACGCGCTCGCACTTCGACGCTCAGGACTACATGGAGACCGGCACGCCCGGGGTGAAGACGACTCCGGACGGCTGGCTCTCGCGCGGACTCGTGGCGCGAGCGCGGACGTCACCGTCGCCGTTCCGTGCCGTCGCCCTTGGCCCGCAGCTGCCGCGCGCGCTCCGGGGTGAGGTCGGCGCCGTCGCGATGCCGAGCGTGAACGACTTCGACGTGCGCTCGGACGTCTCGGCAATGGCGAGCGGGGTGAATGCCCGCCGCGGCTTCGAGGCGCTCTACGAGCAAGGCGTGCGTGACGTGATCCACGGAACCGGGCGAGAGACGTTCGAGGCCGTGAAGATGCTGAAGGCCGCCGACCCGCGGAAGTTCGAGCCGGCCAACGGCGCCCGCTATCCCCGGACCGACTTCGGGGAAAAGTTGCAGCAGGTCGCCCAGCTCGTCAAGGCCGACGTCTGCCTCGAGGTCGCGTTCGTGGACATCGCGGGCTGGGACACCCACGCGGGGCAGGGGAACGAGCGCGGCCAGCTCGCCTACCGTCTCGCCGATCTCTCTCACGGACTCGCCGCGTTCGCCCGCGACCTCGGCGACGTAATGGAAGACACGCTCGTCCTGACCATGTCCGAATTCGGACGCACCGTCCGCGAGAACGGTAACCGTGGGACTGACCACGGCCACGCCACCGCCATGCTGGTGCTGGGCGGGAGCGTGCGCGGCGGTCGTGTCTACGGCCGGTGGCCCGGACTCGCTCCCGAGCAGCTCTTCGAGGAACGTGACCTGGCGGTCACGACCGACTTCCGCCAGCTCTTCGCCGAGGTCGCCTTCGAGCATCTCGGCGTTCCCCGCGAGGCGAAGATCTTCCCGGGCTTCGCCCCGCCCCGCGGCACGCCGCTCGGCGTGCTCGCTTAGCTCACGCCAGGGGAAGCTGCTCAGCGCCGGCGGCGGGAGCGACCTCGAACGCGTTGAGCACGCCTGACACGATGCCGTAGTGGCCGACGAGGCAGGTCAGCTCGACCAGCCACGTCACCCCGTGCGCCGCGCTCAGCCGATCGAACACGGGCTGAGTGACCCGGGAGTCTCTTAGAAGCTGTCGGACGTAGTCGACGACGTCGCGCTCCGCCGACGGCAGGCCGGCCGCGTCTCCGCGGTCGCGCACCGCCGTGACGGCGGCGTCGCTCACTCCGGCCTTTCTCGCGGCGGGCGCGTGGGCGGCCCACACGTACGGGCAGTCCTTCTCGCGGGCGGTGGCGATGATCGCCAGCTCGCGCGCGCTGGCGCCGACCTGCGACGACGCGCGCAGGAATGTCCCGACGTCGAGATGACGGCCGCAGAGCACCGGACTGTACAGGAGCCACGGAAACGGCCCGCGCACGCCGCCGCGCTCGCCGGTGACCGCGTCGAACACCGCGCGGTGCTCCTCGGCGACCTGGTCTCTTCGCGTGATCGGCGCCACGCGAGGCGCGGGCAGCGGCGCTCGCACGGCCGCTGGCTGACGCGTCTGCGCGGGCACCGATGGCAACGTCTCGGCGGGGGAGGCGTGGGTGACCTCGAACGCGTTCAGGATACCCGACAGCGCGGCGTAGCGGCCGATCCACACCGTCAGTTCCACGAGCCACCGCGGATCGTGCGCGCTCAGGAGCCGGCCGAACACGTCGTCGTCGACGCGATTGCGCTGGAGCAGCTGCCTCACGTACAGCACGACGGTCCGCGCCGGCTCCGGCAGCTCGTCGGCCGACCGTCGCTCGGCGACCGCCGCGATGGTCTGCCGCGCGATGCCCGCCTTGAGCGCGAGCGGCACGTGAGCGTTCCACACGTAGCCGCAGTCGCGCTCGCGCGCGGTCGCGGACACGGCCAGCTCGGCGTGCTCGGGCTCCACGATGCTGTCGCGGTGGAGATACTCGCTGACCTGGTTCCACGGACGGGCCAGCCCGGGGCTGTGCAGCACGATCGTGGAGGGTCCGCTGATGCGGCCGCGGAGCGCGGCCAGCTCGTCGAACAGCGGATGGTGCTCGGGAGCGACGTCTGTCTTGTCAACGATGAGCTTCACGCGTGCCATGGCCAAGCATCCTACAATGGCGCTGCGCTTCGCGCAGGGGGGGGGTCGATGCCGGAAGACGTCGTCAAGCGATTGGTCGCTACACACTGGGACCGGCGGGCCGCGCACTTCGACGAGGACTTCGGTCACAGCATCCGCACGCCGGCCGAGCGCGCCGCCTGGGACCGCATCCTCGATCTCGTCGTGCCCCGGCGGTCCGGGCTCGACGCGCTCGACGCCGGCTGCGGCACCGGGTTCCTCAGCTTCGAGCTGGCCGGGCGCGGCCATCGCGTCACCGGCGTCGACTTCGCGCCCGCCATGATCGCCGAGGCCCGGCGCAAGTCGACGGAGCGCGCGCGGCCCGTGCGATTCGAAGAAGGCGACGCCGAGCAGCTGCCGTTCTCGCCGGCCAGCTTCGATCTGGTCATCAGCCGTCACGTGTTGTGGACGCTTCCGCATCCCGAAGCCGCGATCGACGAGTGGAAGCGCGTCCTCCGCGCGGGCGGCCGCCTCGTGGTCGTGGACAGCCAGCTCGACGGCGGATCCACGCCGCCCGTGGCCCAGAACGCCCGGACCAGTCCCGAGTACGCGGCGATCGGCGACCGCCTGCCGTTTCTCGGCGGCCGGCCGCGCGAGCAGATCGAGGCGCTGCTGAACGTCCATGGTCTGGTGAACGTGGCCAGCGATCCGCTGCTCGACCTCGTCGCCGCCCAGGAGCGGCGAATGCTCGAGGAAGGCCACGAGCCGACGCGCCGCAACCGTTACGTCGTGTGGGGCGACACCGCGCGCTGACGCGCGCCGAAAGGAACGCCATGCTGCTCTCGGAACGCCGCAAACACTATCGCCAGATCCTCGCGGGGAACGTGTGTATCCATCCGGCCTCGGTATTCGACGCCATGTCCGCCCGCATGGCCGAGTCGCTGGGATTCGAGATCGGGATGTTCTCGGGCTCGATCGGCTCAGGCACCGTCCTGGGCGCCCCGGATCTCGTCGTCCTCACCCTGACCGAGTTCGCCGACCAGCTCCGCCGCATCACGCGAGGCAGCGATCTGCCCATGATGGTCGACGCCGACCACGGCTACGGCAACGCGCTCAGCGTCATGCGCACGGTGGAAGAGCTGGAAGCGTCGGGCGTCTCCGCGCTGATGATCGAGGACACCGTGCTGCCCGCGCCCTTCGGCGGGAAGGACGAAGGCCTGGTGTCGGTCGAAGAGATGCTGGGGAAATTGCGCGCCGCGGTGGCCGCGCGACAGGACCCGAACCTGGTCGTCCTCGGCCGCACGGCCGCGCTGCGCCACGGCGGCGTCGCCGAAATCACCAAGCGTCTGAAGGCGTATCAAGAGACCGGCATCGACGGGATCTTCATCGCGGGCGCGCGGACGCGCGAGGAAGTCGAGAGCCTGCACGCGGCGACCAAGCTGCCGCTGCTCCTCGGCGGCACCCCACCCGAGCTGGCCGACCGCCAGTTCCTCGCCGCCAACGGCGTCCGGATCGCGCTCCAAGGCCACCACCCGTTCTACGCTGCGGCCAAGGCCGTCTACGACACGCTGAAATATCTCCGCGACGGCGGCGCTCCCGCCGGCCTCAAAGATCGCGTGGCCTCCGACGAGCTCCTGCGCATCGCGCTCAAGCGCGACGACTACGACCGACGCCAGCGCGACTACTTGAGGTGACGGCTCGGTTCTGAGTGTTCCTCGGGCCGGCTCCGAACGGTCGCGCGCTCGTCGGGGAATCCGAGGCGATGCGCGACGGCGACCATTGCGTGGGAGAGCGCGGACACGTAGCGGCGGGCACAGGTCGTCGCGTAACCGAGTCCGCCGGCGGCGGCCGCGCGATCGTGCCAGACGACCAGGAATTCGCGGCTGGGAAAGATCGCCCACCGGAGCCCTCGCAGACGCGGCCGCCACCCGTGCAGGCGGGCGAACGCCGCGCCGAGTCGCCAGACGAACGGCCCTTCCGCCGTCAAATCGGCCGTGCCCAAACCCGCCACGTGTTCGGCGAGACGTCGAGACTCCCACCGCTCGACTGATCTCATCGGGCCGTGGCGTGTCCGATTCAGCCGGCGTTCGAGCTCGGCGACGGGGACGGGCGCGTCGATCCACCGCGCGGCCGCTTCCAGCGCCGCCCGAACCGGTCCCGCCACCCTCAGGCGCACCGCGCTCGCACAGACGTAGTCCCAGTCGAAATGTGCCGTGTCCCGCGTCACGATGCGCGCGACGTCGTGGAGCCAGATCAGCCGGAAATCGGCGTGCCGCGCCGCCTGGTGCGCCGCGACGTGGAGCAGCAGGTCTTCGGGCGACATGCGCGGCCCGGCCGGCGACGGCCGGGCGCGCGTCCAGATCGCCGCGGCATGCCGTCCGAGCTCGGTGGCGAAGGCGCGGTCCAGATCGGTCAGCTGCCCGACCGCGGGCTCCATCGGCTCGGCTCGGTATTCGACCAGAATGCTCATCCCGTCTCGCGCCATCACCCACTGGTGCTCACGAGACGCGACCTCGAGCCGCCGGTCTTCGACGTACGACGGCGGCCGATCGACTGCGCGGTACCCGAGTGAAGACAGCACGTGACCCATCGCCTGTAGGTCTTCCAGGCGGACGAGCAGGTCGAGGTCGCTCATGGGCCGAAGAGCCGGCACGGGATAGTAATCGACGGCGAGGATCGCGCCCTTGAGCGGCATGAACGTGACGCCCGCGCCCGCGGCGGCGTTCGCGAGCCGCGCCAGCTCCGACAGGAGCGCTCGGTTGCGAAAGTGATTCGCCCAGTACGCGTGGTACAGGCGATCCGCGGACGACTTCGGAGGGGCGAGGTCGGGGTGGCGCCTCAGCCAGTCGTGCAGCAGGGGCGCGACGCCCTGACGGTCGGCTGCCCGCAGCACGTAGTCCCAGTCGAGCGGTCGGGTTGACGCGACCTCGTGGGCCCGAGGGCCGAGCCGACACGCCGCGAAGAGCAGCGCGTTCTCTCGTGGGAAGCGACCGGGACGAGCCGTCACGGCCTAGGCAATCGCTTCGAGCGGCCTCGACCTCCAGCCCGCGCAGAGCAACTCGACCAATGCCGCCGAGGCCTCGGGCGAGCCCAGCTCGAACCGGTGACACGGGGCCTGCGCGATGATGCGCACGGCGACGGCCAGCGCGTGAGCGGGAGCAGCGGCGAGGCTGCCGCTGTGGCGAAGCAGCGAGCTGGCGGCGTCGGCCGGGCCGAGGAGCACGGCTCGCACCTCACGCTCGGCGCCGCGGGACAGGAAGAGGATCAGCTTCACCGGCAGCGGGGCGCGGGCCCAGTGCAGGGGCTGGAAGTACGTGACCGATCCACGCGGACTTTCCGGCGTGTCGCCGCCGGTCTCGCGAAGGTGAAACGCCCGTGGGAAGGGCTGTAGCTCCAGCGAGAGGGGATCGACGAGTGTGACGTCGTCGCTGAACGGCAGGAAGCCGCGATCCATGAGCGCCCGCGCGAGCGTGGTCTTGCCGACGCCCGCCGCGCCCGCCAGCACGACCGCGCCGTCGAGCTGGGGCGGCGCCAGCGCCGCGCCGTGAACGTGGAACAGGTCGGGCCGGTTCTTCAGCGCGTCGCTGACCAGTTGCCACTCCAGGGTGGCGATCGCCGCGCGCTCATCGGCCACGCTGTGAAGTCGCCGGCCGCCCGCCTCGACGTGCCAGCGATCGTCAGCGCGTATCACGGAGTACGACTGGGCTGCCGCCCCGACTCCGGGAGCGTCGATCGCGAAATTCGCGAGCACGGATCGACAGGCGCGGTCGGCGGGGTCGGAGACGGTGACCGCGACCCGGTAACCGAGCAGGTCGTACAGGGTGGTCATGACGCCGGCGCCGCGTCGGCGATGAGGCCCGCTTCGCACAGCGTGGCGAGTACCGATCGCGTGTCGCGTTCGGTATCCGCGGCCGTGGGAAAGAGATCGATCAGCTGCGCCACGATGGCCCCGACGTCGTGATCGCCGTCGCAGTATTCCCAGATCAGCGCCGCCGTGCGGTTCAGCGTCAGGATGAGCGCCCGCTGACTGTGAAACAGCACCAGCCCACCATCCGGCAGGACTTCGTCGTAGACGTCAGGACTCTTGAGCGGCCGCACGGGCACGCGGTCCTCGCTTCAACCTCCGCGGAGGGGAACGGCTTCGGACTCGAGCATCGATGGACGCCGCCCGGCGACTAGCAGGGCGGGATGTCGTTCCTCACCAGCGTGGTCTGGTAGGCCACGTTGCTCGCGCCGGGGGGATTCCCATCGATGGTGAGCGCCAGCGTCGAGGACGCGCCGATGTTGGACAGGCAGTTCGGTCCGTAACGGGCGAGCGTGGCATTTCCCGCCGCGTCCGTCGTGACGGTACCTTGCGGAGACGCCGCGAACGAGGGCACCGTGATGAAGAGCGTGAAGGTCCGGTTGGGCGTCGCTCCGCTCAGCGTCAATCTCAGCTCGACGAAGCCCGAACCCGGAGTCGGGTTCGTGGTGGTGTTGTGGCACTGGCCGGCGATGACGGTCCCCGATCCGTTTTCGCCCGGTGCCGGCGGCACGTGCGGCGTGAGCGGCGAGCTGACCGGGCTCGGCACGTACAACAGGGTGAGGCTGTCGTCAGGCCCGGGCCCTGGATCGTTGATTTGAAAGTTGACGATCGGACTGGCGCAGCCGGTCGTCTCGTCGACGGTTTGGACGGAAAGGATCCCCGTGTTGCCCCCCTCTCCCTTGACGACGACGGCAAAGGAGAGAATGGTCTTGGGCAACAGCAGGTCGAAGTTGCCCAACGCATCGGCGGTCCGTGTGGTCCCGGGCACAACGACGATCCCTCGGCAACGGCCGAAGAAGTTGCTGGGCTGCCGGAACTGGACGGTGCCATTCGGCGTGTAGCCCGTGCCTTTCCACCGCACGTTGAAGAACTGAAAGGACGAGCTCGCGGGCGGGTCGAGCTGGAGCGTCGCCCGGCAGAGCGGTCCTGACACCTGAGCGCCGACCGGCGCCGGCGCCATTGTGACCACCGCGGGCGCCACGTAAGCGGTGGCCTTCAATCCCTGCTTCATCCACTCACGACGGGTGATCACGGACATTGCGCACCTCGCGCGGGCTCATCGATCGATTGCTCGCGGATAATAGCTCGGGCGCCGAATCGCCGTCAAATATCGACATTCCTTGACAAGTTCCCGCAGGCGGCCTGAAAATCCGATGCTTTCTCGAAATGGGGTCGTCGCTGCCGTTCTCGGCCGGAGGTGAATGATCAGCTCCCCGGAGGGTGCGATGCGAAGGGGCGGGAAGCCGCGGAAGCGGCGATTTTGGATCTGGCTCTTGCTGGCTGGCTTGGTCGTAGGGTTTGGTTCTCAGTCCGTCGAGGCCCAGACCTTCAACCTCACCCAGATCACCAACACCACCGGGGGGGCCAGTCTCAATCTCTTCCCGTCGATCAACGCCGACGGCACCCGGATCGCCTTCCAGTCCAACCGCGACCTGAGGCCGGGGAGCCCCGGCAATGCGGACGGCAACGTCGAGATCTTCCTCTTCGACACCACGACCAGCACCTTCACCCAGATCACCAACACCACCGGATGCGGCAACGGCACGCCCTCGATCAACGCCGCCGGGACCCGAATCGCCTTCGAGTCCGACTGCAACCTGACTCCGGGGAGCCCTGGCAACGCCGACGGCAACACCGAGATCTTCCTCTTCGACACCACCACCGGCACCTTCACCCAGATCACCAACACGCCGTTCACCCGCTTCAACTTCTCTCCGGCTATCAGCGGAGCCGGCACCCGGATCGCGTTCGATTCCAACGCCGACCATACGCCGGGCAGTCCCGGCAACGCCGACGGCAACAGCGAGATCTTCCTCTTCGACACCACCACCGGCACCTTCACCCAGATCACCAACAGCACCGGGTTCGCCTTTACGCTCTTTACCACGATCAACGCCGCTGGCACCCGGATCGCCTTTCTGTCCGACCGCGATCTGAAACCGGGCAGCCCCGGCAACGCCGACGGCAACCTCGAGGTCTTCCTGTTCGACACCACCACCGGCACGCTCACCCAGATCACCAACACCACCGGGGGCAACAACGACGAGCCCATGATCAACGCGGCCGGCACGCGGATCGTCTTCGTGTCCGACCGCGACCTGACCCCGGGCAGCCCCGGCAACGCCGACGGCAACGCCGAGCTCTTCGTCTTCGACATCGCCGCCGGCACCTTCACCCAGATCACCAACACCACCGGGGCCGGCGGCGGCGACAATCCCTCGATCAACGCCGACGGCACCCGGATCGCCTTCGTACGCACCGTCGCCGGCAGCCGCAATATCCTCCTCTTCGACACCACCACCGGCATCTTCACCCAGGTCACCAACGCCGCCGGGGCCAGCGGCAGCGACGAGCCCTCGATCAACGCCGCCGGGACCCGAATCGCGTTTCAGTCCCCCCGCGATCTGACCCCGGGCAGCCCCGGCAACGCCGACGGCAACATCGAGCTCTTCCTGGCCATCGAGGCGGTGACGACGCCACCGGACCTGACGATCACGAAGACTCATGTCGGCAATTTCACGCAGGGGCAAACCGGGGCCACCTACACGATCACGGTGAGCAATGGCGGGACTGGCGCGACCAGTGGGACCGTGACGGTGACGGATACCGTGCCCTCCGGGCTGACCGCGACGGCGATCAGCGGTACGGGCTGGACCTGCACGCAGCCGAGCGGGCCGTGCACGCGCAGCGACGTGCTGGCGGCCGGCGGCAGCTATCCGGTCATCACGCTGACGGTCAACGTGGCGGGCAATGCTCCGGCGAGCGTCACCAATTCGGCGGCGGTCTCCGGCGGCGGCGAAACCAATACCGCGAACGACACCGCAAACGATCCGACGACCATCACGCCCCAAGCTGGAGTCGCGGATCTGACCATCGCCAAGACGCATTCAGGGAACTTCACGCAAGGACAAACGGGCGCCACCTACACGATCACGGTGAGCAATAGCGGGACCGGCGCGACCAGCGGGACCGTGACGGTGACGGATACAGTGCCGTCCGGCCTGACGGCGACGGCGATCAGCGGCGCGGGGTGGACCTGCGCGCAGCCGAGCGGGCCGTGCACGCGCGGCGATGCGCTGGCCGCGGGAAGCAGCTATCCCATCATCACGCTGACCGTGACCGTGGCCGGCAATGCCGCGCCGAGCGTCACCAACTCGGCGGCGGTGTCGGGCGGTGGCGAGGTCAATACCGCGAACGACACCGCCAACGATCCGACGATCGTCACGCCTCAGGCTGGGGTCGCGGATCTGACCATCGCCAAGACGCATGCCGGGAACTTCACGCCCGGGCAGACGGGCGCCACCTACACGATCACGGTGAGCAATGGCGGAACGGGCCCGACGAGCGGAACCGTGACGGTGACGGAGACCATACCGATCGGGCTGACCGCGACGGCGATCAGCGGTACGGGCTGGAGCTGCACGCAGCCGAGCGGGCCGTGCACGCGCAGCGACGTCCTCGCGGCGGGCGCCAGCTATCCGGTCATCACGCTGACCGTGAACGTGGCCACCAACGCCCCGTCGAGCGTCATCAACTCGGCGACGGTCTCGGGCGGTGGCGAGGTCAACACCGCGAACGCCACCGCGAACGACCCGACGACGATCCTGGCGCCCGGCACGGTGGTTCCGATCCCGACGATGTCGTCCTTCGGCTGGGCCGTGATGGTCGCGCTGCTCCTTGTCGCGGGGATCGCCGCCATGCGGCGGCGTCACGCGTAGCCTGGCCGGCGTCCGCGTGGCCTCCGACGAGCTCCTGCGCGTCGCGCTGAAGCGGTACGACTACGACCGCCGGCAGCGCGACTACCTGCGCTGAGGAGCTCGTCTCAGCGCGGCGTGCGCAGCTTCGCCGCCATCTGCTCGGCCGGCTTGATCAGCGCCGGCAGCGACGCGATCAGCGAAGGGGTGTCGCCGTACGTCTTCGTCGGCAGCACCCACCGTTCGTACGCCACCGCGTAGTCGTCGAACATGACGTAGCCGGCGGGAGAGCCCTCGTGCTTGATCGACAGGACGGGCGTCGTGCGCAGGGAGGGAATGATCGTCGCGAGCTCGTGAGGGATGCTGCTGGGATCCGTGAGGTCCGCGATGATGAACTTCGCCATGCGGGCCAGCGTTTCCACCGTTCCCGTCAGGTCCTTGCTTGCGGGCTTGTCGAAGTCGAAGAGCACCGGCGTGTAGTCGAGCTTCCGGAGCGCGGCGCGGATCGCATCGAGGACAGCCTTGCGCTCCTCCGTGAAGCGGCCGAGGATCAGCACGACCTTCGAGGTCACACCGTCGATCACCTTCCGGATTTTCTTGTTTTCGAGCAACAAATAGAGGAATTGCGCGATCTCGATGTCGTCACACGTGATGGCCGGCTCGCTGTCGCGCGTGATGATCATGTCTTCCTGCTTGGCGCCGGCGAGCTCCACGTTCCAAGCCGAGAGGCCAAAAATGCGCGCCCCGGACAGCGTCGCACCGGTGAAGTCGCAATTGACGACGATCGCGACCTGCAGCGAGGCCCCGGTGAAGTTGGCATCGCGCGCGGTGGCCGCGATGAGCTGGGCCACCGACAGCTCGGCTTCCCTCAGGTCGGCGTGAGACAGATCGGCCATGTGAAGGATCGCGCTCGTCATATCGGTACGGTGCAGGGTCGTGGCCACCAGCTTGGCGTCGTTGAGCTTCGCCCGCTGCATCGTCGCCCCCGAGAGGTCGGCGCTGCTGAAGTCGGCGTCCCAGCAGTCGGCGTCGCTGAAGTTGGTGAGCGTGAGATCGAGCCCGGCGAGCTTCGCGTGCGACAACGTCGCGCCGAGGAGGCTGCACGCTTTCATTCGCGTTTGCCGCAGATCGACGTTGATCAGCCGCGACTCATCGAACCTCGCCCCTTCACAGTCGGCGCCGCGTAGATCCGAGTCGTTGAGCAGGACGCGCAGGAAGCTCGTCCCCCGAAAGTCGTAGCCTCGGAAGTCGCGGTTCGCGAGCACCAGATCCGTGAAGGCGGGCCGGACATCGGGATGCCCAGCCCGCCAACGGTTCCACGCGTCGACCCCCTCTTCGAGAATGGCCAGATGCTCGTTCATCGGCGGATCAGTACGCGGCGACGCCTCCGTTGGCGTGGATGGTCTGGCCGGTGATGAAGCCGCTGTCGTCGGTGACCAGGAACAGGCACGTCGCGGCGATCTCGTCCGACGTGCCCTGGCGGCCGAGCGGGATGCCGGAGGCGGTGGGGGCGCGGCCCGCGTACCACTGGGGATTGGCTCGGGAAGTATCGATGCTGCCCGGGCACACCACGTTGACCCGGATGTTGTGGGGGGCGAACTCGTTGGCCAGACTGCGGGCCAGGCCGACCAGGCCCATCTTGGCCGCGGAGACGTGGCCGCGCTTGGGCGCCCCCTGGAACGCGCCTTCCCCGGTGAAGAACAGGATGCGTCCGTAGTTGTTCTTCACCATCGATTCGATGACGCCGCGGGTGCAGTAGAAGGCGCCGTCGAGGACGACCCCGCGCACTTCTTCCCAGTCCTCCAGCGTCAGCTCGGTGAAGGCCTTGTGCGGACGGATGGCCGCGTTGTTGATCAGGATGTCGACGCGGCCGAACTCCGACATGGCGCGCGACAGCATGCGGTCGACCTCGGACTTCTTGGCCACGTCGGCGATGAGGGCGAGCGCCTTGACGCCGAGGGCCCGCGCCTCGTTGGCGACCGCGTCGGCTTCCTGGTGGTTCGAGCGCGAGTTCACGATCACGTTGGCGCCCTCGGCGGCGAGCTTCAACACGGTCGCGCGTCCGATGTTCCGCCCCGATCCGGTGACCAGCGCCACTTTCCCTTCGAGCTTAGCCATGGGTATTGCTCTCCTTATTTGCCTTTGATCTTGAGGTCTTCGTAGGGCGCCGAGTAGGCGTAGCCGGCGATCAAGCCGAGGCCCGCTTCCTCCACGCGTGGGCCGACGCCGTTGATGAACGCCAGCTCGTAGATCGGCGCGAACATCGCGCGCTCGTGGACGATCTGCTGCATGCGCTGTAGGAGCGTCTCGCGCTTGGCGCGATCCAGCTCGGCGGCCTGGTCGCGGAAGAGCCCGTCGAGATCAGGGTAGGCGCCGTACGCGTACGTCCCGCCGCTGACCACGAACGCTTCCAGCCGGGTGGCCGCGTTGCCGAACACGCCGCCGAAGACGTGGATGACGTTCTTGAGCTTCTTCTCGGAGAACCCCTTGAAGAACGCGGCCCGCTCCAGCGGGCGGATCTTGAGCGCGATGCCCACGCTCTTGAAGTCGTTGACGACGGGCTCGCCGGTCGTGCACGCCACCACGTCGCAGTTGTAGTCGCCGCCGTCCAGACCATTGGGATACCCGGCTTCGGCCAGCAGCTGCTTGGCCCTGATGGGATCGCGAGGGATGGCCGGCGGCTGCCAGTAGAAGTCGAACGTGCTCGGGATGACGCTGCCCGTGATCCTCGAATTGCCCAGCGAGATGGCCTGGTTGATCGCGTTGCGGTCCATCGCCAGGTTGGCGGCCAGCCGCACGCGGCGGTCGTGCCAGGGCGACTTGGGATCGAACTGGTCGGCGAAGAACGCGAAGTGGGTGGACTGGATGATCGTCGGCCTGAGGGTGAGTCCGGCGGTGCGCTGGATCTCCCGCCCGATCTCGCCGCTCATCGCGTACGCGATGTCGGCCTCGCCGCGCTTGAGCGCGGCCAGGCGCGTGGTCTCGTCGGGGATCACGCGGAAGACCAGGCGCTTGACGTTGGGGATCTTGCGCCAGTAGCCGTCGAAGGCCTCGAGGACCAGCTCGACGCCGGGGGTGGAGGAGACGAACTTGTACGGGCCGGCGCCGACCGGGGCCTTCTTGAAGCCCTCCTCGCCGACCTTGTCGATGTACTTCTTCGGCATGACCCAGCCGCTGCCGGTGGCGCTCGAGTAGAACATCATGAAGTCGGGCCACGGCGCCTTCAGCCGGAACCTCACCCGCGAGGGGTCGGGCGTCTCCACCGCGGCCACGCGGTCCTTGAGCAGCTTGGCCGAGACTCCACGGTAGCGCTCGAACGAGAACTTCACGTCCTCGGCGGTGACGGGATCGCCGTTGTGGAAGCGCACGCCCTTGCGCAGCACGAACTCGTAGACGAGCCCATCCTTCGACGTGTTCCACGACTCGGCCAGGCTCGGCGCCAGGGGCTGGCCCGGCATGGGCTTCACGACCGCGTCGTGGAGGCCGTACAGAATCATGAACGGCGTGATCACGCTCGGCATCTCGACGGGGTCGAACCAGGCCGGCACCAGCGTCGTGTGCACGGCCCAGGTGAGCTGGCCTTCGGGGGCGGCGGCGGCCTGGCCGCACCACGCGAGCACGAGCAGCAGCACGGCCAGGAGGCCTAGCCATCGGCGGCAACGGATCATGGTGTGTCCCTCCATGCTGGGTTAGGATAGCGCACCCGGTATGTGGCGGTACTTGGTCGGGCGCGTATTCCAGACCCTCCTGAGCATGCTGGTGGTCGTCAGCATCGTGTTCGTACTGACGCGTCTGTCCGGCAATCCCATCAACCTGCTCCTCGACGTCAACGCCACCGAGCGCGATCAGCAGATTCTCACCCATCATCTCGGCCTGGACCGCCCGCTGCTCGTCCAGTACGCGATCTACGTGAGGAACATCGCGCTCGGCGACTTCGGAAGCTCGATCCTCACCCGCCGCCCCGTGACCGAGCACATCTGGGAGCGCCTGCCCGCGACCGTCGAGCTGGGGTTCGTGGCGATGGTCATGAGCGTGCTGCTCGGGGTTCCCCTCGGCATGTACTCGGCGGTGCGCCGGGGCAGCGCGATCGACACCGGGGCCAGGGTCTTCGCGGTCCTCGGCCAGTCCATGCCCGCGTTCTGGCTCGGGCTCATGCTGATCCTGTTCTTCGCCGTCATCCTGGGCTTGCTCCCGGCGGGAGGGCGCGGCGGTCCGTCGAGCCTGATCCTGCCCGCCTTCACGCTGGGCTACTTCACCTCGGCGGCCATCCTGCGCCTCACGCGCTCGGCGATGCTCGAGGTGCTCAACTCCGACTACATCAAGTTCGCGCGGCTCAAGGGCTTGCACGAGCAGGTCGTGCTCTGGAAGCACGGGCTCAAGAACGCGCTGCTCCCGGTCATCACGTTCGCGGTCCTGCTCTTCGTGCAGTTCCTGGGCGGGGCGGTCGTCACCGAGACGGTGTTCGCGTGGCCGGGCCTGGGCCGGTTGATCCTGGAATCCATCACGACCCGCGACTACCCCATCGTCCAGGCCGGAGTCCTCGTGCTCAGCGCGCTCTATCTCGTCGGCAACCTCATGGTCGACATGCTCTACAGCTACTTGAATCCGAGGATCCGCCATGCGCGTGCGTAGCCACGACCTGCCGTGGTTTCCTCTGACGATCCTGGGGGCGCTCGTCGTGGCCGCCGTGTTCGCCGCGTTCCTGGCGCCCCAGAGTCCGACCGAGGGCGACATCACCGCGAAGCTGATCCCACCGGTGTGGATGGAGCGCGGTACGGCCGAGCATCCGCTGGGGACCGATCGCTTCGGGCGCGACGTGCTGAGCCGGATCATCTACGGCAGCCGCATCTCGCTGCTGGTGTCGCTGGTGGCCATCGTGGTGTCAGGTACGCTCGGCACGCTGGTGGGGTTGATCTCCGGCTATCGCGGCGGCGTTACCGACGCGATCCTCATGCGGGTGACCGACATCGCGCTCTCGCTGCCCACGATCCTGATCGCGGTGGTGCTGGTGGCGGTGTCCGAGCCGAGCTTCCGCAACGTCATCCTGGTGATCGCGTTGCTCCTGTGGCCGCGCTTCGCCCGGCAGATCCGCGGCGAGACGCTCGGCATCAAGGAGCAGGACTTCGTGGCCCTGGCCGTGGTGGCCGGGCGCTCCAGCGCGTGGATCATCGCCCGTCACATCCTGCCCAACGTGACTCCCACGCTGCTGGTGATCTCGACGCTCCAGGTCGGCTACGTGATCCTGCTCGAGGGCACGCTGAGCTTCCTGGGCGTGGGCGTGCCGCCGCCGGCTCCGGCCTGGGGGCTGATGATCGCCGACGGGCGCGGCTTCATCGCCACGGCCTGGTGGATCACGCTGTTCCCGGGACTCGCGATGCTCCTGACCGTGCTGGCCGTGAACCTCATGGGCGACTGGCTGCGCGATCACCTGGACCCGCGGCTGCGCCAGCTCGGCGGCAGCGCGGCGGCCGAAGAACCGGCCGCGATCCTTGGCCCCGCTCCCGTGCCGGGCGCGGCCACCGCCGACGGACGCTAGAGAGGACATGATGGCCACCATCGCCGAGACTCCGGCGGCCACGCGGCCGCGCGGCTATCCCGACCTCCACGATCACATCGAGGCGCTGCGCCGGGCCGGCCTGCTGATCGTCGTCGACCGCCCGATCAACAAGGACACCGAGATGCACCCGCTCGTGCGCTGGCAGTTCCGCGGGGGCATTCGCGAGGAGGACCGCCGCGCGTTCCTGTTCACCAACGTCACCGACAGCAAGGGGCGGGCGTACGACATCCCCGTGCTGGTCTGCGGGCTCGCGGGCAACCGCGCGATCTACTCGCTGGGCATGCAGTGCGCGATCGGCGAGATCCGCGACACGTGGATCCGCGCGATGAGCCACCCGATCGCGCCCCGTCTCGTCGAGGACGCGCCCTGCCACGAGATCGTCTGGACGGGAGCGGCCCTGACCAGCGGGCACGGGCTCGACGCGATTCCCGTGCCGATCTCGACGCCGGGCTGGGACAACGCGCCCTATACCAGCTCCAGCCACTACATCACCAAGGACCCCGAGACCGGGGTCCAGAACATGGGCAACTATCGCGGCCAGCTCAAGGCACCCGACCGGCTCGGCATGAACACGTCGATCGAGCTGCGGACGGGCGGCTATCTGCACTGGCTCAAGTGGAAGGCGCTGGGCAAGCCGATGCCGTGCGCGGTCGTGCTCGGCTGCCCGCCGGCCGTCTCGTTCACCGCCGTGCAGAAGCTGCCGGAGACCGTCGACGAGCTGCACGTCACCGGCGGACTCACCGGCCATCCGCTGAACGTGGTGCGGGCCAAGACCGTCGACCTGCTGGTGCCCGCCGAGGCCGAGATCGTGGTCGAGGGCTACGTGAGCACCGAGTGGCTCGAGCCCGAGGCGCCGTTCGGCGAATCGCACGGCCACGTCAATCTCCAGGAATACAACGGCTACATGGACGTGACCGCGATCACCCGCCGCACGCAGGCGGTGCTGACCTCGTGGGTGAGTCAGGTGACGCCGAGCGAGTCGAGCTGCATCAAGCGGCCGGCCTACGAGGCGGCCCAGATGATCCACCTGCGCGACCACCTGGGCATCCGGGGCGTCGAGAAGGTGGTGACCCACGAGCCCCTGACCTCGCTGCACAAGCTGATCGTGATCCAGTTCGCCAAGGGCGTGGCCCCGACCGAGATCTGGCGCGCCCTCTACGGGGTCGCGTCGTTCCGCCGGGCCGAGGGCAAATGGATCGTCGCCGTCGACAGCGACATCGACGCCGACAACAGCGACGCGATCTTCTGGGCCATGTCCTATCGGTGCAAGCCCCACCGCGACGTGCAGATCCTGGCGCACAAGGACGAGGGCCACGGCCCGCGCAGCATGCTCGACCACGAGGATTCCGCGGTCCTGATCAACGCCGTGCTCAAGGAAACCTTCCCGCCGATCTCGCTGCCCAAGCGCGAGTACATGGAAGCGGCGCGGAAGATCTGGGACGAGCTGGGGCTGCCCGCGCTGAGGCCGGAGATGCCATGGTACGGCTACGACCTCGGCGAGTGGAACGAGCACCTGGAAGCGCAGGCCCAGCGCGCGGTGCGCGGCGACTACTGGGACACCGGCCGCTGGTGCGCGGAGCATCGCCGCTCCGACGTGCCGATGAACACCGAGATCCGCACGCTGGACAAAGGGTAGGGCGCGCCCGCCCGATGGCCGCGTCGTCGCCGCTGCTCGTCGTCGAAAATCTGAAGACGCATTTCTTCACCCGGCGCGGGGTCACGCGGGCGGTGGACGGCGTGAGCTTCACGCTCGACGCCGGGGAAACGCTCGCGCTGGTCGGCGAGTCCGGGTCCGGCAAATCCGTCACGTGCCTGTCGCTGGTCCGGCTGGTCCCCGAGCCCGCCGGGCGCATCGTGGGCGGCCGGGTGCTGCTCGACGGCGAGGACCTGTTGCGGAAGTCGCCGGGGCAGATGCGGCACGTGCGCGGCAAGCAGATCGCGATGGTCCTGCAGGACCCCATGACCTCGCTCAACCCCGCGCTGACCATCGGCACCCAGGTGAGCGAGGTGGTCAAGCTCCATCAGGGACTGCGCGGCTCGTCGCTGAGAGACCGGGTTGTCGATGCGCTCTCGCGATTGCGGATTCCCGGCGCCGCCGCCCGCCTCGGCCAGTTCCAGCACCAGCTCAGCGGCGGGATGCGCCAGCGCGTGTCGAGCGCGATCGCGATGTCGTGCGCGCCGCGCCTGCTCATCGCCGACGAGCCCACCACCTCGCTCGACGTCACCATTCAGGCTCAGTATCTGGAGCTGCTCAAGGAAGTCCAGCGGGCGTCGGGGGTGGCCGTCATCCTGGTCACCCACGATTTCGGGATCGTGGCCGCCAACGCCGACCGGGTGGCGGTCATGTACGCGGGGCGCATCGTGGAGATGGGCAGCACCCTGGAGGTCTTCGACAAGCCGGCCCATCCCTACACCCAGGCGCTCCTGCGCTGCCTGCCCGACGTCGACCTCAGGGCCGAACGGCTGGTCGAGATCGGCGGTCAGCCGCCCGACCTGGCCACGCTGCCCCCCGGCTGTCCGTTCGCCCCGCGCTGTCCGAAGCGCCAGCTCGTCTGCGACGAAGCGTATCCATCCGCCGTCAACGTCTCGGAAGGGCACACCGCTCACTGCTGGGTGGCGGCGGCGTGATCCTCGAAGCGGTCGACGTGAAGAAGCACTTTCCGGTGGCCGGCGGCTTCGGGGTCGGCGGCGTGCGCGGCTGGGTCAAGGCCGTCGACGGCGTCAGCGTGGGCGTGGCCGAGGGCGAGACGCTCGGGATCGTGGGGGAGTCCGGCTCCGGCAAGACCACGCTGGCCAAGCTGTTCCTCCTGCTCGAGCGTCCCACCGCCGGAGCGCTGCGCTTCGACGACAAGGACATGTCCGCCTTCGCCCGCGACGATCGCGCGCGGTATCGCCGCTCGGTGCAGGCGGTGTTCCAGGATCCCTACAGCTCGCTCAACCCGCGCATGCGCGTCCAGCACATCGTGGCCGAGCCGTTGCCGCGCGACGACGGCGGGGTCGCCAAGAGCGAGCGGGTCGCGGAAGCGCTGGAGCTGGTGGGGCTCAAGCGCGGCAGCGCCGGCCTCTATCCCCACGAGTTCAGCGGCGGCCAGCGCCAGCGGATCGCCATCGCCCGGGCGCTGGTGACGTATCCGAAGCTGATCATCCTCGACGAGCCGGTGTCCGCGCTCGACGTCTCCATCCGCGCCCAGATCCTGAACCTGCTCAAGGACCTGCAGGAGCGGCTGCGTCTGGCCTACGTGATGATCTCCCACGACCTGGCCGCCGCACGCTACCTCAGCACCAAGCTCGCGGTGATGTACTGCGGGCGCCTCGTCGAGAGGGGAACGTGCGATGCCGTCTACGGAGATCCGCTCCATCCGTACACGCAGGCGCTGCTGTCGGCGGCGCTCCCGCTCCACCCGTCGGCCCGCCGCCAGCGCATCGTGCTCTCGGGGGAGATCCCCAACCCGATGAATCCGCCCACGGGCTGCCGCTTCCACCCGCGCTGCCCCAAAGCCATGCCCCACTGCCGCACCGAAGAGCCGCCCTGGCGCGAGGTCAAGCCCGCCCACTTCACCGCCTGCCATTTGTATTGACATCGGGGGGAGCGAGCGCGGGATCTGAGCGAAGGGGCTGACGCCCCCTCGCGCTCCCCGGCCCGATACCCCCCACCGCTTGAGGAAGCCGGTGCGCGATCGGCGTGGTGTATCTGATTTGCGGCATTGACGCGCGTGAAGAGCGGATGCGACGATCCGCTCGGAGGATGCATATGGGGACCTTTCACGTCGAGGCGACATTCCTCAGCGTCAGTGATCGTGAGCGCACGGCGATCGTTCCCGTTCTCGTCGACACCGGCGCGACGTGGACAACGCTACCGCGGGAAACGATTGAGACGCTTGGCGCCTCCGCCATTTCGGAGCGGCGAGTGCGGTTCGCCGACGGTCACGAGGAGACTTGGCCGATCACACTGGTGCTCGTGTCACTCGCGGGTGAGGAACTGCCCACGATCTGCCTCATCGGCCCCGCGGGCGGACCGTCGCTGCTCGGCGCCGTGACACTCGAAGAGTTCGCGCTGTCCGCCGACCCGGTCAACCGCAGGCTCGTACCGGTGTCCGGCTCGGTGATGGCCTCCGTCTAGATCCGGCTCAGCTCTTCGCGACCGTGGTGCGGTAGGTGGCGATGCCGGTGTCGGGGGGCGAGGCGCTGATCAGCGTGATCATGGTGGCCAGCTCGCTTCTGTGGTGGGTTGCGTGGTTGACCACGTGCTGGAGCAGGGGACCGAGCGGGGCTGACGATTCTCCGCCGGTCGCGTTCTTGTAAGTCACCGGCCTGGTGAGCGCGGCCTCGTCCAGTCCCTCGACGAACGCGCGCTGTTGCGCTTCCATCTGGTCCCAGTGGGCGCGCAGGTCGGCCATCGTGGGGAAATCGGCGTCGACGGGCAGTCGACCTGGCGCCGTTCCCGTCCAGCGGGCCAGCCAGATCGTGTCCGCCGCGCAGAGGTGGGCGAACATCCCCTTCACGGTGCGCACGCTCCAGTGCTTGCCCATGTCCAGCGTCACCGCGTCGCCGAGGCCGGCGGCCACGTCGAACAATCGACGATTGGCCCAGCGATGGTAGTCGTACAGCTCGCGGATCAGCGTCGGCGCCATGTCACGTCCTCCCTGGTCACGCGGAGGTGGCGAGCCGGACGATCAGCTCGCGGTCCGCGGGCGGAAAATCGTAGCGCGAAAGATCCGACGGCGCGACCCACGCCATGGCCTGGGATTCCTGGGGTGCGATCGTTCCCCAGGCCAGGCGGCAGCGATAGAAGTGGAGCACGATCGCGCGGTCGGGATAGTCCCAGCGGATCGTGTCGACCAACTCGCCGACCGTGAAGCAGGCGCCCAGCTCTTCGGTCAACTCGCGCGCCAGGCACGCCGTCAGTTCTTCGCCCGCATTCCGTTTGCCGCCGGGGAACTCCCACAGTCCTTCGAGATGCGAGCCGCGGCGCCGCTGGGTGATCAGGTAGCGACCATCGGCGTCTCGAATCAGCGCGGCCGTGACCTCGATGACCAACGGCATGGGCGCTCCGCTCAGTGCGTCGTGACGCGACGCCAGATCGCGGCGGCCAAGCCGTGGCGACTCTCGATCCTCCGGAGGCGCGCTCCGAGGATCACGAGCGCTCCGCGAACGGGTAGCTCGCGCAGAAGCCCCGCATGGGGCACGGCGCGCACTTGGGCTTGCGCGGCGAGCACCAGGTGGCGCCGAAGTCCATGAGCGCCTGGTTGAAGTCGTAGCCGCGGCCGCGCGGAACCAGCGCCTCCGCCAGATCCCAGAAGGCGCGCTCTCCACGGGTGCGCGCCCGCGCGGCGCGACGGGCGCCCAGGAACACGCGGGTGAGCACGCGGCGCACGTTGGTGTCGAGCACGGCGACGTCGCGGCCGTACGCAAACGCGAGCACCGCGCCCGCCGTGTAACGGCCCACGCCGGGCAGGCGACGCAGGTCTTCGTCGCGATCGGGCAATCGGCCGCCGTAGCTGGCCATCGTCTCGCGCGCGATCTGGTGCAGGCGGAACGGCCGGGCGTTGTATCCAAGTGGATACCAGAGCCGTCGCACATCCTGCGCGTCGGCGCGGGCGAGGCGCTCCAGCGTCGGGTACTCGCGGAGGAACTCGCGGTACTTGGGAATGACCCGGTCGACCTGGGTCTGCTGGAGCATGACTTCCGACACGAGCACCCGGTAGGGATCGCGGGTGCGACGCCAGGGGAGATCGCGGCCATTCGCCGCGTACCAGGAGAGCAAACGCTTCTGAAATTTTCTGATCGTGGGCCGATCCGGCGTCCGCACCGCGCGCAGTCTAGCACGCGACAGCGCCGAAGCCGGCCGCGGGGATAGAATGTCGCCATGCCCGAGCGCTTTCCCCTCCACGACCTCCACGTCGCCGCCGGCGCCAGCTTCATCACGCCCTGCGACATCGAGCTGCCCGAGGCCTATGGCGACCCGGCCGCCGAGTACGAGGCGGTGCGCCGCGGGGTCGGGCTCGTCGACCACGGCAACCTCGGCGTGCTCGAAGTCACCGGCCGCGATCGCGCCGCGTTCCTGCACGCGATGCTCAGCAACGAGGTCAAGTCGCTGGCTCCGGGGCAGGGATGTCAGGCCGCGTTCCTCGACGTCCACGGCAAGGTGCAGACG